>Ga0126307_10003171_pt1 | contig 11187 bp, 10 predicted proteins | sample Plot28_FD_89955 | JGI IMG/M metagenome (GOLD analysis project Ga0126307, IMG submission 89955) | Serpentine soil microbial communities from UC McLaughlin Reserve, CA, USA - Plot28 | ecosystem: Environmental > Terrestrial > Soil > Grasslands | place: USA: UC McLaughlin Reserve, Lake County...
ATCGACGCGGAGCTCGACCGCGCCCGTGACGAGCTGGCGCGCGTGATCCGAGAGGAGACGGCGGCTCGCGGAGCCGAGATCCAGCGATTGTTCGCACGCGAGCGCGCGGATTCGGTGTCGCGGATTCAGGAGGAGGAGCGGCGCATCGCCGAGGAGCGCCGGCGGGCAGTCGTCGAGCAGGAGCAGAAGGCTGTCGCCGAGCTCACCGCCGGCCTGGCCGTGGCGCAGCAACGCGTCGCCGAGCGGCTGGCGAGCTGGTCGGCCGACCTCGAGCGGGCGAAGCAGGCGCTGACGGCCGATCTGGCGAAGCTCAGGGAGCGCCAGCAGACGCTCGTGAGCGAAGCCGAGGCGCGGATCGACACCGACCGCGAGAAGATCGACGAGGTCGAACAGTTTCAGGCCGGAGCATTCGCGAAGCTGCGCGAGGAGCTCGAGCATGCGGTGGACGCAGCGGCGGCGTCCGTCCGCGCCGACCTCGAGGCGCACGCCGCCGAAGGGAGGCGCAGCGGAGAGGAGCTGAGTCAGCGGCTGAAAGCCCGTGATCGCCGTCTGCTCGAGCGCATCGAGCGGGAGGAGATGGACGTCGCGAAACGGATCCAGGGCCGGTTCGCGGATGTCGAGCGCCGCCAGCTCGAGACGCTCGAGCGGCAGACGAACCAGGCCGCCGGCCGCTTCGCGGAGGCGGCCGCGCTCCAGTTCGACAGCGCGGTGAAGAAGGCTCGCGAGGACGCCGCGAGGCGCCTGGCGCGCGAACTCGACCGCGCCGTCCACATGTTCGCGCGCGAGGCGGAGTCCGTGCTCGCGGAGCGGCTCGCGCAAGTGGCGGATTCGGGGACGCAGCGCGTCGAGAAGCGGCTGCGGCAGGTCACTGCGGGGCTCGAGCGCCAACGGGACGAGTTCATCGCCTCGCTCCAGCGGCGGCTGGCGCAGCTCGAGGTCGAGCTGCGCGAGCACATGCGCGACCTGGCCGACGAGGCGGAGGCCGAGCGGGCCGCGCTCGACCGGCGGCTCCAGGAGCTCGCGCGCCGCGCGGACGACACGATTTCCGCGCGCTGAAGGGACCAACTTCCGGCGGCAGGGTTCGTCTTTGAAAGGACGAATCAGGCGTCGCCCATGCCAGAGATCGCCGAACACGACCAGACGGAGCGCGAGCGAGTCGCCGCCTGGCGCCTGCACGTGCTGATCGAGGCCGGCTACCCGGTGCACCTCGCCGAGCGTGTCGCGCACAGCGAAGCCGATCTCCATCACGCGGTCGAGCTCGTGCGGCAGGGCTGCGACGCGACGGTCGCCGCAGAGATCCTGCTCTAGCCGGTTCCTGACGCCGGGTCCTTTCGAGTCCTCTGGTTCGCGTGCGCCGCGGCTGGCAGCATGGATCCGTGAAGCTGGAGGCGGAGCAGTACGGCGACCGCAAGGTCTACAGCGTCTCCGCGTTCAACCGCGGCGTCGCCGGGTGGCTCGCGCGCCTGCCGACGGTCTGGGTCGAGGGTGAGATCACCGAGCTGCGTAGGCAAGACCGCTGGCAGAGCGTGTTCTTCACGCTGAAGGATCCCAATGACGGCGCCTGCCTGCCGACGTCGATGCCGCGCGGGCAGTTCGACGCGCTGCGGCTCGAGCTCGGGAACGGCGAACGCGTGCACGTGTACGGGCGGCCGGAGCTCTTCGAGGCGCGCGGCGAGCTGCGCCTTCGCGCGCTCTCGATCGAGCGCTTCGGGCTCGGCGACCACCTCGCGGCGCTCGAGCGACTGAAGCGGAAGCTCGCTGCGGAGGGGCTGTTCGAGCGCAGGAGGCCGTTGCCGCGCTTCCCGCGCAGCGTCGGGCTGCTGACCGGAAACGACGCGGCGGCGAAGCGCGACGTCCTCACCGCGATCACGACGCGCTTCCCGCCCGCGCGCATCGTGGTCGCCGAGACCTACGTTCAGGGCCCCCGAGCGGCGCCGGCGCTCGTGACGGCGCTCGAGGATCTCTGCGCGGTGGACGGCATCGACGTGGTCGTCCTCGCCCGCGGCGGCGGCAGCTTCGAGGACCTGCTGCCCTTCAGCGACGAGCGGCTCGTGCGGGCCGTCGCGTCGTGCCCGGTGCCCGTCGTCTCCGCGGTCGGCCACGAGCAGGACACGCCGCTGACCGACCTGGCGGCAGATGCGAGGGCGTCCACGCCGAGCCTCGCCGCCCGACTCGTCGTCCCCGACGCCGACGAGCTCCGTGAGCGCCTGACGCAGACCCGCGGCCGGCTCCAGCGCGCCCCGCTCCACCTGCTCGAGCGCAAGCGCTCGCGGCTGGACGGCGCCTACGGTCGCCTGCGCGCCCTCTCGCCGCGGGCGACGCTCGAGCGCGGCTACGCGATCGTGCGAGACGGCGATCGGATCGTCGGTGCAGCGGTCGACGTGCAGACGGGATCGCGCGTCGACGTCGAGCTCGGCCAGGGCGGGTTCGGCGCCACCGTCGAGGAGACGCGATGACCTCGGTGCTCTCGGGCGCCGGTGGCGGTGCGATGCCGGAGGGCACAGTGTGAGCAACACGCGCCCGGAGAGCAGCACGCCGACAGCGGCGTCAGGCGGCGGCGGAGCTGACGCCGGGCAGGGCAGCGAGGTGACCTTCGAGGAGGCCCAGCGCGAGCTCGAGCGCATCGTCCAACAGCTCGAATCGGGCCAGGCGGATCTCGACGACGCGATCAAGCTGTGGGAGCGCGGCGAGGAGCTCCACCGGCTCTGCCTCGAGAAGCTGGACTCGGCGCAGGGCAGGATCCAGGCGCTCAAACCGCCGCAACCTGCTTAGATTCCGCCAAGATGGCGAGCGAAGCTGCCGACCTGCTCAAGCGCGTCCCGCTCTTTTCCGACCTCGAGCGGAGGGACATCGACCAGATCGCGAGCGCCATGAGGCAGCGCACGTTCTCCGCGGGGCAGCAGATCGCAGTCGAGGGCCAGAGCGGCGTCGGCTTCTTCGTGATCGAGGACGGCGAGGCAAAGGTGACTGTGCACGGCGACGAAGTACGGCGGCTCGGGCCGGGCGACTACTTCGGCGAGGTGGCGCTGATCACGCAGGGGCCGCGAACCGCGACGGTCACCGCAGACACCGACCTGAGGACGTACGGCATGACGTTCTGGGAGTTCAGGCCGCTCGTCGAAGAAACGCCCTCGCTCGCCTGGAAGCTGCTGCAGAGCGCCGTCAAGCAGTACGACCAGTCGGCGCAGCAGCAATAGCGCCGAGCTCGACAAGATCGTCGCGCGCCCGCGCGGGGTTGCCGCTGAGCTCGTAGACCTCGACGTCGGCTCGCCGCTCCAGCACCCGGCCGCCGAAGAGCACGCAGCGCCGCGGGTGCGCCGCCTCGAGCACGGCCGACGGCGCCTTGCCGAGCCAGGTCGAGCGGTCGACGGTACCTTCGCCGGTGATCACGAGCTCGACGCCGGGCAGCCGGCCGCGGAACCCGATCAGCTCGAGCACGAGCGGCGCGCCTTCGACGAGCGCGGCGCCGAGCGACGCCAGTGCCGCGCCGAGCCCGCCCGCGGCGCCGGCGCCGGGCACGTCGCGGTACGGCTCGAGCCGCACATCCTCGAGCAGCCGGCGCTCGAGCTCCGGCAGCTGCTCGGGCGCGGCTCCCTTCTGCTCGGAGAAGACCCACACGGCGTCGAGCAGCGGCGAGCGCACGTCGCAGGCCGCGCGCGCCGGCACAGGAAGCTCGTCCAGCACCTCGAGGAGTCCCGCACCGCCGTCGACCGTCCCGGTGCCGCCGAGGAAGACGAGCAACTCGCGGGGGTCGGCCTCGAGGACCTCGCGGATCAGCTCGCCCAGCGCGCGGCTCGAGGCACGCATCAAGTCAGGCTCGAAGCCGAAACCAATCACCGCGGCCGACTCGACCGCGGCGACGCCGTCGGGCAGGAGGAGCCAGCCGTCACGCCGCTCGCCGCCGAGCAGGCCGTGGAGGACGTCGAGCGTCCCTTCGCCGCCGTCGGCGACCGGCACGGCCTCGGCCTCGGCTCCAGCGGCGCTAAGCCCCTCGACGAGCGCCGCCGCGGCCTCGCCCGCTGCGAGAACGCCCTTGAGGCTAGCCGGCGCGGCGAGCGCGCGCAGGACGCTCCTCGCGGACGACGGCCTCGGCGCCCGGTTCGGCGGCGGGCATCTGGCGCAGCGTCGCCAGCGACAGCCCCTCCCGCATCAGGAAGATCAGCCCGAGGCCGACGCCGACCGACATCTCCAGCACCTGGAGCCCGAGTCCGAACGCGATCCCGGTCGAGTACGGCACGCCGTACGAGCGCAGCGGCAGCGCGACGACGGCCTGCAGCAGGCCGACGTTTCCCGGCCACAGCGGGAAGATCATCGCGACATTCATCAGCAGCAGGACGAGTGCCGCAGCCGACATCGGCAGGTCCAGCCCGAACGCGAACATCGTCGCCCACACTGCAAAGAGCTGCGCGAGCCACCCCGCACTCTGAAGCAGCGCCGCGGCGATCGCCGCGGTCGGCTCCCGCATCACGTTCAGGCCGAGCCGCGCCATCGCGAGCAGCTTCCGGAGAGCCCGCGCGCCTTCCGGCAGCGGCCGCCGCTCGCGCCCCGCGAGGACCACGGTCCCGAGAAACAGCGCAATTCCCGCGACGATCGCGATCTCGAGGCTGGTGATCGCCCAGCGCGGCGTCTTCGCAGTGGCGAGCACGGCGCCCGTCAGCGCCAGCGCGGGAAAGAGATCGAAGAGCCTGTGCGCGAAGACGGACCCCAGCAGGCGTCCCGTCGCCCCCTCGGCCCGTGGCATGTCCTTCCGCAGGACGGCGACCCGGGCCAGCTCCCCGATCCGGCCGGGGAGCACGGCATTCCCGAGCAGCCCAACGGCGAACGCCGAGAAGATCCGCGGGAACGGCGGGACGTCTCGGCGCGGAAGCGCCTGTGTGATCACGGTCCGCCACGCCCAGGCCCTGATCACGACCGAGAGGAGGTTGAGGAGGAACGCGAGCGCGATCCACTTCCACGCGACGCGCTCGAACGCATCGCCGACGCGCTCCCAGTCCGGCCCGCGCCACCAGAAGAGGAAGCCGACGCCCACGAGCATTCCCGCGCCGGTCAGGATTCGCAGGATCCAGCTGCTCGGGACCTGCTTCACGCGGCTGCCCGGACTCGACCGGCGACGCGCTCGTAGACGTCGACGAGCCGCCGCGCGATCTCTGCCCACGAGTAGCGCTCGGCAGCCAACCTTCGGGCCGCCAGGCCGAAGCGGCAACGCCGAGCCTCGTCGGCGAGCAGGTCGACCAGCGCCTCCGCCAACCTCGCCGGGTCGCCGGGGGGGACGGTCAAGCCGACCTCCGGCGTCATCACGTCGCGGTAACCCTCGATGTCGGAGGCCACCACGGGTGTCGCGCACGCGAAAGCGCGGGTGAGCACCATCCCGAAGCTCTCGCCGCCGAGCGACGGAGCCGCGAGGGCCTTGGCGGCAAGCAGCTCCTCCGTCAGCCGCTCCTGGGGCACGAAGCCGAGCACGTCGATGCCTTCCTCCGAGATCCGCAGCCTGGCGATCAGGAGACGCACCGCGAGCGGGTCGGCGCCGATCACGCGGAGCCGGGCACGCGTGCGCCGGCGGATCTCGGGCCAGGCGCGGAGCATCACGGGCAGGCCCTTGCGCGCCTCCTGCCGGCCGACGAAGAGGATGTGGTCCTCGCGGCCTGAGGGATCCGCTTCAGGCGGGATCAGGACGCCGTTTGGGATCACCTCGTACTCGCCGGGGGCGTACCGCTGGGCGGTCTCGCGCGCCCGTTCGGAGACCGCGATCCGCACGTCGATCCGGTCGAGCAGGAATCCCCAGAGCGGCATGCCGAGCTTCGCCCACCCGAGCTCGCCGGAGGCGTGGAAGGTCGCGACGACCGGCCAGCGCGTCATGGCCAACGCTCCGATCGCGAGCACCGGCGTCATCGGCTCGTGCACGTGGATCAGGTCGAACTCCTCGCGCTCGAGCGTGCGCTTGACGCGGAGCACCGAGCGCGGACCGATGACGATGTTCGGCAGCGACGCGTTCGCCGGGACGATCGCCGACCGCCCCACGGGAATGACGTCGTCCGGGGGCGGTCCATCGCGGCCGACCCGGGGGTGCAGCGCCCTCGTGAACTGCCCCGGCGGATCGTTCCCGATGATCGTCCGCGTCTCGACGCCGAGATCACGCAGCGCCTGCGCCTGGAGCTCCGCATGCTCGACGACGGCCCCCCAGAACGACCATGAGTACGGGACGACGATCCCGACCTTCACGCGCTGAGGGTATCGCGGTCGCTCCGTGAGCCTTTCCGGGGCGTCTCCTGTGGGCTCAGGGACCGTCGAGTTCGCGAAGTCGCGCCTCGAGCTCGGTGACCCGCCCTCGCGCCTTGTCGAGCTGCTGCTGCACCTTCGCGCGCTGCTTGATGCGCGGATCCGGCTTCGGCTTCGGCGGCGGCTTGGGCTTCTCGGCAGGTTTCGGCTTGGGTTGCGCCCTCGCCCTCGCTCTGCGCGTAGGCACGACGCCGAGCATCGGCCCGAAGCCCGTCTGTTCGACGTCATCGGCCAGCGTCCCGTTCAGCAGCGCCCTCGATGCCTCCTTGTCGATCGACGCGGCGCGCAGCGTCTGGGCCACCCGCTGCGCCGTCGGCGGCGGGAGGTCGAGCTCGTGACGCGCGAACGTGCTCAGCTCGTCGAGACGCTCGCGATGGGCGCGCTGGGCTTCACGCAGCGACTCCGCCCCACGTCCGCTGACCGCGGCGCGTTGCGCCTTGCGCAGCTCCTCGCCGGCCTTGACGAGCGCCTTCGTCTCCTGCGGAATCCGGCGCGCGACCTGATTCACTGCCCACGCCGACTTGGTCGGCTTGCGCAGAGCCGTGACCTCGGCCGCTGCGTCCTGCTTCCCGGCGCGCTTGAGCTCCCGCGCGAGCTCGTTCCGCGCGGAAACGAACTCCTCCAGCGGGAGCCCGTACAGATCTGCCGGTCGTCTAGTTTTCGTCGCGATAGGGGTCGCTCACGCTATCGCCGCCGCTGAGCGCGCGCCACAGGTCTACGACGGCTTCTCGTGCCCAAACCCGAGGGAGCGGGAGGTCCGCCCTCAGGCCGAGTACTTGACGGCGTCGTCAATCAGGTTGATCAGCATCTGGCGCCGCTTGTCCTCCTCGGCAATGTCCACGGTTAGGCTCGCCGCGTGACTCCGCAGGTGCAAGCGGCCGTCGGCGCCACCCTCATCCTCGCGGGCCTGGCGCTGGTGCCTCTGATCTGGGGCTGCGGCGACAGCGTCTCGGGCTGGAACGTCGTGGTCTTCGCGCTCGTGGCCTTCGGATCCAGCCAGCTCGGCGCGGCGGTCGGCCGCTGGACGAACCAGCGCGCGGCGGGGATCGGCGCGACGATCATGGCCGTGCTTGCCTCTCTCTTCGCGATCGGGGTGATCACCTCGGGAACCTGCTGAGCCGGATCGTCCACGGGTCGACGGCATCGACCTCGAGGTGCGACCCGCTCCACACGAGGAACGTCGCCACGCGGTCGTTCCACCAACCGCAGGCGGCTAGGCTCGCGCGGATGGTGAACCGGGAGGGCCTGGCCGAGCTCCACACCCACCTCGGCGGCGCCGTCGCGACAGAGATCATGTGGACCCTCGCCCACGAGCAGGGCATCGCGCTCCCCGTCAAGGACTACTGGGAGTTCGACGAGCTCGTCACCGTCTCCGACGCGCGCGGTGTGCCGGATCTGACGGCGCTCGACCAGATCTACAAGTGGACGGAGCTGATCCAGTCGAGCCCACTCGCTGTCGAACGCTCCGTGCACGCGGCGATCGGCGGCGCCTACCGCTCCCAGCGGATCACGACGCTCGAGCTCCGCTTCAACCCGATGAAACGCAACCGTGGCGGTGAGCGCGACCTCGACCACATCATCATGGCCGCGGTGCGCGGGCTCGACCGCGCGCGCCTCGAGTACCCGCAGGTGCGCGCCGGCCTGATCCTGATGATGGACCGGACGTTCAACGAGCGGCAGAACGCGGTCATCGTCGAGAAGGCGGTCCGCTACGCGCCGCGCGGCATCGTGGGCATCGACATCGCCGGCCCGCGGCCCGACGGCGACGGCCCGTACCCGTACCGAGAGTTGCTGCCGCTGATCGAGCAGGCGCGCGAGGCGGGCCTCGGCATCACGATCCACGTCGGCGAGGAGGGTGGCGAGTACGGGATCGCGGAGATCCGCGAGGTCGTCTCGGCGCTGCGCCCGGACCGGATCGGCCACGGGATCCTCGCCGCCCAGGACCGGCGGCTCATGGGTCAGATCGCAGAGGCGGGAATCGTGCTCGAGATCTGCCCGACGTCCAACCTGCTCACGAAGGCGCTCGCCGGCGAGGCGGCGGTACGCCAGACGTTTCACGCGTTCACCGAGTGTGAGGTGGCTTTCACGATTGCGACGGACGGCCCAGAGATGATGCGCACGCACCTTCGCGACGAGTTCGAGCTGCTCCTGCGGATTCAGGCGCTCGACGAGGAGCAGCTCGGCGAGGCGAACCGCCGGGGGCACGAAGCGAGCTTCGTCGCACGCGAAGTCCTGCTTCAGAGGGCGTAGAGCCGCGAATACGCCCTTCGGGCAATAGCCACTCGCACACGGCGCTGTTAGCTTCCGCGCCCATGCAGGAAGCGCTCACCAGAGTCTCGACGAGCATCACGGAGCGTCAGCGTCAGGTGATCGAGCTGATCGCTGCCGGCTGCTCGAACGAGGAAGTCGGCGAGCGACTTGGGATCTCGCCGCGCACGGCAAAGGCACACTGCGACGTGCTCCGCCAGAAGCTCGGCGTCGCCCGGCGACGGCAGATTCCGGTCGCTTACCGGCTGCTTACGGGGGACGATCCACTTTCCCGAAGCCTCGGACCGGTCTCCGGTTCGGGGGACTGACGGCACCGCGCCTGCGACCCGGGCGCAGGCGCGGATCCCCCGGAAGATCTCGTCGAGTGTCAGTCGAGTGCGTTTAGCCTGTGAACCTCAGCATGGCAATCGAGGTCGGAGCGGCTCGCCGGCGGATCATTCGCCGCCCTCGCCTGACGTCGATCCTCGACGAGAGCACCGCGCGAATCGGTCTACTCGTCGCACCTGCCGGCTATGGCAAGACGACGCTCGCCCGCGAGTGGCTCGGAGAGCCGGTGCGGCGCGCGGTGTGGTACCGCGGCGGCCCCGCGTCGGCTGATGTCGCCGCGCTCGCCGTCGCCATAGCGGAGCTCGCGAGCCAGGTCGTTCCGGAGGCCGGCAACAGGATGCGCGACCGGCTCCGAGCGACCGGTGACCCCGAGGAGGACGTCGACGTCCTGGCGGAGCTCTTCGCGGAGGACGTTCAGGAGTGGCCCTCTGACGCGTGGCTCGCGTTGGACGACTACCAGTTCGCGATGGACTCAGCGGCGTCGGAGCGCTTCGTCGATTTCGTGACGCACGCGACCCCGATCCAGTTGCTGATCACGAGCCGGCGCCGACCGAGCTGGGCGACCGCACGGCGAATCCTCTACGGGGAGATCCTGGAAATCGACCGCCGCGCCCTCGCGATGAACGACGCCGAGGCGCGCGAGATGCTCGGCCGAGAAGATCCGTCAATAGACGAACTCATTGCCCGCTCTCGCGGCTGGCCAGCTGTGCTCGGACTTGCCGCGTTGACGCCAACAGTCGTCCTACCCACAGATGACGTCCCCGCCCGATTGCACACGTTCTTTGCGGAAGAAATCTTTCAGGCCGCGAATGCAGAGACGCGGCGCGATCTAGCCACCCTTGCGCTCGCGCCAACGATTTCGGTTCCCTTGGCTGAGTGGCTGTTCGGGGCGCGTAGAGCTTCGGGCGTCTTAGAGGCTGGCACGAGGCTCGGCGTTCTTGCGGTAGACGAAGCCTCATCGTTCGCGATACACCCTCTGCTGCGTGAGTACCTTCACGCGCAGCTATCAGATCGCATACGAAGCGACTACGCGCGCGTCGTCGACTATTTCATCGCTGAGGGTGAGTTCGACGCGGCTTTTGAGGTCGCGTCAGTCGCCGCTAGCAGCGAGCTGGTGGCCCGAACATTCGAAAACGGCCTTGATCCGTTGCTTCGGAACGGGCGTCTCGCGACGATTCAACGCTGGATCGACGCTGCACTGGCTGAGCACGTCCACATGCCCATCGTCGACCTCGCAGAGGCAGAACTTGCGTTTAGACAGGGCGACCCTGCAGGCGCGTACGTGCTTGCGGCGCAGTCTGCTGCGAGCTTCGACGACATCGACCTACAGACACGCGCCAACATCCGCGCTGGTCACAGCGCCTTGCTCGCCAGCAAAGAGGGCGATGCGTTGGAGCACTTTCGTTCCGCTTTAAGTCTGTGTGAAAGCTGGGAGCAGCGCCGTGAAGCCCTAGTAGGACTTTACTTCGCCGCTTCCGAACTCGGCGCGCCCGACGCGATTCAAGCACTCGACGAGCTCGAGGCATCGCAGGACCACACGCCAGATGGAGCTCTTCGGCTGGAGGCGCTTCGCCTGACCCGCGCAACGCGTATGGGGGGCATTTCAGCAGCAGTTCAGGACGCTCTGCCCAAGTTGCACCTTGCCAGACGAGCATCGGATCCTCTCGGCGTCACAGCATTCCTGCACATGCTCGCGACGTCCTTGAATCATGCTGCGCGATACGAAGAAGCGCTCGAGCTCGCAGAGCACCAACTAGATGTTGCTTCACGCTATCGCCTCGAACTGCCAGTCGTGCATGCGTGGCTAAATCGCGCGATCGCTCGTGTCGGCTTAAGCGCATTCCATCAGGCGGCACAGGCTCTTGAGGAAATTCGCCAGCGTCTTCCCGCGCAGGGCGACGCGTACCTCGAAGCCGCTCGGCGAACGATCGCGTGCCGCCTACACATTGCCAAAGACGAGTTTCAGACGGCGATTTCGCTGACGGAGGATGAAGGAGCCTCGATCTCAAGTCCTCCGCTCCGCGCAGATTATCTTGCCGCGCGCGCACTCGCACTGGTTGGCTCGCGGCAACACGATGAAGAAGCGCGCAAAGCTTTGACTGACGCACGCGCCGCGTTTCCGTCGTCCATTGAGCTTCGCGTTCTCGCTCCAGCCGTAGAGGCAATCGTCCGGCTGCGCCGCTCGGATCGCGATTCGGGGACAGAAGCGGCAATCGACGCGTGGGAGGCGGCCACCACCACCGGGAACTTTGACAGTTTTGTTTCAGCCTACCGCGTCGAACACGGTTTACTCACGGCCGTCGTCGAAAAACGACG
>Ga0126307_10003172_pt1 | contig 11187 bp, 13 predicted proteins | sample Plot28_FD_89955 | JGI IMG/M metagenome (GOLD analysis project Ga0126307, IMG submission 89955) | Serpentine soil microbial communities from UC McLaughlin Reserve, CA, USA - Plot28 | ecosystem: Environmental > Terrestrial > Soil > Grasslands | place: USA: UC McLaughlin Reserve, Lake County...
CTCGGCGGGCTCGGCGGCCTCGGCGGGCTCGGCCGGCTCGGCCGGCTCGGCGGGCTCGGCCGGCTCGGCCGGCTCGGCGGGCTCGGCCGGCTCGGCCGGCTCGGCCGGCTCGGCCGGCTCGGCCACGGTCGGCCGCTCCACGGGCAACAGCGGCTCGGCCGCCGCGGGCTCCGGCGGCGCCGCGGACACGCTCACGAGCAGTGCATCGGTGGCCTGCACGAGCCGGCGCTCGTGCTCCACGCAGCGCGGGCAGTTGCGCAGGTGCACGTCGAGGCGGGCGGCGCCCGTAACGTCGAGGCTGGCGTCGAGGCGATCGGAGACGAGCCGCTCGGCGCGCTCGCACCAGCCGCTGCCGGGCAGCTCGACGAGCGTACGCCGGAGCGCCTTGCGCGCGAGCGCAAGCGCGACGGCGAGCTCGTCCTCATCCGTCTGGAGGCGGAGCGCCGCCTCACGTCGCGGCCGGCCGGCCAGCGCCACGAGCGCGAGCGCGCGCGCCGGCAGCTCGTCCAGGGCCGGCAGCACGCCACGCGCCGCCGCCTCCCCCGCTGCCATGTCGACCGGGCCGGTGAGGTGGGCGGGGACGGGTCGTAGCGGCGCGTGCTCCATAGTCAGGTCGTTAGGGTAGACCCAGGCCGGCTGGCAGAGAAAGCGAAGCGAGGTAGCGGAAATGAGCGGGTACGCAAAGGACGTCCTCGTCGACACGCAGTGGGTTGAGAACCACCTGAACGACGACTCGATTCGCATCGTCGAGGTCGACGAGAATCCAACGCTCTACGCCGAGGCTCATATCCCCGGCGCGATCGGGTTCGACTGGAAGCGCGACCTCCAGGACCAGGTCAGGCGCGACTTCCTGCAACCGGGTGAGTTCGGCGAGCTGTTCGGCAGCCGCGGGATCTCGAACGAGCACACGATCGTGCTTTACGGCGACCGGAACAACTGGTTCGCGGCCTACACGTATTGGTACTTGCTCTACTACGGCCATGACAAGGTGAAGCTGATGAACGGCCCGCGCGAGAAGTGGGTCTCGGAGGGCCGCCCGACGACCACCGATGTGCCCGCCTACGAGCCGCAGCAGTTCGCCGCGCGCGAGGGCGACGATGCGATCCGCGCCCGCCGCGACGAGGTGCTAGCCGCGCTCGACTCGAAGACACGGCTCGTCGACGTGCGCTCGCCGCAGGAGTTCTCGGGTGAGCTGATCGCCATGGCCGGATACGAGCAGGAGGGCGCCCAGCGCGCCGGCCACATCCCCGGCGCGGCGTCGGTGCCGTGGGCGCAGGCGGTGCGCGAGGACGGCACGTTCAAGCCGGCCGAGGAGCTCCGCGAGCTCTACAGCGCCAAGGGCGTGGTGGACGGCGGCAACCCGATCATTGCCTACTGCCGCATCGGCGAGCGCTCGGCGCACACCTGGTTCGTGCTGCACGAGCTGCTCGGCCAAGACGATGTGAAGAACTACGACGGCTCGTGGACCGAGTGGGGCAACATGGTCGACGTTCCGATCGAGAAGGACGTGTAGATCACCCGGGGCTCGCGCCCCCGGAGCCCTACGGGTGCCTGGCTGCGCCCGGCCCTCGGTCAGAGCAGCGGCCTCAGCCGCTCCAGAAGCGACTGCACGATCCGCGCGGTCGCTCCCCATACGAGGTGGCCGTTCACGGTGTAGGTGGGCGTCCTGAGCGGCATGCCCTTTCGCACGAGCCGCTTCATCTCGTGCCCGGCCACCAGGTCCGCCAGCGAGAACTCGAGCACCCGCTCGACCTCGCTCTCCTGCGGGACCCAGACCTGTCCCGCCTCGATGAGGCCGACGAACGGGAAGATTCGGTAGCCGGTTACGAACGTTCCGACGGGCGGCAGGGCTCCCACCAGCTCGACCGCCGTCCGGGGCAGGCCGATCTCCTCCTCGGCCTCGCGCAGCGCCGTATCGCGGAGGTCCTCCGAGGGGTGATCCTGGCGGCCGCCCGGGAACGAGATCTCGCCGGCGTGGCGGTTCAGATCGGCCCGCCGCTCGGTGAAGACCGCGGTGAGCGGGTTGCGGGTGAGCGGCACGAGCACGGCGGCATCCTTGTGGCCCGGCGCGTCCATGGCGGCCGCCTCCTCGGGTGTCAGGAGGAGCTCCCGCACGCGGCCTATTATCGGACCGGATGGCGCGGGCGCTGCTCATCATCGACTTCCAGAACGACTTCTGCGAGGGCGGCGCCCTGGCGGTCCCCAACGGTGACGCGATCGCTCCGCGAGTCTCCGACCTGATCGAGTCGGGCGAGTTCGACCTCGTGGTCGCGACGCGCGACTGGCATCCCGCCGACCACGCGTCGTTCCAGGCCCAGGGCGGCCCGTGGCCGCCCCACTGCGTACAGGGGAGCGAGGGCGCCGAGCTGCACCCCTCGGTCGACCGCTCGAGGATCGACGCCGTCGTGAACGCCGGCTACGAGCCGCATCTCGAGGGCTACTCCGGCTTCGAGGAGACCGAGCTGGCGAAGCTGCTGCGCGACCACGACGTGGACGAGCTGACGGTGGCCGGCCTCGCCACCGACTACTGCGTCCGCGCGACCTCGCTCGAGGCGCTCGATCAGGGCTTCCGCGTGACGGTCGACCGCGAGGGAATCCGCGGCATCGACGTACAGCCCGGCGACTCCGACCGCGCCCTCGAGGAGCTGCGCGCGGCGGGGGCGACGATCAGGTGATCGACCGCGTCCTCGAGTCGATGTTCCACTGGTGGCGCATCGTCGGCGCGGCGTCGCCTGGCGCGCGGAGGATCGAGCGCGACGGCGTGCTCGCCGCCGTCGTCCCCGCGGCGCCCGAACGCGCCGTGATCAACTCGGTGCTCTACCGCGACGTGCGCGGGCTCGAGGCCGCGTACGACGAGGTCGCCGCCGCCTACGGCGAGGCGGGCACCAAGTGGACCGTCTGGGTGCCGCCCGGGGACCGCGCCGCGGCCGCGCTCCTGGCCGGGCGCGACCACTTTCTCGATGCCGAGCCGGCGGCAATGGGACGCGAGCTCCGCCCAGGAACGATCGAGCGCCCGCCCGAGGGCGAGCTCGACTGGACGGCGGATGGCGACTTTGTGCACGTGGGCCCCATCAACGACGCCTCCTACCCGTTCGGGACCGACTCCTTCTCGCGGGCGCTCGTGTGCCTGCCCGAGGACAGCGGCGCCCACGTCTATCTGGCGCGCGTTGACGGCGAGCCCGCCGGCTGCCTGCTGATGATCGACCACGACGGGAACTCGGAGGTGCAGATGGTTGCCGTGCGGCCGGAGGCTCGCGGCACCGGCCTCTCCGGCAGGCTGCTCGCCCACGCTCTCGCCGACGCTGCCAAGCGCGGCGCTCGCTCGTCCACGCTGATCGCCACTCGGCTCGGGCGACCGGTGTATGAGCGGGCCGGGTTCAGGGTGCTCGGCAGGTTCGAGATGTGGGAGGTCGGGCCCCGCCCGAGCTAGACGAGCTCCACGCGCTCGTCGAACATGACCTCGCTCTCGAGCGTGCGGTGCACCGGGCACTTCGCCGCGATCTGCATCAGCCGCTCGCGCTGGTCCTCGGGCATCTCCTTCGGGAGCTCCACGAGCATCGTGAAGCGCGTCGGGGAGCCGCGCTGCGCGGGCTCGTACTCCACGTCCACCGAGATCTCGCCCAGATCCCAGCCCTTGCGCTTCGCGTACATCTCGATCGTGATCGCCGTGCACGAGGCGAGGCTCGCGGCGAGCAGCTCCTGCGGGCTCGGGCCCGCGTCCTCGCCACCGTGATCCTTCGGCTCGTCGGCCGTGAGCTCGTGCGCGCGTACCGACACGGTCTGCCTCAGCTTGCCGTCCACGCGGTGGGATATCGCTTTCATCCTCTTCCTTCGAAAAGCTCCGGGTCCGGTCCGTCGGCGAAGCGCGCCATCGCGAACAGCGCGTCCGAGAGCCGGTTCAGGTAGGTCAGCACGGCGTAATCCGCGAGCTCGCCAGCATCCTTCAGCGCCGCTACCCGGCGCTCCGCGCGCCTCACAGAGGCGCGCGCGACATCGAGCCGGGCCGAGAGCTCGCTGCCGCCCGGGATAACGAACTTCGGCGGAAGGTCGACGCGATCCATGTACCGGTCGATATCGCGCTCGAGCCGCTCGGCCATCTCGGGCGTGATGCGCGAGACGCCGGATTCGAGCCGTTCCGCGGCCTCCGGCGCGGTCGCGAGCTCCGCACCGGCCACGAACAGCTCGTTCTGGACTCGCAGGATGTCGGCGTACAGCTCGCTGCCTGGCTCGGCCGCGGCCCTGGCCATGCCGAGCGCCGACGCCGCCTCGTCCACCGAGCCGTAGGCCTCAGGGCGTCCGGCGTGCTTGGGCAAGCGCCCGCCGTACCACAGCCCGGTACTGCCGTCGTCGCCCTTGCGCGTGTAGATCTTCACGTCAGCGGGTTGAAGACGAGCCCGGTCGGGACCTTCGGATAGAAGTAGGTCGACTTCGGCGGCATCGACTCGCCGGACTCCGCTACCTGGCGTACCTGCTCGATCGGCGTCGCTCGCATGAAGAAGCCGGCGTCGGCCGCGCCCGACTCGACCCGCTCGATCGCGTCGTCCAGGCTCTTCGAGTAGCCGAGACCGCGCAGGTGCGAGATGTCGTCGTCCGACATGCGGAGCGCGCCGCGCAGGAAGATCGCCTCGAGCACCGCTGTGTCGAGGCGCCGGTACGGCTCCGGCATGCCCTCGAGCGCGCGGTCGGCGATCGCCTGCTCCTTCAGCGTCAGGCGATACGGCCGCTTCAGGAAGCTGTCCATGTAGCCGAAGGCGATGCCGCCGTTCGGCGGGGGCTCGAGCTCGCGGGTGCTCTCGAGCGGCGAGGCGTCGAAGTCGCGCTTGGCGACGTCGCGAATGGCGAGCTGCTTCGGCGTATCGTCCTTGAGGCCGGTCAGCAGGCGATGCGTCGGGAACACGAGCAGGCCGGGGTCCGAGATCTCGCAGAGCAGCATCAGCACGTAGTGGTGGTCGCCGTCGCCGGGGACCTCCTCCGCGTACGCCCGCGCCGTCTCGTAGCGGTGATGGCCGTCCGCGATCAGAAGCTCGGCGTCGCTGAGCGGTCCCTGGAGCGCGGCCACGGCGTCGGCGTCGGCCACCCGCCAGAGCGTGTTGGCGGTGTCCTCATGGTCGGAGGCGCTCGCGAACGGCTCGCTCTGCATCACGCGCTCGAGCATCTCCCGCGCGCCGCCGCTCGCGTCCGCGAACAGGCTGAAGATGGGGGAGAGGTTCGCTTCGGTCGCGCGCGTGAGCGCGAGTCGATCCTCCATCGGGCCCGGGTGCGTGCGCTCGTGGGGGCGGATCCGCCCGGCGCCGTAGTCCTCCACGCGCACGCGCGCGAAGAAGCCTGTGCGCGTGCGGCCGCTCCCGTCCGGAGACGTGTAGTCCTGGCGCAGCACCCAGACGGCGGGCTCGCGCTCGCGCACGAGCACCCCCCGGGCGAGCCAGTCGTCCATCGTGCGGGCCGCCTCGCGATAGGGGTCGCCCTGGCCGCTCTCGGGCAGGTCGATCGCCACCGCGTTGTACGGGCTGCGGGCGATCAGCTGCGCGCGCAGCTCGCTGTCGATGACGTCGTACGGCGGCGCGATGAGGTCGTCGAGCGGCCCCGCGACCGAGGGCTCGTAACGGAGGGTGCGAAGCGGCTGGACATCGGCCATCTGGCGGCGCCCCACCCTAGTACAAGCACCGCGCGGGCTCGATCCCCCGCGCGGCGCTTTTCCGTCGGCCCGCCGGCGCTTGACAGCTGTGTCACGGGCGTTTAGTCTCACGACTTAGTCAAATGACTAAGTCAAGCGTCCAATGAAGTCAGCAGCCCACCCAGCCGCCGGCCGGCGCGAGGAGGCCACCGAGGCGCTCCTCGACGCCGCCGAGCGACTGCTGATCCAGTCGGGCTACGGCGATCTCACGACGCGCGGGGTAGCGGCGGAGGCCGGTGTCAACCACGGGCTCGTGCACTACTACTTCGGCTCGATGGAGGAGCTCCTCCTCCAGGTGCTGGAGCGTTTCACCACGCGGCTGATCGAGCGCCAAACCGAGATGTACGAGGCCGAGGGGCCGTTCATCGAGAAGTGGAGGACGGCGATGCGCTGGCTCGACGAGGACGTGCGCGCCGGCTACCCGAAGGTCTGGTGGGAGCTCCAGGCCATGGCGTGGAACCACACGGAGATGCGCGACCGGCTCGTTCGGGTGGACCAGCGCTGGCGCGACCTGCTGCGCGAGCAGTTCGCGCGCGCGATGGAGGAGCACGGCGTGGATCTGCCGCTCGAGGCGCTCGTGTCGCTCGTCATCACGTTCAACAAGGGCGTACAGATCGAGCAGCTGTCGGGCATCCGGACCGGCCACCGCGAGCTGCTCGCCTGGATCGACGAGTGGATGGAGGAGCGACTGTCATGAGCGCGCGGCAGAAGAGGGCACTCTTCATCTCGTCGCCGATCGGGCTCGGCCACGCTCGCCGCGACGTCGCGATCGCTCGCGAGCTGCGCGAGCTCGTGCCGGGGCTCGAGGTCGACTGGCTCGCGCAGAACCCCGTCACGCGCGTGCTCGAGCGCGAGGGCGAGCGGATCCACCCCGCCAGTCGCTGGCTCTCGAACGAGTCGAGCCACATCGAGTCCGAGTCCGCGGAGCACGACCTGCACTGCTTCCAGGCGTGGCGGCGGATGGACGAGATCCTGATCGCGAACTTCATGGTGTTCCACGACGTGATCCGCGAGGAGCGCTACGACGTCTGGATAGGTGACGAGGCCTGGGAGCTCGACTACTACCTGCACGAGAACCCGCGAGAGAAGCGCGCGCCATACGTCTGGCTTACCGACTTCGTGGGCTGGCTGCCCATGGAGGACGGCGGTCCGCACGAGTCGTACCTGACGGCGGACTACAACGCCGAGATGGTCGAGCACATCGCCGCACACCCCCAGCTGCGCGACCGCGCGCTGTTCGTTGGCAACCCCGACGACATCGTGCCCGACCGGCTCGGCCCCGAGCTGCCGGCGATCCGCGACTGGACCGAGAGCAACTTCGACTTCGCCGGCTACGTGTCCGGCTTCGACGCCGAGGAGCTCGGCGACCGCGAGCGCCTGCGCGCCGAGCTCGGCTACCTGCCGGGCGAGCTCGTATGCCTCGTGTCGGTGGGCGGCTCGGGCGTCGGCGGCCACCTGCTGCGTCGGGTGATGGCGGCGTTCCCAGAGGCAAAGAAGCGCGTGCCCGAGCTGCGCATGGTCGTTGTGGCCGGCCCGCGGATCGACCCGCGCTCGCTGCCGAGCGCGCCCGGGCTCGAGGTGCGCGGCTACGTGCACGACCTCTACCGCCACCTCGCCGCCTGCGACCTCGCCGTCGTGCAGGGCGGCCTGACCACTGCGATGGAGCTCACGGCCTCGCGCCGACCGTTCCTGTACTTCCCGCTTCGCCACCACTTCGAGCAGAACTTCCACGTGCGCCATCGGCTCGAGCGCTACGGGGCCGGGCGCTGCTTGGACTACGACACGGCGACGCCTGAGGACATTGCCACGGCGATGGCCGAGGAGATCGGCCGCGACGTCGACTACATGCCGGTGGAGCGCGACGGCGCGCGCAGGGCAGCCGAGCGAATCGCGGAGGTCGTGGCATGAGGGCGCGCGAGCCCGACGAGACGGGGTTCGCCGACGGCATCTACTGGGAGCGCTTCGGTGACGGCGAGCCGACGCTCCTGATGGTCCCGGCCTGGGCGATCGTGCACTCGCGCATCTGGAAGGCGCAGGTGCCGTACCTCGCACGGCATTTCCGCGTCGTCATCTTCGACCCGCGCGGAAACGGGCTCTCGAAGCGGCCGGCGGACCTCGAGTCCTACTCCGAGGAGCAGTACGCCGCGGACGCGCTCGCCGTCATGGAGGCAAGCGGCACCGAGAGCGCGGTGGTCGTCGGCCTCTCGATGGGCGCTCAGCGCGGCCTTCTCCTGGCCGCGAGACAGCCCGAGCGCGTGCTCGCGCTCGTCACGATCGCCGCGGCGCTGCCGCTCGCCTCCGATCCGGAGCGCAACCGGTCCTTCGCCCGCTTTGACGACCGGCTCGAGCACCACGACGGCTGGTTCAAGTTCAACCGCCACTACTGGCGCCAGGACTACGAGGGCTTCCTGCGCTTCTTCTTCGAGAACGCGTTCGCCGAGCCGCATTCGACCAAGCAGTTCGAGGACTGCGTGAGCTGGGGCCTCGAGACCGACCCCGAGACGTTGGCCCTCACCATCCTGGCACCGTCGCTCACGACCCGTGCCGAGACGCTCGCGCTGTGCGAGCAGGTCCGCTGCCCCGTCCTGGCGGTCCACGGAGACTGTGACCAGATCCGTCCCTGGAGGGCGAGCGAGCGCTTCGCAGCCGCTACCGGCGGCCGTTTCGTACTGATGCCCGGTTGCGGGCACTGCCCGCAGGCGCGCAAGCCCGTTGAAGTGAACCTGCTGATACGCGAGTTCGTCGAGCAGCTGCCGCGCACCGCCGCGGTGCTGTCAAGGCAACCTCTCGCGAAAGGAGAGATGACGTGACCACCACCGATGTCAGCCCGGCGCCCACCGCCGAGGCCGCGATCTACCAGTTCGAGGGCACGCTGCTCGAGGCGTGCTCCTGCAACATCCTATGTCCCTGCTGGGTCGGCGAAGATCCCGACCGGGGCACCTGCCAGTCGGTGATCGCCTACAAGATCGATCGCGGCACGATCCGCGGTGTCGACGTGGGTGGCCTGACGCTCGCGAGCGTCGTCTTCATCCCGGGCAACGTGCTCGCCGGCAACTGGCAGCAGCTCGTCTTCATCGACGACCGCGCCTCCGCGGAGCAGGAGGCGGCGCTCCTGGCGGCCTTCGGCGGCGAGCTCGGCGGTCCGCTCGCGGACCTGGCGCAGCTGGTCGGCGAGCAGCGCGGCGTCGTGCGCGCGCCGATCTCGCACGAGATCGCCGAGGGCCGCGGGACGCTCACGGTCGGAGACGGCACGGTCGTCGCCGAGATGGAGCCCTTCCGCGGGCCCGACGGGAGCGTGACCACGTTGCAGAACTCGATCTTCTCCACCGTCCCGGGCTCACCCGCGTGGGTCGGGAAGTCGGCCCGCTTCGCGGTCGACCTGCCCGAGCACGGCTGGAGCTACTCGTTCGAGGGCAGCAACGCCATCCAGTCCGACTGGGCGATCGACTACCGGGGCGAGGCTGCGTGACGGCCGCCGCGCTGCGCGGCCGCTTCGCCCCGACCGGCGTCCCGGCGCCGGTGCTGGCGGCGGTTGCGGCCGCGTGGCTCGCGGCGCTCGTCGTGGAGACGAGCGGCATGGCGGGCGCCGTGCATCACGACCGGCTGACCGAAGGCGCCCCCGGGGCGTGGCTCGCGCTCGGCCTGTTGCTGTCGTGGCAGGTGATGGTGGCCGCGATGATGCTGCCGTCGAGCCTGCCGCTGGTGCGGATGTTCGCGGCGGCGTCGGCGGCTGCCCCGGCGCCTCGCCACTCGCTGGCGGCGCTGCTCGGCGGCTACGCGCTCGTCTGGAGCGCGTTCGGCGCGCTGGCGATCAGCGGCGACACCGGTCTTCACACGCTCGTGGCCGGCTGGCCCTGGCTCGAAGCGCAGGAGTGGGCGATCGGGCCGTCCGTGCTGCTCCTCGCGGGCGCGTTCCAGTTCTCGTCGCTCAAGGACGCATGCCTGCGCGCGTGCCGGCACCCGGCATCGTTCCTGCATAGGCACTACCGGCGCGGCCCGCGCGCGGCGTTCGAGCTGGGCGCGCGCCACGGGCTCTTCTGCGTCGGCTGCTGCTGGGCGCTGATGCTCGTGATGTTCGCGCTGGGAGCGGCGAACCTCATCTGGATGGCGCTCCTCACGGCGCTGATGGTCCACGAGAAGACGCGCCCGTCAGGTGCCCGGACGGTGCCGGTCACCGGTGCGGTGCTGCTCGCGATCGGCTCGACGCTGATGCTTTGGGGGGCGTACGCGGGTTGAGGCCGACTGCGCCACAGTTACACTCGGCCCGGACGGGGCGTGGCGCAACCTGGTAGCGCGCCGCCTTTGGGTGGCGGAGGTTCCCGGTTCAAATCCGGGCGCCCCGACTGCGATGGCCGAGTGGCGTGCGCACACGCAGCGCGGAGACAAGCTGAAGGCGATCCTCCTGGCCGCGGCGATGGCGTTTCTCGCGCTCAACGTGTGGACGGGCAGCCCGCTGCTCGCTCTTTGGATCGGCTCGCGCGTGCAGGGCGAGGAGAGCCAGCCGTCGATGGGCGCCTTCGCGGTCGTGATCCTCGCGCTCGTCGCGTTCTCGTTTGGGCTCTACCAGCTGCTGAAGCTGACGATGCGCGCCTACCAGGACGTGACCGGGACCGCGCCCACCGTCCGAACCCACGCGCCCTGGCTGCGCAGCATGCGCGGGGAGCGCCCTGAGCACCATCGCACGGCGCCGATCTCCGGAGCGGAGAAGATCGTCGTGGCGACCGTGCTCATGGCCGCCATCGCCTTCGAGATCTGGTTCTTCTTCTTCTCAGGGTCGTCGATAGGCGGAGGCGGCGGCCGCTGAGCGCCTACGCTTGTCGGCGACACCCGCCCCGGTAGCTCAGCTGGATAGAGCGGCGGCCTTCTAAGCCGCGGGTCGCAGGTTCGAGTCCTGCCCGGGGCGCTAGGCGTACAGCCGAGTCGCGCGCATGGCGCGTTGCCGCCTTAGGCCCGATCCTGGCCTAAACGACAGCCCCGGCCCCCTCGATCAGCGTGCCGTTGTGCCGCAAGATCATCCCCACCGAGGTTCGCATCACCCGCGCCAGTTCGAGCGAGTCGATATCCGCCGCCTGGCGCTCCGCCAGATCCAACAGCGCAGCATCGCGCTCCGTCCACTCATGACTGGCCGGAAGCCGTCACGGATCCTTCTCACGAGATCGGCCGTGTCCTCAGGCAAAGGCGGCCTCGCCCGAGCGCGAGCGCGAGCGCGAGCGAGCGTCGGCTAGCACGGGCGTTCCCTTTCCGCGCGGCGTCCTACTCGGCGGTCGTCGGTGGGGGCGGTCACGGTAAGCGACCCTCCTCTACCCCTGCGTGCTGCCACTTGCAGCCGGACGTTTACCGAGCAGGCTGACCCTGCGATCGCTGGGAGGCCATGGGGGCCTTCCGAACAGGGAACCAAGGAGGTCGTACGGATGCAAACGAAGCGGATCGCAACGTTGGTGGCCACGGTCGCGGCGCTCGCGCTGGCGGCTGCCCCCGGAGCCGCATTCGCTGGCTTCGGCGGCGGATCGGGC
>Ga0126307_10003173_pt1 | contig 11186 bp, 9 predicted proteins | sample Plot28_FD_89955 | JGI IMG/M metagenome (GOLD analysis project Ga0126307, IMG submission 89955) | Serpentine soil microbial communities from UC McLaughlin Reserve, CA, USA - Plot28 | ecosystem: Environmental > Terrestrial > Soil > Grasslands | place: USA: UC McLaughlin Reserve, Lake County...
GACGGCGACGGGCTGGTCGGCGACGGCGACGGGCTGGTCGGCGACGGCGACGGGCTGGTCGGCGACGGCGACGGGCTGGTCGGCGACGCAGCGGTACCGCACGCGAACCAGTGGCTGATCTGCGCGGGCTTGCCGCTGGACACCAGCGGGGCGTGGAGGCCAGTGCGGACGTCACCGACGTACACGTTGTAGGCCGGGCCGCCCTTGACTACCACGCCGGTGAGCATGTACCCGGTCGGGACGCTGGTGATCGTGAGGTAGGTGTTGGTGGCGTCGATGGTGTACCCGACATCGATCACCTCCCCAGGCAGCCCGGCGTCGGCGCAGTCGGTCGCGTTCCCCGCGTGGGCGGTCGCCCGCGGATCGCCGGACACCGCGGTGTCCGCCGGCGCGACGGCGCCAGCCGGGGCGACGAGGAATGCCCCTGAGACCACGGCGAACGCGGCCGACAGGGACAGGAGGATGTTGCGTTGCTTGCGCAACCTAGATGACGACATAGGCCCCCCCTTCGAAAAGGTCGAATGGGGCCGGTCTCACCCTGTGCTCCCCGCAGCCGCCCGCTCGCTGAGCGGAGGTGACCGATGACGGCGGCGGATCGACGCTCCCCTGCTGTCTTGTGCCCTCATCGACGGGACAGGGTGCCGGTCATGACGCGAATCCACACGTAGATCTCTGACGCGGTTGGTTGGACACGATGAGTAGCTGGACTCCGGGAATCGCCTGGGCATCAGCCTTTGGGCCCGATTCTGACCCCAGACCCCGACCCGCGAAAAGCGGACCGGCGGCCGGAGTGGTTGACCCGTCGTGGGGGTAGAGCCGCAGCGTGACCGACCGGGAGGCGCTGCTGCGGGCGCGGGTGGCGGAGAGCATCGACGCGGAGCGCCGGCTGCTCCACTCGGACGCCCTGGCGGTGACCGCGGCGGCCGCCGGACGGCTGGTCGAATGCCTGGCTGCCGGCGGCAAGGTGCTGTTCTTCGGCAACGGGGGCTCTGCCAGCGACGCCGGCCACCTGGCCGCCGAGCTGCTCGGCCGCTTCTACCTCGACCGCCAGCCGCTGCCCGCAGTCGCCCTAGCCGACAACACCGCGGCGATGACCGCGATCGGCAACGACTACGGCTACCTTGAGGTCTTCGCTCGTCAGGTCCGCGCGCTGGGCCGGGCCGGCGACGTGGCGGTCGGACTCTCTACCAGCGGCACCTCGGAGAACGTCGTCCGCGGACTGGAGGCGGCCCGCGAGCTCGGCCTGGTCACGGTCGCCCTCACCGGCGCGAGCGGCGGCAAGCTGCTTGACGTGACCGACCTCTGTGTCCTGGTGCCCAGCGAGGACACCCCGCGAGTGCAGGAGCTGTGCATGCTGCTCGGCCACACGCTCTGCGAGATCGTCGAGCGTGAGCTCGCGACCGCGATCTGAGGGGCCAGTCAGCGGGATTTCCAAGCGCCCGGCTCGGCGACCAGCTGGCGGACCCGCTCCGGCAGCTGTCCGGAGAGCAACTCGGCGAGCGTGACCTCGTCCAGCACGATCCGCAGCGCCGCCCGCAGCGCGATCCACAGCTCCTGCAGGTGCTCGGCCGCACCCTCGTACTCCGCCCGCTCCGGCCGCTCACCGCGGATCACGGCCAGTGGGCCGTCCACGGCGCGGACCACCTCCCCGACGGTGATCAGGTCGGCGGACCGGGCCAGCGCGTAGCCGCCGACGGCGCCCCGTCGGGTGCGGATCAGGCCGGCCCGGCGCAGGTCGGCGAGGATCGCCTCGAGGAACTTCAGCGGCAAGCCCTGCTCGGCGGCCAGCACCGGGCCGGTTACGGTGGCCGTGCCCGATGCCGCCAGCGCCAGCAGGGCCCGCAGCGCGTAGTCCGTCCGCGCCGAGATGTGCACAGCTTGAGTGTGCCGGACGACCCTACGCCCCGGTAACCACACCCGCTCACTGCGGAGGCCGCCCCAGCGGCGGCTTTGTGCCTGAGGCTTTCCCGGGTTCGCGCGGACGTCAAGCGGCGACGTCTTCCGTGCTCACCGCCGTCTACAGGTCTGCGGACCGGACGGAGTCCAGCCGGACGATGCTCTGGTGCCCCTCCCCGCCCGAGACCGCTGGTCGCTGCGGTGAGGAGCCTCACCCCAGCCGGCCGGAGGCGTCGGAGCGAGATCGCCAGCGCGCAAGTCGCCGTCGCGGAGGGAGTCGTCGACGCTCGCCGCCCCGGGCGAGCGAGCACGCCTGCATGCGCTGTCCCTTTGGAGACGTCGTCACCAACAGCATGCGCAGCCAAGATCCTCCGCTGGGACGCTGCCGCAGCTACTCCACCAGGAGGCCCCGGCGGCGCAGCACCCCCCGCTCCAGTGGCGAGAAGACGATCCGGTCCACCGCCACGCCGACGACTAGGATCGAGATGATCATGGCGAAGACCAGCGACACGTCGAAGAGCTGCCGCCCGGTGTCGAGCAACTGCCCGAGGCCGGTGCCTAGCCGCGGCGACTGGGTTATGAGCTCGGCCGCCATCAGGGAGCGCCAGGCGAACGCCCAGCCCTGCTTGAGCCCGCCGATGTAGCCGGGCAGCGCCGCCGGCATGATCACGTAGCGGGCCGCCCGCAGCCCCGTCGCCCCCAGCACGCGGCCGACCCGCAGATAGAGCGGGGGCACCTGGTCGATGCCGGAAATCGTCCCGTTCGCGATCGAAGGGACGGCGCCCAGCAGCACGACGAAGTAGATCGTCGCCGGGCTTAGCCCGAACCAGAGGATGCCGGCCGGCACCCAGGCGACTGACGGCAGCGACTGGAGTCCGGACAGCACCGGGGCCAGCGCCGTGCGCAACGGCTTGACCCGAGCCACGAGCAGCCCGAGCGGGGTGCCGATGGCGACGCTGAGGAGGAACCCCGTCGCGCCCCGGGACAGGCTGAGCCAGATCGCCTCCAACAGAGTCCCCTCCCGCCACTGGTCGACCAGGGTCGCCAGCACGTCGCCGGGAGAAGGGAACGTGTAGCGCGGCTTGATCTCCGCCCAGATCAGCGCCTGCCAGACCGCCAGCACGACCGCGACCGCCAGCAGCGGCGGCAGCACGGTGCCGACCCGACGCCGCCAGGCCGACCCAGTCTGCTGGACCGGCGGGTCCAGCGCGTCCAGCCCGCGCTCCAGCTCCAGCGCGATGTCGCCGGCCGGCTCCCGCTCGGCGAGCGCGCTCGATCCCCGCCGCACTTCGTCAGGCCGCATGGCGTCGGATCTCCTCCCGCAGCCTGTCGGTGATCTCCAGGGACAAGGCCGCCACCGGCGGCGACTCGATCCGGCGGTCACCGGGAATGTCGACCGGCCAGGAGGCGATGACCCGGCCCGGCCGGGAGGACAGCAGCAGCACCCGCTGCCCGAGCTTCACCGCTTCCCGCACGTTGTGGGTGACGAAGACGACGCTGACCCCGGTCTCCCGCCAGACCCGGACGAGCTCGTCGTGCAGCACGTCGCGGGTGATGGCGTCGAGGGCGGCGAACGGCTCGTCCATCAGCAGCACGGACGAGCGCTGGGCGAGCGCGCGGGCCAGGGCGACCCGCTGCCGCATGCCGCCGGAGAGCTCATGCGGCCGCTGGGCCGCCGCCCCCTCCAGCCGGACCAGCCGGAGCAGCTCGAGCGCGTCCGCCCGCCGCTCCCGGCGGCCCAGGCCACGCAGCCGCAGCGCCAGCTCGACGTTCCCCGCCGCGGTCAGCCACGGCAGCAGCGCGGGCTCCTGGAACATCAGCGCGGCCCGCCCGCCGGCCACCGACACGGTGCCGGAGTTCGACTGCTCCAGGCCGGCGAGCAGCGACAGCAGCGTCGACTTCCCGCAGCCGGATGCGCCGATGATGCAGACGAACTCCCCAGGTGTCACGTCCAGGCTCAGGTCGTCGAGCACCACCGGACCCGGCCCGAACCGCTTGACCAGGTGCTCGACCCGGACCGCCGGCGCCTCGACCGGCCGGGCCTCGGCCACCGGCACCTCGGCCGCCTTCGGAATGACCTCCACGACGCTCATCAGCCCCTTGCCAGCCCCGCGTCATCGACCTTCCCGCCGCCGCGGGCGGCGAGCACCTCGCGCAGCAGGGTCAGGTCGTAGATGCCCTTCAGGTCGACCTCGTCGAGCAGTCCCGCCGCGACCGCGTCGTCCGCGGACTTCTTCAGCGACGCGGCCACGGGGTCGGTGGTGATCTCGATGTTCTTCCAGGCCCGGTCCAGCACCTCGGGCGCGAGCGCCTTGGTGGTGATCCGCTTGATCTCGGCGTTCGCCGTCCTCTTGGCCTCGTCCGAGTTCTTCGCGATCCACTCGTCGGTGTCGACCTGGCCCTCGATCAGCGCCTTGACGGTCGCCGGGTGCTTCTCCAGGAAGTCGGTACGCACGATCAGGTGCGTGGTCACGAACTTGCCGGCGGGCCACAGGGTTTTCTCGTCGACGAGCACCTTGCCCCCGCCGTCGAGGACCAGCCGGGACGCCCACGGCTCCGGCACCCAGGCGCCGTCGATCTTCTTGTCCTGGAAGAGCTGCAGGGTCGTCGCATTCTCGCTCGGCTCCACCTGCACGTCGCCCTCCGTGCCTTGGCTGGAGGGGGTGAGCCCGTTCTCCTTCAACCAGGCGCGCAGCGCCACGTCCTGAGTGTTGCCGAGCTGCGGCGAGGCGACCCGCTTGCCCTTGAGATCGGCCGCCTGGGTGATCCCCGGCTGCACGACCAGCGCCGCGCCGCCGGACGTCGCGCCCGCGATGATGCGGATGCCGGCGCCCTTGGTCTTGGCGAACGCGTTGATCGCCGGGTTGGGCCCGATGAAGCCGGCGTCGAGGTCGCCGCCCAGCAGCGCCTCGATCTCGGCCGGACCGGCGTTGAAGGTCTGCGTCTCGAGCTTGGTGGGCCCGAGCCGCTTCGAGAAGAAGTCTTCGGCCACGCCGACGACGGGGGTCGCGTGCGTCACATTCGGGTAGTAGCCCAGCCGCAGCGTGGCGGCGGTGCCGGCCGCGCCGCCCGAGCCCCCGTCGTCGGACGAGCCGCACGCCGCCGCCCCGGTCAGCACCACGATGATCGAGACGACACTCAGCGCGCTGGCGCGAACCGGACGCGCCTTCCTGCTCGAGAAGCCCACTTTTCCCCCATCCGACGACTGCACTTTCTCTATAGAGTAACTAGAGATCTCCGCGTCCGACCAGCCGTTCGTACGATCCGTTGCGACGCCGGCTGGGGAGCGGGCGTCGGCTGGCAGGAGGCGGCTGCCGGTGGCGGCCTCGGCGGCGCATCACGTGCCGGTGCTACGTACGCGCCAGCCGGGCGTATGACGGCTCAGTGCCTACGATCGCGGATGGGAGCCGGTCCGCCGCTGCGCGGTTCCGGATGGAGGGAGGTGCGTGCTTGGACGACACGGCGCCATGGGCCGGCGCACCGGAGCCCATGCACTCGCTGACACCGGCCCAGCTCGCCGACCTCGAGCTGCTGCTGTCCGGCGCGCTGGCGCCGCTGGACCGCTTCCTCGCGCCGGCCGAGGTCGAGTCGGCACGGGCAACCGGGCGGCTGCCCGACGGGTCCTCGGCGCCGTTCCCGCCTCAACTGACCGTGCCGGCCGAGGTCGCCGAGGAGGCGGCCGTAGCCGGAGCGCTGCTGCTGGCCGATCCGGAGGGCCTCCCGTTGGCCCGGCTGGCCGTCGTAGGGCGCGACGTCGCGCCGGGCGGCGCGGTGCTAAGTGGGCCGGTCCGGGCGGTGGCGGCGGCGGTGCACGGGCCCTTCCGGTCGCTGCGGCGGACGCCCGCTCAGGTGCGTGCCGGGCTACGGGCTGGCCGGGTGACTGCGGTGCCGGTGGACCGGCCACTGCTCGCGGCCGATCTGCTCGCGCTGGACGAGCTGAGCGCCAGGACATACGTCTTGCTGCTCGTCCGGGTGGCCGACGAGGTAGCGGGCGTGCCGGTCGACGTGCTCGTACGCGCTGCGATGGCAGCCCTCCGCGGTCGGTATCGGATCTCGGTGGTCGCGGTGCCGCTGCGGCATATGGGCGACAGCGACCTGGACACGCGGGCGGTGGCCGCGGTAGCCGCTGCCTACGGCGCAACCGATGTCGAGGTGCTGCCCGATGCCGCCTGCTGGCCGGCGGCTCGCGACGCCCTCGACAGCGGGATGGGCCGGGGGGAGGCGCTCGCTGCGCTGCCCGCTCCGGTACTCAGGGAGCTGCTCCGTTGGCGGCCGCCGCGGTCCGAGCGCGGCCTCACCGTTTTCTTCACCGGGCTCCCCGGGTCGGGCAAGTCGACCCTCGCCCGGGCCCTGGTCGACTTGCTGCTCCAGGATGGCCGCCGCAGGGTGACCGTCCTCGATGGCGATGCGGTCCGCCGGATGCTCTCAGCCGGTCTCGGCTTCTCCCGGACCGATCGGGACCTCAATGTGCGCCGGATCGGCTGGATCGCCGCCGAGGTGGGCCGGCACGGAGGCATCGCGGTCTGCGCACCGATCGCGCCGTACGCCGCGACCCGGGCGGCGGTGCGCCGCGACGTCGAGGCCGCCGGGGGCGACTTCGTGCTGGTGCACGTCGCCACCCCGCTGGAGGTCTGCGAGCGGCGCGACCCCAAGGGCCTGTACGCCAAGGCCCGAGCCGGCCTGGTCCCGCACTTCACCGGCGTTAGCGATGCGTACGAGGAGCCTGCTGACGCAGATTTGGTACTGGACACCTCGCGGCTAACGACGGCGGACGCCGTCCAGCGGATCGTCGCCCTGCTCACGGACGGCCGCTGGCTGCCCCCGACCTGACCGCAAGCAGATCCGATTACCGCACCAACTCCGGGGGCACGTCTCTTACCCTGGAGGCCAGCGAAGCCCTGACCTTGGGGGGGTCCATGAGTAAGGACGGACCGATTGAGGGCGTCCCGCAACCTCGCGCCCCGATCCCAGGTGAGAGGCTCCCGTCGGCATACCGCAGGTTTCCGCACCGTCCCGCGGACGCGGACGGGTCCGCAGGCGGGCCCGAGCCGACTACGAACCAAGGGTCGACCGCGACCGACGACTCGCCGCAAACTCCAGCGCCGACCGCGACCCCACAGCCCGAAGCGACCCCCAAGTCCGCTGAGATCCCCGCCGTCACCGCAACCCAGAAGTCGGCCGGGAGCTCCGGGTCGATCGAAGAATCAGTCGAGTTGGCCAGGCAGAGCTTGGCCAAGCTCAGCGCACCCACCGAGCCCCGCCGCCGCCGCCTCCGCACGGCCACCGGCAGTGCGGAGCCGGCCGCAAGCTTCCAGTCGCCGCCGCCACTGCTACGCCCGTCGGCCAAGCAGGACGCGGCCGCTGGTGCCGAGCAGACCGCGTCCCCCCAGTCGCCGTTACTGCCGCCCCGTCGGGTACGGCGGGACCCCTCGGCCGGAGACACGGGGTCGATGCCGACCCCACCGCAAGCCGACTTGCGACAGCCGCTCCTCCGCCTGCAGCCGGCCGCGCCCGAGCGGCCGGCCTCGCTCCCGGACCCCCTCGGGGACGATGACGCCGTCGAGCGCGCGGGAACCGGCGGCAAGCGGCGGCGCAAACGGTCCCGAGTCCGGACAGCGCTGCTCACGGTCGCCACCCTCTTCGCGCTGCTCCTCGTGGCTGGTGTGGCGGGCATGGAGCTGGTGAGCCGCCGCGTGCTCGACGACGTCGAGCGCATCCCGAACGTGTTCGGCCCCATCGACCAGGCAGACCGGCCGCTGAAGCCGTCGGGCACTGAGGAGACCCTCAACTTCCTGCTCGTCGGCGTGGACACTCATGGCGAAGCGCGGGCCACTGGCGCGACCGAGACGTCACAGGTGATCATGCTGATGCACCTGGCTGCCGACCGGCGCAGCGCGGCGTTCGTTTCCATCCCGCGCGACAGCTGGGTGACGGTACCCGGACGTGGACCCGGCAAGATCAACTCTGCCTACGCCGCGGGCGGTCCACCGCTGCTGATCCGGACCGTGGAGGAGCTCACCGCATTGCGGATCGACCACTTTGGGGTTCTGGACTTCGCCGGGTTCAAAGACATCACCAACGCGGTGGGCGGCGTCGACGTGCGGGTGGCGCGCAGCTCCAGCGGCTTCCCCGCTGGCATGAACCACTTCGATGGCGACGCAGCCCTGCGGTACGTCCGGCAGCGGCAGGCCGTCCCGGGCGGCTACCTCGAGCAGGTCCGCCGGCAGCACGACATCATGAAGGGACTGATGACCAAGGCCGGCTCCGTCGGCCTGCTGTCCAGTCCCCGCAAGACGCTGACGCTGGTCGAGTCGGTGGCCCGCGCGATCAGCGTCGACGACTCGTTGGATGACAGCAAGATGCGAACGTTGGCCCTCTCGTTGCGGAACCTGCGGCCGGACTCGGTCGACTTCCTCACCGCTCCGGTCAGCTCTCCGGGCCGCGCCGGCAACCGGGCCGTGGTCCGGCTGGACACCCCGCGGGCGCGGACGCTCTGGGCGGCCATCGGTCGGGACGACGTCGCATCCTACCTCCGCACCAACCCCGCCGCGGCAACCCCGCAGTGACCGCCGGCCCGCCCAGCTCGGGGACTCCGCCGGCGGAGCGGTGCAGAGCCTGTCACCTGACAGCCACTCGACGTCGCAGCCGAGGGCGTGGGAGCCCACGGCGGGCTCGTCTCCCCGCATCTCGGGAGCGCCGTAGTCGCCCGTCGGTATCCGGGTCGTTAGGTCCGGGTGGAGAGCACCGCACTTCGCCAGTCGGCCACAAAGCGCTCCACCGTGTACCGGGCCCGATACGTCTCCTGGGCACGACGGCCGGCTGCCTCGGCCTCCGGACGAGAGAGGCCCGCCAGCACCTTGGCGAGCGACTCGGAGTCACCTGGTGGGAACAGCCAACCGTCACCGCCGGGTGTCAGGATGTCGAGCAGTCCGCCCGCCGCGCTGGCGATCACCGGTCGCGCGCGCGCGAAGGCTTCGATCGCGACCAAGCCAAACGGCTCGGGTTGATCCGACGGCACGACGACGACGTCCGCCTCCTCGATGTAAACCGACGAGTCCGTCACCTCGCCCACGACCGTGACCGACTCGGGCGTCTGAAGTCGCGCCACCAGGGCAAGGACGTCCACGGAGTCCCCGCTCGGTGGCGGTCCTCCGAGCACCACAAGACGACCCGGCGCGCCCGCACGATCCCAGGCATCGAGCAGGGTGCGATGTCCCTTCCAGCTGTTCCAACGGCTGGCGACGAGGAACTTGAGCTCGCCGACCCGCCCGTCCAGTGGGACGACCCGCGTTGGCGCCTGGGTACCGTTCGGGACCACGATCGTCCGCTGCCGTGCCCAGGCCGGCAAGGATGCCGCTACCGGGCCCGAGATGCATAGGAACAGCTGGCAGGCCCGAGCGGGTATGGACAGCACTGACGAGTCAGCAGGCGACCAGACTTCCTGGACGTGCCCGATGACTTCCTGAACGCCCGCGAAGCGGGCGAGCGGAGCGCACAAGAAAGCGGCGCTCGTCGTGCAGTACACCACGTCCGGCCGCTCCGAAAGTATCGCCCGCACGAGCCGGATCGACCGGCGCAGGAGCGAGGCAAGTCCGCGCGGGTTCCGGTCCGCCCGCCGCAGGATCGGCAAGGGCATGTGGCGGACAGGAACCCCGTCGGCTCTCAGCCGCGTGCACAGAGCCGACTCCTCGCGCGGATGAGCCAAGTCGTTCGGCAGCCACACCTCGACGGAGCACTCGGTGCCAACCGCTCGGAGTATCTCCAGCAACATGCGGTCCGCACCGTACAACTCGTCCGACGGATGGAGAAAGACCAGCCGCCGGCTCAATCGCTTGCCCCCTCGGGCGAAGGTCCGACCGAACGCGCCGGCCTCCAGCCGGAAAGTGTAGGCACCTCTGTCGCCTTCATCATTGTCTTCCGTGTCTCCTGCGGGAGTGTCACTCACTTCTTCTCCGGCGGAGGAGTTTGCGCCCACAGCGTGACTCGCGGTCGCCTCCGGGCCGGCCGAGGCCGACCTCGAGTTACCGGCCACTGCGGCGGTCGTTGCGCTGAAAGCGGTCGACCGCTGTCACCATGCCGTTCCCGCGGGCCGTACGCCGATTTCCCCGGAACTAACGGTTCTTCGCGGTGCGGCTGCCGAACATTCTCGTCTTCACGCGCACCAGGGAGTTGTAGTGCTTCGCCACTGACTTCTTGAGCGTCCCCCCCTCATCGGGAGCCCAGCCGGTGGTTCGCGTCTCGATGCTGCCCACCGGAACTTCCTCGTACGCGTAGGTAGCGATCGACTTCCGGGTGACGTCGGGAGGTAACGACATCTTCTTGAAGCCGTGGAACGTGTGATCGTCGGTCAGCATCAACAGCCCGCGGTTGAAGAGCGGCTCGATGCCACGCGGCTCCTCCTCGGGACTAGACTTGATCAACAAGCGACCATCGTACTCCGGCTTCCAGTCCTTGTTGAGGTACAGCAGGATGTTCAGCACCCGCAACCAGTTGTTGTGCAGCGGGTGCATGTTGAAGTCGACGTGGGTGTCAAGGAAGCCGCCGTCGCCGCTCTGGTGGAACCCCCCACCGTGGAATGCGGGGTCGACGAAGAGCTGACGACCGGTGAGCCGAGAGATGAAGTGCTGGAACTGGTCGCCGAGCAGCGCGTCGTAGAAGGCCCGCGACGTCGGACCCTGCTCCGCGACACTTGACAGCTCGTGCTTGTCGCCGAACATGTAGTCCCGTGACTTCGGCATGGCGTCGACCGCCGGGAACTCTGCCAGCAGAGCGTCGGCGGTTGCCGTGTCGAGGAAGTTGTCGATTACGAGCAGCGGGAAGGGCGACGCGTTCTTGAAGTCGTCGATGAGGTCCTCGGGCCGGTCGATCCAGTCGTTGAACATGTGGGAGATCCTCTCGTATCTTTCTGGTGCAGATTGTAAGATCATCTAGTGCGAGGGACTGCAGCCGCATTGGCGTCACAGCCAGGACGTTCCGTCGACCCCCTCTCCACGTTGATTTGTCCGTATTGCACATAGGTACTCACAAATGCAGCCGAGCTGCTCAAACAATGCGTATGGCTCGGCCAGATGTTACCTCGTCAAGCTGGGTGCCGCTCCGTGGACGGGTCGGTCACTGGCCCCGAAGGAGCTCAGCGCAAGAGTCGATGACAGCACGGTGATTCCGTCCTGGCTCCTTACCCCTGCCGGTCCATCCAGCAGCATCCGGTCGGTCGGCGTATCGCTCATGCCCGCCCCGCTCCGACCGATGTCGGACGTCGCCGACCAGACGCTTGCCCCTTCTGGGACCGA
>Ga0126307_10003174_pt1 | contig 11183 bp, 8 predicted proteins | sample Plot28_FD_89955 | JGI IMG/M metagenome (GOLD analysis project Ga0126307, IMG submission 89955) | Serpentine soil microbial communities from UC McLaughlin Reserve, CA, USA - Plot28 | ecosystem: Environmental > Terrestrial > Soil > Grasslands | place: USA: UC McLaughlin Reserve, Lake County...
CGACCCTGGATGACCTCCCGGATCGGGATGTGGTCGACGAGCACGTCGTACATGCTCCGCTCGACCTTGTCGGGATCGATTCCCTGGCTCATCGTCAAGTTTCCCTGCGGGTCGAGGTCCACGGCGAGCACGTCGTGGCCCGACTCCGCGAACGCGACTGCCAGGTTCAGCGTGGTCGTCGTCTTCGCGACGCCGCCCTTCTGATTGGCGAACGAGATGATCTTCGCGCGGCGCTCGGACTCGTCGCCGATGTGAGCTCCGGGCGGCCGTCCCATCCCAGGCCGGCGGACGGGCGCGAGCGCGTTCTCGGCGGTGATCCGCGCATCGTCGCCATTCTGCGGCGACGGCTGGTTCACGGGCGGCATCGGCTTGCTCTCCTCCGACTTGATCTCAGCCGGCTCAGGCTCGGACGGCGCCGCGACCTCGGGCGGAGCCTCCACCTCCGGCGGCGCCTCGACCTCGGTCGCCTCGTCGGCAGGCGTCGCGTCCTCGATCACGGGCTCCTTCGGGGGCGGCTCGTCGGCCACGTCGTCCTTCGACGCAGCTCCCTCCACCTCCGGAGCCTCGACGACCTCATCCTCACGCTCCTCGACCGGCGCGGGACGGCGCTCATCCTCGCTGGACTCAGCGACGGGATCGCGCTTTCGCGAGCTGCCGTTACTCGACCACTCGTCCCCGCTCAGGGGAACGTCTGACTTGGAACCGCGGTTAAAGAGACCCATTGATCGCGATTATTCGCACGCGCTAGTGCGTTTCCTCCTCATGAGACGCATTCTCCGCGCCGGCCCACACCTCGTCGAGCTCACTAGCGTCGTGGGAGCCAGTCAATCCGCAGGTGTTTCGGGTGCCTACGGTGACCAAAACAAGACAAGTAAGGCAATCCCCGCCGGCCCGTAAGTCCCCGCCCGAGCGATGGATGGAAACGGCGCCTAAGTCGCCGGAATCCATCCATCGCCGGCTCGCGTCCGCCGTCGGCGGTGATTGTCGACAAACGGTGCCTATAGCGTCGGTTTCTCGACAATCGTTCGTTTGGGAGGTCCGTCGGGGTTCGAGGGGCTCGCACCGGGTTACCAGTGCGCCCCCTGGGTGCCCGTTTTTGGGGCGATCGAGCCACGACCACACCGAGGCTGGACGCCGACACGGTTTTAGCGGCCCCTTCACGGTCAAAGTATGTTCAGACCGTGCCGGACCTGCTCGACAAGCGCCTCGTGATCGTCACCGGCAAGGGTGGCGTCGGGAAGTCCACGGTTGCGCTGGCGATGGGGCTCGCCGCGGCCGCCGAGGGGCGGCGCACGATCGTCTGCGAGGTCTCCTCCCAGGAGCACACGTCCCAGGTGTTCAACCGGGCCGAGGTGGGATTTCACGAGGTCGAGATGGCGGAGAACCTGTGGGCGATCTCGATCGATCCCGACCAGGCGATGCGGGAGTACCTGCTCCTGCAGCTGAGGGTCCGGGCGATGCGCGACCTGCTGTTCCGGTCGCGAATCTTCACCTACATGGCCGCCGCGACCCCGGGGCTTCGGGAGCTCGTAACCATCGGAAAGATCTGGGAGGTCGCGCTCCCCGACCGCAAGGTCAAGAAGGGGCGCGAGTACGACCTCGTGATCGTCGACGCCCCGGCGACCGGACACGGCGTCGCCTTCCTGCAGACCCCCCGCACGTTCGCGAACGTCGCCCGGGTCGGGCCGATCAAGGCGCAGGCCGAGGCGCTCGAGACCTTTCTGGTCAACCACCGCAAGACCGGGGTGGCCATCGTCGCGCTTCCGGAGGAGATGCCGGTCAACGAGACCGCATCCCTCGAGCACACGCTGACCGAGGATGTCGGAGTCTCCGTGGACCGTGTCTACATGAACGCGCTCTATCCGGAGCGGTTCTCGAAGCCGGAGACCGAGCGCCTGGAGTCCGCCTCTCAGAATGGCAACGGTGCGTTGCGCGCCGCTTGCCGCGCGGCGATCAGGGAGAGCCGTCGAGCCGCCTCCCAGCGCGAGCAGCTTGTCCGGCTGACGGAGCTCGTCAGCGCGCCCGTCAGGACGCTTCCGTTCGTCTTCAAGCCCGAAATCGGGGTCGATGAGATTCGCGAGCTTTCCGGGGAGATCGGCTGATGGCGGGCGTCGGCGACCTCCTCGAGGGCAAGCGCGTCTGCATCTGCGCCGGCTCGGGCGGGGTGGGAAAGACCACCAGCTCGGCGGCGATCGCGGCCGGCATGGCGGCAAGGGGCAAGAAGGTGGCCGTGCTCACGATCGACCCGGCCAAGCGACTCGCGGACTCGCTCGGGCTTCCCGAGCTGGGAAACGAGGAGCGGCGGGTGGACCCGAAACTGTTCGCCGAGTCCGGGATCGAGATGGAGGGCGGCGAGCTCTGGGCGATGATGCTGGATGCCAAGGCCACCTTCGACGAGCTCGTGCGCCGCCATGCCCCCGACGCCGAGACGCGCGAGCGCATCCTGTCCAACCGCATCTATCAGCAGCTGTCCGCGGCGCTCGCCGGCTCGCAGGAGTACATGGCGATGGAGAAGCTGTTCGAGCTCCACGCCGAGGATCGCTACGACCTGCTGGTGCTGGACACGCCGCCAAGCCGCAACGCGCTCGACTTCCTGGAGGCGCCGCGCCGGCTGATGCAGTTCATCGAGGGGCGCGCCCTACAGGTGTTCATGCGCCCCACGGGCCTTGGAATGAAGGTCTTCGGACGGGGCACCTCGATGATGTTCTCGGTGCTTCGCCGCCTCACGGGAGTCGAGGTGCTGGAGGACCTCTCGGAGTTCTTCCAGGCGTTCAGCGGCATGGTCGGGGGCTTCCGCGAGCGCGCGAAGCGCGTCAACGAGCTGTTGGCGAATCCGGAGACGTGCTTCCTCGTCGTCTGTGCGCCGCAGGGAGAGCCCATCACGGAGGCGGTCTACTTTCACCGCAAGCTCGTGGAGGCCGAGCTTCCGTTCGGCGGCGTCATCGTCAACAAGGTCCACTACGAGAGCGAGCTTCCCCCGTACGACGACGGGCTCGAGGGCCAGCTGGCTGATGCGCTGAGCGACGACGACCTGGCCCGGCGGGCGATCGAGAATTTCGACGACTACCGGGCGCTGGCGGCTCGCGACCAGAGCAACATCAAGCGCCTGACGGCCGAGATGCGTGCCCGGCTCGTCATCCAGGTCCCGTACCTGGACGCCGACGTGCACGACCTCCCGGGCCTCATGCAGATGAACGAGTACCTGTTCGCCGCCGGGGCCAAGGAGCGGACCGCCATCGCGGCGGAGGCCTGAGGGCCAGGCAGGCCTGAGCCCGGCGGGCACGAGGCCCGCCGGTACTCAAGCCGCTCTTCCTGGGTGATCGGAGGAAATCTTTGGAGCGAGCGGTGCGAGCCCGCCTAGGAGGCGCGAACCTGGGCGCGGCGCCGGCGGTCGTAGTCGATCTCGCGAACGTTCCATTCGGTCGTCTCAGGCCGCGGGAAGAGGTAGGCGACGCGCTCAGAGGTCCTGTCGCGCCCGTCCGGGCGCTCCTCGAGCAGCTCGGCGACGCGGGAGTGGGTCGCCTGATCGGCCTCGCCGACGGTTCGCGGCTGGACTTCGCGCGGAGCGTGGTCTTCGGTTCTGGACACTGTCTCCTCCTCGGAGCGGGGGCGTGACTCGACCCTGATTCGCCCTCGGGGCTCGGGGACCTGCATCCGCTCGTCAGGCTCCCGCCTAACCTCCTGCCACTCAGCCAGCGCGTCCATCCACAGCGTGTTCTGCTCGGCCACCGCGCGCGCCGGGTCTGGCATTTGCGGTTCGGGCTTGTTCTTCGGCGCGGGATCCTCGCGCGTCTGCGGCTCGGATTCGGATGGTGCTTCGTCGAGCTCGGCTTCGAGCTCCTCGAGAGACATCTCTCGCGTCTCGTCCGGTGCTTCGTCCTGCCCGGCATCCCACTCCTCGACGCCTCCGCGCTGCTCCGCGCGGCCCTCGCCGACTGCGAGCCCGTCGGCCAGCAGGATCTCGTCCGCGGTCGATCGCAGGTCGGTTCCCAGGTGCCCGCAGGCGGCATCCCTCAAGATTGCGCGGGTCAGGTCCTCGACGGCGGCCGCGGTCTGCGCGGGGGTCGCGGATCCGTTGCCGGACTGGGCAGGCTCCCCGCTCCAGAGCTCGCGCTCAAGGCTCACCGCGCGGTCGATGACCGCCTTCGTCTCGCCGCGATCCTCCGGCTCGGCACAAAGAGCCGCGACGCGAATCGCGAGGCCGAGCTGAGCGGCGCCGCCGCCTTCGAGCACGAAGCGAAGCGTGAGCAGGTAGTCGTTGAGAGCATCGATGACCACCGCGCGCTCGAGCCCGGCCTCGAAGCGGGAGATGGCCCGCGCCAGCGCGCCGGAGAGCCCCGGCTCGCTCTTTGCGGGCCGGCCGAAGGCCGTCGAGCGAAAGGCCAGCGTGCGCGAGAAGACGGCCAGATCGGTGAGCTCCTCCTCGCCCAGCCGGTAGCCGCCGGCACGGGGCCGGCCAGCGCCCGTCGCGATCCGGCGCCAGCGATGCTCGCCCGCGCGCGTCCATGCATACGGACCGAGGCCGACGCCACCGGACTTGAACAGGCGCAAGGTCGTTACCAGCTGCCGGAATGCCTCGACCGCGCGAGCTCCGGCGTCGATGCTCGGTCCGTCGGCGACGTCGGATTCGCTCACCCGCGTCGCAGCCAGGAAGGTGGGCTCCCAGCCGGCGGCGCCTGAGCCCTCCGGCGTCCTGGCCTCGGGCGGGACGTCGACGGCGTCGGCGCGAACGATGGTCGCCGTCGCGAGCTCCAGTCGCGTCACTGGCATCTGGAGGCCCCGGAGCGGGACGATCACCTCGATCTCGTCGTCGGCGATCTCTCCTCCGGCCTCGAGCTCGGCGATCGCCGTGCCGAGCCGGGCGTCGTCAACCGAGAAGTCGGTCGAACCGGCCCAGAGCCGGCACAGGAAGACGACTCCGGCCAGCTCTCCCCGCTTGCGGCCGTCACCCGGAACGCCGATGCCGAAGCTCTCGAGGTATGGACCGGCCAGCTCCGCGGAATCCACGGCGGCGCAAGCCGCGCCAAAAGAATCAAGCGCGCACAGCGCCTGCGAGTGGTCACGGATGAAGCGCTCGGTGAGGGGGATGTACTGGGGAAGCGGGGATCCCGCTTCGGCCTCCTGAACGTCGTAGGGAAGCTCCTCGCCCTCAGCAACCAACTCCCGAAGGCGCTTGGAGGCGTCGCGAGCCATCACCTTCAACGCCTCTCGAAGAACCAGGTCGCGCATGCTCGGACGCTTCGCCCGGGCACGAAGGCCTCCTGCGACTGCAACCACCGTTGCAGGGCAGGTACAGCAGCCTCACCGGCCCAAGCTGCAACAGATCGCCTTCGTCCGCTCGCCGAGAGTCGATTCATTCGGCTATAGGCCGAATAAACCGACTTTCGAGCTCCTCCGCCGGCCGAAGTCCAAACGCGCCCTGCCTGGGTGCCTGCTTTCGAGGCCCCGGGCGACTGAGCCGCGCTACCGCCTAGGCGGCGACGGCGCGCTCACTGCGACGCTCGCCGCTCAGGAGCCATTGCTGGCCGTAGGCGCGCATGTCCTCGATCAGCGGCACCAGGGCCTTGCCCTTCTCAGTGAGCGCGTACTCGACACGCGGGGGGACCTCGGGGTAGGTGCGACGCTTGACGATGCCGTTGTCCTCGAGCGCCCTCAGGCGAAGCGAGAGGGTGCGGGGACTGATGCCGTCGAGCGAACGTTCGAGCTCACAGAACCGCTGGCTTCCCTCGGCGAGGTCGCGGATCAGGAGGAGTGTCCACTTGCCGGAGATGATCTCCGCGCAACATCCGACTGGACAGGGATTCTCGGTCATTTGCGCCTTGGTGGCAGGGAAAAACTTGAATCTGCGGCTCCCCCACCGCACTGCCGAGTATAGCTAACGCTTTACGAAGTGAAGTGAGTCTTCCGGCTCGTCCACGTCGCCGATGACCTGCTCGATACCGCTCGCTCGCTGGCCCTGCGCGGCGAGCATGAGCTTGAAGTCGTGGGCGCTCGAAGCGACCTCGAACGCGGTCTCCTCCGTGATGTTCTCGGCGACGACGTGCTTCAGGAGGGCCTGGTCGAAGGTCTGCATCCCGTAGTAGGAGCCCTCGGCGATCACCTCGGTGATCCGCCCGGTCTCCTGCGGATTGAGGATCAGGTCCTGGACGCGCCCGGTCACCACCATGACCTCACAGACGGCGACGCGGCCGTTGCCGTCGACCGTCGGCACGAGTCGCTGCGACACCGCACCCCGAAGCGTCGAGGACAACATCACCCGCGCCTGCTGTTGCAGGTGGGGAGGGAAGAAGTCGATGATCCGGTTGATCGTCTCCGAGGCGTCGAGAGTGTGAAGCGTGGACAGCACCAGGTGCCCGGTCTCGGCCGCTGCGAGAGCGGTCCGAACGGTCTCCTCGTCTCGCATCTCCCCGATCAGGATCACGTCCGGGTCCTGCCGCAGGACTCGTCGCATCGCGCGAGCGAAGCTCTCGGTGTCCTGGCCCACCTCGCGCTGGTTGATGATCGAGAGCTTGTCGCGGTGCAGATACTCGATGGGATCCTCGAGCGTCACCACGTGCCGCGAGCGGCTCGAGTTGATGTGGTCGATCATCGCCGCCAGCGTCGTCGACTTCCCCGATCCGGTTGTGCCCGTGAGCAGGACGATCCCGCGTGGCTCCTCGGCAAGGTCGCGGATGACGTCGGGCAGCCCGAGATCGTCGATGGTTCTCACCTGGAAGGGGATTGCGCGACACGCGATCGAGACCCAGCCGCGTTGTCGGAAGGCATTCACCCGGAACCGCGAAAGGCCGCGGATCTCATACGAGAAGTCCACCTCGCCCTCGTCGGCGAACTCCTTCAGCAACGCGGCGTCGCCGAGGATGTGCTCGAGCGCGGACTCCGTCGCCTCGGCGCTCAGGCTCTCGGAGTCGTCGATCGGCCGCAAGGCGCCGTGAATGCGCGCCATCGGAGGCGAGGCCACCTTCACGTGAAGGTCCGAGCCCTCGTGCTCGACCACATAGCGCAGCGAAGCGTCGATATCGAACGCCATCAAGCCACTTATCGGGGGGTTCGGTGGCCTTCTTTAGGCATGCGGACGCATATCGACCCGCTCTCGACCGCTCTGATCACGCCCGAGCTGCCGAGCGTCTGGGACGCCAGCTACTTCCGTGTGGAGGATCCCGGCGCCGAGGACGGCGAGCTTGTCGCCGCCGAGACCCGGCGCCGCTAGGCGACTTCGCGGAGCTTCTGAGCCTCGGCCAGTGACTGCAGCTTCTTCAGCGACTGGTTCTCGATCTGGCGGATCCGCTCGCGGGTGACGTTGAACGTCCGTCCGACCTCATCGAGGGTGCGCGGATGCTCGCCGCCCAGCCCGTAGCGAAGCTCGAGCACGCGGCGCTCGCGGTAGGACAGGTTCTCCAGCGCCTCGCGTAGCGCCTCCTTGGTCAGGAGGTCCGCGGCGCGGTCGAAGGGCGACTCGGCCTTCTCGTCGGCGATGAACTGGCCGAACTCCGACTCCTCCTCGTCGCCCACCGGCTTCTCGAGCGACACCGGCGCCTGCGCCGAGCGCTTGATCTGGTCGACCTCCTCCGGGTCGATGCCGGTGACCTCGGCGATCTCCTCGGGCGTCGGCTCCCGGCCAAGCTCGGTGACGAGCTTGCGCTCCGCGCGACCGATCTTGTTCAGCTTCTCCACGACGTGGACGGGAATCCGGATCGTGCGGGCCTTGTCGGCCAGCGCGCGGGCGATCGCCTGGCGAATCCACCACGTGGCGTACGTCGAGAACTTGAAGCCCTTGCGGTAGTCGAACTTCTCGGCCGCGCGCACGAGCCCCAGCGTTCCCTCCTGGATGAGATCGAGGAAGGGGAGGCCCTGGTTGCGGTAGTTCTTCGCGATCGAGACCACGAGGCGCAGGTTCGACTCGACCATCTTCTGCTTGGCGTCGAGATCGCCGCGCTCGATCCGCTTCGCGAGGTCGACCTCCTCCTGGGCGGTCAGCAGACGGACCTTGCCGATGTCCTTGAGGAACAGCTGGAGCGAGTCCGTCGTCATGTCCGGCTTGAGGTCCAGCGCAGTCGCCTTGCGGCGCTTGCCGCGCTTGTCCACCTCGCGATCGGGGGCGGCCGCGGCCTGGGCCGGGTCGACGTCCTCGACCAGCTCGACACCCTGCCGCTCGATGTAGGCGTAGAGCTCCTCGATATCCGACTCGTCGAGATCGACCTCGGATACCGCGATCGCGACCTCTCCGTAGGAGATGACGCCATCCTGCTGACCCTTGACAACGAGGGTCTTCACTTCGTCAAGCTCTTGGATCTCCGCAACTAGCATTCGCTCGCTCTCGTCTTCCTTCAACTTGTCTCGTGGATTGGCTTGTCCTGGTGCCTAATGTGTATATCGGTCGCTCGCCGCAATTTCCCGAGTTGGTCCCGTCCGGCTCGTGACCCCGAAGCCCGACCTTGCGGCAAGAATGCGGGTCGAAGGGAGTGGTGCGCTCCCGTCGCCGGGGTCCTTCCCAGCATAGGGACACTCACATGACTGCTCGCATGATATCCGCTAAGAACTTTTGAACTCATCGGTTTTTCGCCATTTGCTGCGGGAATCCGGGACCATGCATCGATTCCTGCGCGCGTGGCGTCCCACCGGATCGACAACCTCACCCGCTACAACACGCTGCGACGCGCGGAGTTCCGGCGCGCCGATCCGCCGAGACCGCTGGAATGCAGCACGGCACCAGCTAGTTTCGGGGGCTGACGCCCCCTCACCAGAGAACATGGCCCAATGACCCCCAATCCCGAGCAGCCCCCGTCGAGCGATCGCGGTGTCTTCGGGAATCTCCCGAGCTCCCGGCCGGGAGTCCGCAGCCCACGACGTGACGGCGGCAAGGGAAAATCACAGCCGAAGCGCCAGAGCAAGCCCGCGACCGCAAAGGCCCGAACGAAGCCCGCACCCAGGTCGACGCCACACCCCGTGCCCGGGCCGAGCTCGCCGGCGGGGCGCAGCTCCACCGAGCAGCCCGCCGGGCACCCGCCACCCGAGCCCGCCTCGCCCGAGCCCGCCTCGGGGCACCGAGGGGTCGAGGATGTCGCGTGGGCGGGAGTCACGGTCGCGGCCGAGGCCGCGACTCTCGGCGTGCGGCTTTTCAGCCGCGCCCTGGAGGCGGTGCGAGAGCGACGTTGACAACGCTGGGGCTCACCCGCTCCAAGAGCTCACAGGAGCAGGACAGTCCGCCCAGGTCGACGCGCTTCCTGCGTGCGTTCTGGCATCGCGCGTACGACGAGAACATCACCGGGCTGGCCGGGATGGTCGCCTACAACCTCGTCCTGGCCCTCTTTCCGTTCGCGCTGCTCGTCCTCTTCATCTTCGGGCGGATCCTCCAGAGCCCCGACGTCGAGACCAGCGTCTTGAACGACCTCCAGCGCCTATTCCCGGCGGTCGAGACCAACACGCTCGACAACGCGCTTACCCACATCCGCGACAGCTCGACGACGCTCGGTGTGGCGGCGGCGATCGGCGCCCTTTGGATCGGCACCTCGTTTTGGGGGGCCATGGACACGGCCTTCTGCCGCATCTACCACGTCCAATGCCGGGACTGGCTCGAGCAGAAGCGCTTTGCCCTGGTGATGCTGCTCGTCGTGACGCTCTTTCTCGCGGCGAGCGTCGTCGTCCCAACCCTCGAGGCGTTCCTGGTCTCGGGCGCCGCGAACCTGCCCTTCGGCCTGTCCGAGATCGGTGGACTTGCCAACGCCCTCCTGCTGGCGGTGGCGCTGACCGGCGTCTTCGGAATCTGCAGCGTCATCTACTACTTCGTGCCGAAGGGGCACGTGCCCTGGCGGGGAGTGTGGCCGGGAGCGCTCTTCGTCACCCTCACGACGGGCGTCGCGAACGCCATCTATCCGTTCTACCTCGCGAACGTCTCGAGCATCGGGAACGTGGGCGGGACGATCGGCTTCATCCTGATCGCCCTGGTCTGGTTCTACCTCGTGAGCCTGTCGCTGCTGGCGGGGGCGGTCATCAACGCCCTCCGCTACGAGCTTCACGACACGGGGACCATGAATGTGCCGGCTCCCGGGTAGGGGGCAGCTCCGCTGGAGCTAGGCCCAGCCGGGATGAGGCACCGGCGACAACAGGGCTGGGTAGGGAGGCTGCCCGTCCAGCGCCACTGCATTGCGCCGACAATGGACTAGTCGGCTGGTGCGTATCCGGTTCGCTCAGCGCGCCGGATCTCAGGCGCGGGGTCGACGCGCGCGAAAGCCCGTGCAACCCAGATGGCGGGGATCGTCGAACGGCCGTGAGCGGGCGAAAATCCACCGTATAGGTGGATAAGAGGCCGCTCGCTGCCGCGAGCGCCTCACCCCCTGGGTGCGACGTAGATCGAGGACTGTGGCACGTCTTCGCAGGCATCAGCCTGACGGAGACGGATGGGCAAACCCCGTTGCTCAGTTGGGCGCCTAGCCGTATCGCCCGCCCGTGATCTCACGAAGCTTGGGCCGGTCGTGGCGCGCCTGAACCGTGCGGACCGTCCCCGATCGAGATCGCATCACCAGCGACTCGGTCGTAGCGTGGCCATCGTCTAGATAACGGACACCCTCGAGGAGATCGCCGTCGGTCACGCCGGTGGCGGCGAAGAAGACGTCTTTTCCGGCCACCAGCCGATCGGCATCGAGGATCTCGTCAAGGTCGTAGCCGGCGTCGAGTGCGGCCCGGCGCTCCTCATCGTCGCGCGGCCAGAGTCTGCCGAGGAGCTGACCCCCGAGGCATTTGATCGCGGCAGCGGACAGCACTCCCTCCGGAGTCCCCCCGATCCCCCACAGCAGATCCACCCCAGTACCGCGTGAAACTGCGAACAGGGCAGCCGACACGTCGCCGTCGCTGATGAAGCGGATTCGAGCGCCTACCTCGCGGATCGCTGCCACCTGCTCTTCGTGGCGCGGGCGATCGAGCATGATCACCCTTACTTCGCTCGGATCGACGCCCTTGCGCTCGGCGACCTTGCGGATGACGTCGGGAAGCGGCTCGGTGAGCGAGAGAAGGTCGGCGATACTCGGTCCGCCCGCGAGCTTCTCCATGTACACGCACGGGCCCGGATCGAACATTGTCCCCCGCTCCGCGAGCGCGATCACGGCGAGCGCCGAAGGCATGCCCCGGGCCGTGAGGGTGGTGCCCTCCAAGGGGTCGACCGCGATGTCCACCTCGGGTGGGCTGCCGTC
>Ga0126307_10003175_pt1 | contig 11181 bp, 6 predicted proteins | sample Plot28_FD_89955 | JGI IMG/M metagenome (GOLD analysis project Ga0126307, IMG submission 89955) | Serpentine soil microbial communities from UC McLaughlin Reserve, CA, USA - Plot28 | ecosystem: Environmental > Terrestrial > Soil > Grasslands | place: USA: UC McLaughlin Reserve, Lake County...
CTCGGGTGGACGTTCGCCGCGGTCGCGGCCGTGGCCGCGCAGGTGACCGAGGGAGCGCGGGCCGCGAGGGGGATCGCCATCACCGTTCTCGGCCTGTGCTTCCTGCTGCGCGCCGCCGGCGACCCGGGCCAGCGAGACTGGTTGTCCTGGCTCTCGCCCGTGCGTTGGTCGCAGCACATGCGCCCCTTCGCCGACGAACGCTGGTGGGTTTTTGCGCTCTTCGCCGCCCTCGTCGCCGTGCTTGTGGCCGCAGCCTACACGCTCTCCGCGCGGCGGGACCTCGGAGCTGGCCTCATGCCGCCACAGCCTGGTCCCGCGGCGGCGTCACCCTGGTTGCGGAGCCCGCTTGTCCTGGCCTGGAGGCTGCAGCGGGGCTCGCTGCTGGCCTGGACATTCGGGTTGGCCCTGGTCGGCGCCATGCTCGGCAGCATTGCCCAGGGCGCCGTGGAGGTGGTGGGAGGCAACCCGCAGCTTAGGGGCGTGATCGAGCAGTTGGGCAGCTCCTCGGAACTCGCCGACGTCTACTTCGCCGCGGTCATGGGCCTCCTCGGGCTGGTGGCCTCGGGGTACGCGATAGGCGCTGCGCTGCGGCTGAGGTCCGAGGAGGCAAGCGGGCGGGTCGAGCCGGTGCTGGCCGCTGCGGTGTCGCGGACGCGGTGGGCTACAAGCCACCTGTTCTTCGCGCTGGCGGGACCTGCGGTCGTGCTGGCGGCTGCTGGTCTTACCGCCGGGCTGACCTACGGGCTGAGCGCCGGCGACGTGGGCCGCGACCTGCCGCGCGTGCTGGCCGCCGCCGCGGCACAACTACCCGCCGTCTGGGTGCTGGCCGGTATCGCGGCTGCCCTCTTTGGCTTAGTGCCCCGGTTCGCCACGTCCGTGGGCTGGGGCGCCCTGGCGGCGTGCGCGCTACTCGAAGAACTCGGCCGGCCGCTGCAACTGAGCAAACGGGTGCTGGACCTCTCGCCTTTTGCCCACGTCCCGAAGCTGCCGGGCGACGACGTGTCCGCGGTGCCCCTCGTCTGGCTGGTTGTCGTGGCCGCTGCGCTCGTCGCCGCCGGTCTGCTCGCATTCCGGCGTCGCGACGTCCTCTGAAGGGTTGGCGCTATGGAAGAGCTTATAGCCACCCAACTGCAATTTGAGCTTTTGGAGGAAGAAGCACCAACACGCTTCCCCGGCGTAGCCGGAGAAAACATAGAGTCTAATAGCCAGCTCCTTGGGTGTGTAAAGCCTAGGGCTAGCGTTTGCTTGCTAGGAACAAGAAAGAAGCCAGGCTGGACTTTGAAGGAGGGGGGTAATAGGTGCCAGCCCGGCAATATCTGCTTCAAGCACTACCCATTGCTCTAGAAGCCCTAAACCTCTTCTCTGAAGCACAGCGCGAGGGTTATGTCACGCTCACACGTTCGGCGCACGCTACAGTAGTAAGGGTGCAGGTTCGCTCTATTCGCCCGATTGCCGACAAGGTACCTTCTCGGAAGTCCGCATAGCCCCGGTCCAACACCTATGAGCGCAGGCAGGGCTGAGATCGGCTGCCTAGAAGGGGATTATCCAGACTTCCCTGACTCCCTCATGCCGATCAAGAAGGAAGTGACAGCCTAGATCACGTGACAAGACCCCAGATCTCGACGGAGAGTAAAACCATCCCGAGCACCATAGCAACCCATACTAGCCCCGAGCGCTCGCCCTTTCGTAGCACCGCGATCAGCCCAACAACTCCGCCAGCCCACCCAACCAAGGTTGGCACGCCAGCAGTAGGCACTGCTAATAAAAAGGATAGGAGCAGTAAAACTAGATTTTCCCCCAAGACCTGGAAGACGATGAAGCTGAAGGCGATGAGCACCAAAGAGGTGCCTGCCAGTCCTACCGACCACCACCCGAGGCGTGTCTGTGGCGGCGCGAGTACATGTCTCCGCAGCGGTGTATGTGGGGTGTGTGCAGTCATAATGCACCTCCTCTTTTAAGGGTCTCTCTAATTCGACTATATTGTGCCCTCCTTAGGGAGCTGCTGCCATGACACATATTGAGCATACTGCTGAGCAACTTTGATCAGTTTGTCACGAGGGGCAGATACGGGACTTATCCACCCAAGTGCCCCATGGCCCGGTAAGGGCCACCCCGATGCTCTGAAAATGAGCTGCCGCCAAGGCTATTTTCACACCAGTGCCTAGAACAAGATTGCATGTTATGAAAGTGTATCTGTTGTTATCTGAACAAAAGTTGTCCGCTCATTTATCTCCATAGTGATTCGCTTCGTGATCGTTTAACTTTCGATGGTTCGGCGCCGGCGAATGCGGCGTACCACCAACCCGACACCCAGGATGATCAGCGCTGACAGAAGGACCCTGGCCGCGACCAGCAGCTTGGCCACCACGGGCAGGCTCATGCTCGGCTCCAAGGACAGCGGTTGGTACACAAAGAGAGAATCGTCCGCCACGCCGGTATCGTAGTAACTGGTGATCAATCGCTCGAATGCCTCTGGTTGCAGAGTCATCACATCTCTGCTATGGCTGAATTCCGGCAGGAGGACCATCTGCGCCTTGTGATAATAGGGCTGAGCCTCGTCCAATGCGGTGGGCGGCGTAGCGAAATCCACTGTTCCATTGACCAGCAACATCTCCACGTCGCTCTCCTGGAACTCGCGCAGCTCTTTCGGGATCAATTCAATTGGCCATTCTTGCACCGTCGGCCAGACCAATTCCGAAGCCGGCCCGCCCATGATCGAATCCCCCAGGCTGATGCTTTCGATCCCGCCATACTTGTCCAGGTCCACTGTCCCGGCTTTGCTGAAGCTATCGCCGAATACTAACTGCTCTGCCGGAAACAACACCTTCCCCATCATGTTCCCCATCGCCAAACCGGAAGGGTCGCCTTCGGCAGCCGCCAGATAGACGTCGAAGATCGTCGCCATATCTGCGTTGGCCATGAAAATGAATTGGGTACTCAGGCGGATCGTATCGGGATCGATATTGAAAAGCAGCCAGCGTTCCGGCATGTTGTGGTTGACCGCGTACATGGTTTGGGCAAAATCGCTTGTCCGGCTGCTACAGGTCGCATCCTGAGCGCACAATTCGCTGAGATGTCCGATCATCTTGTCAAAGACAGCCGGGTCGTCGATGAAGTGGCCGGGGGTGTTGACGGCGATCAAGACAAGCCGGTGCAGGCTCTCTGGATGCAGATATGCGTAAATCTGGGCCTCGCGGGTGCCGTAGCTCTCGCTGAACAGGTTGATCCGGTCGTATCCCAGCGCAATGCGGGCCGCTTCGAAGTCTTCGACGACGCCCGGGACCGTATAGCCCGACAGGTCAACGCCTGCATCCTGGTAGGTTGCGGCGCACTGTTTGACAGCAGCCGCATACTCTGCGCGCGCCTGCTCGCTGTACAAGTCTTTACCCAGGTGGGTTTTCAACAGGCGACCGTATTCCGGGCAGGATAGCGTCACCGTACCTTCCACGCCGCGGTAACCCGCCATCACCACGTCATGGTCTTCGAGCAGCCAATCGGGCGGCGCCCAGGAAAGGTCCGGCTGACCAGGACCACCCTGCAGATAGAACACCGGCTCTGCGGGGTCTCGCCCGCTGGCGAGAATGCGCACCACAGGCAGCGCGATCAGGCGGGAGCCAGCCTTGTCCCAGTTTTCCGGGACGACCAGCGTGCCGCACTCGGCGGCATATTCTGTCTTGCTACTCTCACCGTGATTTACCTGGAAATCCTTAGAAGGTTGGAATTCGCATTTTTCCATTCCGGTCAGCTCGCCTGCTTGCGCGCCCTCAGGAACTACTGGGGCTTTTGGGACAACCTCGGAGCTACAGCCGGCGAGCAGCAGCGCGCCAAAGAGCATGAGGGCGAACCTAACAACTATCCAAGACCATACTTTTCGCCTGTTCTCCTCACGCCTATTAAGGCCCACCCTATCCTGCCAGTCGGGGAAGACCTTGATGAGCGCCCAAACTACGAGAACCAGCACGAGCAACGTTAGAATCAACCCTCCGCCTCCACCCATCATGGTCGTTTCCTCCTTTCCGTGTTACGCACCAATATTACTGATCAAGTTGTCAAAGTAGCAAGGCCTAGGCATGACTTATATTGAGCATTTCGCTAAGCAAGATTGATCAGTTTGTCACAATACACAGCTACGAGGCTTATTCACCGAAGAAACTGTCCGAAAAGGCCCGGACGCGTCTGCAACGTAGCCTTACGGGCCACCGAAAAGAGGCTCTTCGGCCCTTTTTGCCTCCGTATACCGGCCAAATCCACGCTCGGAGCGTTGCTCGTACCCTTTTCGGACAGTTTCACAAGGTGCATTCTCGGAAGTTGAGTAAGCTCGCAGGTGTAAAGAAGGCCGGGTCTTTACCCCGGCTCTCTGTGAAAGCTGTGGCCACCTCAAGCCGCCGGGCATCAGATCTAGTCGAGAAGAGCGACAAAGACATCTCTGGCGCCTTGAGCACTCCAGCGGAGTCAGGAACCTGGGAGTGGCACCTTCTGATACTCAGGAAGCCCGTGGCTCCACGAGCAGCTCCCGCTGCGTTTCCAGCATTCGGGCGTAGAGGCCGCCGGCAGCACGTAGCTGCTCGTGGGTGCCCCGCTCGACGACGCAACTGGCGTCGAGGACCAGGATCTCATCCACCTCCTCCATCCCCACCAGCCGGTGCGTGATCAGGAGCACCGAGCGATCCCGTGCCGCCTCCCATAAGCAGGCCAGCAGCTCCCGCTCGGTCACGGTGTCCAGGTTCGCCGTAGGCTCGTCGAGCACCAGCAGCTGGGCGTCCTTGAGCAGGGCGCGCGCCACCGCGAGCCGCTGCCGCTCGCCGCCGGAGAGCCTGGTCCCCTGCTCTCCGACGTAGGTATCCAGCCCTTCCGGCAACCGTTCGACGAAACCGGAGATCTGCGCCCGCTTCAACGCCAGCTCCAGCGCCTCGTCGCTCGCCTCCGGGTCCGCGAGCAGCAGGTTGTTCCTCAAGGTGTCGTTGAATACGTGCGTCCTCTGCAGTACGGCGGAGACGAGGCGGTGCACGTCCCCGTCCGCGAATTCCGCGAGGTTCCTGCCGCCCAGTCGGATCTCGCCTCTTTGGGGATCCCGGAAGCGCAGGATCAGGGCCGCCAGCGTGCTCTTGCCAGACCCCGAAGGCCCGACCACTCCTACCTTTCGCCCGGGCTCTAGAGCGAAGGAGACGTCTTCGAGCGCGAGAGGCTCGTCCTCCTCGTAGCGGAAGCTCACGTTATCGAGCTGTAGGGCGAAGTCCTCCGGCACGGGGAGGGGTCTCTTGGGGTTGCGTATCGTCGGCTCCGAGTCGGAGACCTCGAAGAGGCGTTCTCCGGCGGCAATGGTGCGGCTGATGGTCCGGAAGGCGGTGCCGAGCGGCGTGACGGCCTCGAAGACGCCCAGCGCGACGAGCGCAAGAAACGCGAGGTAGACGCCGCGGACCTCGCCCGCGGCCACCTGCGGTATCGCCAGTACGAGCGCCGTAAGCATCGCCAGATTGGTCAAGAGGTCGCCCAAAGAGTCCTGGAGCCCCGCGATCGAGGCCATTCTCCGCTCGGTCCTCCCGAGCTTGCGGTTGAGGGCCTCGATCTGGTGGCGCTGCTCGTCTTCGCGCCCGAAGGCGAGCAGGTCCTGGACTCCTTGCGTCCCGTCGACGATCCGGGAGTAGAGCTCTGACCTCAGCTCCAGCTGCCGCCGACCGAGTCCTCGCGAGAGCGTCCACACCAGGAGCGGCACCCCCGCTCCTGCAGCGGCGAGAAACGCAAGGACCGCGAGGGCGAGCGCCGGGCTGAACGGGTAAAGAGTAGCGAAGGCCAGCCCGGAGACGACCGCGGCGACCAGGATTGGAGATACGGCCCGGAGGTAGAGGTTCTCCAGCTCCTCGACGTCTTCGATGAGGCGGGAGAGGAGATCCCCGCTGCGGTAGTCTTCCAGAAAGGCGGGCGCCAGCGGCGCCAGGCGGGCGTAGAACCACGACCGCACCCCTTCCAGCAGCCGGAAGGTCACGTCGTGCGAGACGATCCGCTCGAAGTAGCGGGAGAACGAGCGGGAGACGCTGAAGAACCGGACCAGGTAGATGGGGATCGTGAGCAGCGAGATGTAGGAGACCAGCGCGGCGGCGGAGATCACGTAGGCTGCCGTGGAGAGCAAACCCACGTTGCCCGCCACGGTCGCAACTCCCAGCAACACCGAAAGCGCCACGCGGAACCGGTAGGGCCCCAGGAAGCCGAGCAGGCGGAAGAAGGTCCTCACTCCCGCACCCCTTCCTGGGCGCCGACGAGCCGGGCGTAAAGGGAGTTGCGCCGGAGGAGCTCCTCATGGGTCCCGGTCTCCGCCACCCGGCCCTCTTCGAGCATGACGACGCGGTCGGCGGTATGCACGGTGCTCAGGCGGTGGGCCACGATCAGGGCCGTCCGGTCTTCGGCGAGACGCTCCAGGGCGAGCCTTATGAGGCGCTCGCTCTCCGGGTCTAAACTCGAGGTGGGCTCGTCCATGATCAGGACCGGCGCATCCTTCAGGAACGCGCGGGCTATGGCCACCCTCTGCGCTTCCCCGCCAGAGAGGCGTGCCCCGCGCTCCCCGATCTGCGTCTCGTAGCCGCCGGGCAGCCGACCCACGAACTCGTGGGTGCCGGCGAGCTTTGCCGCTTCCTCGACCTCCTCGCGGCTCGCTTCGGGCCGCGCGAGCCGGATGTTCTCCAGGATGCTGCCGTAGAAGAGGTGCGGCCTCTGCGGCACGAGCGCCACGTTCTTGCGCCACTGTGCGGCCGGGAGGGCGGAGATCGGGGCTCCGTCGGCGAGAATAACCCCCTCCGAAAGATTGGCGAAGCGCATCAACAGGTTGACCAGCGTGCTCTTTCCGGCCCCGCTTCTCCCCACGACGGCCGTGAGCGTCCGGGGCTCCAGGGCCAGGTTGATCTCCCAAAGCGCCGGAAGCTCTCTCCCCGGGTAGGCGAACCCGACGCCACAGAGCTCGATCCGGGGAGCGCCGGAGATCCGGGTGGACAGACTCACATCGCCGCTAGTCGGGACAGGGGTGTCCAGGATCTCAAGTATCCTCTCCGCGGCGGCCTTGCCCTCCATAGCAGCGTGCCGGTGCGTGCCGAGCTCCCTCAGGGGCCGGTAGAACTCCGGCGCCAAGAGCAGCACCACCAGTGCCTCCTCGAACGGCATACCTCCCGAGACCAGGCGCACCCCGAGCACGACGGCGATGAGCGCGATGGAGACCGCCGTCATGAACTCCAGCACGAGCCCCGAGAGAAACGCGGACTTGAGCACCCTCATCGTGCGCTCCCGGAACTCCTCGCTCACCGCCGCGACCCGCTCCGCCTCCGCGGCCTCCCGGCCGAAAACCTTTAGCGTGGTGAGCCCCTGCAGGGCGTCGAGGAAGTGGGCGCCCATGCGGGAGAGGGACGCCCACTGGCGCCGGATGTGCTCCTCGGCGTAGCTTCCGACCAAGACCATCATCACCGGGATCACCGGAGCCGTGATCATGAGCAGCACGCCGCTGGAGAGGTCCCGCGGGAAGACGTAGGCGACCACCAGCAGCGGCACAGCCGCGCTCAGGGCAACCTGCGGCAGATACCGGGCGAAGTACGGCTCGATGCGCTCTACCCCCTCCGTAAGGGTGGTCGCCAGCTCCCCGAACTTCTCGCCCGCCGCGTAGGCCGGCCCCAGCCGCATGAGGTGTGCGTGCAGGCGCTCCCTGAGCGCGGACTTCACCCGCACCGTCCCGTGCCCGGCGACCACCTCCCGCGTCCACAGGAGCGCGGCGCGCGCGAGGACGGCGGCGAGAAGCAGGAGAAGCGAACCTCGCACGTCCGCAAGACCCGCCCCTTTCAAGAACACGCGGTCTATGATCCGGCTCAGGAAGATCATCTGCGCGACCGTCGCGGCTGCCGACAGGATCCCGAGCGCCACCGCCGTGCCCACGAAGAGGCGAGCTGACCGGACCTGCCGAAAGAGCTCCCCGTTCAACGAGCGACCCGGAGGTCTAGTACCCATCGTCCTCCAGACTCACCTTGCCGCGAAAGAGGCGGTAGATGAGGACGAAGTAGATCGCGGCGAGCACCATGCCGATGCTCCACCACGCGAGTCCGACAGCGAGACTGTAAGCGGAGCCGGAGGCGTTGTAGACGGTCAGGCTGTTCTCCGGCTCCACGGCGGGCAGGACGTTAGGGTAGATTGCGAAGGCGGTGGAGGCCATCATGCCCGCAATGTAAGCGCCGGAGGAGAAAAAGGCGGCCCTGTAGCGCCCCTTGAAGCCGAAGTACCCCACGAGGGCGAGTCCGACAACGGCGAGGGCGGGGAAGACGATTCCCCACGGTCGCTCGGAGAAGCTGGAGAGCATCTCGGGTCTCAGGGAGAAGGTTGCGGCGGTGGTGATCGCCGTCAAGGCCACCAGCACCATCCAGCTGATCCGGGCGGCGCGCCGGGCGCGGGCATTCAACTCGTCCTCGGTCTTCACGACTACCCAGCTGGCGCCGTGAACGACTAAGGCTGCGAGCGCCAGCAGGCCGGTCAGGACCGTGTACCAGTCGAGGATGCCGGGGTTCGGGTTCGTGGGGCTGAAGTTCGTCCACAGCGCCTGGAAGAAGTAGCCGTTCTCCCCGAGCGGGACGCCGCGCACCACATTACCCAAAGCCACGCCGTAGAAGACCGTTAGCAGCGAGCTGCCGAGGAAGAACATCCCGTCCCAGAAGGAGGCCCACACGGGGCTCTCTATGTGGCTCCTGAGCTCTATAGAGAGCCCCCGGATCATGAGCAGCCACAGCACGATGATCAGGGGCAGGTAGAACCCGGAGAAGCTAGAGGCGTACAGCAGGGGAAATGAGAAGAAAAGCGTGCCCCCGGCGGCGATGATCCAGACCTCGTTGCCGTCCCACACGGGGCCTATGGACCGCAGGACGAGGCGCCGCTCCTGGTCGTTCTTCGCGACAAAGTGGTGTATCGTCCCCGCCCCGAGGTCGAAGCCGTCAAGCAGCACGTACATGGTGAGCATGAACGCCACCAGAACGAACCAGAGCGTCTCCACGTTACCCTATCCTCCTTCAGGTGGTCTCAGACTTTCGCCCGACGGCGCCTGCTCGCCCTCCGGGCCGTGGCCCACCTCGCGAACCATCAGCACGAAGTACAGGAGGCCCATGATGAGGTACATCCCCGCGAAGCCGATCAGGGTGAAGAGCACGTTACCCGAGGAGACCAGGGGCGAGACGCCTTCCTCGGTGCGCAACAGACCGTAAACGAGCCAGGGTTGACGCCCGAGCTCGGTGCTGAGCCAGCCGGCCGTGTTGGCGATGAACGGGAAGGGCGTGGCGAGCATCAGGACCCAGAGCATCCACCTCGACTCGAAGAGTTTTCGGCGCCACAGTAGGAACGTCGCGACCAGCGTGATCGCGATGAAGATCGTCCCTAACCCCACCATGACATGGTAGCTGTAGTACAGGAGCGGGATGTTGTCCGGCCAATCCTCCTCGGGGAAGACTTCGAGGCCCTGAACTTCGGCGTTCCAGTTCTGGTAGATAAGATAACTGAGCGCGGCCGGTACGACGATGGGGTTGTCTATGCGCCTGTTCTCCACGTCGGGCTGGCCGATGAGGACTATGCCCGCAGGCGTCTCCGTCTCGAACTGTCCCTCCATGGCGGCCAGGGCCACTGGCTTCTTTTCTGCGACCTGCTCGCTCGCTATGTGGCCGGTCGGGAAGAGCATCCAGAGGCTCGCGACCGCGGCCGCTACGAGGCCCACGTGGACGAACATGCGCCCATAGCGCTCGTGTTGACGGGCCAAGAGGTAGTACGCTCCCAGCCCCGTCATCACGAAGGAACCGGTCACCACCGCCCCGCCCTGGTTGTGCGCGAACTGGACGAACACGTAGGGGTTCATAAGCACAGCCCAGTAGTCGGAGATCTGCACCCCGCCGCTGGCGACTTCTTCGTAACCGACCGGGTTCTGCATCCAGGCGTTCGTGGCGAGGATGAAGTAGCCGGAGGCCCAGGTGCCCAGGAAGACCATGAGCGCGCTGAACCAGTGCACCCTCTGCCCGAATCTTCGCTCCCCGAAGAGGAAGATCCCTAAGAAGGCCGACTCCAGAAAGAATGCGAAGGCTCCCTCCATCGCCAAGGTTTGGGCGATGATGTCGCCGGCGAAGGCGCTGAAAGCGGCCCAGTTGGTGCCGAACTGGAACTCCATCGGGATGCCGGTGACGACCCCCAAGACGAAGGTTATGGCGAAGATCTTGCCCCAGAACCGCGCGGCGACGTTGTAGGTCTCGTCCCCCCTGCGCAGGTACAGCGTCTTCAACACCACAAGAAGGAGCGCGAGCCCCATGGTTAGCTGGGGGAAGAGGTAATGGTAGACGATGGTGAAGGCGAACTGCAAGCGCGAGATGAGCGTGGGATCTTCCAAGGTGATAACCTCCGAATCTCCTGGTTTGTTCCGCCGGACCCCAACGTGAGCCGGCGCTTTTTCAGTGATTCTATTTCTCTCTGCGAGCGAGCGTTGTTAGTTCCCTAACCGCCTACGCTGCGCCACCGAGCTCGCGCACGAAGGCCACGAGCGCCCGCGCGTTGTTGTGTTCGGCGTCCTTGGCGCCAAGATATAAAGACCCTTTGCGCCTCTTGGTCACCAGCGCGCATCCGCGGTCCCTTCAGACAACGCTGCCACAACCCCGCGTCGCTACCTGTCCCTCCGTCTCACCCTGTTACATGAACGGGCGGACTCAAACCCAGTGGCTCTCACAGGGCGTATCAGCTCAAGCCCGACCTACGATACTAAAGGCCAGCGGCCAATTCATACCACAACGGTACCACAACCCCGTGTCTCTCCGTGTCCCTCCTTGTCCCTTTAGACATGCCGAATTATCGATAAAAGCGCTGTTTTGTCTCCCTATGTCCCTCCGTGTCCCCCTACGTCCTTAAGCGGGTCTGGCTACGAACAGAGAAGGTCGCAGGTTCGAGTCCTGCCGACCGCGCTTCCAAAATCCCCGCGTTTGCAGGAACTTTCTCTTCGCCGTAGAAGATGCACCTGGCAAGCTCAGTACTTTTGACAGAAGTTTGACAGTAGTCCGTTAGGAAAAGAGTAATCAGGTACGATCACAAGCCTCAATCTTGGGCAAACAGGACTTTTTAGGCAACGCCGCTGCTACCAAAGGTCCAACCGAACGGAGGAGACCTACCGCGCTCAGAAGGCCTCTTCGGTGGTGGCGA
>Ga0126307_10003176_pt1 | contig 11181 bp, 11 predicted proteins | sample Plot28_FD_89955 | JGI IMG/M metagenome (GOLD analysis project Ga0126307, IMG submission 89955) | Serpentine soil microbial communities from UC McLaughlin Reserve, CA, USA - Plot28 | ecosystem: Environmental > Terrestrial > Soil > Grasslands | place: USA: UC McLaughlin Reserve, Lake County...
CGCACCCACCCATGTGCGGTCGTGGCCGCTGCGCCCACACGGTTCGCAGTGCCGGGTGGTGGCGACCCGATTCTTTGCGGGTGTGCGGGTGTGCGGGTGTGCGGGTGTATAACGCGGTGCTGGGCGAGTTGATCGGCCGTAGCCGGGCGGTGAAGGCTGATCCGGCCTGGCAGGTGGCGCGAGGGTTGCCGCACGGTAGCCCAGGCGAGCGTCAGGTTCGGCGGGCGGCGTTCGGTGCGGTGGAGGCCGCGCACGGACTCACCACCGATGCCGCGCAGTCGTTCGCGTCGTCGCTGCGCCGGTCGTGGGTGCGCGAACATCTGCCGGCCCAGGAGACCCAGAACTTGGGGGCGCGGGCGTTTGATGCGGTGCGCCAGTGGCATGTGGGCCGCAAAGGTAAGCCACGGTTCAAACCAGTCAAGCGCGGCCTGCATTCGTTGGCGGCCAAAGACGGCAACGGCGCGCTGCGGCCGAAGACGGATACTGCGGGCCGGTTGATCGGGTTGCAGTGGGGGCGGGCTTCGTGATCCCAATCGCCGCGCCCGCCGAAACCGGACGGCGCGTGAAGGAAAAGCGGGCCGAGCTCGCCGAGATTGAGGCGTTGATCGCGGCGGGCAAGGTGTTATCGACGCGGATTGTGCGCACGGTGATCAACGGCCGCGATACCTACCGCATGCAACTGGTGTGCGATGGGCGTCCGACCCGGCGGCACGCGGTCGGCGACGGCCGTGTGTCGTTTGACTTGGGCCGGTCTCAGATCGCGGTGGCCGTGCAGCGCGCCGACGGGAGCTGGTTGGGTTGGGTGGAGCCGCTGGCCGATGCCATCCGGTTGGACACGATGCACTTGCGCCGCGCGCAGCGGCATCTGGACCGTCAGCATCGCGCCGGCTCACCGGACTGCTTCGACCGTGATGGTATCCACACGACAGGCAGATGCGGCTGGCAGCGTTCGGCCGCCGCGCAGCACACCGCGATGCGGGTGGTCGAGTTGCATCGCCGCCTGGCCGCCCACCGGTTTACGTTGCACGGTGCGCTGGGCAACCGCTTGTTGAACCATTGCACTGAGATGGCCTGTGAAAACCTGAATTACGTGTCGTGGCAAAAGAACTTCCCGCGCAGTGTGCGCGACCGGGCACCTGGGTTGCTGGTAGACATGTTGCGCCGCAAGGCTGAAAGCGCCGGTGGCCAACAGCTCTACGAGTACAACCCACGCACCACGGCCCTGTCGCAAACCTGTCTGTGCGGGAACCGTGAGAAGAAGTCGCTCTCCCAACGGGTGCACCGTTGTGGGTGCGGAATTCGAGAAGATCGCGACCTTATTTCGGCCTACCTGGGACTGCACGCCCGCAGGCAGGTCGATGGGGTCGATCGGTTGGACTTGCCGTCAGCGCGTAAGGGCTCGCTGCATCGTCAGGACGTCGATGAGTCGCCGAAGTCCAGCCGCAGTGCACCAGCACACAAGCGGCGAGCCGCAGGCATCCGCCCTCGCGGAGGTCAGTGGCGCGCATCAATGCGAGGCGTAAAGCCAAAACTGTGATGCGACAGAGCCGCTCGGCGCAAACCTCCACTACCGACCAGCCCACGGCGATAGCCGCATGAAACGGCCATCGAGACAGCCGGTCGGCACGAGGAATCCTCGCAGTTCACTGAGGGGAGGACGTCAAGGCATGCCCGATGAGCCCATCCGCGACGACCACGCCGAACTGCTGCGGCGTCGCGCGCGCACCGAGGACGCGGCGCGCCCCGACGCGGTCGAACGCAGGCACGCGAGCAACGGACGTACCGCGCGGGAGAACATCGACGACCTCGTCGACCCAGGCTCGTTCGTCGAGTACGGACGGTTCGCGATCGCGGCACAGCGTTTCCGCCGCGATTTGGACGACCTGATCGCGCGCACCCCCGCCGACGGCCTCGTTGCGGGCACGGCACGCATCAATGGCGGCAGTTGTGCGGTGTTGTCGTACGACTACACCGTGCTCGCCGGTACCCAGGGCGCTCTCGGTCATCGGAAGAAGGACCGGCTCTTCGAACTCATCGAGCGGATGCGCCTGCCAACGGTGTTCTTCGCCGAGGGCGGCGGCGGCCGTCCCGGAGACACCGACTACCCCGTTGTCTCGGCGCTCGACGCCCGCGCGTTCAAGCTGTGGGCGGCACTGTCGGGGCTGGTGCCGCGAATCGCGATCGTCAAGGGCCGCTGCTTTGCCGGAAACGCGGTGATCGCAGGATGCTCCGATCTGATCGTCGCCACCGAGGACGCGTCGATCGGGATGGGCGGGCCTGCGATGATCGCCGGCGGCGGCCTCGGTGACGTAGACCCCGACGACGTCGGGCCGATTTCGATGCAGGCACCTAACGGGGTCGTCGATGTGGTCGTCGCCGACGAGGCCGAGGCCGTCGCGGTGACGAAGCGGCTGATCGGCTACTTCCAGGGTGCGACACCGCCCGGCCAGGCTAGTGACCAAACACGTTTGCGCGCAATGGTTCCTGAGCGAGCGCGGCGCGCGTATCAGGTCGCGCCGATCATCGAGACATTGGCCGACGGGGAATCGGTAATTTTCCTTCGCGAGAAGTTCGCTCCTGAGATGGTGACGGCCCTGGCCAGGATCGAGGGGCGAGCCGTCGGCGTCGTCGCCAACAACACCAGGGTGATGGCCGGCGCGATCACGGCGGCCGCCTCCGACAAGGCCGCCCGCTTCCTGCAGCTCTGCGACGCCTTCGGCATACCGATCGTGTCGCTCGTCGACTGTCCCGGCTACATGGTCGGTCCTGCGGCCGAATCCGAAGCGTTGGTGCGCCGCGGATCCCGCATGCTCGTGGCAGGCGCCGCGCTGCGCGTGCCGTTGATCGCGGTGGTGCTGCGCCGTGGTTATGGGCTGGGCGCTCAGGCGATGGTCGGCGGCAGTCTGCACGAGCCGCTGCTGACGGTGGCGTGGCCGGGCGCGGACCTCGGCCCGATGGGCCTGGAGGGAGCTGTTCGCCTCGGGCTGCGCAAGGAGCTCGAACAGATCGCCTACGACGAGGAGCGTGAAGAACGCGTCCGGCAGGCGACGGCTGCGGCGCAGGAACATGCCAAGGCGCTCAACGCTGCTGCGCTTTTCGAGATCGATGACGTGATCGATCCCGCCGACACCCGTGGCCTCATCGCCGCGACCCTCGCGGCCGCCGCGTCGCACGCACCACCGCCGCGCGGGCAGCGGTTCGTTGACACCTGGTAGGTGCAAAGTTGTGACGGTGCCGAGATGGCGCCTGTCGGCGAGGGGTCGCTCGAAGCGACAGTTCTGGATGGGGCCCGGGGCATCCCCGGCACGGTCGCATCATCCAACCGGCTTGGGGGATGGGATATTCCGGTCCACATGACTTCGAATCCCGTTCGCCGCCGACCCCCCGGCACCGGCGGCGAACGGGTCGGTGCTCAGGCGGTTTCCGCGTACAACCGGCGGTCACGCACGGGGTAGCCGTTGCGCTCGGCGAGGGAACGGAGCTGACGCAGGGCAAACGCCCGGCCGCGGCCACCCTCCGGGATCTCGATCCCGGCCCACAGTCCCTCGGCGCGCGGGAGTTCGCATGCGTCACGGGCGCACATCCATCGACGCGGGCACGCGCGGCAGATGGCCTTCGCCTCTTCGTCCGCTGTACTGGTCCAGCGCTCTGGGTCTCGGGTGCACGCGCCGATCGGCGTCTCTTCCCACTCCGATGCGTTCATCGTTGTTGCTCCTCTACACGCTCTGCGGCGTCTCTCCGCGATGGCGCCAAACGTAGCGCACAAACTGTAGCGATGCAACAGTTATAGCGAACACTGGCGCTCCAGCTCAAACGGCAGAATCGGCGTTGGTAGTGGCAGAAAATGCCCGAAATATAGCTCTGCCTGCGGCAACATCGATATACGCCAGACGTGTAATTCCGTAGCATCGATGCAGTTTGGTCACAGTCAAAGGTGTAGCTCTGCCGCATTTCGATCGCGCAAAAAGCGTGGCCAAGTCGTAGCGGCCGGCCTCGTGGTGGTTACGATGGCGACACCCTGCGCAGCACACCACTCAGCGAGGAATCGCCGTAATGACAGACGCGGAGTCGACCGCTGAGACGCCGGACGTCGTCGACCCTGGGCTGGCCCGCGCCGGGGCGGCGGCCGCCGCACGCAGGCGAGAACTCGATATCAGTCAGCGCAGCCTCGCGGCGGACGGGATCATCAACGCCGGTGCCCTTATCGCTTTCGAGAAGGGCCGCAGCTGGCCCCGCGAGCGCACCCGAGCAAAGCTCGAAGAGGTGCTGCAGTGGCCCGAGGGGACCATCGCCCGGCTTCGGCAAGGCGAGCCCGTCGCTCGGCATCGGCCGACCGAGTCCGTCGCAGGCGCTGACGAAGGGCAGCTCATCGCTTCGGCAGTCATCACCGCGGTGCACTCGCTCGGCTCTGCCGTCGATTCGCTGCCACCCGTCGACGACGACGCGTTCACGCCCCGCGTGACGGCCATCCTTGCGGATCTACGCAAGCTCGAGGCGGTCGCCGCCCGCGCCACCCGCATCAGCCAGGTCACGCCCGCGCTGATCAAGGCGCTGGGCACCGTCCGCCACCAGATCGACGAGCTGACGATGCTTGGTGCGACGGCACCGCGCGCAACGCTGGGCCAGCGGGTCTATGCGACTCGTCGCCGCGCCAACCTGACCATCGCCGAAACCGCCCAAGCCGCAGGTGTTTCCGAAGATGACATCGCGCACGCCGAAGCAGAGGAGCCGGTGGCAACTTCGGCGATCGACTCGATCGAAGCGCTGCTCAAACAGATCGATTAATAGCGTTCCCGGCTGCGATCGTCGCGGGTCGGGAAGTGCTCGGCGAGCGCGGCTGCGATCTCGATGAACTTGCGCCGGGCCGGCGGCGACATCTCGCTGGTCTTATCGATCACGCCGCCCGGCCGCAGGTGCCCGTCGAACGGCACCTCGATGACAACCTGTCCCTGGCTGGCGAACTGCTGGGCAAGGATGGAGCGGGTCCGCTTGTCGGCGTGGCCGTCCGAGTCGTTGAGCACGATCACCGTGCGCTGCAGTAGAGAGGTCAGCCCGCGGGCCGCCAGCCAGTCCATCGTCTGACCGGCGGCGGCCGCCCCGTCGACCCACGGCGAGGACACCACGATCAGCGCGTCGAGATCCCGCAACGCCTCCTGGGTGACCGGAGCGTCCATGGTGGAACTGCAATCGATGATCGAGATCGTGAAGTAGCGGTCGAGGCGCGACGTCGCCTCGCGATAGATCGCGGGATCAAGCACTCGGCGGCGCGCGGGGGTCGCCTCACCCGCAAGCACGAACAGGCCCGCGGCATTGTTACCCACCCGGCTGCGCACATCGGCGAATGTCTCGAGGTGCTGGTCGGACGCCAGTTCCCAGTAGGACCCCTGCGCCTTCGGGTCAACGCGGCTGCCCAGCTTGCCGAACGCCGTGTCGGCGTCGATGGCCACTACCCGGTCGTCTTGGCGCAGCTCGGCGAGTACCGACCCGACACTGGCCGACACCGTCGTCTTCCCGACGCCGCCCTTGCCCATCACCCCGATCTTGAAGTGGCCGCGCAGCGTCGACTTGATCTTGTTCTCCAGCTCGGCCTGGCGGATCTCTTCGGGCGACTGGCCGAGATTGACCATCCCGAAGGTGGCTTTGTACACCGCATAGCGCCAGCCTCGGCTGGGCGGCACCTTCCGCGAAGGCACGAGGTCGTCGGCTCTGATCCGGTCGGCGTAGGACACGGGTGGCGGAGGTGGCGGCGAGGCCGCTTCGGGTCCATAGCCCGGGGCCTTCCACGGTTGCGTCGGTGGGCCCGCCGACGGGGGTGGCGGTGCGGTCTGTCCCGCAGGTCGCTGGGGACCTTGCGGCTGCCAGCCGGGCGGCTGACTCCAGGCACCGTCGTCGGGGCGGTTGGAGGTGGGCAGCGGCCCTGTGTCGCGGGGCGATCCCGGGGGCGGTCCGTATCGGGCCGGCGGCTGACGGAAACTGCCACCCGGGCGGTCCGGATCGAGGAAGGGCGGCGGAGGTGCATCAGGTGGACCGCCGCGCGGCTCGCTACTCGGCGCCTGCGCGGCGTCGTCAGGCGGCTTTGGAGGTTCGGGCGCGGAGAATTCGACCGGCGGCCGCGAGGGCACAGGAGGCTTCGGCGGAGCCGGCGGTTCGGGCCTCGCTTTCGGCGGCTCGAAGTCAGTTTCCTCGGGGCCCGTCCAGCCGAGTTCTCTCCGCAATGCGTCGTCGCGGTCGGTCACTACATGTCTCCTTCGGTGTCAGACGACGCGGATGTCGGCCACTCTCAAGTATCAACTACTGCGCGTCTGCGCCTTCGCATCCAGGAACCAGGGTGCGCCGCTCGGGTCCAGCAAACTACATCGACGGAGTCGCGATGGACCTCGTTAGGGTGGCGGCGGGGGGTGATGTCGCGCAAAATGCCAGGTGGCCGCACGCGCGGGGTACCGCATCGCATAGGTGCCGGCGGTCCATGCCCGTCGGGATCGGTTCTGTTTGCTGATAATCGCGTATGATGAGCCAAATCGCCCGCCAGGCCTTGTCTGGGCATTGCTAGCCGGACGCTTGAGCTAACGCGGGACGGCCTCCGGTCGCCGCGGAATTGGTGCACTGGGGGTGCTATATCCGCTGGTACGCTGTGACGCGGCGAAGGGGTTTGCGTGTTTGGGTCAGTTGGTGATGCCAACGGGTCGTGGCAAATAGTGGTCAGTGCATGGTGACGGCGGATCTGCTCGCCTTCGGCCAGGTGCTCATCGCCGGGCTGAAGAACACCACGGGACAGGGTGACCCGGAGCGCGGCCAGGCCTTCGGTCGGGCGCGGTCGACGCTTCACGGCGTGACCACGGCGTTGCAATCCGCGGTTCCCGACCACGGCTGGGGTGGCACAGCCTCGTATGCGTATGCCGATCAGAACACCCGCCAGCAGTTGCGGTCCGAGGCCATGGCGGATGCGGATCGCGAGGTCCACAAGGTACTCGATCGCGAGGCCGCACAGATCACCGTGCGACGCGGCTACCTCGACCACCAATGCAACGTGTTGGCCAGCACCAGGCATGCGACTTCCTCGATGCAGTCCATCCCGCAGTTCGGCGAGGAGATTTCGCTGACTATCGAACTCGCCACGTTGCAGTGCACGCTGGGGAGAGCTGCCACCAGATGAACCAGCTTCAGTCCGAGGTGATGCAGAACGCCGCCGATCTGCTGCAGGCGGTCGGCCGATACGCGGGCGTGGCTGACGGTGCCGAATTGCCGGGAATCGCAGTTAGTTTCGATTCTCGGCCGGGGGGACAAGCGCAGCGCGCTGCAGTGGAGGCCCTGCTTGATCCCAGTTCCGACCGACTGCAAGCCACCGCCGCGACTAGGTTGGATGCGGGCAATCCGCCCGGGCCGCCGGCCGGGACGCCATTGCAGGATGGAAGGTAGGGCAGACGGAACCATGTCCTGCGACGATTTGCGTGTCACGACTACCCATCTCGGCGAGCTGGCCGACAAGCAGCGCCACGCGGCGGCCGGGATCAGATCGGCGACGATGCTGGCAGAAAGCGCCGAGGGGGCGGTGCGATGCACCCACGGCAGTATCTCTTCCGCCTCTGCGAGCGCATTGACGGCCGTCCTCGCCGCCCGCCACAGTGCAGGCGCGAAAATGGCAGCGGTATCAGATGACTTGTGCGACAAGCTCACCGAAGCCGCGAAGCGGTATGAACATACCGAAGATGCGGTGAGCGGCGTCTTGCGCACACAGATGCAGACAGGGCAAACATGACGCACCAGGCCCCAACGCACTACGACGACGTCGTCGGTGTCGAGGTCACCATCGACGGCATGCTCGTCATCGCCGACCGGCTCCACCTGATGGATTTCCCAGTGGCGCTGGGCATCCGGCTGAACATCCCACAGGAAGAGCTGCGCAACATCGTATGGGAGCAGGTGGCACGAGACCTGACCGCACAAGGCGTGCTTGATATCTTCGGCGAACCCCACCCCGAAGTGGCCGCAATGGTCGACACCCTGAGCCGAGCCGACCGGACCCTCGAAGGCCGGTGGTGGCGGCGCGATGTCGGTGGCAAGATGGTGCGCTTCGTGGTGTGTCGTAAGGGGGATCGCCATGTGGTTGCCGCGCGCGACGGTGACATGCTCGTTCTTCAGCGCGTCGCCCCTCAGGTGGGATTGGCGGGCATGGTGACGACGGTGCTCGGCGTGGCCACTGCCGCCGACGTGGAACCACTCACCGGCGTCGCAAGCAAACTGGCGGAATGCAAGACGGCAAACCAGCTGGCGCAATACGGTGTCGCGCCCGCCTCCGCACGCACCTATGCCGAGATCATCGCGGACCCCGCCAGCTGGGTCGAGATCACCGCGAACGAGCGCCATCCGGGCGGCACCTACACCAAGGCGGACGTCGCGGCCGGTGTGCTCGACTCCCGGCAAGGCCGTATCGTGTCGATCCCGCGGCGGGTCAACGGCGAGCTGTACGGCAGTTTCCTGCCCGGCAGCAAGGAGAATCTGCAGCGCGCGCTCGACGGCTTGATCGAGTTTCTGCCGTCCGGCACCTGGTTCGAACACAGCGACGCCGACGGGCATGGGGACTGAACTTGGAATGAGGAAGGCATTCGACGGTGGGTGACACGCCACCACACGATTCCGATGACGAGCGCGACGACCTGGCCGCGCTCGATTTTTCCGTTGCGCGGACCGAGCCTGCCGAGTCCGTTCTCGACGCGTTGGGCGGTTATGCCGAAGAAGCCGCGGAGGAGGACGAACTTCAGGTGCCGGTGTTCACCGTGACCAATCCGCCGGGCACGGTCACGGTCACCGCGTTCCTCGATGGCCGCGTCAAGCAGATTGGACTATCGCCGAAGGCGACCGATATGACGGAAACAGATCTCGCCGAAGAGATCGTAGTCATCGCGGGTCTGGCCACTGCGGACGCCAGGTCGGCCCAGTACGCCCACATGCTTGAAGGCATGCGGCAGCAGGGCCATGACGATATCGCGACCCGCGACTTTCTCACCCGAGACTTGGACCTGCCGACACCGGAGGCGGCCAAAGCCGCTCGGGCACAGTTTTTCTCGACAAGATACGCAGGTGGTAATGACTGAGCATCTCGCCGGCCTCTTCGGCAGCGCAGTGGGCATGCTGTCCAGCTCTCAATCACGGTCGTTCGAGCTGTTCACAGAGATCACCAATCTCGACGAGTCCGCATGCGACGCATGGGTGGGCCGGGTCCGCTGCGGGGACACCGACCGCGTGACGCTGTTCCGCGCGTGGTACTCACGCTCCAATTTCGGCCAGCTCGCGGGATCTGCCGAGATCTCGATGAACAGCCTCAACGCCAGGATCCCGATCGGAGGCATGTTCGGCGATATCACCTATCCCATCAATTCGCCGTTGGCGATCACGATGGGATTCGCCGTACACGAGGCCACCGTCGGCAACCACGCCGACGCCATGGAAGCGCTCGAAGACGTTCCGTCCACCGGCGCAGAACATTTGGTGTCGTGGGTCAAGGCGGTGATCTACGCCGCCGCGGAACGCTGGACCGATGTCATCGACGAAGTCCGGGGTGCGGGCGGCTGGCCCGACAAATTTCTGGCCGCTGCCGCCGGCGTCGCGCATGGCGTTGCTGCGGCCAACCTCGGGTTGTTCACCGAGGCCGAACGCCGCCTTACCGAGTCGAATTCGTCGCAAGCGGGCGAGGCGTGCGCGCCGGCCATCGCCTGGTATCTGGCGATGACCCGCCGCAGTCAAGGCAACGAAGAGGCGGCGGTGGCGTTGCTGGAGTGGCTGCAGGCCACTCACCCAGAGCCGAAAGTTGCTGCTGCGCTGAAAGATCCGGCCTACCGGCTGGTGACAACCACACCGGAGAAGATTGCCTCGCGGAAGGACCCGTGGGACCCGGCCAGCGTGGTGGCCGATACGTCGGGCCGGGAGAAGCTGCTCGCGGAGGCGCAGGCGGAACTGGATCGCCAGATCGGGCTGACGAGGGTCAAGGAACAGATCGACGCGTACCGCGCGGCCACGCAGATGGCGAAAATCCGTGCGGCCCGCGGCATGAAGGTCGCCCAAGCCTCCAAGCACATGATTTTCGCGGGCCCGCCCGGCACGGGTAAGACGACGATCGCCCGCGTGGTGGCCAACATCCTCGCCGGCCTCGGCGTGATCGCCGAACCCAAACTCGTCGAGTCCTCCCGCAAGGATTTCGTCGCCGAGTACGAAGGCCAGTCTGCGGTGAAGACCAGCCGCACCATCGACCGGGCCGTCGGCGGGGTGTTGTTCATCGACGAGGCCTACACACTGGTGCAGGAGCGCGACGGGCGCGCCGACCCGTTCGGCACCGAGGCGCTGGACACGCTGCTGGCCCGGATGGAGAACGACCGCGACCGCCTGGTGGTGATCATCGCCGGGTACAGCGCGGACATCGACCGCCTGCTCGAATCGAACGACGGCCTGCGGTCGCGGTTCGCCAACCGCATCGAGTTCGACTCGTACACGCCCGACGAAATCGTCGACATCGCGAAAGTCATTGCCGCTGCCAATGACTCGGCGCTCGACGAGGAGGCGACCAAGCGGGTGCTCGAGGCGGCGACACTGCTGTCTGCGCGGTCGCTGAACGGCAAGCCCGCGCTGGACATCGCGGGCAACGGTCGGTACGCCCGGCAATTGGTGGAGGCCGGCGAGCAGAGCCGCGACATGCGGTTGTCACGGTCGCTGGATTTCGAAAGCCTGGGCGTCGAGCAGCTCAGCGAGATCAACGGCGAGGACATGGCCGCGGCGATATCGGCCATCCATGCCCGCCTGAGTATCAGCGAGTAACCGATGGCAAGTTTCCGGCTTACCACCAAGGTGCAGGTCAGTGGTTGGCGCTTCCTGCTGCGCCGCGTCGAGCACGCGATCGTGCGGCGGGACACCAGGATGTTCGACGATCCGCTGCAGTTCTACAGCCGCGCGGTTTCCGCAGGCATCATCATCGCGGTTCTGGTGTGCCTCGGTGCGGCACTGCTGGCGTACTTCAAGCCACTCGGAAAGCGCGGCGGGGACACGCTTCTCGTCGATCGCAGCACCAACGAGCTCTATATCGTGATGCCCGGCACCGGGCAACTGCGGCCCGTGTACAACCTGACGTCGGCGCGGCTGGTGCTGGGCAACCCCGGCACCCCGGTGGCGGTGAAGTCCGACGAGCTGAACAGA
>Ga0126307_10003177_pt1 | contig 11180 bp, 9 predicted proteins | sample Plot28_FD_89955 | JGI IMG/M metagenome (GOLD analysis project Ga0126307, IMG submission 89955) | Serpentine soil microbial communities from UC McLaughlin Reserve, CA, USA - Plot28 | ecosystem: Environmental > Terrestrial > Soil > Grasslands | place: USA: UC McLaughlin Reserve, Lake County...
GAGCGCGAGCAGGGCGACGTGCAGGGCCGCTGTTCCGGACGAGACGGCGACGGCGTGCCACGTCTCGCATACGCGCGCAAGCTCGCTCTCGAACGCCGCCACGCGGGGGCCCATCGTCAGCATCCCGTCCTCGAGCACCTCTTCGACCCCCCGCAGCTCCTCTTTTCCCACGTTCGGCCAGGCGAGCCGGACGCGCTCAGTCACGCGTCATGACCTCTTAACTCGCGTCAGCATGCCGGGCCGGGCGTTCGGTCACGGGTGCCCGATCCTAGCGTCGTGCTTCGGCTCTAGTCACTGGGCAATGCTCGGTCTAGGGTCGGTTGATGGCCTGGACGGACGAGGTTCTCGTGGCAGAATCGACGCGGCGCTATCTCGCCGACACCGTTCGCGTCTGGCTCGGTGTCCGCAATGCCGATGCGCCGCTCCCGGAGCTACCCGTCGACCTCGCGCGGTCATTGTTGCGACTCCAAGAGCACGAGCATGGGGAGCGCGATCCATGGGGCGGTTGGCCCGCCTCCGCAGCGGGCGCGTCGCTCCGCCGGGCAGGGATCGACCATTGGGTCAGCTGCGTGCGCCGTGAGCTTCCTTCCGAACTCTCGCTGGAGCCGCGGTGGCCGCCAGGGAAGGGCTTCGTCGTCTGCCTGACGCACGACGTCGATCTTCTCGGTACGCGGCTAACGCCTGCCCAGGCGTTTCGTCACGCGCGCGCGGGGCTTGCCGCGGGTGTGAGCAGCCGGGGCGAATTCGTTGCACGGCTGCTCCGCCCGGCGGTGCGCATTACGAGAGCTACGGGCTCTGGACTCTCCTTGGCGCCGTCGCTACACGACACGCTTGAACGGGTGCTCGAGCTCGAATCCGCGTATGGCGCGAAGGCATCGTTCTTCTTCACTGTTCCACCTCATGCGCCGCGCAGCCGCTACGACTGCGTCTATGCCCCAGGGGATCGCTGCCTCTTCCGCGGCCGACGGTTACAGGTGGCCGACGTCATGCGCGCGATCGCTGGCGAGGGCTTCGACGTCGGTCTGCATGGCGGCTACGCCTCGGGTCTCGAAAGTGGCGTGTTGACGGACGAGCGCGCGACGCTCGAGACCGCCACGGGGCTCGAGATCAGGACGACGCGCCAGCATTTCCTCCGTTGGGACGTGCGCTGCACGCCGCGGTATCAGGAGGCCGCCGGCCTACGCGCAGACGCGAGTATGGGGTTCAACTTCGACGTCGGATACCGCGCCGGCACGTCGCTGCCTTTCCGTCTTTTTGACATAGAGCTGGGGACGCCGCTCGACGTGATCGAGGTTCCGTTGGTCGCGCAGGATGGCGCGATCCTCGGTCCGAGCGGACTGGGACTGAGCGAGCCTGTGGCATCGCGTCTGCTCCGTGACCTCGTCGACGCGACCGCTGCCTGCGAAGGGGTCCTGACGCTGCTCTTCCACCCGGACAAGCTCGTCCGGCCGGAGTGGCTCGCGCTCTTCGAGCGGCTGCTCGAGCGCGCGGCCGAGCAGGGTGCATGGATGACGTCGCTGGGAGAGCTCAACAGTTGGTGGCGAACGCGCGAGGCGCGGATCCTCGCCGCCTGATGGAGATCGCCGCGCTCGAGGGGCCGCTCGAGTCGTCGAAGCTCGAATGGGTCGCGCAGCTGTACGGTCAGGCGGATCCGAAATATCGACTGGCCGCACAGCTCGAGCATCTCTTCGTCAGATCACCCGCGGGTCCGGGGCTGCACGCGTTCGCACTTGAGGGGAACCGGCCTGTCGGGCATTGCGCGGTCGTCCCGATGCCTGCGCGGGAAGGCATTCGCCGGTTCACGGTGGGCAAGGTCGAGGCCTTGGTCGTCGAGCCCGCGTACCGCGGCCGCCGAGGCGAGGAGCCGCCTCTTGCCGTGCAGCTGCGGCACGCGCTCTATGCACTCGCCGACACGCGCGGGATCGAGGTGTTGTACGCGTACGTGCGCCCAGAGGTGGGGCGGCTGCTCGACCTGTCGCCGATCCGGGTCGGCCGCCCGAGCCTGGTTGCCGTGATCCGACCGCACCTCGTCGGCACATCACGACTGCGCCCAGCCGCGGGCGGGATCTCCCTCCTGCAGTCGGCGGCCGCAAGTGTTGCCCGCACGATCGTCGCGTCTGACGGTCCTCAGCCCCCGTTGCGCGCGCCGACGGCAGAGGATGAGGATCTCGTCCGGGCGCCGCCGCCGCCAGGAGGCAGCTGGACGGTGCTCGCCGAGGACACCTGGTCCTGGCTGCGTGGCGCTCAGAGCCTACGCGTGCTCGAGCTCTCTCGTACTGAGCGCGCCCGCGCGCTCCTTCAATTCCCCGGGGGTAGGGGCGGGGGCCTTCGACTTGTCTCGTGGTCCTCGGAGCGGCCGACGACGACGTCGGCGCTGCGTGTGCTGATGGCCGCCCACCAGCTCGCGCGCACGTCCGGTGCGGGCACGCTTCGATTCCAGCCGTGGCGCCCCGGGCCGCTAACCGACGCACTGGTCGTCGCGTGCCGGTTGCTGGGATTTGTCAGGCGTGACGACTTTTCGACGCTGTACGTACGCGCTCGCGGGCCTGCGCTCGCACGCCCGGACTCAGTCGTGGCGACGCCCCTACTCGGCCTCGGCTTCTAACGGGTCACGACGTTGTTCCCGAGCACGAGGACGTCCATCCGCGTCTTCAGGAACGTCTCCACCGCGTCGCGCGGCGTCATCACGATCGGCTCGTTCTCGTTGAACGAGGTGTTGAGAACGATCGGCACGCCCGTCAGGCGGTCGAACTCCGAGATCAGCCGGTGGTACCGAGGCGCGACGCGCTCCTCGACCGTCTGGAGCCGCCCCGTATCGTCCACGTGGTTCACCGCCGGAATCTCGGTGCGCTTCTCCGGGCGTGTCTTGTAGACGAGGATCATGAACGGGGACGTGTAGTCCTGGTCGTACCACTCGCCGGTCTTTTCGGCGAGGACGGAAGGCGCGAACGGCCGGAACGGCTCGCGATGCTTGATCCTCGCGTTGAGGATGTCCTTCATGTCGGGCCGCCTCGGGTCGGTGACGATGGAGCGGTTGCCGAGCGCGCGCGGCCCGAACTCCATCCGGCCCTGGAACCAGCCGACGACGTCGCCGGCGGCGATCCGCTCGGCGACGCTGCGGAAGAGCGCGTCGTCGTCCAGCCGCTCCGGCTCGAGCCCCGCCTCGCGGAGCGCCTGCTCGCACTCGTCATCCGTGTATTCGGGCCCCGTGTACGCGTGCTCCATCACGAATGCGCGCGGCCGGCCGAGCTCCTGGTTCCAGACGTGGAACGCCGCGCCGACGGCTATGCCGCTGTCACCGGCCGCGGGTTGGACGTAAAGCCCGTCGAACGGCGTCTCCGGCCTGATCCGTCCGTTCGCGACGGCGTTGAGCGCGACGCCGCCGGCGAGGCAGAGGTTCGCCGACCCCGTCCGACGTTGCGCCTCGCGGACGAGGTGCAGGTAGGCGTCCTCCAGCACCGCCTGCAACGCCGCCGCAACGTCCTCGTGGCGCTTCGTCAGCTCGCTCCGCGGCTCGCGCGGCGGTCCGAAGGCGTCCTCGAGCCGTCGGGAGAAGATGCGGCCGATCGTGGGCGAGCCGGCACTCCACGTCATGTCGACACCGTGGACGTGGTGGGTGAAGTAGTCCAGGTCGAGCTCGAACAGCCCTTCGAGCCGCACGAGCTCGCGCATCTGCGCGCGATCGACCTCCGGATCGCCGTACGGCGCGAGCCCCATCACCTTCCCCTCGTCGCCGTACTTCGGGAAGCCGAGCCACTGCGTGAACGCCGTGTAGTAGATCCCGAGCGAATGCGGGAACGTGACGCGGTCGAGCACCTGGAGCGTGTTCCCGCGGCCGTGCGCGAGCAGCGCGGATGCGAAGTCGCCGAACCCGTCCATCGTCAGGACGGCGGCCTCGTCGAAGGGCGAGACGAAGAACGCGGACGCCGCGTGCGCGAGGTGGTGCTCGACGCGGTGGAACTCGGCGCGAAGCGAGTCCGGTGACGCCTGCAACGCCCGCGCGAGCTCGTCTTTCGTGCCGACGACGCTCCGCATGCTGCGCAGGCGCTCGACGACGTACCCGGGATTCCGTAGCCGCCGCGCCGTCTGCCGCACCTTCGCACCGAGGTTCGCGCGCGGGTCGCGCCCGATCACGACGTGGTCGAGCTCGCTCGGCTCGAGGCCGGCATCGCGCAGGCACCAGGCTGCGGCCAGCGAAGGGAAGCCCGCGACGTGCTTGATGCGGTTGAAGCGCTCTTCCTCGGCAGCAGCGACCAGCTCTCCGTCGATCACGAGGGCCGCAGCCGCGTCACCGTGGAAGGCGTTGAGCCCCAGGATCGCGGTCACCGGCGGCTGATCCTAGCGACGGCCTCCTCGTCCACGGCCTTCGTACGCGCTGCGCAGCGTGTCCGGCGACTGCGTACGGTGCGTGAAGGACACGAGCGTCACGTACGCCAGGCGCTGGCGAGGGCGGCGTGCTGCGCTTCGGCGTTATAACGCTCGACCGCCGCGCGGCGCGCGTTTGCGCGGAGCTCGGCGAGCAGCGACCGATCCGTGTGCACGCGCTCGAGGACGGCGCCTAGCGCGGCCGGGTCTCCAGCCGGCGCCAGGAGCCCGAGCCGTTCCTTCTCGACCCAGAGGAGGCCGGGCAGGCGCGGGGCGACGATCGCGAGCCCCGCCATCAGGTACTCGAACAGCTTGTTCGGCGACGAGAGCTCGGCATTCCGTGTCAGCGGCCGGTCGAACAGGAGCCCGACGTGGTGTCCGTGGAGCGCCTCCACGACGTGCGCGGGCTCGACCGGCTCGACGACCTCGACCCGTGTCGCGAGGTCCGGCGGAAGCTCGCGCGCCAGCTCCTCGCGCGTCGACCGGCTCACACGCAGCGTCAGGCGGACGCTCGGCGCTCTCCGCAGGATCTCGACCAGGTCGGCGAGCGGCCGTCCGGTTCCGAACGCGCCCTGGTAGACGACGCGCAGCGGCCCTTCCTCACCCGGCTCCGGCGGCTCGTGCTCGTCTGCCGCAGGCGCATTCAGCACGACAATCGGCTCGACGCCGAGCCTGCGGGAGAGCTCCGCGGCCATCGGGTCGCTGACGGTCACGACCACGTCGGACCGGCGGGCGAGCAGACCCTCGATCGCATTCAGCGCGGCGCGCGCCAGCCGTGGCGGGTCCGGCTCGAAGTCGGCGTACAGCTCGTGCGCGTCGTACACGAGTCGCGAGCGGGACTCGCGCGCGAGCAGGTATGCGGCAGGGAGCGTGTCGAGATCGTTCGCGTGCACGACGTCGACACGACCCAGCGTGCGGCCGGCGCGAACGAGCGAGGCGGTGCGTGAGGCGAGCCGCGCGAGTCGGTAGAGCCCACGCAGCTCCCGCACGAGCGAAGGGTCGGGCCGAGGCTCGCCGCCGGTCTTCCATTGCGGATTCGTGCGCCCTTCGCCGCCCGCGCGGACGACGGCGACGTCCGCCAGGTCGGCGGGCGGCTCACCCGAGATGCGGCCGGACAGCCCGACGACGCCGAAGCCGAGCGCCTTCGCCGCTTCGGCGGCGCGACGGGCCCGCGGGTCGCGTGTCAGCTCTGCGGGCGTGACGAGCAGGAGCCGCGGCACCGGTGTCTACGGCTTCGAAGCCGTCGCGGCGAGCTGGTGCCCGAGGCGCCGCAGGACCGCGTCCTTCGGGCCCTGCGGCAGCCGTTCGGTGACCGGCAGCCGCAGCCGGCGCGGGAGCGGCAACAGCTCGGCATCCTGCCCGTACGGCTCGATCCGCACATCGCGGAGGCCGCCCGCCTCGAGCTTCGCGCGCAGCTCGTCGATCGTGAAGTGGCGCGCGATCAGGCCTTCCGTCTCCCCCGCGCGAGCGCCCTCGAAATGGAGGCCGAGCCGGCGCGCGAGCGGCAGAAAGCGCTGGAACGCCTTGTACGTCGCGTAGAAGAGCGACCGCCGGTGGTACACCATCAGCACGAGCGTCCCGCCCGGGCGGCAGACGCGCACGAGCTCGCGCAGGGCGCGGTCCATGTCGCTCGAATGGTGGATCACGCCCCACGAGAACACGAGGTCGAACGATGCGTCGTCGAACGGCAGCGCCTCGCCGTCCGCCTCGAACACCTCCGCGTCGAGCCCGAACGCGTCCAGCCGCGCGCGCGTCGTCTCGACCGCCCACGGTGTCAGGTCCACGGCGGTCAACGTTGCCCCGGCCTCGGCGAGCATCTGCGCGGCGATGCCGCTCCCGCAGCCGACCTCGAGCACGTCCTTGCGCGCGAGCGCGTCGAAGTCGACGTAGCGGCCGAACACACGGCCCGTCGCGTCCGCCGTGAGGCGCATGTAGCGCGGGTGGAAGATCCGCCGGTCGATCTCGCGGAAGTACTCCTGCGACCCCTCCTCGTACGGGATCGGGTCGTCGACGTCGTACGACATCGGGTTGCGGTTCCACCACTCGCGGACTTGCTCTTGCGTCATGCGTCGGCGGGGAGAAGGGTGGTGAACGCCTCGGCGCCGGAGATTGACCCGGCAGCATGAACGCGTCCCGTGTCGAGCACGATCAATCCTCACCGAAGCCTGTTTGGGCGAGATAGCGCTCGTCGTTTTCGGAAAGATCACCTGGTCCCTCGAAAACGCCGATAGCCCTGATCCGCGGGCGACGCATTCCTGCAACTTCGCGTTCGACGGCACGCCTGATCGCCTCGGCCTTTGAAATTCCGCGTGCTGCGGCAAACGCCGTCAGCTTTCGGTCGAGCTCGGCATTCAGATAGATCGTTCTCTTTACGCGTGGCATGTCAGAGGTACGCCTGTGCCCACAGCTCGAGGTTCAGGGCACGCCAGAGCTCGAAGCCGGCATCGCGGTGCCCGCCGCGGTGCTGTTCGAGGCGGGTCCGCGCGCCGTCGACATTCACCCAGCCGCGCTCGCGGAACGGCCTCGACGCGAACACGTCGGCCGCCAGCTCGCCCAGCGGGCCGCGCATCCACCGTGCCTCCGGCGTCACGAAGCCCAGCTTGTCCGTCCGGTCGCGGACGACCGGCGGGAGCAGGTCACCGAGCGCGCGGCCGAGGACGTCCTTCGTGCGACCGTTTCGGATCAGCTCGTCTGCGCGGAGCGAGAACAGCAGCTCGACCAGCCGGACGTCGAGGAACGGCACGCGCGCCTCGAGCGAGTGCGCCATCGAGTTGCGGTCCTCGTAGCGCAGCAGCTCCGGGAGGCCGCGCGCGGTCAGGATCAGGTGCAGTAGGCGACGGGTCCGGTCCGGAAAGACGGCGCCGTTCGGCTCCGGCGTGTACCCGGCGCGGAGCTCCGGGTGGACGAGGGCGGAGCCGCCGCGCGTTCGGCCACGCGCCCGCCAGCGGACGCGGTCCGGGACGAACCGGCGCGCGACCATCTCCGCCAGCCGCACGGGCGACGCGCCGTGGACTGATCGGTAGGCGCGCAGCTCCCGCACGAGCGTCCCCACGCGGCCTGAGGTGAGGAGGTCGGCGTAGAACGGCGAGAAGTACGCGTGGTAGCCGGCGAAGATCTCGTCCGCGCCCTGCCCGTCGAGCATCACCGTCAGCCCGCGCTCGCGCGCCGCGCGCAGCACCGCCCACTGGGCGACAACGGAGGTCGAGCCCGTCGGTTCGTCCTGGCTCTCGACGATCCGCGGCAGCAGCTCCACGACCTCGTCCTCGCCGAGCGTGATCCAGTGCGGCTCGACGCGCGTGCGCTCGACGACCGCGCGCGCGTAGGGCCGCTCGTCGAACCCCGCGTCGTCGAAGTACGCGGTGAACGTGCGCTGGCATTCACCGACCGCCGCCGCGGTTCGGTGCTCGCGCGTGAGGAGGTGGTCGACCCCGACGACGATCGCTGAAGAGTCGATGCCGCCGGAGAGGCACGTCCCGACCGGAACGTCGCTGCGCAGGTGGACACGGAGCGCGTCGAGGAACGCCTCGCGGACGGCCTCGGCCGCGTCTCCCGCCGACGGCTCGCCGGCCTCGAGCGTCCAGTACCGCTCGATTCGAATTCCCGACTCGTCGAGCACGAGGTTGTGCGCCGCGGGCAGCCGCTTCACGCGCGTGAAGAAGGTCTCTTCGGTGTGGTCGGCGTAGCCTTGCTCGAGGTAGTCGCGAATCGCGCGTGGGCTCGGCTCCAGCGGCGTTCGTGGATCTGCGCGGAACGCCTTCGGCTCGCTCGCGAACGCGAGCCGTCCGCCCTCGAACGAGTAGTAGAACGGCTTGATCCCGAAGCGGTCGCGCGAGCAGAAGAGCCGCCGCCGCCGGCCGTCCCACAGCGCGATCGCCCACATGCCGTTGAAGCGCTGCACGCAGGTGTCGCCCCACTCCTCGTACGCGCGCAGCACGACCTCCGTGTCGGTTGCGCTGCGGAAGACGTGCCCGCGCGCTTCGAGCTCTCGCCGCAACTCGACGTAGTTGTAGATCTCGCCGTTGTGCATCAGCCGGACGGCGCCGTCGTCCGACGTGAACGGCTGGCCGCCGGCGTCGCTCAGGTCGATGATCGCCAGGCGGCGAAACCCAAGCGCGACTCCGGCGGCGTTGTCGTACGAGCCGTCGCCGTCCGGGCCGCGGTGGTCGAGCGTCCGCGCCATCGCCGCGACGACGTCCACCTCCGGCGGAGCGCCGAGCTGCACGACTCCGCAGATCCCGCACATCCCGCCGATTGTAGGGCGGGGGATACGATCGTCCCGCGTGGAGCTCGGGAGACGTCTTCGTCGAGCGCGCTACCGTGCGCTGTCGGTCGTCGAGGATTTGCGTGACGTGCGTCGTGTCCACGCCGGCGGCATCGGCGCCGCCCGCCCGCACGTGCGGATCCTCTTCGTCTGCCTCGGCAACACCTGCCGCTCGCCGCTTGCGGAGGCGATCCTGAGAAGCCGGCTCGCCTCTCGCGGGATCGACGACGTGCAGGTGGCGAGCGCGGGGACGAGCGAGCGAACGCGCGGCCTCGGCGCTGACCCGCGTGCTCGCCGCGTCGCCCGCACGCACGAGATCGACCTTCGCAGGCACCGTGCCCGGCCGTTTCGCGCCGAGGACTTCGAGGGCTTCGACCGGGTTGTCGTCTTCGACCGCGAGAACCTCGGTGAAGTCCTCGCGCAGGCGAGGACGGAGGCCGAGCGGGCGAAGGTCTCGCTCCTCGTCGCCGACGCGGAGGTCTCGGATCCGGTCGCCGAGGGCGCGGCGGCGTTCGAGCGCACCTACGACGAGATCGCCGCGGCCTGCGAGCGGCTGGTCGACGAGCTCGCGGACGAGCGGCGTTGATTGGGACTACGCCGCTGGTGTGTCCGTCTCCCACGTCTCGAGCACGCGGACGACGTGGGGGATTGCGGTCGCTTCGGCTCGCTCGCCCGCGGCCACGAAGCGCTCGACGAGCCGGTCGCCGAGCCGGGGCGGGATCGGCTCGATTCCCGTGGTCGCGTCGAAGCGGCGCGCGAGTGCCTCGACGGGCTCGGGATCGCCGGCGTCGAGGTGGTAGAGCCCTGCAGGGAGCGCGAAGACCGACAGCGTGAGCGCGACCGCTTCGCGCGGCGTGAGCCAGTAACGACGGCACGGCGTTACCGCGAGTGGGCCGCCGTTTTCGGCCTGCGCGAGCCACAGCTCGAGCACGGATCCCGTCGAGCCGAGCACGTTTCCGAAGCGAACGGCTGAGTAGCCGGCGCGGAGCGCGATCCGCTCGCCCAATAGCTTCGTCGCGCCGTACACCGTCTCGGGTGCGGCCGCCTTGCAGGTCGAACCGAACACGAGATCTCCCGCAGCGACTCCCGCCGCCTTCGCGGCCTCGACCACATTGTGGGTGCCGAGGACGTTCACGTGCGTCGTCTCGAGCGGGTGGATCTCCCCGAGCGGAGCGTGCTTCATTGCGGCGAGGTGGATCACGAACTGCGGCCGCAGCTGCCGGATCGTCCGGTCGACCAAGTCGGCGTCGCCGATGTCGAGGTCGTCGACGTCCGTCAGATACGCATCCGCGCGAAGCTCGTCGAGCCGCTGCGCGATGCGCGTGCCCAGGAAGCCGTCGGCGCCCGTGACGAGCACGCGCGTGCCTTCGAGAACGTCCACGGGCACGGGCGGCACCCGCTCCTCACGAGGGAGCAGTGCCTCGTATCGTCCAGCGAAGCGGCGCTGGAGCGCCCTCGCCGCATCCGGAGTCTTCGGGACGTGCACTCGGCGACCCTAGCCACCCGCTCCGCGCGGCCGACGGCTCGTCCACTCGCCGTCCCGCACGAGCTTGTACCCGACATCGATCATCCGGATCCAGTAGATCCCTTCGTCGAGGCCCGAGGGCGGCAGCTCGGGCAGCTCCTCCCCGAGGCCGAGCTTGACGTACCAGTACGGCATGTTCAGGCCGGCTCGCGCGAAGAAGTTGCTCGTCGTGAAGAACCGCCCGGCGTTGATCTCCGTAACGAGCGGCCGTCCTGCCCCGTCCTCCTTCAGGTCGACGCAGAAGACGCCGTTAGCCTCGGGATCCGCCGCCCGCACGGCGGCTGCGGCGGTCTCTTCGACGTCCGGACGGTCGACCGTCCGCGCGACGGAGGGGCTCGAGCTCTGGCCGCTCGGGAACAGGTGCCCGAAGAGGTATTCGACGCGCTCGCGCACGCCCGCCGACACGAGCTCGCCGCCCCGCCAGAGGCTCTGATACGCGAACTCCGGTCCCGGGAGGAACTCGCTGACCATGAAGTCCGCATACGCGAGGCCGCGCTCGTTGACCCAGTAGTCGGCCCAATTGCCCGCGAGTTCGCCGGAAGACACGGGAAGCGCCGCGCGCGAGCCGGCGCCGCGGCGCGCGCGGACCCACGCCCGCCCGTGCTCGCGCACGACCGACGACGCGGCCGCGACGAGCGACTCGCGAGAGGTCGCAACCGCAAAGCGCGGCGTCCGCAGGCCGGCGTCGCGGAGCGTCATCGTGAGGCGCGCCTTGTCCTGGCAGAGGTCCACCGTCTCAGGCGACGGGAGAAACGTCCTCGTGCGCAGCTCGGCGCGTCTGCGTGCGAGCAGCGCCACCTCCTGGTCCGGCTGCGGGTGCACGAACTCGACCCCCTCGGCCTCGATCACACTGTTCAACTCGTCGATATACGCCTCGTCGTCGGCGCGCGGGATCACGTATCGCGTTTCCACCGCGGCGAGCTCGACCATGAACGGGCTCGCGTCGGCGCCCACGATGTGGAACTCCTCGTTAGCCTGACGGAGCGAGTCGACGAAGTTCGCGGCCGGCGCGCCGCCCGCGCCGGTAAC
>Ga0126307_10003178_pt1 | contig 11179 bp, 13 predicted proteins | sample Plot28_FD_89955 | JGI IMG/M metagenome (GOLD analysis project Ga0126307, IMG submission 89955) | Serpentine soil microbial communities from UC McLaughlin Reserve, CA, USA - Plot28 | ecosystem: Environmental > Terrestrial > Soil > Grasslands | place: USA: UC McLaughlin Reserve, Lake County...
CTCGTGGGCGCCGGCCTGCGCGACGGCCGCGGTGCGGTGCTCGGCTACGGCAGCGCGGACCTGGAGGCGTGGCGGTTCCGCGGGATCTTCGCCACCGGTGCGACCGGTCCGGCCGGTGCCGCCGGCGGCGGCGTCGGCGGCGGCGGCGGCGGCATCGGGGAGACCTGGGAGTGCCCGCAGTACGTCGACCTCGGCGGCTGCCGGGCCCTGGTTGTCTCGGTCTGGCGGGGCGCCACGCTCACCCGGGTGGCGGCCGCCCTCGGCACCGAGCGGGACGGCACCTTCGGGCCCGGGGACTGGGCGACGGTCGGCCACGGCGGCTCCGCGTACGCGCTGACCACCTACCGGGACCGGCGCGGCCGGCTGGCGGCCACCGCCTGGCTCCGGCACGACGACGGCGTGGACCGGTCCCGGAGCGGCTGGAGCGGCCTGCTGAGCCTGCCGATGCTGCTGTCCGCGCCGGCCGGCGACCGGCTGCACGTCGCCCCGCACCCGGACGTGGACACGCTGCGGGTGGCGCTGCTCGGCATCCCCGACGACCCGGCCGGCGGCGCGGTCGACCTGGCCGGGGACGAGGCCACCGCCGGGGTCGCCGACCTGGAGGCGGTGCTGCCGCCGGGGGCGCGGCTGCGGCTGGTCACCGCGGACCGGCCGGTGCTGCTGACCGCGGCGCCGGGCGGCCTGGTGGTGGAGTCCGCGGCCGGGATCACCGAGGTGCCGGGCGCGAGCGCCGCGCTCCGGGTGGTGGTGGACCGCGGCGCGGTCGAGGCCTGGACCGGCGACGGGCGCTGGATCGCGCTGCGGATCCCGCATCTGCACGTCCGGCGGGCCGAGGTCGAGGGCGGCGGTCGGCTGGCCGGGTGGCGGCTGGAGCCGGTGCAGTGGCCCGCTCCGGCTCCCTGACCAGCCGCTCACCAGCCCTGACCGGCTCCCTGACCGGCCGCTGACCGGCTGGCGGCCCCCGGCCGGGACCCCCGGTGGCACTGTCCGGGGGGCACGGGCGACCCTGGTGGGGTGAACCTGACGGACCTGCCGCCCGTCGGCCTCGGCGCGCTCGTCCGCGAGTCGGTGCTGCGGCCCGGGGTGCTCGCGGTGGTGCTGCTCGCCGCCGCGGGCTACCTGCTCGGGGTCCGGCGGGTCCGGCGCGGCGGCGGGTCGTGGTCGGCGGGGCGGACCGCGGCCTTCCTGGCCGGGCTGGCCGTGGTCGTCGTGGCCACGGGCAGCGGGATCGAGCCGTACGGGCGGGTGCTGGAGTGGGTGCACATGGTCGAGCACCTGCTGCTGATCATGGTGGCCCCGCCGCTGCTCGCCTTCGGCTCGCCGCTGCAGCTGGTCGCCGACGCCGGCGCGGGCGGGATCCGCACCGTGCTGGCCCGGCCGGTCGTCTCCTGGTTGACCGCCCCGGCCGCCGCGGTGGTCCTCTACGCGGTCGCGGTGGTCGGCGTGCACCTGACCGGGCTGATGACCCTGGCCATGCGCGGCGACGCCGTGCACGTCGGCGAGGAGCTGGCCTACCTCGGCGCCGGCTTCGTGCTGTTCCAGCTCGTCTTCGGCGCCAGTCCGGGGCCGTGGCAGCTGACCAACCTCGGCAAGCTCGCCCTGCTCGCGGTGGTCTCCCCGGTGGACACGGTCGTCGGGGTGGTGCTGCTGCAGACCGGCACGCTGAGCATCACCGGCGAAGCGCACTCACACGAGGGGCTGGTCCGGCCGGAGTGGGCTCCGGCGCCGGCCGACGACACCATCGCGGCCGGCTCGATCATGTGGGCCGGCGGCACCGGGATCATGGCGCTTCTGATGATCCTCGCCGCGCTGACCTGGCTGCACGGCCGGGAGCAGGCCCGGGACCGGCCGAGCTGGACCGAGCAGGCGCGGCGCAGCACGCTCGGCGCGCACACCGGCACCGAGCAGCTCCCCGACGACGTCGACGCCGACCAGCAGACCCTGGAGGCGTACAACGCCTGGCTGCGCAAGCTCGACGCCGATCACCGGTCGCACTGACTGCCGCCGGCCAGTCCATCCAGGTCCAGCCAGGCCATCCAGTCCAGCCAGGCCATCCAGTCCAGCCAGGCCATCCAGTCCAGCCAGGCCATCCAGTCCAGCGAGGCCAGGCCCTACATCCTCACGGTTAGTCGAGCGGCAGGCCGGCGACCGCGGCGGCCGCCCCGAGCAGGGCGCAGGCGGCCAGGGTGCGCAGCACCGACCAGCGTGCCCGGAACACCAGCACCGCCGCCACGGCGGCGATCACCACGGGGACCGGCCGCACCGAGCCGGGGTCGGGCAGGTCCAGCCGCACCACGCCCCAGGAATGCCGCACCGTGCGGCTGAAGAGCGTGTGCAGTCCGAAGTACACGGCCAGGTTCGCGATGACGCCGACGACCGCCGCCGTGATGCCGGTCAGCGCCGCGGACAGCGCCCGGTTGCCGCGCAGCCGCTCCACGTACGGCGCGCCGAGGAAGACCAGCACGAAGCAGGGCACGAAGGTGACCCAGGTGGTGAGCAGGCCGCCGAGCAGCGCCGCCGCCCACGGGGACAGCCCGTCCGGATCCCGGTACGCGCCGACGAACGCGACGAACTGCACCACCATGATCAGCGGCCCGGGGGTGGTCTCGGCCAGCGCGAGGCCGCGGACCATCTCGCCCGGCCCGAGCCAGCCGTAGGTCTCCACCGCGCGCTGCGCGACGTACGCGAGCACCGCGTACGCCCCGCCGAAGGTGATCAGCGCGGTCCCGGAGAAGAACAGGCCCTGCTCGGTGAACACGCTGCCGGTCCCGGTGAGGGCCACGACCGCGGCCAGCGGCAGCCCCCAGGCCAGCACCCCCAGGGCGAGGATCCGGCCGGCCCGGGCGGCGGACGGCCGCTCGGCGTGCAGGATGTCGTCCGGGACGACCGGCTGCGGCCCGTCCCCGCCGCCGGGCTCGTCGCCGCCACGCAGGATCCCGGGCACGAACCGGCCCAGCAGCCAGCCGGCGAGCGCGGCGTCGGCCATCACGACCGGGAACGGCACGCCGAAGACGGCCAGCGCCACGAACGCCGCGACCGCGACCGCCACCAGCGCCGGGTGGGTCAGGGCGCGCCGGCCGATCCGGACCACCGCCTGGGCCACGATCGCCAGCACCGCCGGGGCCAGGCCGGCGAACAGGGCGCCGACCGCGGAGGTCGCCCCCCAGGCGACGTACACGGCCGACAGCGCGAGCAGCGCGACCACCCCGGGCAGCACGAACAGCGTGCCGGCGACCAGGCCGCCGCGGGTGCCGTTGAGCAGCCAGCCGACGTAGACGGCCAGCTGCTGCGCCTCCGGGCCGGGCAGCAGCATGCAGTAGTTCAGCGCGTGCAGGAACCGGCGCTGGCCGATCCAGCGCCGTTCCTCCACCAGCGTCCGCTGCATGACCGCGATCTGCCCGGCCGGCCCGCCGAAGGTCTGCAGCGAGATCCCGAACCAGGCCCGGACCGCCGCCCGGAAGGGCACCAGGTCCCGGGAGCCGGCCGCCGGCCCCGACCCGTCCTCGGTCACCGCTCGTCCCCGGTCAACGCCGGCAGCCTAGCGAGCCCGTCCGGCCGGCCCGTGCCGTCCGGGTGACTGGACGGCCTCCGGCCGGGTAGGCACCGGGCTCCGTCCGCGATCGGAGGAGGCAGCATGCGGTGGGGCAACGTCGAGATCCGGCCGGTGGGCGGCGGCGCCGGCTGCCTGACCATGCTGCTGGTGTCGGTGATCCTCTCCGTCCTGCTGACGGTGCTGCTTAACCTCCTCATCTGACCCGGCGGCATGACGCACGTTTCGCGCACCGGCCGCGGGGCAATCGCGTCAGCAGACCCGGACCCGGCCCTGGAGGCGCCAGTGACCCGGCCCGCGCGCCCGGCCCGCGACGTGGCGACCGAGGCGGACCTGATCGCGGTGGCCGGGGCGGTGCGCCGGGTGGTCGCCGCACGGGCGGCCGCGGGCGGGCGGACGCCGAGGACGTCGAGGACGTGGTCCAGGAGACACTGGCCCGGCTGTGGGCGGCGCGCTGGCGGCTGGAACGCGGCGCGCTGCTCGGGTACGGGGTGGTGGTGGCCCGCAACCTGGTGACCTCGGCCGAGCGGCAGGACGCGATGCGGGAGCGGCACGCGCACCGGCTCGCCGACCCGCCGGCCGGCGCGGACCCGGCCGCGGACGTGCTGGCCGAGGAGGAGCGGACCGCGCTGCTCGCCGCACTGGCCGAGCTCCGCGAGGAGGACCGGCAGCTGCTGGTCGCGCACGAGGTGCGCAGGGTGGACACGGGCAAGATCGCCGCCGAGGAGGGCGTCAGCCCCGGCGCGGTGGCCGCGCGCCTGGCCCGGGCGCGGGCCCGGCTGCGGGTCGACCACCTGCTGGCGCTGCGCCGGACGGAGCTGCCCACCCCGCGGTGCCGGCCGGTGCTCGACGCGCTCTCCCTCGGCGACCGGCGCCGGCAGCGCTCCGTCGGCGCGGCCGAGCACCTGCTGTCCTGCCCGGCCTGCGCCGGGCTGGCCGAGCCGCTGCTCACCCGCCGCCGGTCACTCACCGCGCTGGCGCCGGTGCCGCTGCTGCTGGCGCTGCCGGGCCGGCTGTGGAGCTGGGCGAGGGTGCACCCGCTGCCGGCCGCGGCGAGCGCGCGGGGACGGTCGCGGTGGCGGTGGCCGTCGCGGTGGCGGTGACCGGCGGACCGCCGGCCGCCGCTCCGGCCGTCCCGGCCACGCTGAGCGTCGGCGGCGCCCGACTCCTCCCGGCCGCCCAGGTCGGCTCGCTGCGGACGCACGCCGGGAAGACGGCGGTCGCCCGCCCGCGAGGTGCCGGTCCAGTCGGTGGTCGCGGACGAGGGCTTCTGGGTCGGCGCCGGATCCGGACAGCGGGTGTGGGTGCAGCTGCTCACCCGCGGCCGGCGAGTCGACCGTGCGGGTGCGGCCGGGCCAGCTCGCCAGCTTTACCGCCGACGTGGTACCGGCGCCGGCGGACTTCCCGGCGCGCGTCGGTCTCTCCGCGGCGGAGGGCGCCGCCGACCTCCGCACCACCGGCGTCTACCTCCGGGTCGACCCGCGCCGCCTCACCCTGCGCTGAGCCGGACTGCCCGCTCAGCACCCCGCCGACGCGGGCGCCGGCTCACGGCGGCGCCCCCGCAGCCAGCGGACCAGCTCGACCAGGCCGGCGACGGCGGCGGCGACGCCGAAGGAGAGCAGCAGGCCCTTCCAGGTCTGCTGCTCGAACGCCTGGCCGCCGAGGTAGCCCAGCAGTCCGTTGTAGACCGCCCAGGTCAGCGCGCCGACCCCGGCGCCGGGCCGGTGCGGTGCGGTGCGGTCCGGGCGGCAGGAGGACCGGCGACACCGCACCGCGGGGCCTTCGGCACTGTGGTCGGCGGATCGGGGCACGCGACGATCGGTGCGGAGGTGGTCGACATGCGCGCACTGATCCTGGTGGAGTCCTACTTCGGCAACACCCGTGCCGTGGCCGACGCGGTCGCCGAGGGACTCTCGCCGATGGTGTCCGCTGACGTCGTCGAGATTCCGGACGCCCCGGAGACCCTCGAGTCGACTGTGGACCTGCTCGTGGTGGGCGGACCGACCCATGCCCTCGGCATGAGCCGCGCGCCACCCGCCAGGACGCCGCCCGGCAGGCCGAGCTCAGCTCGTCCCCCACCGTCGGCGTGCGGGAGTGGCTTTCGACGGCGAAGGGTGTCCCGGCCTACGCGGCGGCGTTCGACACCCGTATCGACAAGGGCTGGGTCCCCGGTTCGGCCGCCAAGGGGATCGCCAAGGCGCTGCGCGGTCTCGGCGGGACCCTCGTGGTCAAGGCCGAGAGCTTCAAGGTGACCGGCACGCGGGGGCCGCTCGCGGGCGGCGGGCTCGAGCGGGCCCGCGCCTGGGGTGCCCGGCTTGCGGAACGGCTCGTGCTCCTCGACCGCCGGGACCGCCGGGCCTGAGGAAGCCAGCGGACCGGGGCGCCGTCCGCCCGCACGGCTGGCGCCTTCCCGGGACCGGCCCACCCCTGGCCGGCGCCACCGGCGCACGCGGCGGCGAGCCGCCGACCAGGGACGGAGGTCGCGGAACAGCAGAGGTCTTCCGACTCTGCCGGTCCGCGAGCGCGATCCCTACCGTGGACCCGAGCTGATCTTCGTCGACCAAGTCCTGGGAGGTGGCAGCGATGACCGGACCGGGAGCCGCACCGACGGACCATGCCGGACTCGCCGTCCTCGGCTCCGACGAGTGCCTGGAGCTGATCCGGTCCCGCCCGGTGGGCCGGATCGCGTTCGCTCGCGACGGCGACATCGAGCTGCTTCCGGTCAACCACTGCGTGCTGGGCCGGACCATCGCGTTCCGCACGGCCGGCGGCTCGAAGCTCACGGCGGCGTACGACGGCGCGGTGGTGGCCTTCGAGGTCGACGCGTACGACGCCAGGCGGCGCACCGGGTGGAGCGTCCTGGTGAAGGGACGCGCGGACCTGGTCACGGACAGCTCGCTGCTGGCCCGGCTGGACGACGCCGGCCTGGGCACCTGGGTGCCGTCGGCGTCCCGCGCGGAGTGGGTCGTGATTCATCCCGACGAGATCTCCGGACGCCGGCTCTGACCCGCGCTCCGCGGCACAGCTCCGCCCGGGTGGCCAATCCGTTGGGCGCGCGGGTCCTGGCGGCATGAGGCGCTAGGGTCGGGCGGCGCGAAAGGAGACCGTGATGGTTCTCAAGGTCGACGTCCCCGCGCACCTCATCGCCGGCGACGTCGACTCCGGTTACGGCCCGGTCGCCGACGCCTTCCGGCGCAACTTCGCCGAGCTCGGCGAGATCGGCGCGGCCTGCGCGGTCTACCGGGACGGGGTCAAGGTCGTCGACCTCTGGGGCGGGTACGCCGACGGCCGCCGGCGGCTGCCCTGGCAGCCGGACACGCTGGTGACGGTCGCCTCCACGACCAAGGGCGTCGCCTCGCTGACGATGGCGGTGGCGCACTCGCGTGGCCTGCTGGACTACGACGAGCCGGTCGCCAGCTACTGGCCAGAGTTCGCGCAGAACGGCAAGGCCGGTGTGACCGTGCGCCAGCTCCTGTCCCACCAGGCCGGTCTCGCGGTGATCGACCGTCCACTGTCGCTGACGGATCTCGCCGATCTGGACCTGCTGGCCGCGGTGCTGGCCGAGCAGGCGCCCGCGTGGGAGCCCGGCACGCGGCACGGCTACCACGGGATCTCGCTCGGGTGGTATGAGGGAGAGCTGCTGCGCCGGGTGGATCCGGGGCACCGCACCCTCGGCCGGTTCTTCGCCGAGGAGATCGCCGCGCCGCTGGGCGTCGAGTTCTACATCGGACTACCCGAGTCGGTGGATCCCGGGCGGCTGGCGTTCTTCCACGGCTACGCGCTGCCCGAGACGCTGCTGCACCTGCACCAGATGCCACCGCGGTTCGTGGCCGGCTTCCTCAACCCGCGCAGCGCGACGGCGCGGGCGTTCGCGAACCCCAAGATCCTGCAGGTGCTGACCAATTACAACCGGATGGACGTGCTCCGGCTGGAGCTGCCGGCCGCGAACGGCACCGGCGAGGTTCGCGGGATCGCCAGGGCGTACGGGTCGGTGGCGACGGACGGCGCCGAGCTGGGCCTCTCACCGGCCACCCTGGACGCTCTCGTGCAGCCGGCGCGGCCGCCCAGCGGTGGCCTGCGCGACGTGGTGCTGCGACTCGACTCGAGCTTCTCCCTCGGGTACGTCAAGCCCTTCCCGAGGTTCCGTTTCGGGACCTCGGCGGGCCAGGCGTTCGGCACTCCGGGCGGCGGCGGCTCCTTCGGCTTCGCCGATCCCGACACGGGTGTCGGCTTCGCCTACGCCATGAACCGCGCCGGGTTCCGGCTGTGGGACGACCCGCGCGAGGTCGCGCTCCGCGACGCGCTCTACCGGAAGGTCCTGCACGAGGCCCCGCAGCGTCCGGACCGCAGACGCAGACTGCGCCGCACGCCGACAGCTCCCGGTCCTGCTTGACCTGGACCGGCTTCGCTGACCGCCGCCGCTCGAGTGTCGTGAACAGAGACCCGTCTCGACCGGGGCACCGCCTCGGCCGGGGGTCAGTCGCGTCCCGGGTCCAGCCCGAAGGCGGCCAGGGCGGCTCGGGCGACGACGTCGCCGCTCTCCTGCACGAAGTGGCCGGCGTCGGGGAGCACCAGCGGCGGCGGCGCGCCGCGGACGATCCGGTGCAGCCGCTCCATCGCCGGCACGCCGAGCACCGGGTCCTGGGCGCCGACGGCGAGGAAGCTCGGCCCGTCCCAGCCGGACCAGAACCGCTCCGCCGCCCGGGACACCTCGACGCCGGGCATGTCCGGCTCGGTCATCACCAGCTGCGGGAAGGCGCGGACTCCGGCCTTGTACGACGCGTCCGGGAACGGCGCGTCGTACGCCGCGGCCTCGGCATCGCTCAGCCCCGGCACGCTGCGCTTGAGCAGAGCCCCGACGGCGAGGTCCGGGTGGGACGCGGCGTACGCCCGCCAGGCCGCGAAGCCCGGACCTGGGGAGATGCCCACCGCGAGGCCGGTGTTCATGGCCAGCAGCCGGGACAGTCTCGGCGCGAACCCCGGGTCCACCGGCAGCGTCAGTCCGAGCAGCCCACCCCAGTCCTGCACCACCAGCGTGATGCCGGTCAGGTCGAGGCGCTCCACCAGCCGCAGCAGGTAGTCGCGGTGGAAGTCGAAGCCGTACACCGACTGCTCGACCGGCTTGTCGGACCGGCCGAACCCGAAGAAGTCCGGCGCCACGACCCGCCCGCCCGCGCCGAGGAAGACCGGGATCATCTTCCGGTAGAGGTAGGCCCACGTCGGCTCGCCGTGCAGCAGCAGGTAGGTGTCCGCGGCGTCGCGCGGCCCGAGGTCGACGCAGTGTGCCCGCAGCCCCTCGTAGCCGGGCAGGTCCTCGACGTACGCCGGCGGGTGGTCCCAGCCGGGCAGGTCACGGAACCGGTCGTCCGGGGTGCGCAACGCCTCCACCACGAGCCTCTCCCCTCCGCGACGGCGCCTCGATGTCGCCGCTCCCGCCGGCACCCACCGCGGCGATCATCCCACCTGCCGGCGTGCGGGCCGGGGGGGCGCCGGCCTCGGTCTGGCGATCGTGCGGGACGCCGTCACCGCCCACGGCGGGACCGTCTGGTTCGACGACGTGCCGGCCGGCAGCCAGCCCACGTGCGGCTACCCACCCCCTGACCGGCTCGACCATGGCTGGGACGTGTCGGCCAGATGCACGAGATCGGCCAGCTCCCGGGACGGCTCCGCATCCAGCTCCCGTCGTACCAGCTCTCGATAGGTCTGGTACCGGCGGCGCGCCTCGACCAGGTTGCCCTCGGCGACGTGCGCCGCGATCAGGGCACGTTGCGCGCTTTCCCGCAGCGGCTCGGCATTGATCGCGGCCATCGCCACCTCGACAGCGTCCGCGTGGCGGCCGAGCGCCGCGAGCCGCCGGCTCAGCGCCTCCAGAGCGTGCAGCGTCCGCTGCCGGATCCGGTCCCGTTCCCTGATCGCCCAGTCCTCGCACCAGCCCGGGAGGAGGTCGAGCGCCTCCACATAGGCTGGCATGACTGTCATGTCGGCGGCGCCGGGGGTGCCGCCGATCAGGCGGGTAGCCCAGTCGTTCAGGATCCGGGTGTCCACAGTCACCCGGGCGCAGAGCGACAGCGACCACTTGTCCGCATCGAGGACGTCGATCGCCGCACCCCTCAGCCGCCACAGGGCCGACCGGAGGTTGCCCGCGGCCCGCCCGTCGTCCCCGAACGGCCACAGCGTCCCCGCGGCGTGCCGGCGCTCCACTCGGCCGTCGCGGAGGGCCACGAACGCGAGGAGCCGCTTGCTGCCTTCGGGCACTTCCCGCCGCTGGGGTCCGACCGTGACATAGGGGCCACCGAAGAGGTGGACTACCGCGGTGGTCGGGCTGGCATCGCTAGTGCCCATGCGATCACCTCTGGTCTGACCCGAATCCACGAGTAGCGGGCCGGGTTGATCTTCGCCTGGTGTTGTTGATCTTTTGGGTGTTGTTTCCGGGTGGGGTCATGCTGCCGGCCCGGGTGGTCGCGCCGGGTTCGCGGGTTCCGGTGGTTGTTGTGGGCCGGTGGTCAGGACGGGGTAGGGAGGGCGCGCAGGCGGGCGAGGATCTCGGCGAGCAGGTGCTGGCCGGGGGGTAGCCGGAGGGTGAGTCCTCGGGCGTGGCGGACCAGCCGGCCGGGGATGCGGACCAGTCGCCAGCGCAGGGTGGCGATCATGGCTGTGCCGTCGCGGATGCCGTGCCCGGCGAGGGTGCCGTCGGGTTGGAGGGTGGCGGTCAGGTGGTGCAGCCAGCCGGCGATGGTGGCGGCCAGCAGCGCGCCCCACATCCAGGCCAGGTTGACCTGCGGGTAGCCGGAGGGCAGGTGCCGCAGCGCCGCGCCGTGCTTGCTGTCCCGGAAGACGTTCTCGATGCTGGTGCGGTGCCGGTACCAGTGCTCGACCGCGGCGGCCTGCTCCGGTGTGGATAGATCGAGGTTGGTCAGGATGAACGAGTAGCCGTAGACGCCCTCGGCGTCGGCGAGCTCGGCCAGCGGCAGCGCGCGCTGGTCGGGGTGCAGGGTGCGGCGGCGGCGGGAGCGGGGGTCCGCCGAGACCTGCCCGGCCGCTGGGTCGAGGCGGACCCGGCGGATCAGCAGCCGGGTGCCGGTCGGCCACCAGTCCGGCCGGTAGTCCGCGACCGCGACCGCGCGCCGGGCATGTCGACCGCGTCGGCCCAGTCGCCCTCGGTGAGGGCGTCGAGCATCCTCCACAGTGGAGCGATCCGCTTGGCGCCGATCGCGAAGCCGATGCCCTCGGCCTGCGCGGCCCGGGCCAACTCGCCGGCGAAGTACCCAGCGTCCGCGCGCATCCGCACCCGCCCGGCCCGCCCGGCCGCCGGGAGGGCGGCCAGCGCCCGGCGCAGCAGCCCGGGAGCATGCCGGCGGGGGTCGACGTCGCCGGCCAGCAGGTCAGCCGCCAGCACGGTGCCGGCCTGCGCCCAGGTGGCCACGTGCGGGCGGCCACAGCGCTGCCCGGCGTAGTTGTAGGCGACGCCGCGTTTCTTGCTGCCGTAGACCTCCACATCGGTGCTGTCTAGGTCGACCGTCACCTGCTCGGCCAGCGCCGCCGCCCGACCCGGCGGCAGCATCGCCAGCATCCGGGCGGTGGCCGCCGCGACCCCGGTCTCCACCGCCGCCCACTGCCCGGCGGTCAGCC
>Ga0126307_10003180_pt1 | contig 11174 bp, 12 predicted proteins | sample Plot28_FD_89955 | JGI IMG/M metagenome (GOLD analysis project Ga0126307, IMG submission 89955) | Serpentine soil microbial communities from UC McLaughlin Reserve, CA, USA - Plot28 | ecosystem: Environmental > Terrestrial > Soil > Grasslands | place: USA: UC McLaughlin Reserve, Lake County...
CGCCGTCTCGAGCACCCTGGTCGCGCTCGGGTTCATCGCCCAGCTCTCCGAGATCGGCGACGTCTTCAACGTCTTCGCGCTGACCGTGCTGCCGACGCTGTACATGCTCGGGGCCGTGACCTTCGTCCGCCTGGTCGAGTGCAGTGCCGAGGACTTCCGCTATGGGCAGGCGATCAACCGGATTCGCGCCTACTACAAGGAGATCGCCGGCGACCGCGCCGAGCTGTTCCTGCTCCCCGCGCACGACGACCCAATGGGCGTGCTGGCCAGTACTGCGCTGTCCCCCCGCCGCTTCCAGGGGCGGGTGCCGTTCTTCGCCTTCTCGACCGCACTGGCCGTCATCAACTCCGTGGTCGGGGGAGCGGCGATCGCGGTGGCGCTCGGAGCGATCTTCGACGCCTCGCTCGGCGTTGCCGCCGCCGCCGGTGGCGTGGTGGCGATCCTCTCGGCGGTGGGCTGGATCGAGTACTCGGATCGGCTGTTCACGGCCCGCGCCGAGGAGGTCGAGCCGCTTTTCCCGTCGAAGTCCCCCTAGTACTCGTCGTGGCGGCGGAGCCAGTGCGGCTCCCCCGGCTTCTCGTCGCGTCCCTTCGCGGTGCGGTCGAGCAGGAAGTAGTAGGCCATGGCCGGTTCCAGTCCGCGCGCGCTGGTCACGTAGGTGCGGTAGACGGTGCCGTCCTTCCGTGTGTAGGCGCTCAGGCCGGGCACCTCGGTGACGTAACCCTTCGGGTCCGTTCCGCTCGCCTTCGCCATCTGCTCCACCACCGGCGGAATCTCGCCCTCCAGGAACGGCTTGAGCTGCTCCTCGGTTGAGGTGAAGCCGATGTCCAGGTTGAAATCCGTGCCGCCCGCGGACGCCCAGTCGATGTCCCATCCCATCCGCTCCCTGTAGGCCTGGAGCCTCTCGAGCGGCGCTCGGGAGACGAGCATCAGCTTGGCGTCCTTGGCGGCGAGGTGCGGGACGTTGGGAGCGAGCGTGTCCGTGATGGAGCTGCAGGCGACGCAGCCTGCGTCATACGGCGGTCCGAACATGAAGTGGTAGATGAGCAGCTGCGAGCGGCCGTCGAAGAGCTCGGCGAGCGACTTGGTCCCGTCCACGGTCTCGAACTCGTACTCCTTCTCGACCTGAACCCAGGGCAGCTCCTGTCGCTTCTTCGTGAGCTCGTCGCCGCGGCGGGTCAGCTCCTTCTCCTCCTTGAGCAGCGCATCGCGCTCGGCCTGCCAGTCCTCCTGGGTTCCAACCCTCTGCTCCGGCATCGTCGTCTCCTTCGGTCGTCTACGCGTAATCATCATGACGACGGATCCAGGTCTGGAACGCGTCGCCCTCGTCCCGGCCCTTCGGCGCCCGGTCGAGGATGGGGTAGTACGGCATCAGGAACTCGACTCCGCGGCCCGTGGTCGTGTAGGTCCGGTAGACCGTCCCATCCTGGAGCGCGAAGGTGGTCGCCCCGAACATCTCCGAGATGTATTCGGGGAGATCCGTCCCGGTGGCCTTCGCGTTGTGAGCGGCGATCGGCGGCAGCTGGTCCTCCGGCGGCATCTGCTCTCGCGTCTGTTCCACCTCGAACGAGGCGCCGAAGTCGAAGTTGAAGTCGCTGTCCGCCGACGAGGCCCAGGGAATGCTCCATCCCATCCTCTCCTTGAAGGCCTGCAGCTTCTCGATCGGCGCCCGGGAAACCAGCAGGAGTGTCAGGTCGCGTGCGTGAAGGTGCGGTAGCACGCCGTTCATCCCGTCAGCCATCGAGGAGCAGGTCGGGCAGCCGGCCTCGTAGCTGGGGCCGAACATGAAGTGGTAGACGAGCAGCTGGGAGCGGACGTCGAACAGATCCGCCAGCGACCTCGTCCCGTCGACGGTCTCGAGCTCGTACTGCTTCTCCAGGGGCACCCAGGGGAGCGCCCGGCGCTTCTCGGCGAGCTCGTCGGTACGCCGCGTGTGCTCCTTCTCCTCGGCGAGGAGTTCCTCCCGTGCGGCCTCGAACTCCTCCAGGGTCGCGGTCTTGTGCTCCGGCATCAGCGGGCCTCCTCCTGTCGCGTTTCGTACTCGTCGTGGCGTTGCCACCAATCGCTCGGGCTCTCCTCGTTGCGACCGAACGGCGCCACGTCGAAGAACCCGAAGGTCCCCATGAACTGCTCGACCCCGCGGTCGTAGGTGGAGTAGGTGTGAAAGACGGTGCCGTCCTCGAGCGCGAAGGCGCTCATCCCCTCGCGCTGTGGCCAGGGCACCTCGTCCAGGTGCTTGAAGTTGTAGTCCGCGCCCTCTCGCCGCTGTTCCTCGGTGAAGGCGGCGCCGAAGTCGAACTTGAAGTCGCCGCCGCCCGACGAGATCCAGGGGAAGCGCCAGCCCATCCGCCGCTTGTAGGGGCGCAGCTCCTCGAGCGGGGCGAGCGATTCGGCCACCAGGGTCACGTCGTGGCCGTTCAGATGCGGGATTGCCGCGTCAAAGTGGTCGGCGACGAAGGAGCAGCCGGTGCAGCCGGGGTTCTGCTCGTCGACGTTGTAGCCGAACCCGAACATGAAGTGGTAGACGAGCAGCTGGGGGCGTCCGTCGAACAGGTCGGCCAGCGTCTTCCGGCCGCCATCGGTGTCGAAGACGTACTCCTTCTCGACCGGCACCCACGGGAGCTGCTGACGCCGCCGCGCCAGCTCGTCGCCGCGCCGGAAGTGCTCCTTCTCGGCAGTCAGCAGCTCCCGGCGGTCTGCCAGCCATTCCTCCTGGGTCCCGACTCTGTGCTCCGGCATCGATGTCTCCTCGATCGTTCTCAGTTCGTCCCGCTATTGTTAGCAAAGTGGCTAACGATGCTTTCACGGCGCTTGCCCACCCCACCCGTCGCGAGATCGTCGAGCGGCTCAGCGGCGGCGCCGCGACGGTCGGCGAAGCGAGCCGTGGCCTCGGAGTCTCCAAGCCGACCATCTCGCGGCACCTGAAGCTGCTCGAGGAGGCCGGCGTCGTGACCCGGGTGATCGACGGGCGCACCCATCGGCTCGCCCTCCGGCCTGAGGCGCTCGCCGAGACGGCCGGATGGATCGATCAGCAGCGGACGCGGTGGGAGCGCCTCTTCGACGTAATCGGCGAATACCTGGAGGAGCGCAAGTGACCGACGGGGCCGACGCCGTAAGCCGGAGCCGGCCGCTTGCCCTGAACCCAGGCGCCGACACCTGGCCGGTGATGGCCCTGCTGGGACTGGCGGCGGCTGCCTGGATCGTCACCGTCGACCGGATGCAGGGGATGGACATGGGGCCCGGGAAGGATCTCGGCGGATTCGGCTGGTTCGCGGGCGTCTGGGTGGTGATGATGGCCGGGATGATGCTGCCCTCGCTGTCGCCGATGGCAGTCGCCTACTCACGCGGTGCCGGCGGAGGTCGGATGGGGTCCCTCGGCGGCACGCTGCTGTTCGCCGCCGGCTATCTGATGGTCTGGCTGGTCGCCCGATTGATCGCCTACGCGCTGATCGAGGGTGCCCGCTCGCTGGACCTCGGCTTCCTCGGCTGGGACGAGGGCGGCCGCTATGTCGCCGGCGGCGTGATCGTCGGGGCGGCGCTCTACGAGCTCACCCCGGTGAAGCGGAGATGCCTCCGGCACTGCCGAGACTCTCGGATGCTGCAGCAGCGGCCGGGAGCGATCGGGGCGCTCCGGATGGGAGTCGAACAGGGCGGTTTCTGCGTCGGCTGCTCCTGGGCCCTGATGGCGGCCCTCTTCGCGCTCGGGGTGATGAGCATCGCCTGGATGGTCGTGATCGCCGCCCTGATCGCGATCGAGAAGCTGCTGCCTTGGGAGCTGCTCCCGAGCGGGGCAACCGCCGTCGTTCTGGTCGTCCTGGGCATCGGTGTCGCCCTGTTCCCCGACGAGGTTCCGGGCCTGACGGATCCCGCCGGCTCGATGGACACGATGAGCTCGATGTCCATGTAGAACACACGAGGTGATCGAGCCCCCCGGCTACGTGGTGCGGATCGAGCGCACCTTCGATGCGCCCGCCGAGCACGTCTTCGACGCCTGGACCAGCCCGGAGGTGATGCGCCGCTGGTACCACTGCGATCACGACTGGGAGACGCCCGAGGTCGAGGTGGATCTGAGAGTCGGCGGGACGTTCAGAGTGGTGATGCGGAAGCCGGACGGCGAGGAGGTCGAGCTCAGCGGCGAGTACACGGAGATCGAGCGGCCGCACCGGCTCGCCATGACCCTCACCTTCAGCGACGATCCGGGCAACACCGAACAGCTGCTCGAGCTCTCTTTCTCGGAGTCCGATGGCGCGACCACGGTGGTGCTGATCAACAGCGGCATCCCGAACGACGAGCGCCGCGACGCACAGCATTGGGGCTGGGACGGCTGCTCCGATCAGCTCGTCCGGGCGTTGCGGGATGGCCCTTGACTTAGAGCGCGCTCTAACTCCTATCTTGGAGGTGTGTCCGATGTTCTCAGCATCTCCGAGGCGGCCGAACGGACCGGACTGAGTGCTCACACGCTCCGCTACTGGGAGCGGGCCGGGCTGCTCGAGCCGGTCGGCCGCAACGGCAGCGGCCACCGCCGCTTTGCCGAGGAGGACCTGGAGCGCATCAAGTTCCTGACCAAGCTCCGCGCCACCGGGATGCCGATTCGGCAGGTCCGGCGCTATGCGGAGCTGCTCAGGGGAGGAGAGGCCACCAACGGCGAGCGCCTCGAGCTGCTCGAGGCGCACCGCAAGTCCGTTCTGGCGCAGCTCGAGGAGACCGCCGGCCACCTCGAGCTGATCGATTGGAAGATCAACCTCTACCGCGAAAGGCTTGGGAAGCAAGGTGGAAAAGCGACAGCTCGCTGACCTCGAGGTCTCCGCCCTCGGCCTCGGCTGCATGGGGATGTCCGCGTTCTACGGCTCCTCCGACGAGGAAGAGGCGATCGCGACGATTCAGCGCGCGCTCGAGCTCGGCATCGACTTCCTCGACACGGCTCAGCTCTACGGGCCGCTCACCAACGAGGAGCTGGTCGGACGGGCGGTCAAGGGGAAGCGCGATCAGTACCTGATCGCGACCAAGTTCGCGCGCCGGATGGACGACGCGACTCCGGGCGACATGTCGAGCACCGGCCCGCTGGACGGCTCGGCCGACCACGTAAAGCGCTCGATCGAAGGCTCGCTCAAGCGGCTCGGCACCGACTACGTCGATCTCTACTACCAGCACCGCGTCGACCCGAACATCGAGATCGAGGAGACGGTCGGCGCGATGGCGGAGCTCGTCAAGGAGGGGAAGGTCCGCCACCTCGGGCTGAGCGAGGCTGCGCCGGAGACGATCCGCCGGGCGCACGCCGTCCACCCGATCACCGCAGTGCAGACCGAGTACTCGCTCTGGACCCGCGACGTCGAGGCGGAGATCCTGCCGCTCTGCCGCGAGCTCGGGATCGGGTTCGTGCCGTACTCACCGCTCGGTCGCGGCTTCCTCGCGCACCGTTTCTCCTCGCCGGACGAGATCGACGAGGGCGACTTCCGTCGCAACAACCCCCGCTTCCAGGGCGAGAACTGGAGGGCGAACCAGCGCATCGTCGCCAAGCTCGAGGAGATCGCCGAGGAGAAGGGGGTCACCCCGGCCCAGCTGGCCCTCGCCTGGGTCCTGGCGCAGGGCGACGACATCGTGCCGATCCCAGGGACAAAGCGGCGCAAGTACCTCGAGGAGAACGCCGCGGCGGTCGATGTCGAGCTCACGGACGACGACCTCGCGCGGATCGACGAGGAGCTGCCCGAGGTCTCCGGCGAGCGCTACGCGCCGGACGGCATGGCTACGGTCAACCTCTAGCGGCTGGCGGGCACCGGAGCGTCGGCGAACCAGCGGGCGCGGCGCTCCTCGCTCAGCGCCTGGGAGGGCAGCACCCGGCGGGTGAGCGTGTCCCGGACGTCCTGAGCGGCGTCGGGCTCGCTTGCCCAGCCGCGGAACAGCTTCTCGGAGACCCAGGGCTTCGGGAACCGGCCCCAGGCGAAAGACCAGTCGTAGTGCTCCGCGGCCCGATCCTCGTGCCACTTCTCGTAGCCGGCGAGGCTCGCACGCGGGCCGGAGAGCTCGTCCGCTACGTAGAGCGCCTGGGCAACCGCGTCCCCGATGCCCTGGGCGGTGCCCGGATGCTTGAAGTGCAGGGCGTCCCCGAGCAGCGCCCAGCCCGGGCCCGTCGGCCTGCGGAAGTAGCCGCGCATCAGCGACTCGGGCGCCACGACCAGGCCGGAGATCATCTCCCCGGCCTCCATCTGTTCGGGCGGAATCGTGTCGGGAAACCTGCCCAGGACCTCGAAGTAATTGCGCAGCCGGACCTCCTTGGAGCCATGCGTGAACTCGTCGGGGCCGCTGGCGGTCAAGATCGTCAGCCCGTCCTCCACGGCCCAGCGAATCAGGATCGCGTCCTCCAGGATCGCGGTCGTGGCCAGGCCGTCATCTGGGATGCCGTTCCAGTAGGCCCACATGAAGGCGATCTCACCTCGCTGCGGGCGCTCCTTCTCGATGCCGAGCCTGGCGGCAACGGTGGAGGCGCGACCGTCGGCGCCGAAGACCCATTTCGCCCGGATCTCATCGCCGCTCTCGAGCACAACACCCGCCACCGGGTCCTCCTCCGTGCCCGAGCCGATCAGGTCGACCACCCTCTGCCCGAAGCGTCCCTCCGCTCCCGCGGCGACCGCCGTGTCGACCATCGCCTCGTCCAGGGTGATTCGGCGGACCGACAGGCCCCGATCGAAGCCGTCGATCGAGGTGAAGGTGCCGCGATTCTCGTGGCCCAGGCCGATGGTTCGCCAGCCGAGAGGCGAGAGGCGGTGTTCGGAATTCAGCCTGTCGAGCACGCCGAGGCGCTCGAGATGCGCCAGCGTGTTCGGGAACATCATGTGCGTGGAGACCGTGTCGCTCGGGAAGGTGTCCCGATCGACCAGGGCCACATCCCAGCCGCGCTCCGCGAGCGCTATTGCCAGCGCCGAGCCGGCACACCGCGCGCCGACGATGACCGCGTCCTTCTCCTCCATACGGTGGGTTGAGGGTAATCGGGCTCGGGACCGCGTGGTGTGAGTCCCGTCACTCCGCCTCGAGGGCAGCGCGGGCCTCGTCGCGGTCGCGGTAGACCCCGCAATAGATGGCAAGCCCTTCGCGGAACTTCCACAGGTGCGCGCCCTGACCCTCGATCTGCACGCCGCTCCCCTTGCCGCGTCCCAACCACGCGATCAGCACGAGGATCCGATCCCCGGACTCAATGAACTTCTCCGCGCTGACCGTGAAGGGGCGCTCCCACGCTCCGAGCCATCCCCGCATCACCTCGACGAACTCCTCATAGCCGTCCGCCCCGATCGACTCGGCCATTCCGAAGCTCTCCATCCTTATCTCCGGGGCGAACAGATCGCTCCGCGAGTAGTCCCCTCGGGACCATTCCTCATAGAGCTCCTTGAGCTTGTCGAGCTGCTCAGGCACGCCCGACCGAGCCGCCCTGCCCGATCAGGACCTCGCTGACCATCGCGGCGGGGAAGAGGCCGTGATCGACCACGCCGGGCAGCGCCGAGAGGCGCGCCGCGAGCTCCTCGGGGTCGCCCACCGCGCCGCGGTAGTCGGCGATCACGCCGCCGTCCGGGCTCGGCGGGATGTCCGGCCGCAACTCGACCTCGCCGAGTTCCGCGGAGATCCGCGCGAGCGTCGAGGCGAGCCCGAACTGGGAGAGCTCGAGCGGGATCGGCGCCGCGATCCGCTCGACCGTCTTCGAGGAATCGGCGATCACGACGAAGCGCTTGGCGCTTGCGGCGACGATCTTCTCGCGCGTGTGAGCGCCGCCGCCGCCCTTGACCAGCCAGCGGTCCGGCGCGACCTGGTCCGCGCCGTCGATGGCGATGTCGAGTCCCTCGAGGCTCTCGAAGGGCTCGATCGGGATTCCCAGCGCCTTCGCCTGCTCCTCGGTGGCGATGGAGGTGGCCACGCAGCGGAGGTCACCGAGTTGCCGGGCAGCGACCGCCGGCAGCAGGTGCGCCACGGTTGAGCCGGTGCCCAGCCCGACCTTCATGCCGTCGTCGACCAGCTCGGCCGCGGCGTCGGCGGCGAGCTTCTTCTCCGCGTCGAGGTTTGAGCCGGGCACTGCCCGGCGCAGACTAGTCGTAGGATCGTGGAGATGGCAGTCGCAGCCGAGCGTCGCACGGACATCGACCAGCTCTGCATCAACACGATCCGGACGCTGTCGATCGACGCCATCCAGAAGGCGAATTCCGGACATCCGGGAACGCCGATGGCACTGGCGCCGGTCGCCTACGTGCTCTGGCAGCGGTTCCTCCGGTTCGACCCCCAGGATCCGATCTGGCCCAATCGCGACCGCTTCGTGCTCTCCAACGGCCATGCGTCGATGCTGCTCTACTCGCTGCTCCACCTCGCCGGGGTGAAGGCCGTCGATCCGGACTACGAGGTGGTCGGGGAACCGACGGTGAGCCTCGACGACATCAAGCGCTTCCGCCAGCTCGACTCGAAGTGCCCAGGTCATCCGGAGTACCGCTGGACGTCCGGCGTCGAGACGACGACCGGCCCGCTCGGCCAGGGCGTCGCCACCAGCGTCGGCATGGCGGTCGCCTCGAAGTGGCTGGCCGCGCGCTACAACCGCGACGGCTTCCCGCTCTTCGACTTCGACGTCTACGTCTTCTGCGGCGACGGCGATCTGGAGGAGGGCGTCTCCAACGAGGCCGCCTCGCTCGCCGGCCACCAGCGGCTCAACAACCTCTGCTGGGTCTACGACAACAACCACATCTCGATCGACGGGCGCACCGAGATCACCTACGAGGACGATGTCGCCGCGCGGTTCGCCGGCTACGGCTGGAACGTCACCCGCGTCGGCGACGCAAACGACCTCGAGCTCCTTACCCGCGGTTTCCAGGCGTTCAAGAACGAGCCCGAGCGCCCCACCCTGATCATCGTCGACAGCCACATCGGCTGGGGATCGCCGCACAAGGTGGACACGCCGGAGGTGCACGGCGAGCCGCTCGGCGAGGATGAGGTGCGCGAGACGAAGCGAGCCTACGGCTGGCCGGAGGACGCGGAGTTCCTCGTCCCGGACAGCGTGCGCGAGCACTTCGACGAGGGGATCGGCCGGCGGGGTGGCGAGCTTCGCGAGGAATGGGAGCGCCTCTTCGCCGGCTACGAGCGCGAGAAGGGAACCCTCGCGGACGAGATCGGGCAGATGCAGCGGCGCGAGCTGCCGGAGGGGTGGGACAACGACATCCCGAGGTTCGACGCGGACGAAAAGGGCATGGCGACGCGGAAGGCCTCGAATCAGGTCGAGAACGCGGTCGCCGCTCGCATCCCCTGGCTGATCGCCGGCTCCGCCGACCTGACCGGCTCGACGTCGGTCGGACTGAAGGGCGTCGAGGGCGCCGAGGCATTCGAGCCGGAGAATCGCGCAGGCCGCCAGCTCCACCTCGGCATCCGCGAGCACGAGTCCGCCGCGCTCTCGAACGGCCTCTCGCTGTCGAAGTTGCGCCCCCTGTGGTCGACCTACCTGACCTTCTCGGACTACGCCAAGCCCGCGATCCGGCTCTCTGCGCTGATGGAGCTCCCGGTGATTCACGTCTTCACGCATGACTCGATCGGACTGGGGGAGGACGGTCCGACGCACCAGCCGGTCGAGCATCTGGCCGCGCTCCGCGCGATCCCCGGCCTGGACGTGATCCGGCCGGCTGACGCGAACGAGGTGGCCGAGGCGTGGCGGGCGGCGCTGGACCGCACCCACCAGCCCGTCGCCCTCGTGCTGACGCGCCAGGACGTGCCGATCCTCGACCGCAGCCGCTACGCCTCGGCCGAGGGCTTGCGGCGGGGGGGGTACGTGCTCGCCGACCCCGATGGGGGCGACCCCGAGGTCATCCTGATCGCCACCGGCAGCGAAGTCGCGCTGGCGGCCGCCGCCCACGAGAGGCTGATCGCCGACGGCGTCAGCTCGCGCGTCGTGAGCATGCCGTGCTGGGAGCTCTTCGAGCGCCAGGAGCAGAGCTACCAGGACGAGGTGCTGCCCCCGGGGATCAGGGCCCGGGTCTCGATCGAGGAGGCCTCTACCCTGGGTTGGGACCGATTCGTCGGCCCCGAGGGCGCGAAGATCGGGATGCACACCTTCGGCTCCTCAGCACCGCTGAAGGACGTTCAAAGCAAGTTCGGGTTCACCCCAGACAAGGTGGCCGAGACAGCCAAGGAGGTACTTGGACGATGAACCCCACGCAGAAGCTCCACGATCTGGGCCAGAGCCTGTGGCTCGACAACATCACCCGGACGATGCTCGATGACGGGACGGAGCAGGGCTATATCGACGAGCTCAACGTCACCGGCCAGACTTCGAACCCGACGATCTTCGACAAGGCGATCTCCAGCGGCGACGCCTACGACGAGCAGATCACCGAGCTCCGTGAGAAGGGGATGGAGCCTGAGGACATCTTCTTCGAGCTCGCCCTCGCCGACGTCACGCGTGCCGCCAGGATGTTCGAGTCGATCCACAAGGAGACCGACCGGATGGACGGCTGGGTCTCGCTCGAGGTCTCGCCGGTGCTCGCCTACGACACCCAGGCCACGATCCAGCAGGCCGGGGATCTACACGGGCGCGCGGAGGAGAACAACTTCATCAAGATTCCCGGCACGCCCGAGGGTCTACCGGCGATCGAGGAGTCGATCTACGCCGGCGTCCCGATCAACGTCACGTTGCTCATGTCGACCGACCAGACCATGGCCGCGGCCGACGCCTACATGAAGGGGATCGAGCGGCGAATCGAGGCGGACCTCGACCCCGACGTCCCCTCCGTGCTCTCCCTCTTCATCAGCCGCTGGGACGTCGCCGTCCACGACGACGTGCCGGATGAGATGAAGAACACGCTCGGGATCGCTGTCGGAAAGGCGACGTACAAGGCCTGGCGCGAGATGCTCGACTCCGATCGCTGGCAGGGTCTCGCCAAGCAGGGGGCCCGGCTCCAGCGCCTGCTCTTCGCCAGTACCGGCACGAAGGACCCGCAGGCACCGGACACGCTCTACATCGAGGCGTTCGCGGCGCCCGACACGATCAACACGATGCCCGACAAGACCCTGAAGGCGTTCGCGGACCACGGCCAGGTCGGCGAGCCGCTCCCGGCCGACGGGGGCGACTGCCGGGACGTCTTCCAGGCTCACCGCGACCAGGGCATCGACACCGACGCTCTCGCGCTCCGTCTCCAGAAGGAGGGCGCCGCAGCCTTCTC
>Ga0126307_10003181_pt1 | contig 11172 bp, 7 predicted proteins | sample Plot28_FD_89955 | JGI IMG/M metagenome (GOLD analysis project Ga0126307, IMG submission 89955) | Serpentine soil microbial communities from UC McLaughlin Reserve, CA, USA - Plot28 | ecosystem: Environmental > Terrestrial > Soil > Grasslands | place: USA: UC McLaughlin Reserve, Lake County...
AGCCTACAAATGGGTCGTAGATAGGGCTCGGAGTGTGGCGCCCGATCTGATTCAATGCTGGTGGTGGGGCTTTTATGACCCTGCTTCTACATTCAGGGAGTTTGTGATTGAGACGCTGGCTGCGTTCACCGATGTACCCAGACATGAGACGCGAGAGCGCTCGTTGAAGGACAATGCTCGCCGCCTAATCAAGGTCCTTGATAGTAAGAACCTGCTTTTAGTGCTGGATGGAGCGGAGCGTCTTCTTGGATACTATAGACCCGCAGAGGAAGAATCCTTGAACCCTGGGAACGCAAGCGACGATGCCGCGGTTCAATTCCTAAGAGACTTGGCTAGGACACAAAGGCTTCGTACTATTATCTGTTCCCGCCTCTACCCTGCAGACCTGCAGGATAGGTATACTCGTAATCCGATTCCCGGCTGCCAACGCCTGGATCTTTCCAATTTGAATGAACAGGACGCTGCCATCTTATGGCAACAAAGCACCGGGCGCGAGCGAGATAACCCCAAAAAGTTGACAGCGCTGTTCCAGACATTTGATTTCCACACCTTGCACATCCAAGCTTTGGCCGGAGACATCAAGCAACATAGGCCAGAGCGAGATGATTTCCACGCCTGGAAATCTGCTTTAGAGGCAGACTTAAGCAAGTACAGCATGCCGAACAGTGTCAAGGATGTCCAGGACGGGATCCTCAAATATGTATTGCGGCGCCTGACTGATCCAGAGAAGGAGGTTCTCTACTATGTCGCTGTTCTTTCTCGACCTGTTCCGTATAACGTACTGCTCGCGCTGTTTGCTCCAGTTCAGTCAACCCGTAGCCCGGACGCGCTGTCCGATGTTTTGAGCGAGCTAGAGGCGCGGGATCTGCTACATGCGGTGAAGCGGCCCGGCACAGACTCATCCCCTTACTACGACGAACATCCAATCGTACGTATGGCTGTGTTGCGTGATGTCGTAGCCCCCGGCATGGATCGCGAACTCTGTGACCGAGCTTTCCAGTATTTCCGGTCTCAAGTACCTGCTGCGTCTTTGCCAGCTCCTCGTAAAGGTCTGCCCCTTGATCCTACAGCGCGCGTGTTGCCAGAAATCCAGACGATCGAGCACGTGGCCCTTCAACTGATGGCATTCTACGTCCTGGTCCATGCGCAACGGTACGAGGATGCCTGGGTGTGGTATCGCGCTTATCTGATGGACGTCATATACTACCGACTTGGTGACACAAGTCGCCAGATCGCGTTGCTACGCATGCTCCTTCCAGAAACGCATTTTTCGACCTCAGAGCGGCTAGCAGACTTCTTGAGTGCTTTGGCGCAGGGCTATCACCTCAGCGGCTCGTCGGGAGAATCCTTAGCCTACTTCCAGCGATACAACGACATTATGCAGCAGTCCGGTGACTGGCCCGGGTTAACCGATGGACTCCTCAACATCGCCGAGCCCTTACGCATAACTGGAAGGTTGCGCAAATCGACACATTCGACGCGCGAAGCGCTGGCCCTTGTGGAGAAGCATCATCTCGGTCCTGACATGAAGGCAGAGGTGTTGTATCCACACGGCCGTACACTTGCGACCTGCGGTCAGGCATCCGAGAGCGCTAAGGTTCTGTACGAGGTGCTCCGAATTCGTAAGGAGTCGGGTAGAATCCTTTCCGAAGCGGTGACATATGCAGCGCTGGCGCAGCGCTCTCTTTGGCTCGGTCGCCCACGTGCGGCACTGAAACTGGCAGAGCGTTCCAAGAAGGTAACAGACGACGCACCCGATCAGAGAAGCGAACGTCAGGAAATACGTGTTAGGCGCCTGCTCGGAACGGCCAAACTGCGGCTCGGCGACTCAAAGGCTGCCGAAGAGTACCTCCAGGAGGCACTTTTTCGGTCACGGGCTATCAACTTTGCCGAGGGAGAGATCCCTGTGCTTATCGAGATGGCCGAACTATACCGGCGGCGGCGCCATCCTGATGGCTCTGACTGGTTGGAAGATGTCTGGCCAGCGGTTGAGGAGGGTCCGTATCCGCTGTTTGCTGCAGACGCATATATCGTGCTGGCGCGGATTCGCCGTGACGCAGGCGATTTGCAGGGTGCATTGGCAGCTGCTCGACGAGCCTATGCCTCAGCAACATGTGACGGGCGTCCGTATGGATACTACTACGGTCTGTCGGTTTCAGAGGAAATATTGGAGGATTTGCAGAATCCGCTTAGTTAGCGTCGCGCGGCACCACCTGTATAGTGTAGGGGCATGGCCCGGCGCGCCTGCCGGCGCCGATGACGACTCGCGCTTCGCGTGTCCCGCGCTCGGCGCGGCACGGGTGGATGGCTGGGCACGACGGCGCGTCGGGCACGATGGGCCGCGTGCGCTCAGGTCCGCGGGAGGTGGTGCTCGCCGGCGGCAACGTGAGCACGGCGGTCGTGCGGGTCGGCGACACCGTCCGCAGGCCCGCCGGCTTCTGGTCGCAGTCGGTGCATGCGCTGCTGGGACACCTCAACGACGTGGGATACACGGGGGCGCCGCGGACCCTCGGCTTCGACGAGCTCGGCCGGCACGTGCTCCAGTACGTCGAGGGGACGTGCCGATGCCTTTCCAGCCGCGCGACCATCTGGCCGCCGTACGGCGGATCGGCGCGTTGATCCGCGACTTCCACGACGCGTCCGCGGACTTCACGCCTCCGGCCGACGCCCGGTGGAACGTGGTTATCCCCGCGGACGCCAAGGACCTGATCGTCCACCACGACCTGGCGCCGTGGAACCTCGTCCGCGGCCCGGACCGGTGGACCTTCATCGACTGGGACAACGCCGGACCCGGCTCCCGGCTGTGGGACCTCGCCTACGCCGCCCATGGGTTCGTCCCGCTCGCGCCCTCGACGGCGGCGGACGCCGCAGCAGACCGCCTCGCGGCACTGGCCGCGGGCTACCGGCTCGACGACGGCGACCGCCACCGGCTCGCCGAGCTGCTGGCTGTCCGCATCATGAGCATGTACCACCTGCTGGAGCACGGGCACCGGACCCGGACCCAGCCCTGGGCACGCCTGTGGTCCGAAGGGCACGGCGACACCTGGCTCGCCGACGCCGACTACACCCGCCACAACATCGGCCTGCTACGCGCCGCACTGACCTGCTGACCCGCAAGGACTCAGGAGGCGTTGGCCCGGCTGACCCCTCGACCGGAGACCCACGCCCGTCGTCACGAGCGTGGCCCGGTGAGCCCGCGCGCGGTGATGCTCAGCCTGTTCCCTTCCGCCGGAGGCGCAGGCCGCCCTCAACCTGGCGGATCCAGCCCGACGAGCCCGTCCACCGACTCGCGGATGAGGTCCGCATGGCCGTTGTGGCGGGCGTGCTCCTCAATTTGTCGAGGGCTTCTTCGGGGGTGCCGGTGGGCTGGCCGGAGGGCAGGAGGACGACGATGACCAGGTGTCGACCAGCGACATGGGCTGACCCGAGATCCGCCGCCGACGACAGTCAGGGTGAGACGCGGCGGCTGCGGAGTAGCTGCCGAAGTCGGTCGGAAGTGACGGCGCCGGTGTAGTGCCAGCCTTGGGCGGTGTCGCAGCCCGCCGCGCGGAGCCAGGCGGCTTGGTCGTGGGTTTCGACGCCTTCGGCGGTGACGGTGAGGCCGAGGGTGTGGCCGAGGTCGATGAGGCTGGTGGCGACGTGCTGGTCGAGGCGTTCGGCGTGGGGGCCGCCGACGCGGGTGACGAACTCGGCGGCGAGCTTGAGTTCGTGCAGGGGTAGCCGGCGCAGGTAGGTGTGGTTGGCGTGGCCGGTGCCGAACTCGTCGATGGCGAGGCGGATGCCGGCATCGGTGAGGGCGTGCAGGGTGGTGAGGGCGGCGTCGTCGGGGTGGATGACGGCGGTTTCCAGGATCTCGAACTGCAGCCGTTCGGGTGGCAGGCCGGTGGCGTCCAGAGTGTCGAGGACGTCGCCGAGGAAGCCGGGGTCCCGCAGCTGTGCCGCCGCGAGGTTGACGCTGAGCAGCGGCGGGTTGGGTGCCTGCTCGGCCCAGGTGGCGGCTTCGGCGCAGGCGTCGGCGAGGACGAGACGGCCGAGCGGGACGACAAGTCCGGTCTCTTCGGCGGCCGGGATGAAGCGGCCGGGTGGGAGCAGCCCGTGCCGTGGGTGTTGCCAGCGGACGAGCGCTTCGACGGCGTGCAGCCGCCCGTCAGTGAGGCTGATCATGGGTTGGTAGTGCACGACGAGTTGCCGGTCGCGCAGAGCGATGGGGAGCTCCGCGGCGAGGGTCCAGCGGGCGGTGTCGCTGGTGTTGCGGTCGGGGTCGAACAGGCGCCAGCGGTTGCGGCCGTCTGTCTTGGCCCAGGACAGGGCGATGTCGGCGGCGCGGAGCAGTTCGTTGGCGTCGACGCTCGTCGCGGGGCGTTCGATGAGGCCGGCGCTGGCGGTGAGGTTCAGCGGGGTGGCGCCGGCGTAGACGGGTTCGGAGGTGAGCGCGGCGAGGAGCGTGTCGGCCGGCTTGACGAGGTCGTCGGGGCCGTCCGTCGCCGGGACGAGCAGGGCGAACTCGTCGCCGCCGATCCGGGCGAGCACGGCGCCGGCGGGCAGGTGGTCGCGGAAGCGGTCGGCGGCGGCGGCGAGCAGCTGGTCGGCGGCGTCGGGGCCGAGGGTGTCGTAGATGGCCTGGAAGCGGTCGATGTTGAGCAGGGCAAGCCCGATCCGGTGGCCGGGCGCGGCGTCGGCGAGTACGCCGGTGAGGTGTTCGGTGAGGCCGACGCGGTTGGGCAGGCTGGTCAGCGGGTCGCGGCGGGCCTCGACCCGCCGCCGTTCCTCGCTGTCCCGCAGCGCCCGTTCGGCCTGGTCCTGAGCCAGGTGCGCGGCGCGGCGGATGTCCTCCTGGTCGTCGAGAGTCCGGTCGCGCAGGGCGCGGGCGAAGCTGGTGGAGATCGCGCCCAGCACGGCTGCCAACCGGCTCCGGTACGCGGGCGTGTCCAGGTCGAGGTCGGGCAGCAGCCGGCTGCCGAGGATCTTGACTGTCCAGCCGGACATCTCCGGGCCGGTGAAGTGTGCCCCGACCAGCTCGGTGCCGACCTGGTACGCGGCATCGGTGGAGAACGGCTCGGCGACCAGCGCCCGCACCAGCCGGCTGAGGACTGCTTGCAGGTAGTCCTCCAGTTGCCTGCGGTCCATCGCGACGTAGCTGGTCTCCCGCGCGGCGCGTGCCAAGTCCTGCACGCAACCGAGCAGCGCCGCCTCCCGCCCGCCGGTGAGCCCAGCGCCGGCGCGGAGGCGGGCTGGCGGTGGGCTGATGTGGGGCGAGCCGGCGGGGTCGGTCATCGCAGCAGGCCGACGCCGCCGAAGCCGCTGACCCATTCCGGGTGCTCGTCGACGTCCTCCGGGTGCTCCGGTCGCCACTCCGGCAGGTACACCACGCCCGGCTCGACCAGGTCGAACCCGGCGAACAGCCCGGTGATGGCGGCCCGGCCGCGCAGCTGGATCGGCGTCGGCGTCCGCCGGTAGAGCTCCTCAACCGGGGCGCGCGCGGGGCTGCCCTCGGTGCTGGCGTGGGTGATCGTCAGACCGCTGCCGGGCGCGAGCCGCGAGCGGTACCGGGCCAGGATGCCGGGCGGGTCCCGGTCGTCGGGGACGAAGTGCAGCACCGCCACCATCAGCAGTCCCACCGGCTGGTCCAGGTCGATCAGCCGGCGCACGTGGTCGTCGGCGAGCAGCGCGTCGGGGTTGCACCCGTCGGCCTGCACGACCGCGGTCCGGTCGTTGCCGGCCAGGATCGCGCGGCTGTGGGCCACGGCGATCGGGTCGGTGTCCACATACACCACCCGCGCGTCAGGGGCAGCGTCCTGCGCAACCTCGTGCACGTTGCCGACCGTCGGGATCCCGGAGCCGATGTCGAGGAACTGCCGGATGCCCTGGTCGAGCATGAACCGGACCGCCCGGCGGAGGAACGCCCGGTTCGCCTGCATCACCCGGGGCATGTCCGGCCACGCCTCGATCGCCTGGACTGCCACCTCCCGGTCGACGGCGAAGTTGTGCGACCCGCCCAGGAAGTAGTCGTACATCCGGGCGGCGTTCGGCCGGTCGAGGTCGAGCTCCGCCGGCGCCCACGCGGGCCGTTCCATCCCGGTTGCCTCCTGCCTATCCGGAGTTCAGGCCGGAAGCATCCCACCTCGGAGATCCTTTCCGCCCCTCGCTCAGCACGCTTGCCCGGATCGGGTGCCGGGTGCAGGGTGCACTTCAATGATTCGCCCTGCTCGCAATGGAGGACAGCACCACCAGTTCTTCGCCACCCCGCATCCTCGGACCCGACCGCCGCGCGCCCTCCTCGACGCCCAGCTCGGCGACAACCGACCCAACGCCACCGGCGAGGCGGCGACCCGCCGGACACAGCTCACCAAGCAAACTGAAGATCTCCGCCGCCGGCAGGCCAAGCTCCTCGACCAGCTCGACGACGACACGTCGCCGACCGGCGTCCGAACGCGCGACGAACCTCGCCCAGCGGACCGCTCCCGCCGCCCGGCAGGACCGCGCACCGCGCTGTTTCCCATGTTCTGCGTGCCCCCGGCAGGATTCGAACCTGCGACACCCGCTTTAGGAGAGCGGTGCTCTATCCCCTGAGCTACGAGGGCGGACCTGCTGTCTAGCTGCCGCTTCAGTCTCGCACGAGCCGCCGCGCCGCTCACTCCCCTCCGGAGGAGGCAGAAAGTCAGCCCGACACCGGAGAAGACTGCCTGCACAGCCCTGTCGCCACCAGGCGGGCGGCGACGATCCGCCACGGTGAGGCCGGGTTCATGGCAGGGTGTCCTAGAGCGCGGGCAGCCGCGGACCGGGGGTGCGGTGATGCGAGGGTTGTGGTGGTCCAGGACGGACGTACGACCGGCGAGCCGCCGCGGCCTGGTCGCCGCCGCGCTGGCGTCGGGCGTCCTCGCCGCCGGTCTCGCCGCGGTGGCGCCGGCGGCCGGCGCGGCGACGGCAGCGGTGCCGCTGACCGTCGGCGCCAACGACGTCGGCCAGCAAGGTGACGGCAGCAGCGCCGGCCGCCTGACCCCCGGACCGGTGTCCGGACCGGCGGCGGTGGCCATCGCGAGCGGTCGCGAGCACGCGTACCTGCTGGACGAGCAGGGCCGGCTGTGGGGCTGGGGGAACAACAACGTCGGGCAGGTCGGTGACGGCAGCACCACGGTACGGCGGGTGCCCGTGCAGCTGGGCCTGACGTCGGTGGCCCAGATCGAGGCCGGGCACTACCACGGGATCGCCCGCCGCTCGGACGGCACGGTGTGGACCTGGGGCCTCGGCAGTCTCGGCCAGCTCGGCCTGGGCACGACCGCCAACCGCACCGTCCCGACCCAGGTCCCCGGGCTCGGCTCGATCGTCGCGGTGGCGGCCGGTCGGGACATGAGCTACGCGCTGCGCTCCGACGGCCGGGTGATGGCCTGGGGCAGCAACGCTCTCGGCGAGGTCGGTGACGGCACCACGACGCGGCGGCTGACGCCGGTCGCGGTCCCCGGGCTGTCCGGCGTGGTGGAGCTGGGCGGCGGGCGCAACCACGTGCTGGCCCGGACGTCGACCGGTGCGGTGTGGGCCTGGGGCGACAACCAGTACGGTCAGGTCGGCGACGGGACGACGATCACCCGGCTCTCGCCGGTGCAGGTGATCGCCTCCGGTGCCGCCGCGGTGGACGCGGGGGCGCACCACTCGGTCGTCGCGCGTACGGACGGGACGGTGCTGACCTGGGGACGCGGGTACCGCGGCCAGCTGGGCACCGGCTCGCTGACCATCCGGACGACACCCGCGGTCGTGCCGGGTGTCACCGGCGTCGTCGACGTCGGCGACGGTCGCGACCAGACCTTCGCGGTCACCGGTCAGGGCCGGGTCTGGGCCTGGGGCAGCAATGACGCGGGCCAGCTGGGCGACGGCACGACGACACAGCGCAACTCGCCGGTGCTGCTCGGCGTCACCGGCATCACGGCCGTCCAGGGCGGCGCCACCCACACCGTCTTCTTCCCGGGCGCCGGCGCCCCGCCGGCCAACGGGCCGCCGACGGCGTCCTTCACCGCGTCCTGCCCTGGACTGGACTGCACCTTCGACGCCACCGCCTCGTCCGACCTGGACGGCACGGTCGGCTCGTACGACTGGTCCTTCGGTGACGGTGGCGCCGGGTCGGGTGCCGTGGTGCAGCACCCGTACGGGGCCGCCGGCACCTACCAGGTCGTGCTGACCGTGACCGACGACGACGGCGCGACGGCGACCGCTGTGCGCGACATCGCCGTGGGGACCGGCCCGGCGCCCGCCGTGGCGTTCGTCGCCGCGGCGTCGTCCAATACGAACGCGACGGTGCACCGGGTGACCCTGCCCGGCTCCATCCAGGCCGGCGACGGCCTGGTGCTGCTGATGACCACCAACACCGTCGGGGCGATCCCCGAGCCGACCGGGGTGACCGGGTGGGGCGGCGTCCAGAACGTCGCGGGAGCGGACTTCCGGACCCGCGCCTGGGAACGGCTCGCCGCCGCCGGTGATGGTGGGCGGGTGGTCACGGTGTCGCTGCCGGCGATCGCCAAGGCTGCCCTGGTGGTGGTGGCCTACCGCGGCAACGGTACGGACGTGGTGACCGCCTCCGCGGCCGCGGTGGAGACGGTGTCCCGGACCGGCCACACCGCGCCGGCCGTGCCGGTGGCGGTCGCGGGCAGCCGGCTGGTCTCGGCCTGGGCGGACAAGTCGTCCGCGACGACGACCATGACGGCCCCGGCCGGCACCGCCGTCCGGGTGCTGTCCACGGGCAGCTCGGGCGGCCGCATCACCGCTCTGGTCGCCGACTCGACGCCCGCGGTGGGTACCGCCGCACCGCTGACCGCGACCGCCGACAGCGCGTCGTCGAAGGCCACCGCGCTCAGCCTGGTGCTCGCCCCGGCCGGCTGACCGACCCGCGCCGGGGTCGATCGCGGCGCCGGCAACGTCACCTCCGTACGGGCCCGAAGACCGGCGCGAGCGCGGCCTGGGCGCTGGCCACGCCGGCCCGCCCGGTGGCGATCGTGTCCACCGTGGCATCGACGTCGGCGCGGACCCCGGCGATCCGGGCGGCGGCGGTGGTGTCCGCCTCGGACACGTCCAGCTGGTCCTGGTGCTTCTCCAGCCAGGCGGTGAGCTGGTCGAGCAGCTGCGGGATGAGCTCCAGCGAGTAGCCGACGGCTCCGAAGACGGTGTAGACGTCGGCGGCCGTGCTCACGCCGGACCAGCTGGCGTGCGCCGCCTGGCGCAGTGCCTCCTCAGCGGCCCGGGCGGCGCCGACGGCGGTCATGGCTTCGGTGATCGGGGGCAGGTCCAGGTCCTGCGGCTCGGTCATGCCGGTCCACCTACCCGATCCCGGCCGGGTCAGAACGCGTACCGGACCCTACCGGTCGGCGCCGTCCGCCGGCGCCCCCGGGCCGTCCCGCACCGCAGCCTCCCCGACCCAGGAGAACCATCACTGTCCAACGTGGACAGACGGGGTAAAGTGGACAGTGGGCAGGTCGTCGCCCGCGCCGCGAGGGCCCGGCACCGCGGCCGGACCCTCGCTCGGCGTACCGTCCCGCTGGGACTCCCCGGCTGTTACGGCCGGACGGCCGCCACGATCGGCATCATGTCCACACTGGCGTACTTCACCACGTCACCTGTCTGCGGTGCATGGATGACCTGGCCCGCACCGACGTAGATCGCCACGTGATGCACCGGGGACCCGTAGAAGACCAGGTCGCCGGGAGCCAGCGCGGACGCCGAGACCGGCGTGCCCGAACCCATCTGCATGCCGGACGAGTGCGGCAGGGAGACCCCGGCTGCGGCCCAGGCGTACATGGTCAGGCCGGAACAGTCGAACGCGTTCGGACCCGCGGCCCCCCAGGCGTACGGGCTGCCGAGCACGGACCTGGCCGCGGAGACGGCGGCCGCGGCGCGACCGCTGACCGGCACGCTGACCGCGGGCGCGGTCTGCACGGGGGTGGTCCGCGGCTCGGCCCGGCTGCTGCGGTCGGCATCGGCGTGCAGCTGCGCGTCGAGGAAGGTCTGCCGCTCGGCGGCGGACAGCCGCTCGAACATCGCCTTGCTCTGGTCGGCCCGTTTGGACAGGTCCGTGCGCTTGGCCGCCAGGTCACGGGCCAGCTTGGCCGCCGCGGCCTGCGCCGCCCTGGCGTCGGTCGCGGCCTTGGCGGCCGTGGCGCTCGCCCTGCTCGCCTCCGCGAGCACCGCGGAGCGCCGGCTGGAGACCACCTCGATGAGGCTCGCCTGGGCGGCGAAGTCGCCCGGCGAGTCGCTGGACAGCATCGCCCCGAAGGTTCCGAACGGGTCCGAGCGCGTCTCGGCCGCCACCAGCTGCTTGATCCGGCTCCGGTAGGAGGAGACCGCCTTGGCGGCGGCCGTCGCCGTCGCCGTGGCGGTCTTCGCCTGGGCCGTGCGCCTGCCGAGCATGATCCGAGCGTCGTTGTACTGCTCCGTGACCTTCTCGAACTGCTCGTTGAACGCCCTGAGCTGGGCCATCGCCTGCGCAGAGGTCGTCGGCGCCGAGGGGGGTGCGCCGGGGACCGCCTGGCCACTGGTCGCGAACAGCCCCACTACGAGGGCGACCGCACCGGCGACGGACAGGGATCGGAACAGGGGCGAAGCGGGTCTCGGTACTGACACCGAGGCGGCACTCCTTGTCTTCCAGTTCCGCCGACCGGGTTAGCTGACGGGTTCGGGCGTGGAAGGCGCCCTACGGCTGCCGCCCGCTCAGGCGGGCGGTGTCACCGATTCACCCCAGGGGAAATGGGTCCCCGGCACGGGACCCGGAGCCCGGATCCCGTTTAGGCGGTGGCCTCCCGGTGCCTCCCTCGGCTGGGCGACAGACGGCCGGTAAGCCGCGTGAAGACTACGGCCTGTACGGACGGAGTCAAGGCGGCCTGACCGACCGTGACCTGTCTCTCGGCAAATCTTCACTCGTTCGGCGTAACCAGTCGGCCCTGCAGGACCGCCAACGCCTCCCGCAGGTGACCATCGGTGCTGGTCAGAGCACTGGATGCGACGGAGGCGGGAACGCCGGCCAGCAGCGTGAGCAACGCCACCCTCCCGTCGCCGCCGGCGGCCTCGACAGCGGCGGCACAGGCTTCCGGGCGCTCCGCGGTCGCCGCCGCCAGCGCCGCCGCCAGCCGGCCGCGCAGCTTGGAGTTGGTCGCCACCGCGCCGACCATGAGGTTGGACCAGGTGCGTCCACAG
>Ga0126307_10003182_pt1 | contig 11171 bp, 9 predicted proteins | sample Plot28_FD_89955 | JGI IMG/M metagenome (GOLD analysis project Ga0126307, IMG submission 89955) | Serpentine soil microbial communities from UC McLaughlin Reserve, CA, USA - Plot28 | ecosystem: Environmental > Terrestrial > Soil > Grasslands | place: USA: UC McLaughlin Reserve, Lake County...
CGTCAATGCACACGATCGCCGAGCAATATGTGCGCCTGGTACTCGCCGTCGGGCTGCACGACCCCGACTACGTCGATGCCTACTATGGACCGGCCGACTGGAAGCCCGCCTCGAAAACAGGTCTCGATGAGTTGCGCACGCGCACCGATACTCTTGCCGGCGAGCTGAAGAAGATCCCGGCTCCCGCGGATGCGATGGAGCGCCTGCGGTATTCCTATCTGACGCAACAACTCTCGTCGGTGGCGGCACGGATCGCGATGCTGAAAGGGCAGCGCTTTGCTTTCGACGAGGAGTCAAAGGCGCTCTACGACGCAACGGCACCGGTGCAGCCGGAGTCACACTTCCAGCAGATGCTCGCGGAGCTCGAAGAGCGATTCCCCGGCAAGACTCCGCTGGTCGAGCGGTACGACACGTTCCGGCGTCCCTTCCAGATCCCGAAGGATCGGCTGGATGGGGTTTTCCAGACTGCGATTGCCGCGTGTCGCGAGCGCACGTTGCGAAACATCACGCTCCCCGAGGGTGAGAGCTTCACCGTCGAGTACGTCACCAACAAGAGCTGGAGCGGCTACAACTGGTATCAGGGCGGATTCAAGAGCCTCATCCAGGTCAACACGGATCTGCCGGTCTACATCGATCGCGCGCTGGACCTGGCGTGTCACGAGGGTTATCCGGGGCATCACGTCTACAACGCGCTGCTCGAAAAACATCTCGTGAAGGACCGTGGCTGGATCGAGTTCACGGTGTACCCCCTGTTCTCCGCGCAGTCGCTGATCGCCGAGGGCACGGCCAACTACGGCATCGAGGTCGCGTTTCCTGGAGAAGAGCGGGTCCAGTACGAACAGCAGGTGCTGTTCCCGGCCGCCGGAATCGATCCCGCCCGCGCGCGCGAGTATTACGAAGTACAGGCGCTCGTCGACAAGCTGGCGTATGCCGGTAACGAAGCCGCCCGGCGCTACCTGAACGGCGAGATCGACGCGACACAGGCAGCCGCATGGCTCGAGAAGTACGCGCTGATGCCGCACGATCGCGCTGCGCAGCGGGTCCGATTCTTCGACCAGTACCGCAGCTACGTGATCAACTACAACCTCGGGAAGGACATGGTCCGCGGGTTCGTCGAGCAGCGTGCCGCCGGCGATCGCGCGAAGCGCTGGCAGGAGTTCGCCGGCCTTCTTTCGTCCCCGAGGCTCCCCTCCGGCCTGCGGTGACGTCCGCGCGGGCGCTCGCCGGGCTCGCGGCTCTCTGCCTCGCTGGATACGTCTACGTTTACACGTCGGGAATCGCCCCAGAGCCGATCCGCTCCGATGGCTTCAGCTACTACGTCTACCTGCCCTCCGTGTTCCTGTACGGCGACACGACACTCGCCTCCGTCGCCCGCGACTGCTGCGGCGGTGCGTTCCCCGAAAACACCGGGATCCTCCGCTGGCCGGGTACGCGCCGATGGGTCAACGTTCATCCGATCGGCGTTGCCGTCATGCAGTCGCCGTTCTTCCCATTCGCGCATGCGCTCACGAGGTGGACCAACCTGTCGCCTGACGGTTTCACGCTGTACTACCAGCACGCGGCCGGCGTCGCAGGTGTGGTCATGGCGGTGGCGGGGCTTGCGTTTGTCAGGCTGCTGTTGCGCCCTCACTTCTCGGATCCCGTCGTCGCCTGGACCCTCGTGACATTGCTATTGGGAACCAACCTCTATCACTACGCAACGTTCGACAGCTCGTACAGCCACCCCTACTCATTCCTGCTCGTCGCCGTCTTCATGTATTTGATCTCGCAATGGTACGAGCGTCCGGCGAGGAGAACCTCGGTGCTGCTCGGTCTGGTCGCCGGACTGATCGTCCTGGTCCGTCATCCCAATGCGCTGCTGCTCAACCTGTTCTGGATGTACGGTTTGTTTCTGCCGAATTCGGCCACCGGGCTGCTGCGCATGTACTCGCGGCACCGCACTGAGCTGCTGCGCATGGCGGCGGTGACGTGTCTCGTCGTCACGCCGCAGCTCCTTCTCTATTACCAGGCCACCGGGCGATTGCTCGTCAGCTCGTACGGCGAGCTTGGATTCAACTGGTTGTCGCCACGCATCGTCGACGTCCTGTTCAGCGTGACCAAGGGGCTGTTTTTCTGGTCTCCGGTTCTCGGTCTCGCTGCAGCGGGACTCGTGCTTCTCGCACGTTCGGCCAATCGGCTGCGTTCCTTCGCGGGACCCACGTTCCTCCTGCTGGCCACGCACCTCTACGTCATCGCGAGCTGGTGGGATTGGCAGCTGGGCGGCAGCTACGGCAGCCGCGGGTTCGTTGACGTTCTTCCGTTCTTCGCGCTCGGCCTCGCTCCGTTCTTCGAGTGGACGTCACGTTCGCGCGCGCGGCTGACGGGTGCGAGTGTCGTCGTCGCTGCTGCGGTGTTCTTGTCAGTATTCCAGATGCTCCAGTATTGGCATGGCTTGATCCCGTTCAACGACATGACCTGGGAACAATATCGGGAGGTGTTCCTGCGATGGCGCTGAAGGAGACAAGGGCGACGTCCGCGATGGCGGCAGTTCTCGTCCTGACCGGCGTGCTCTGGTATCTCCGCGATCCTTCATGGCTCGCGTCGTACTCGTCCGGATTTCATCCGTGGCAGATCGCCAGTGACGGACGGCCCTACCGCTGGACGAAGGGTCACGCCTCTTTCTTCGTCCCGTCAGACGCGCGTCGCATCACGGTGCCGTTGCGGTCCGTGAACGAGACGCCGCAGGACTGGCCGGTCACCGCCACCATCACGATCGACGATCGCGTCGTGGATCGCGTGACCTTCCGTGACGAGGACTGGCACGAGCTCTCGATTCGGCTGCCCGGCAACGCGACTCGCCACGTCCGGCGCGTCGACATCACGGTCGACCGTGTGCGCTCGCGAGTTCGCGGCATCCAGGCGGCCACGGTCGAGGTTTCACGCTAACGGACGGGCACGTCTGTTGCGGACGCGTCGTCTGTGAAGACGTGGCTGGGCGTCGTCGACGAGCTGTACAAAGGTGCGTGGAACGCTGAGCTGCACCGATTCCGTTCGCCGTATGCATTCCGTGGTGTCGGTTGTTCCAGCTACAGCTTGACCAGCACCTTGACACGACTTGCCGGGGGCCGAGCAGACGTCCGGAAGCTCGAGCTTGCGCTCCTGCGCAACTTCCGGAAGTACGCGCGAACCGACGCGAACGGCGCCGACTCGACCTGGGACTGGCTGGCGCTCGGTCAGCATCGTGGCCTTCCAACACGGCTGCTCGATTGGACCTACTCCCCGCTGGTTGCGCTTCACTTCGCCACCGAGAACCCTTCCGATTTCGATCGAGACGGCGTGGTGTGGTCGGTCAACTTCGTCGAAGCCAACAAGCGCATTCCGAAGAAGCTCCAACGGATCCTCAAAGAGGAGGCCTCCGACACGTTCACGGCGGAGATGCTCGCGCCGTTCGGAACGCTGCGAGAGTTCGACGCGCTGAGCCGTCGACCGTTTCTGGCCTTCCTCGAACCGCCGGCACTGGATCAGCGGATCCTCAATCAGCTTGGACTTTTCTCCTCGCAGTCCGATCGCTCCGGAAGTTTCGAGGACTGGATCAAGGCGCACCCCGACCTGTGCCGTCGCGTAATCGTTCCCGCGCGTCTGAAATGGGAGATCCGCGACAAGCTGGACCAGGCGAACGTCAACGAGCGGGTGCTGTTCCCGGGCCTCGATGGCTTGAGCCGCTGGCTGACCCGGTATTACACGCCGGCGCACGCCGACGAGGTGCATGCGCGGTTCGAGCCAAACGCGCCAGTGAGCGCACAGCTCAAGACGTTGCCTTCAACAAGGGCTCGAGGTAAGGCCACATCTCGTTCGCGATCACCCGCATCCCGGCGGCGTTCGGGTGGAAGCGGTCGGGCAGGTTGAGCCGTTCGTCGCCGAAGACCCCGGTCAGCAGGAACGGCATCAGCGGCACGTCGAGCTCCCGCGCAAGATCCGGAAATACATTGTGAAACCTCAGCGAATAGTCCCAACCGTGAGTTGGCGGCGTGTCCATTCCGCAGAGCAGCACTCGTATTCCTCGCGACTGCGCCCGCTCGATGATCCGGCGCAGATTCGCTGCCACGATCTCAGTTGACTGGCCGCGCAGGCCGTCGTTGGCACCGAGCGCCACGACCAGCACACGAGTGTCCGCAACGAGTGCTTGCTCGAATCTGTTGACCGCATCAGTGGTCGTGTCGCCGGACACACCGGCGTTCACAATCCGGTGGGGGTAACCGGCGGCACGGGCACGCTCCTGCAGCAGTGCCGGATACGCTTCCGCGCGGCTCAGGCCGGGCCCGGCCGTGAGGCTGTCGCCGAGTACGACGACGACCGGGGTTGCTGCGTTGCTCACAGGATCGATCGCTCCTGCTTCGGTCGGGGACGTGCCGCTCGAGCTCTCGTGGCACGCCATGATGAGAATTACGGCGAGTAATGGAAGACAACGTCGCATGCCGCCCCGAATGCAAAGTGCGTGGCTGTCGTGGCGTTGTGATTGCACGGTTTCAGCGCAAGGAGCATCGAATGAAGATCGGACATACGACCGCACCGGACGTGCTGCGCGTTCGCACCATCATGGTCAACCTCTACATCGTGCGCACGGGCACGTCCTGGATACTGATCGACGCCGGGCTGCGCGGGTATGCAGAGTCCATTGCCGCAGCGGCGCGGGCATTCACCGGCACGAGCGCACCGCCGTCGGCAATCGTGCTGACCCACGCACATTTCGACCACGTCGGATCTCTTGCTGCGCTGCTGCGGCGCTGGGACGTTCCGGTGTACGCACATCGCCTGGAACGTCCGTACCTGACGGGCGAATCTCCCTATCCTCCGCCCGATCCGCTGGTCGGCGGCGGCGCGATGGCTTTGATGTGCCGTCTCTACCCACGTTCGCCAATGAACATCTCGGACCGGCTGCTGCTGCTGCCGGAGGACGGCTCGATCCCGCACATGGACGGCTGGCGCTGGGAATTCACGCCCGGTCACTCGGCAGGCCATGTTGCGTTGTTCAGGAATGCAGATCGTGTATTGATCGCTGGTGATGCGGTCACCACGACAAAGCAGGAGTCCGCTCTCGCAGTCGCGACGCAACGGCTGGAAATGCACGGCCCGCCCGCGTACTTCACCCAGGACTGGCACTCGGCCGCAGATTCGGTAGCGCGTCTTGCCGCTCTCGAGCCAGAGGTACTCGCCACCGGCCATGGCACTCCGATGCGCGGCCAGGCCATGCGCGAAGAGCTCCACTGGCTCGCGGATCATTTCGCCGAGGTCGAAGTGCCACGCTTCGGCCGCTACTCGGACCAGCCGGCCGTCACCGGCGAGCACGGAATCGTGATGCTGCCGCCGGATCCTCTGCCAAAGGTCGCCGCCGGTGTGCTTGCGGCATCCGTTGCGGTAGGACTGGCTGCAAGGCGCAGCCGTTCGGAAACCCGCGCACTGCGATGACGCATGATCGCGATCGAAATCCGCGAGCACGGCGGACCTGAAGTACTGCGGATGGTGGAGCGTCCGCGACCGGTGCTGCGTGACGGCGAAGTCCTCATCCGCGTCGAGGCAGCCGGCGTCAATCGGCCGGACATCATGCAGCGGCTGGGCAAGTACCCGCCGCCGCCTGGCGCGTCAGACATTCCCGGTCTCGAAGTCGCTGGCCGAGTAGACGAGAGCGCGGCTTCGGGCTGGACGGCGGGAGATCGTGTCTGTGCGCTGGTGTCGGGCGGCGGCTACGCGGAGTTTTGCGCCGCACCCGCGCCGCAGTGCCTGCGCATTCCCGTCCGGCTGGACCCAGTCGCCGCCGCCGCTCTCCCCGAAACGTTTTTCACTGTCTGGACGAATCTTTTCGAGCGGGGCTCGCTGCGAAAGGGTGAGCACGTGCTGATTCACGGCGGCACCAGCGGCATCGGGACCACGGCGATACAGCTCGCGCGCGCCCTGGGCGCAACTGTCTATGCGACCGCAGGATCCAGCGAGAAATGCCGCGCATGCGAGGCTCTCGGCGCAACCGCCGCCATCAACTACCGGACCGAGGACTTCGTCTCATCGCTCCGGGAGCTCACGCGCGATCGCGGCGTCGACGTCATCCTCGACATCGTCGGAGGCGACTACCTGTCGCGGAACGTCGAGTGTCTCGCGATGAACGGACGGCTCGTCCAGATCGGATTGATGGGTGGTTCGCGCGCGCAGGTCAACCTGACGCCGGTCCTGCAGCGGCGCCTGACTATCACCGGATCGACCCTGCGGGCCCGGACCATCGAGGAGAAAGGTGCGGTCGCGCGCGAAGTGGAGAGGAATGTGTGGCCGCTGCTCGACGCCGGCGAGGTCAAGCCGGTAGTCCACGCAACGTTTCCGCTGGAGCGGGCCGCTGACGCCCATCGCCTGCTCGAGTCGGGTGAGGTCATTGGGAAGATCGTTCTCACCGTCGGATCGCAATGAGCGCCAACGCGGCGATCACGACTGTCACCACGGCTATGCTCGACTCGTCGCCCGGCATCACGTTGTGCGGCAGCGTCGAGAAGTACAAGGACTGCACCGTCCGAGCCGCGACGGCCAGGATTGCGGCACCACCGAGACGCGTTGCAGACGGTGCATCATTGAACAACGCCAGCCCGCCGGCCGCTGCGAGTGCAGCGATCAAACCATGCAGCGTGAGCTCGATCGCCGGAGCGGCGCCGCGGTAGGTGATCGTCGGCAGCACGGTGAGCGCCTCACCGGCGAAATTCATCGGCTCCCACAAGAGCAGGATTACCGCGACTGCCTTGCGCGTACGCGCTCCTCGCCAAACTTCACGAGCCGTTTCAGTGCCGCGACCCGCTCTGACCTGTCGATGCCGGCCTTTGTCACGGCCGCGCGCAGCACTTCAACGGTCTTATCGTAGGTACCGGTGTCGACGGGATAAGGAAAGCCGTCCTTGCCGCCGTGCGCGAACGAGAATCGCGCCGGATCACGTGTGCTCGCCGGCGTGCCGTAGATGATCTCCGCCACCAGCGCGAGCGCGCGCAAGGTTCGGCCACCGACGCCTTCCATGCCGAGGAGGGTCTCGAAATTTTCCGGTGCCCGGTCGTAGGTTTTCAGCAGGATCTTCTGCAGGTACTGCGGATTGACGTCCGCCAGCAGGACGGCATGCCTGCGCGGCATCGTCAGTGCTGGAATGTTCCTGATCGCGGAGAGCACCACGTCCGGCTTCTCGCGGGACAGCTCGGCCGACGACGCCCGCACGGGCTCGCTTTCAGCTGCCACCAGGTTCATCGTCGCAGCTTCAGCCTCGGCGCAGACGGCGGCGTGCGGCTCGTTCACGTAGCTCTCGAGCCGGGCCGACAGCCAGTGATAGCGGCGGGCCATCCCGTTGTCGTCGTTCATGCCCTGCTGCACGACGGACCACGCGCCCGAGGGCGTGAAGAAGAATGCGTGGTGGTAAAGCTGGTAGCCGTCCTGGACGGCGGCGCTGTCGACCTTGGCCGACATCCGGCTCGCATACACGAGCGGCCGGTCGTCGATCGATAACCGCTCGCACGCGGCGCGGATCTCAGCGGGTGTGTTGCGGGACGCAGCGCCCTTTCCGCCGCCCGCGTAGAATCCCAGGTCTTTTTCGAGACCGCGGATTCCTTCCTTCACCGCTCCCGTCACCGTCGTCGTCACTCCACTCGAATGCCAGTCGAAACCGAGAACGCATCCAAAGGCCTGGAACCAGAACGGATCCGACAGACGGCGCAGCATCTCCTCGGCTCCGAACTCGGAGACGATGTGAGTGGTGATCTCGCGTGACAGTTTCACCATCCGCGTGAAGAGCCACGCAGGTGCCTTGCCCCCGTGCAGCGGGAGCTGGGCGGTTCCCGTTCGAGCGCGCATGAGTTAATTGTACGATTCGCGCCGGTCGGCGGCACACAGCATGAGGACGGGGAGTATTTACAGGAGGTAAGATCCTTTCTTCTTATCTCCTGCAGCCGCGTGCCGTACCTCGCGGACCTAACGCACCCTGGGACCCTCGGACCCCACACTCCGAACATCCAGTGCAGACGCGAGGTCGATGAGCCGTGCGAACTCCGCACGATAGCCGTCGCGGTCGGTGCCCCGATGTTCGTTGGCGAGCGTGATCGCCTGTTGCCATGTTGCCGATCCGGCGAACTCCGAGCGGCGAAGCAACATGCCGAATTCAGCGACCGCGGCGGCGAAGCCAAGGTTCGGTGACATGCGTGGCGTGGTCGCGCGCACCGGGAACTCGGCGAGCCTGCTCGTGTCACCGTCCGGCGCCTTGTAACGGATCTTCACCGTCATCAGTTCGGTTGCATTCGGCGCGAAGACCGGCCGCGCCGTGGCGGCAGCCGGCTGCTGCTGGTACTTCAACTGATCGACATCTCCGCCATCGACCGACTCTCCCGGAGGCACGAGCTCGTACAGCGCCGTCACCGTGTGCCCTGCGCCCATCTCTCCGGCGTCCTTCCTGTCGTTGTTGAAGTCTTCCTTGCGGAGCAGGCGGTTCTCGTACCCGACGAGGCGATACGCGCTGACGAAGCGCGGATTGAATTCGATCTGCACCTTGACGTCCTTGGCCACCGTCACCAGCGTCGAACCTGCCTCGGCGATCAGCACCCGGCGTGCTTCCTGTAAGGAGTCGAGATATGAGTAGTTGCCGTTCCCCTTGTCGGCAAGGCTCTCCATCGTCGAATCCTTCAGGTTGTTGTCGCCGACGCCAAGTACGGAGAGAAAGATGCCGCGCTCGCGCTTTGATGTGATCAGGCGGTCCAGCTCTTTGCGATCCGTGATACCGACGTTGAAATCGCCGTCGGTCGCGAGAATGACGCGATTGATGCCGTCCTTGATGAAGTTCTCCGAGGCGGTGTCGTAGGCGAGCTGAATCCCCGCCGCGCCATTGGTCGAGCCACCGGCGTTCAACTCGGCGATCGCGCGCTGGATCGTCTCTTTCCTGGCGCCGCTGGTTGAGGGGAGCGCCAGTCCAGTCGCTCCCGCGTAGATCACGATGGCGACCTTGTCTTCCGGCCGCAGCGTGTCGGTGAGCATACGCATCGCGGTTTTGATCAGTGGCAGCCGACTCACCGGCTGCATCGACCCGGAGACATCGAGCAGGAACGTGAGATTTCGCGGCGGGGTGTCGCTCTGCTTGATCGGAGTCGTCCGCAAGCCGACCAGCGCCAGTTTGTGTTTGGGGTTCCATGGAGCGGAGCCCAGCTCCGTCGTCACCGAGACCGGCGCATCACCGCGAGGACCCGCGTAGTCAAATCGGAAGTAGTTGATCATCTCCTCGATCCGAACGGCGTCTGCCGGGGGCAGGCGGCCCTCGTTCAGAAAGCGCCGCACGTTGGCGTAGGACGCGGTGTCGACGTCGATCGAGAAGGTCGATAACGGGTGCTCGTGTACGCTCCTGAACCTGTTCTCCACAATGGTGCTGTAGGAAGCCGTGTCGGCATTTCCCGCGATGCGGAGAGGCTGATTGTAGAACTGGTTCGAGTCGTATTGTCCGCCCACTGTCGGCGGTGCCGCCGCAGGCGCGGCCGCTGGAGCAGTCGGTGCGCTCGGCAGACCGCCGACAACTCCTCCAATAACTCCTCCTCTGGCACCTGTGCCGGCGCTACCTCCACGTCCGCCGCCGCCTTGCACGATCGGCATGGTGTCGACCACGGTCACGACCTCCGATATCGCACCGACCTTCATCGTCAGTCGCAGCGGCGGGGGCTGCGAGCCCGCAACGCGGAGGACGGTTTCGGTTGTCTGAAAGCCGGCAAGTTGCATTCGGATCCGGTATTCACCCGCCGAAACACCTGCGAATTGCCATGCGCCGGCGGAGTCGGAAACCACGCTCTTCAGCACCACAGCTTCCCGGCGAAGCTCCACCGAAACACCCGGAATCGCCCGCCCGGCCGGGTCCACTACCGTTCCGCTGACTGTGAAAACTGCCGTGGAGGGAGACTGCGCGGCGCTGAAGAGACAGAACGCGAGGAGAGTTGCCAGAGCTCGCATGCCGGATCCTTTCGGTTTCCGAAGGGTGCACGTGCATGGGCAGGTGCAGGGTGCAGTGCTGTGCACGTGCTTCCTTCACCAGAGTTAGACACGCGTTTCGCGACTTTGGATGGGAGCCGCCTTCAGACGTCCAGTTCTTCCGCCTCCTCAGCCCGTTCCATGATGAACCTGAATCGCGCCGACGGGTCCTTGCCCATCAACTCGTTGATGACCCTGTCGGTCATGATCTGGTCGGAGATTTCCACCTTCAGCAACCGTCGGGTGCGAGGGTTGAGCGTCGTCTCCCACAACACCTTCGGCATCATTTCGCCCAGGCCCTTGAACCGCGTGATCTCCGGGTTGCTGCGTCCGTTTCCATGCAGTTTGAGAATGCGGGCCTTGTGTGGTTCGTCGAGCGCCCAGTAGCTCTCCTTGCCCACGTCGATCCGATAGAGCGGCGGCTGTGCGAGGTAGACGTGCCCGGCAGTGATCAGCGCAGGCATGTGACGGTAGATGAACGTCAGCAGCAGCGTGGCGATGTGATGTCCGTCTGAATCCGCGTCCGCCAGGATGATGATCCGTCCGTAGCGCAGGCGAGCCAGATCGAAATTCTTTCCGAGCCCGCAGCCGAGCGCGGTGACGAGATCGGAGAGCTCCTTGTTCTCGAGCACCTTCGCGAGCGATACGCTCTCCGTATTCAACACCTTGCCTCGCAGCGGCAGAATGGCCTGGCTCGACCGGTCGCGTCCCTGCTTGGCCGAGCCGCCGGCGGAGTCGCCTTCAACGATGAAGATCTCGCTCCTTTCCCGGTCCGGAGAGGTGCAGTCGCTGAGCTTGCCCGGCAGCGTGAGACGGCTCGAGGTGGCCGACTTTCGCGTCACTTCCTGCTGCGCCGCACGGCTGGCTTCACGCGCCCGTGCCGCCAGGATGATGCGCGCCACCACTGACTCCGCAACGCTGATGTTCGTGTTCAGCCAGTGCTCGAGCGCTGGACGGACGGCGGAGTCGATCGCCGACATCACTTCGGGATTGTTCAGACGATCCTTGGTCTGCCCCTGGAATTGGGGTTCGGCGATGAACACGCTGAGAACGGCAATCAGGCCTTCACGAATGTCCTCGGCAGTGAGAGTGACGCCCTTGGGAGAGAGGTTGTGTGTGTCGATGAAATTCCGAACCGCCTTGCCGATGCCGGCCCGGAATCCCGCTTCGTGGGTTCCGCCCGA
>Ga0126307_10003183_pt1 | contig 11167 bp, 11 predicted proteins | sample Plot28_FD_89955 | JGI IMG/M metagenome (GOLD analysis project Ga0126307, IMG submission 89955) | Serpentine soil microbial communities from UC McLaughlin Reserve, CA, USA - Plot28 | ecosystem: Environmental > Terrestrial > Soil > Grasslands | place: USA: UC McLaughlin Reserve, Lake County...
AGACCGAACAGCGCCCACCCGAAGAGCAGGTTCTTGCGCTGGGTTTCGCGGTCGACTTCCAACACGCTACGCCTCCCGTGCCTCCAACACTTAGAGGCTCACGTCGGTCGCCATGGCCACGAACAGCAGTGCGAGGTACGCGAGCGAGTAGTGGAACAGCAGCGCCGCCCGTCCCGTGGTCGGCTCGCGGCGGAGGAGCCAGGCGAGCGCGAGGAACGCTCCACCGAGGGCGAGCGCCGCGGCCAGGTAAATCCAACCGAACATCCCCCACGCGAGCGGCGCGACCGTCAGCGCCACGAGACCCACGGTGTAGACGAGGATCTGGCGCGTCGTCTCGCGCGCGCCGCGCACGACCGGAAGCATCGGGATCCTGGCGGCCTCGTACTGCCGCCGCAGCAGCAGCGCGAGCGCCCAGAAGTGCGGCGGCGTCCATACGAAGACTACGAGGAAGAGGAAGAGCGCCGGCAGCGTCAAGTTGCCGGTAGCGGCGGCCCACCCCACGAGCGGCGGGACGGCGCCCGCGGCGCCGCCGATCACGATGTTCTGGGGCGTCGAGCGCTTCAGCCAGCCCGTGTAGACGAGCACATAGAACAGATTGCCGGCGAGGGCGAGCAGGGCTGTCAGCGGATTCGCGAGCGTCGCGAGCAGGACGAACGAGAGCGCCGACAGCGCGACGCCGAACTCGAGCGCGCGCGCCGGCGGCACGCGCCCCGCGGCCACGGGCCGGCGCTCCGTGCGCGAGCCCATCAGGCGGTCGATGTCGCGGTCGAGCACGTGGTTGAGGGCGCTCGCCCCGCCGCACGCCAGCGCGAGCCCGGCCAGCATGATCGCGAGATCCGTGAGCGGCGGAACGCCGCCCTCGCCGACGAACATCCCGGCCGCTCCGGTGAGGAGCAGCAGGCTCATGATCCGCGGCTTCGTCAGCGTCACGTAGTCGCGCCACGGCCCCGAGGACACGCCTTCGCCGCGGAACGTCCCCACGGCGACGACCGCCGTCGCCGCCAGCGCCAGCGCCGCCAGCGCGACGTGCAGCGGTCGCGACCACCAGGCAGCCGTCGCAGCCAGGAAGAGCGCAACCGCCGATCCGGCGGCCAGTCGCAAACGCGGATGAGCGACCGCCGCTGCGACGACGAGTGCCACGAGCGGCGGCAGGGCGAGCGCGACGAGCACACGGTGCCCCGCGCCGAGCTCGCCGCTCGCGACGGCGAACCCAACTGCGGCGACGGCGCCGAGCGCGCACAGCCGCAGCCAGGGGCCGGGAGGCGTTCCCGTCACTGCAGCTCCTGCGCCCGCCGCCGCAGGTCGCGAAGCGGCCGTGCACTGGTCACGTACGGAACGTCGTCGAAGTTGTGCGGGGGCGGCGGCGAGGTCGTATACCACTCGAGCGTGTCCGCGAGCCAGGGGTCGTTGCCGACGCGCCGCCCGCGCCGCCGCGTCCACAGGATGTTGATGAAGAACAGCAGCACGCCGAGCCCCATCACGTAGGAGCCGACGGACGAGGTGAGGTTGTAGGCGTTCCACAGGCTGTCGTCCTGGTACGTGTAGACGCGCCGCGGCATCCCCAGCAACCCGAGCATGTGCATGGGGAAGAAGGTGACGTTCATCCCGATGAAGACGAGCCAGAACTCCCACTTCCCGAGCGGCTCCGAGAGCACGCGGCCGAACAGCTTCGGCCACCAGTAGTGGAGGGCCGCAAAGAGGGCCATCACCGAGCCGCCGAACAGGACGTAGTGGAAGTGTGCGACGACGAAGTAGCTGTCGTGTGCCTGCCAGTCGAACGGGAAGGCGGCGACGAACACGCCCGATAGCCCGCCGATGGTGAACACGAAGATGAAGCCGAGCGCATAGAGGAGGGGCGTGTCGAAGATGAGGTTGCCGCGCCATGTAGTTGCGACCCAGTTGAAGATCTTGATCCCCGTCGGGACGGCGATGACCATCGAGGAGATCATGAAGAAGCCGTTGAGCCAGTCCGGCAGCCCGACGGCGAACATGTGGTGGGCCCACACGAGCATGGAGAGGAATCCGATCGCCACGCTCGAGTACGCGATCGCCTTGTAGCCGAAGATCGGCTTGCGCGAGAAGACCGGGATCACCTCCGAGATCACGCCGAACGCCGGCAGGATCATGACGTAGACCTCGGGGTGGCCGAAGAACCAGAAGACGTGCTGGTAGAGGATCGCGTCGCCGCCCTCGCCCGGTAGGAAGAACTTCGAGTCGAAGTTGAACTGCCGGTCGATCAGGAGCAGCGTCAGCCCCGCGGCGAGCGTCGGGAGCACGGCGATCAGGAGCAAGGCGTAGACCTCGAGCGACCACACGAACAGCGGCAGCCGCGTCCACGTCATCCCGGCAGTCCGCATGTTGTGGATCGTCACGAGGAAGTTGATCGCGCCTGCGAGCGACGACGCCGTGAGGATATGCAGGGAGAGGATCCAGAGGTCCTGGCCGTTGCCGCTGGCGAGCTCGGACAGCGGCGGGTACGCCGTCCAGCCGGACTTCGCCGCGCCGCCAGTGGCGAACCAGCTCGAGTAGAGGACGATTCCGCCGAACAGGAACATCCAGTAGCCGAAGGCGTTCAGGCGCGGGAACGCCATGTCGGGCGCGCCGATCATCAGGGGGAGCAGGAAGTTCGCCAGCCCCGCCCACACGGGGACGATGACGAGGAACACCATCGTCGTCCCGTGCATCGTGAAGAGCTCGTTGTAGGTCTCCCGGCCGACGATCTCGAGGCCCGAGTGGATGAGCTGCGTGCGGATCAGCAGCGCGAGCACGCCGCCGAGGACGAAGAACACGAGGCTGGTCGCGACGTAGAGGATCCCGATCCGCTTGTGGTCGGTGGTCGTGACCCAGCTCATCACCCGGCCGCGCTCCCACGGGATCCGGGCCGGTCTCACCCCGGTGCTAACCGCCACCGGCGCCTCCCTGCCTGGCGACGTGCTGCCGCAGGTACATGGTCAAGGTCTCGACCTCGTCGTCGCTCCACCCTCGCCCGACCGCAGGCATCGCGTTCCGGCCGTGGCGGACGATGTTGGCGACCTGCTGGGCATCGGCGACGAGCGGATTCCCCTCGAGCGCGGGGCCAATCTCGCCCGCGACGTCGGGCCCGTGGCACTTCGCGCAGACACTGTCGAAGATCTGCCTGCCCGCGCTTACCGGCGGCGCGTTCTGCTGCCTCGAGAGCCAGTCGTCGAACCCGGCGGCGGCCAGGACGTCGACGTGCCCGAGCATCGCGGCGTGCTGGACGCCGCAGAACTCCGCGCACTTGAGGTCGAAGCTCCCCGTCCGCGTCGGACGCACGTCCATCGACGTGGTCTGCCCGGGGATCGCGTCGCGCTTCCCGCCGAGTTCGGGTACCCAGAAGCTGTGTGCAACGTCCCAGTCGGGCGCGGTGATCCGGAGCTCGGTCGTCCGGTCGAGCGGGAGCCGGAGCGTGTCGAACGTGACCACACCGTTGGGGTAGCGGAAGCGCCAGTAGAACTGACGGCCCTCGACGTCGACGGTCATCGACTCGCGCTCGCCCGCGACGGCGGGGTCGGTGATCCCTGTCAGCTTGTAGAAGACGAAGCTCGCGATCACGAACAGGATCAGGACGGGGGCGACGGTCCACGCGAGCTCGAGCCTGGTGTTCCCGCGCACCTGCGGGCCCTCCACGTCGCGCGCTCGTGACCGGCTGCGGTAGCGCACGATGAAGACCGCGAGCGGAATCATCACCGAGAAGAAGACGAGCCCGGCCAGGGCCATGATCAGCCAGTAGATGTCGGTGATGCGCTCAGCGGACGGAGAACTGGGCTCCGGCGGAGCGAAGCCTCCGTTGCCTGCGTGGGCGACGGCAGGAACGACGAGCGCCGACAGCGCAGCGACGAGGGCGACCGGCAAGCGGCGCACGGGCAGGCATTCTATGGACGTGCCTGCGCCGTCGGCCTCGTATCGCGAGTCGCAGATCGAGGGCCGGCGGGTGGCGCTTCCGAGCGACGTCGCCGCGCCGTTCGAGGTCTACGTGAACGGGATTCCGCAGCGCCTCGGCGACGACTACCGGGTCGAGGGCGACGAGCTCGTGTTCTCACGCTCGCTCGCGCGCGAGGGGAACCTCGGCTTCTGGCGCTGGCTCAGCATTTTCCTCGGCTTCGCCGGCACGTATCGGAAGCACGACAACGTCGACGTGGTGTACGAACGCGCCGGACGCCGGGTGGTCGCCACGGGGCTGCCGCTCGTGGACGACGAGCGTGAATAGCAGCATCGAGCTCGGCCGGATCGCCGGCATCCGCTTCGGCGTCAACTGGAGCTGGCTCGTCGTCTTCGCGCTCATCACGTGGTCGCTGAAGGTGCAGGTCTTCCCCGAGCAGAACCCGGGGCTCGGGGATGGCACCTACCTCGCCATGGCGATCGCCGCGGCGATTCTCTTCTTCGTCACGCTGCTCGCGCACGAGCTGGGCCATGCGCTGCAGGCGCGGCGCGACGGGATGGAGATCGAGGGCATCACGCTCTGGCTCTTCGGCGGTGTGGCGAAGTTCCGCGGGTCGTTTCCTTCCGCGGGCGCGGAGTTCCGGATCGCGGTCGCCGGCCCGCTCGTGTCGCTCGCGATCGCCGTCGTCCTGGTCGGTCTCTCGGCGCTCGTTCCGCTGCCTGCCGCCGTGGACGGCGTGGTCTTCTGGCTCGGGTTCATCAACGCCGTCCTGCTCGTCTTCAACCTCCTCCCGGCGCTGCCGCTCGACGGCGGTCGCGTGCTGCGTTCGTTGCTCTGGTACTTCCTGGGCGACTTCGGCCGCGCCACGCGAACGGCAGCGCTCGTCGCGCGCGGGTTCGCGTTCCTCTTCATCGGCCTAGGCGTCGTGCGGTTCTTCATGGACGACACCGTCGGCGGCGTGTGGATGGCGTTTCTCGGCTGGTTCCTGCTCGGCGCCGCCGCCGCGGAGCTCCGCTACGTGGCCGTGCGGGAGGCCCTGGGCGGGATGCGCGTCGGGGACCTGATGGTGCGCGAGCCGGCATCCGTGACGTCGTCGCTCTCCCTCGGCGAGTTCATGGACGACGTCGTCTCGCCGCGGCGCTACACGACCTATCCCGTCGTCGACGACGGCCACCCGGTCGGGCTGCTCCCGTTCCGCTGCGTCGCCCAGGTCCCGCGCGCCGAGTGGGATCAACGCACCGTCGCCGACTGCATGCTTTCGCGCAGCGAGGTGCCCGTGTTGGACGAGGACGAGGCGCTGACCGACGCCCTCGCCGAGTTGGGCGAGAGCGACGTCGGCCGCGGCCTCGTCGTCGAAGACGACCGGCTGGTCGGCTTCCTCTCCATCACGGACGTCGCCAAGGCGCTCGAGCTCGGCGCCCTCCGCCGCCACCGGCGCCGCTAGGGCGAGCAAGCACCCGCCTGCCGCCGCAGGAATCCCCGACCGCCGCACGAAGCCTCGCCCGTGCGCCATGTCGCCGTCGTCTTCTGGGTCTATCTCGTGCTGATCTTCGCCGGAATCGTGCTCTACACGATCGTCGGAGCGACGCACCACTGATGCGGTTCGTCCGCGAAAACGGGCTTTCGCTCTTCTTCGGGCTCCTCTTCCTCGTCACGACCGTCGCCGAGTCGGTCGTGGGGCACAGCGTCTTCAACCAGGAGCAGCTGGCGCACGGCGAGCAGGCGATCTCGTATGGCCGCTACGTGCTCTCGTCCCACTTCGGCGAGGCGCTGCTGGAGAACTGGCAGTCGGAGTGGCTGCAGTTCATCCTCTTCGGCCTGGCCACGGTCTGGCTCGTGCAACGGGGGTCGGCCGAGTCGAAGCAGCTCGGGGACGAGGGGCTCCAGTCGGACACGAAGCAGAAGGTCGGCGGCCGTGCGCCCGACGACGCGCCGCCCTGGGCGAAGCTGCGGGGCTGGCGCTCGGCCGTCCTCGGGAACTCGTTCCTGATCGTGATGACGGTCGTGTTCTTCGGCTCGTGGCTCGGCGAGTCGACCACGGCGTGGACGGAGTTCAACAACGAGCAGCAGATGCACCACCAGCCGACCGTCTCTTGGGCCTCGTACCTCGGGGAGGCCGACTTCTGGGAGAAGAGCTTCCAGAACTGGCAATCCGAGTTTCTCGCGGTCGGTGCGATGACGGTCTTCACCGTCTATCTGCGCCAGCGTGGGTCGCCCGAGTCGAAGCCGGTCGGCGCACCGAACTCCGAGACGACGACGCAGGTCTGAGCGTGTCCGCGGACGACGTCATCCCGCTCGTCGTCTACGGCGTCATCGTCGTCGCGACCGCGCTCGGCGGCATCTTCGGCCCGCCCGTCGTCCTCCTGGTCGCGGCCGCGCTCGCGATCCTCTGGGTCGTGATGCTCGCCGGCCACCGGCGCGACGCGAACACCCGCGGCGACTAAGGCGCCGGCTTGGCGGGCAAACGCCCTAGGGTCGCAGTCGCCAGACTTCGAGCCCGCGAAGGCACGTGACCCAGATGTCGCCGAAGGCCGCATTCGCGACGACCGGCCCCGCACACACGGGAATCGTCTCGCTGACGGCGTTCGTTCGGGGATCGATCCGCGACACCGTGTCGTCGCGGTTGTTCGGCACCCAGACCGTTCCGTCGCGGGCGACGGCCGGCTCGATCGGTCTCGTTCCGACGGGGACCGTGGCGACGACCGCGCCGCTGCTTGGATCGAGGCGAAGCGCGACATTGTCGACCGAGCTGGTCACCCAGACGGCGTCACCGGTTACTGCGACGGAGGAGGGCGCCGCGTGGCCCACGTCGATCGCCGTGACGGCGTTCGTCGCCGCGTCGATGCGGAAGATCTTGGTGCCGCTGTTCGAGCCGACCCACAGCGTTCCGGCACGAAAGCGCATGTTCGCCGGCTGCTCAGCGGTCTGAATCCGACGAGTGACTCGACTTCGGCGCGGGTCGATCCGGAAGACGCTGCCGCTCCCGGCGTTCGTGACCCAGACCGAGCCTGCGCCCGCGACCACGTCCCAGGGCTGCGTGCCGACGATGATCCGGCGCTCGATCCTCATTCGGCGCGGATGCAGCCGTTCGACGCTGTTCGAGCCGAAGCCGTCGATCCAGATCCGCCCGGCAGCGGCGGCGAGACCGCACGGCCCCGGCCCGACGAGCACTCGTCGCACGACGCGGTTCGTGCGCGGATTCACCCGCGCGACGGTGCCGCTGCCGTTGTTCGAGACCCACACCGAGCCGTACGCGCCGACCGCTACGCAGGCGCCGACGCCGGTTCGGATCCGCGCTACGACCATCCCATCCGCCGTCGTCGCCGGTGCGGCGGCGACGAGGGGCGCGGAGAGCAGCGTCAGCGTGGCGGCGAAAAGAGCGAGGCGCATCGACGACTCCCGAAGTAGTACGAGGACGTAGAAGATACTACGATTTCGTACTAGAGTTCGTCAAGCGCATCTGTGGCCGCTCGGGTCAGCTCCGTGAGGGCCGCCCCCAACTCCGCCTCCGGCACACGCAGCTGCCGGCGCAGCACCGAGACCGCCGCGATGTAGTGCGGCTTCGTCTCCTCGAACGCGCGGTGACCGGCGGCAGTCGCCTGGACGAGCGACGAGCGTCCGTCCGTCGGATGGGGTGACTGCTCGACGAGCCCGCGCTCGACGAGCCGTCGCAGGTGCGTGGAGACTGTCGTCGGAGGCATTGACAGGCGTGCGCCGAGCCCGCTCGGCGTAACCGACTTCGAGGAGTCGATGGTGCTCATTACGGCCCACTCCTCCTGCGTCAGGGGCGCTCCGCGGAAGGCCTCGGCGAGCAGGCGACGAACGGCCTGCCCGGCGACGAAGAACTCGTAGAGAGCGTTGCGCGACGCGACACGCACTCGTGCCATCCCGCCATCATCACGCATCCCGAGATCCGGCCGACAACCGCCGTGCCCTCGCCGTGGCGGCACGCAGTCGGGACGCATGCGCGTCGGTGAGCTGACCTCGCTCGAGACGCCAGCGCCAGTTGCCCTCCGCGCGGCCAGGCGTGTTGAGGCGGGCCTCGCTGCCGAGGCCGAGGACGTCCTGCACGGGCACGATCGCGAGCCGGGCGCGGGAACCGAAGGCGAGGTCGATCAGCCTCCAGCTCGGCTCGTCGCCGCGGATGCCGGTGGCCGGTCGTGCCCGATCGTCGAGCGTGTTCCACCAGCCGACAGCGGTGTCGTTGTCGTGCGTGCCCGTGTAGACGACGGCGTGCTCGGGATGATGCTCGGGAAGGTGGGGATTGCGCGGGTTGCCGTCGTAGGCGAACTGGAGCACGCGCATGCCGGGAAAGGCGAACGCGTCACGCAGTCGCTCGACCGCGGGCGTGATCACGCCGAGATCCTCCGCGATCAACGGGAGCTCCCCGAGCTGGCGCGCGGCCGCGTCGAACAATGCGCGACCCGGGCCTCGGCGCCAGGTTCCCCGCCTCGCGGTGCGTGCGCCGTGACGAACCGCCCAGTAGGCGACGAAGCCGCGGAAGTGATCGACCCGCGTCAGGTCGACGAGCGAGAGCGTCCGCCGGAAGCGCTCGATCCACCAGCGGTAGTGCGTCGCCCGCAGCGCTCGCCAGTCGTAGAGCGGGTTGCCCCACAGCTGGCCGGTCACGCTGAACGCGTCCGGCGGCACGCCGGCGACGACGCCCTCCTGGAAGAGCTCGGGGTGCGAGCGATGGTCGGCGCTGCCGTCGGCGACGTAGATCGGGAGATCGCCGATGAGCCGGATCGCGCGCTTCCGTGCATAGGCGCGGAGCGCCGACCACTCGCGCTCGAACCGCACCTGCCCCGAGACCGCATCCTCGTCGGCGTACGCAGCCCAATCGCCGATCCAGAACGCCTCGCGCGCCACGTACCGGTCGAGCTCCGCGGCGGAGACCGGCGCATCGGGCTCGGCCAGCAGGCCCGTCCAGCCGGCGAAGGCCGACGCAGACCGGTACGGCGACGAATGCTCGTCGGGCGGTCCCAGTGGCAGCACCTGCCACCACGCCTGGCCTGCAGCGGCGAGCCAGTCGACGAATCGGTACGCCTCCTCGTCCAACCGGCCGCTCGGGAGCGACGTCGGGTGCAGCAGGACGCCGCTGGAGCGTGGAAGACTCACGCGCGGTTTAGACCGGCGGAAACGCTGGCACGGAGCCTCGCATGCCGCAGCCCACGTCGACGCGGATTCAGATCCAGGACGTCGAGCCACAGGTCGACGGCGGCCGCTACCCGGTGAAGGCGTCCGTCGGGGACCGCGTCCGCGTGGGCGCGACCATCTTCCGCGACGGCCACGAGCAGCTCGCCGGCGTCGTGCGCTCGCGACCGCCGGGCGCGCGGCGCTGGCGCGAGTCCCCGCTCGCGGCGCTCGGGAACGACCGCTTCGAAGCGTCGTTCGACGTCGACGTCCAGGGACGCTGGAGCTTCCAGGTCGAGGCCTGGCGCGACCGGGTCGCATCCTTCCAGGACGAGCTGCGGCGCAAGGTCGAGGCGGGGCAGGAGGACCTCTCGGGCGAGCTTGCAGAGGGCGCTGCGCTGCTCGCGCTCGAGTCGCTGACGGTGGACGAGGCGCTGGCGGTCTCCGCGAGTGACCACTCCGAGCGTGTCGCCTCTGCGACGCTGACTGTCGACGTCGACCGCGAGCGCGCCCGCTTCGGCGCCTGGTACGAGCTCTTCCCGCGCTCGTGGGGCGGCTTCGCCGGCGTCGAGCGTGTCCTCCCGCAGCTCGCGGAGCTCGGCTTCGACGTGGTCTACCTGCCGCCGATCCACCCGATCGGGCGCACGAATCGCAAGGGCAAGAACAACACGCTCCGCGCCGGGCCCGACGACCCCGGCAGCCCGTGGGCGATCGGGGCACTCGAGGGCGGTCACGAGGCCGTCCATCCCGACCTGGGCACGCTCGACGACTTCGACGGGCTCGTCGCACGTGCGCGCGAGCTCGGCCTCGTGATCGCGCTCGATTTCGCGATCCAATGCTCGCCCGACCACCCGTGGCTCGAGGAGCATCCGGAGTGGTTCCAGCGCCGCCCCGACGGCACGGTCAAGTACGCCGAGAATCCACCCAAGAAGTACCAGGACATCCACAACGTCGACTGGGACACCGAGGACCGAGAGGGTCTCTGGAGCGCGCTGCGGGACGTCGTCGCCTTCTGGGTCGCGCACGGCGTCCGCATCTTCCGGGTCGACAACCCGCACACGAAGCCGCTGCCGTTCTGGGAATGGCTGATCGCTGAGATCAAGGGGGAGGAGCCGGACGTCGTGTTCCTCGCCGAGGCGTTCACGCGTCCGGCGATGATGAAAGCGCTCGGCAAGCTCGGCTTCAACCAGTCGTACACGTACTTCACCTGGAAGAACACGAAGGCGGAGCTGATCGAGTTGATGGGCGACGTGGTCGCGTGGTCGCCCTTCTACCGCCCGAACTTCTTCGCGAACACGCCGGACATCCTCCACGAGTACCTCCAGCGCGGCGGCCGACCGGCCTTCGAGGCGCGGCTGGTGCTCGCCGCGACGCTCTCCCCCTCGTACGGGATCTACTCCGGCTACGAATGGTGCGAGAACATGCCGTTCCGCGAGGAGAGCGAGGAGTACCTGGACTCGGAGAAGTACGAGGCGAAGGAGCGGACGCTCGAGGCCGCGCCGCTCTTGCCGCTCCTCGCGCGCGTGAACCGCGTCCGGCGCGAGAACCCGGCCCTGCACCGCGTCGACAACGTCGCATTCCTCGAGACCGAGAGCGAGCATCTGATCGCGTACGCGAAGCGGAGCGGCGACAACGTCGTCGTGACGGTCGTCAACCTCGACCCGTTCCAGCCGCGCGAAGGGCTCACGATCGTGCCCGCCGCGCTCGGCCTGCCGCCGGCCTTCCCAGTGCGCGACCTCCTGATCGACGAGGCGTACGTGTGGCACACCGGCCGCAACTACGTCGGCCTCGGTCCGGGGAAGAGCCACGTCATGCGAGTCGGCGCATGACACATTGCAGCTCGTGCTCGATAGTGAGCGCGAAGAGCGATACGCCCGCCGCCACGGACGAGGGGGAGTCGGTAGTGCGCGAAGCCGCACTACCGACCAGCCGAACGGATGCGCGGGAGGACGCCCGAGGCGCGACCGTGCACACGACGCCCCGCTCCGCCGAACGCGCCCGCCTTCCCGCGGACCCACGTCGCCGGGAGGGGCTCGGGCCCGCGTGAGCGAGCCCGCCGGGCATTGGTTTGAGCCTGATCCGCTGTGGTTCAAGCACGCCGTCTTCTACGAGGTCCACATCCGCGGCTTCTTC
>Ga0126307_10003184_pt1 | contig 11167 bp, 13 predicted proteins | sample Plot28_FD_89955 | JGI IMG/M metagenome (GOLD analysis project Ga0126307, IMG submission 89955) | Serpentine soil microbial communities from UC McLaughlin Reserve, CA, USA - Plot28 | ecosystem: Environmental > Terrestrial > Soil > Grasslands | place: USA: UC McLaughlin Reserve, Lake County...
CGTGCCGGTCCGGCTGGACGGCAGCTTCACGCTCCGCACGGAGACGACCTTCTTCAAGACCATCCGCCGCACCGATGGACCTGTTCCCGGCACGGCCGCTTCACGTGGTCGGACGGCATGAGGTTCAGCGGCTACGACGCGCTCGTCGGCCGGCTCCCCTCCTTCTCCGTTCCGGCCGCGGCTGGGTCGCCCATCCGGGGCAGCGCAAGCTTCGCCGGCGTGCGGAGCTCCGACACTGTCTCCGGCGCCTGCGTCACCACCTCCACCTTGGGGAACGCGAGCGGCACTCTCACCACGACGTTCGCCGGGTGGGGCACGCGCATCGCGCGGCTCGAGACCAGCGACGGCGTCTTCCGCGAGACGCGCCAGGCGAGGCGCGCTAGGCGAGGCCCGCTAGGCGATTCGGACGACGAGCTCAACGCCGTCGCCGTCGTAACGCCGGTCGAGTTCCTCCCCGACGCCGTGCACGAGCGCGAAGGCGGGCCGGTTCCCGTGCGCGATCAACGCCCGGAAGCGGAAGATCCCCTGCCCGAGCGCGAGCGAGCGCAGCTCCGCCAGCAGCCGTTTGCCGAGGCCGCGGCCTTGCCAGTCGTCCACGACCTCGAACGCGATCTCGGCCTCCGGCGCGTCGGCGTCGCGGACGAACCGCGCGAGACCCACCGTTGCACCGCTTTGCTGGTCGATCGCCACGACGGCCTCCCGGCCGCAGCAGCCGACGTCCACGAGCCATTCGACGTCGCGTTCGAGCAGCCGCGGCTTCGAGCCGAGGAAGCGCAGGCGGCGGCTGCGCTCGGAGAGGCCTGCGAAGACCTCGAGCACGGGCTGCCGCTCACCGTTGCGAAGTGGTCTGAGCGCGATCGCGTCCATCTCCCGAGGATGCCGGTGCGCCTATGGCTCTGCCGTACGGCTAGCCGTACTTCAGGACGCGCCGAGGTGCTCCGATCCACCCAGGAGGGTGTCCACCTCCGCCGCCATCGTCCCGTCCGGGAGCGCCTGCGCGGCCTCGCGCGCCCGCTCGAGCAGCGTCCGGTCGTGCGTGATGCGGGCGAAGCGGAGGTCGGAGAGGCCGGACTGGCGGGCGCCCAGCAGCGCGCCGCCACCGCGGATCTCGAGGTCCTTCTCGGCGAGCTCGAAGCCGTCAGTGGACTCGACCATCGCCTCGAGCCGGTCGTGCGCGCTCTCGGTCAGCTCGTCCTTGGGGCCAGAGACGAGCAGGCAGTAGGACTGCTCGGCTCCACGCCCCACTCGGCCGCGCAGCTGGTGCAGCTGGGCGAGCCCGAAACGGTCGGCCTCCTGGATGATCATGATCGTCGCGTTCGGGACGTCGACCCCGACCTCGATCACGGTCGTCGCGACGAGGACGTCGAGCTCGCCGGCCTTGAAGCGCGCCATCAGCTCGCGGCGCTCCGCCGGCTTCAGGCGGCCGTGCATGCAGCCGACGCGGAAGCCGCTGAGTTCGCCGGTGCGCAGGAGCTCCGCCTCCTGCTCGGCCGCGCGGGCGGTCGACGTCGACGACTCCTCGATCAGCGGGCAGACGACGTAGGCCTGGCGACCCTCGGCCAGATGCGCCCGCAGCCGCGTGTACGCCTCCGAGCTCCGCTCCTCGCTGACCCAGGCGGTGACGATCGGCTTGCGGCTCGCGGGCGGTTTCGCGATCTCGCTGACGGCGAGGTCGCCGTAGACGGTGAGCGCGAGCGTGCGCGGGATCGGCGTCGCTGTCATGTGGAGCACGTGCGGCGTGCGGCCGGCCACGAGCGCAGAGCGCTGCTCCACTCCGAAGCGGTGCTGCTCGTCCACCACGGCGACCGCGAGGTCACGGAACTCGAAGCCCTTCGAGATCAGCGCGTGTGTGCCGACGACCAGGTCGGCCTGGCCCCCGATCTTCGACTTCACCGAGCCGGTGACGAGCGCGCAGCTGACGCCCAGCTCCATGCAGATCCCCTCGATCGTGAGGAAGTGCTGCTCCGCGAGCGTCTCGGTCGGCGCCATCAGCGCCCCCTGCCGCCCCGCCTCGACGGCGCGCAGGAGCGCGTAGAGCGCGACCACCGTTTTCCCCGAGCCCACGTCCCCCTGCAGCAGCCGCTGCATCGGCGTCGTTCGCGCGAGGTCGGCGTCGAGCTCGGCGATCGCTGTCTCCTGGTGCCCGGTCAGCTCGAACGGGAGCGCGGCGCGGTACCGCTCGATCAGCTCCCCTGGCTCCGGCAGCGCGGCGGCGACCTGCTCCTCGCGCTCCGCGGTTCGCCGCGCCAGTGCGAGCTGGAGCACGAGCAGCTCGTCGAAGGCGAGCCGCTGCCGCCCCGCCTCCGCCTCTTCGAGCGAGCGCGGCCGGTGGATCGACGCGAGCGCGTCGGCGCGCAGCGGCAGCCCACGCTCAGCCTTCAGCGCCGCCGGCAGGGGATCGGGCCGGTCACGGACGAACGGCAGCGCCGCCTCGACGAGTTCGCGCAGCTTCGGGGCCGAGATCTCCTCGCTGGCGGGGTAGACGGGGGCGAAGTCCGCGGTCGCGGAGCCGCCGTTGAGGTCGAACGAGCGTACGGCGAAGCCGAACCGGTTCGGCGTGCCGCGCAGACGGACGTGCGTGCCCGGCTTCAGCTTCTCCTGCAGCCAGGGCTGGTTGAACCACGTTGCGCTGATCTGCCCCGAGCCGTCCGACACCTGCGCGGTCAGGATCTGGAGCCGCCCGCGGCCGCGCCGAAGCGACGTTCGCTGCACCTCGCCTTCGATCAGCACCTCCTCGTCGCCGAACAGGTCGGCGATCCGCCTCTCCGCCGCCGGCGGCTCGTAGCGCCGTGGCCGGTGGTCGAGCAGGTCGCCGATGCGCTCGAGCCCGAGCTTCGCCAGCCGCTTCTTCAGCGTCGGGCCGACCCCGGGCAGCGAGTCGAGCGGCGCCTCGAGCCGCTCCGGGCGGACGCGGCCGCGCGTGGGAACCCAGTGCTCGGGCGGGTCCACGGCGGCAAAACCGGGCTGCGGCCGGCTCATGGAGCGAGTATGGCAGCCGGTCCGGCTAGCGCGGCTGGAACCAGAAGAAGCCGACCGTCCCGGGGCCGGCGTGCGTGCCGACGACGGCGCCGAGGCTTGTCACCAGCTTCACCTCGGCCTGGGGCCGAGCCGCCAGCACGATCTCCTGCAGCTGTCTGACGGCGTCCTCCGCCTCCGCGTGCGCAATTCCGATCGACAGACCGGGGCCGTCCGTCGTCGCGTCCTCGAAGCGCTTGCGGAACTCGTCGAACGCCTTGGCGCGTCCGCGGGCCCGCGTCACCGGGTGGACCTCGCCGTCGTCGATCGCGAGGATCGGCTTCACGTTGAGGAGGCTGCCCATCAGCGCCTTGCCGCGGCCGATGCGGCCGCCTTTCGCCAGGAACTCGAGCGTGTCGACCGTGAAGAGGATCCCCGCGCGCTCGCGATAGTCGGCCATCAGCGCCTCGACCTCCTCGTCGGTCGAGCCCCGTGCGAGCAGCTCCTGGATCGCCAGGGCGAGCATCCCGATCCCGACGGACGCGGACTCCGTGTCGACCAGGCGGATGCGGTCGCCCTCGTCGGCCGCGGCAAGCGTCGCGCTCTGGAACGTCCCGCTCAGCTTCGCGGAGATGTGCAGCGAGTAGATGCGTTCGTACCCGGAGAGCGCGTGATAGACGGTGAGGAAGTCCTGCGGCGTCGGTTGCGACGTCGTCGGCAGCTCGGACGCGCCACGCAGGCGCTCGTAGAAGCCGTGCGGGTCGAGCTCGACGTAGTCGCGGAAGCTCTCCTCGCCGAAGCGCACATAGAGGGGGACGACACGCATGTTCGGGAAGCGGATCTGCGCGTCCGGGAAGTCCGCTGTCGAGTCGAGCACGATTGCCGTGTTCTCGCGGGTGAGGTTCACAACTTCGCCTCGCCGGCTGCGCGGATCGCGTTCACGATCACGTCGAGCTCCTCGTCCTTGCGCAGGCAGTCGATGGCACCGGCGGCCAGGAGCGCGTCGAGCTCGCGCGGACTGGCCGACGCCGTCAGGCAGACGACGGCGACCTCGGGATACTCCTCGACGAGCGCCAGCGTCGTCTCGACGCCGTCCATTCCCGGCAGCCGGAAGTCCATCACGACGACGTCGGGCCGGTGCTCCCGGTAGGCGGAGACGGCGGAGTTGCCTTCGGAGACCGCGCCGGCGACCTCGATCCCGTCCTGGAGCTCGAGCAGGAGGATCAGCGCCTGGCGGAAGACGTCGTTGTCCTCGACGAGGAGGACGCGGATCGGCTGCGCTCCGTCGTCCACGGCGGCAACTCTACGGGCTATTCTGCGGAGAGGAGCAGCGGATAGTGCGGCTGCCCGCCCGGCTGGACGTCCAACTCGACGGCGGGGTGACGCTCCTGGATCCGCCGCAGCAGGTCGACGAGGTCGGGCTCCTCCTCCCCGGTCAGCAACGTCAGAACCTCGCGCCCGTTCCCGAGCAGCTTTTCGGCGACAGCGCAGGCAACGTCGTCGAAGTCGGACGAGGAGGCGACCGCGGTGCCGTCGGCGAGGCCGAGCCAGGCGCCCTTGCGCACGTCGACTCCGTCGAGCTGGACGTCGCGCGAGGCAATGGTCACTTCACCCGTGGCCACCTGATCGAGCGCCTCCAGCATCGCCGCCTCGTTCTCCTCCACCGACTGAGACGGCAGGTAGCGCAGGATCGCGGCGAGCCCGGCCGGCACGGACCGCGACGGGATCACGCGCACCTGCTTGTCGACGAGCTTGGAGGCCTGCTCCGCGCTCAGGATCACGTTGGAGTTGTTCGGCAGGACGAGCACCTCGGTCGCCGGCGTCGCCTGGATCGCGGCGACGATGTCGGCCGTGGACGGGTTCATCGACTGGCCGCCCTCGATCACCTTGGCCGCGCCGTAGCTCTCGAAGAGACGTCGGTTGCCCGCGCCGGGAACGACGGCGACGACGCCGGTCTCGAGGGTGAGCCCCGGGTCCGGGACCGAATCGAGCAGCCGCTCCGTGCGCTCCTCCGTCTGCTTGTGCATGTTCCCAATCTCCACGCCCTCGATCGTCCCAAGGGCGGTGCCGCACGCGAGGGCGCGGCCGGGCTCGTCCGTGTGGACGTGGATCTTCAGCGCTGTCGCGTCGCCGACGACCAGCAGCGAGTCGCCCAGCTCGTCCAGCTGCGCCTCGAGCGCCTCGGCGTTCAGGCCCTCGCCCTCGATCACGAAGACCGTGCAGTACCGGAACTCGGAGAGCTCCTGGTGGACCGCGTCGAGCCCCGCTTCGTGGGCGACCTCGACAGGCGCCTCGGGGATCGGCTCGCCGGAGAGTGCGGCCGAGACGCCGCGGACGATCTCGAGCAGGCCGGCGCCGCCGGCGTCGACGACGCCGGCCTCCTTGAGCACCGCGAGCTGGTCGGGCGTGCGCGCGAGAGCGTCCTCGCCGCGTTCGATCAGCTTCTTCAGCAGCGCTGCAGGCTCGAGCGCGGCGTTGCGCGGGTCCTCCGCCTCCTCGGCCAGCTCGCGGATGACCGTGAGCATGGTCCCCTCGACCGGCCGCCGCACCGCACGATAGGCGGCGTCGCTGGCTGCGCGGAAGGCGCGGCGGATCGTGGCGGCATCGAGCAGCCCGGCGTCGCCGAGCGCCTCGGCTGCGCCGCGCAGGATCTGGGAGAAGATGACGCCGGAGTTGCCGCGCGCGCCCATCAGCGCAGCGCGGGTCAGCTCTTTCGCGAGCGTCTGGCGGTCGGCAGCGTTCGACGACTCGAGCACGTCCATGATCGCGCGCGCCGTCAAGGTCAGGTTCGTGCCCGTGTCTCCGTCCGGGACGGGATAGACGTTGAGGTCGTCGATCCGGCGGCGGTTCGCCTCGAGGGTGGCGAGCGCCGCCTGGCCGAGCTCCTTCGCCCGCTCCAGCTCGGTCATGCGGATCTCCGGACGTCCTCGATGTGTACCTCGACGGCGGCCACCGGCAGGCCCGTCAGGCGCTCGAGCTCGTACGCGACGCGCGAGCGCACCGTCGCGGCGACCTCGGCAAGGTTGAGGCCGTACTCGACCACGACGTGCAGGTCGATGCGGAGGCCGTCCTCCGTGGAGGAGACGTCGATCCCCTGCGTCAGGCGGTCGCGGGTGAGCAGGCGCTTCAGGCCCTTACCGGCCATGCCGACGACGCCGTAGCACTCGGCGGCGGTATGCCCCACGATCTGCGCGACCGCGTCGGCCGCGATCCGAATCGTCCCGAGTTCGCCCTGCTCGGTGAGGTGGTCCTGCTGCATCTGCGCGACTTTAGACGGTGCGCGCCGACGGGAGGTTGCGCACCGAGGCGGGCTTGTGTTTCAGAAACACAAGTCGTTCTGAGCCCCCGGCAGCCGCATGGCTATGCGGTGGCGAGCAGCTTGTGTTTCAGAAACACAAAGTCCGCTCCCGTCGAAACGGGCGGCAGCGGGCGGAACGAGTGTCTAGACGGCCTTCTGGACCTTGCCGGCCTTGAGGCACTTCGTGCAGACGTAGGCACGCTTGGCGACGCCGTCGAGCAGCACGCGGACGCGCTGCAGGTTCGGGTTGAAACGGCGCCGGGTCGCCACCATCGAGTGGCTCCGGTTGTTCCCGAACGACGGCTTCTTGCCGCAGGATGCGCAGACCTTGGACACGGCGGCGGATCATAGCAGCCTTGTGTCGCCGTGATACTTGGCGCCGGCGTCAGCGGCGGACGACGATCGTGTGCGCGGCACGATCGCCCAGCCGCTGGCCGAGCGGCGACCTGAGCGCGAGCACTCCCCCGACGAGATAGCCGCAGAGGCCGTCGATGGGCCGCAGGAGATTGCGGACAACCGCCGCGCTGAGTGTCGGGTGCTCACCGGCTTCGTCGACAACGCGGATCCTGACGATCCGCTTGCCGAGCGTCGCGCCCGTGAGGGCCTCGCTGAAGGCGTAGTACGTGAAAGCGACCAGGCCGTACAGCCAGAGTGCCGCGTAGCCGCCGCGCATCAGCTCGATCACGATTGCGGCCGGGAACAGAACGATGAGACCGTCGAGTATGACGGCGGCCGCTCGGCGCAACAGTCCCGCCTTTCTGAGCGTGCCCCGCGTCGACGTGCCTCTGTCCTCGCGTCGGGTGCCGCTGAGCCGCTCGGACAGGGAGGCTGAGGAGATCTGCCCGCGCACCGCAGCCGCGATGCCGTGTGCCTCCTGCAGCGGCACACCGATCTGCCTGTGGAAGACGTCCGTCAGCTCGACGTGGTCCCAACTCTCGATGGCGGCCGCGGCCGCGCGATGCTCGTCGTCGAACCGATAGGCGCCGATGGTCCGGCTCTCATGGTCGATCCGCACCTCCACGGTGCCGACGGACGTCGCGAACACGTGCTGCACGCTGTTCAGATCGGCCCTGCCGTCCCGGATCGAACACCCGTCCGGGGTATTTCCGCGCCGGGGCGCCGGCCGGCGACGAGCTAGCGCTGCGCCGCGGCGCGCAATTGCGCGAACACGTCCGCCATCTCGAGCCCGGTGCGTACCGCCTCCGCGCCCTTCTCGAGCCGGTCGTCCGCCTGGTCGGCCTGCTCGAGCGTCAGCACGCCGAAGGCGACGGGGACCCCCGTTTCGAGCGCCGCAAGCTGGAGGCCGGACGCGGCCTCGCCCGCGACGAAGTCGAAGTGCGGCGTATCGCCGCGGATGACGCAGCCGAGTGCGACGATGCACGCGTAGCGGCGCGTCTTCGCCAGCGCCATCGCCGCTATCGGCAGCTCGAACGCGCCGGGGACGGGCATCACCGTGATCGCATCGCGCGGGACGCCCGCCGAGTCGAGCTCAGCGAGCGCTCCCTCGAGCAGCTTGCCCGTGACAGCGCCGTTGAATCGGCTGACGACGATGCCGACGGCGCGGCGCCCGCCCTCCGGTTGCCCGGCGAGGACGCCGTAGCCGTCGGGGACGCTGAACTCGCCGGCGGCGTGCTCGGCCGAATCCGGCTCGGCGGCCTGTTCCTCCACCTCGACCTCCGCAACCTTTTCGGCGTCGGCAACCTCATCGACCGCGGCCACATCCTCGACCTCGTCCTCGACCTCTTCGACCTCGATGCCGTCACCGACGACGCCGTCGTCGCGGCCGGGTGGACCGTCGACCTTGGGCGGCTCCGGCCAGCGCTCGCTCACGCCTCGGCCCCGTCGTAGAGCTCGGGCTCGAAGCGCAGATCCTGGTGGTGCAGCTTGTGTCCGAGCTTTTCGCGCTTCGCCTCCAGGTAGCGCCGGTTCTCGTGATTCGGCTGGATCTCGATCGGCTCCTGCGCGACGACTTCGAGCCCGAAGCCGGAGATCCCGGAGATCTTCTTCGGATTGTTCGTGAGCACGCGGATGGTCGAGAGACCGAGGTCGGCGAGGATCTGCGAGCCGATCCCGTACTCGCGCTGATCGGCGGCGAAGCCGAGCCGCAGGTTCGCTTCGACCGTGTCGAGCCCCTGCGCCTGCAGCTCATACGCCTTCAGCTTGTTGAGGAGGCCGATCCCGCGGCCCTCCTGCGCGAGGTAGAGGACGACTCCCTGGCCCTCCTGCTCGATCCGCGCCAGCGCGAGCTCGAGCTGCTCGCCGCAGTCGCAGAGCTTCGAGTGGAAGACGTCGCCGGTGAGGCACTCGGAATGGACGCGAACGAGCACGTCTTCCTGTCCGGCTACCTCTCCCTTCACGAGCGCAAGGTGGTGCTTGCCCGTCAGCGTCTCTCGGAATGCGACCGCCGCGAACTCGCCGTGCGCGGTCGGCAGGCGCACGGACGTGACCCGCTCGACGAGCTTCTCGTTACGCCGCCGGTACTCGATCAGGTCGGCGACGGTGATCATCTTCAGCCCGTGAGCCGCGCAGTACCCGATCAGGTCGGGCACGCGCGCCATCGTGCCGTCCTCCTTCATGATCTCGCAGACGACGCCGGCCGGGATCAGGCCCGCGAGCCGGGCGAGGTCGACTGCCGCCTCGGTCTGGCCCGATCGCTGCAGGACGCCGCCGCGCCGGGCTCGGAGCGGGAAGACATGTCCCGGCTGGACGAGGTCGCGCGGCCCCGAGGACGGGTCGACCGCGACCTGGATCGTGTGCGCGCGGTCGTGCGCGGAAATGCCCGTGGTGACACCTTCGCGCGCCTCGACCGAGACGGTGAATGCCGTACCGAACGGCGTCTCGTTCTGGTCGGTCATCTGCCGAAGGCCGAGCTCGTCACAGCGCTCCTCGGTCAGGCAGAGGCAGACGAGGCCGCGCGCGTGCGTCACCATGAAGTTGACGGCCTCCGGCGTCGCGAACTGCGCCGCGATCGTGAGGTCGCCCTCGTTCTCGCGGTCCTCGTCGTCGACGACGACGACGAAGCGGCCGGCGCGGATCTCCTCGATCGCCTCCTCGACGGTTGCGAACGGCGTTCGGGTCCGGCTGTCTGCGGTCATCGTCACCGCGGCATCGTACCCGGGAGCAACCGCTCGACGTACTTCGCGAGGACGTCCATCTCGAGGTTGACGGGGTGCCCCGGCGCCACGTCGCAGAGCGTCGTCTCGGCCAGCGTGTGCGGGATCAGTGCGATCTCGAAGCCGATCTCGTCGACGGCTGCGACCGTCAGCGAGACCCCCTCGACGGCCACGGAGCCCTTCTCGACGAGGTAGCGGAGCAGCTCGACGGGCGGCTCGACGCGCAGGCGGACGCCGTCCCGCTCCGGCTCGACGGAAACGACCTGGCCGACTCCGTCGATGTGCCCCTGGACGTAGTGGCCGCCGAGAGGTTCTCCCGCACGGAGCGCGGGCTCGAGGTTGACGCGCGTCCCGAACGGCTTGACCCGGTCGAGCGTCTCCGGCACGACGTCGAACGCGAGTCGCCCAGCGCCGTTTTCGACGACGGTCAGGCAGACGCCGTCGACCGCGACCGAGTCGCCGAGGGCGGCGACCGTGGAGCTCTCGACGACCAGCCGGCCGGCCTCGAACGACGTGACCGTCCCCACCTCGCGTACGAGCCCCGTGAACACCCCTCGAAGGTTACGGCTCGCGCAGGTACGCCTCGAGCAGCACGTCCTCGCCGACCTGCCGGCTCGTCAGGTGGGTTAGGTGCGTCACGGGGAAAGGCGTGATCATGACGGGGAGGAAAAGTGGACCGTCGCCGGCGAGCTTCGGCGCGACGAAGAGGAGCAGCTTGTCGACGAGACCCGCTTCCAGAAATGCCCCGCCCAGGGTCGGACCCCCCTCCAGCAGGAGCGATTGCACACCCTCGCCCGCGAGCAGCCGTAGCTGCTCCGAGAGAGGGCCGTCGCGGAGTTCGAGCTCGGAGCCCTCCGGCAGCGGGCCGCTGCCGAAGGCGAGCCGGCGCGGTTGGCGGGGCGCGTCCACGCCGCGGGCATCGAGCCGGGGGTTCTCGAGCCGAACCGTGCCCATCCCGACGGCGACCGCGTCGGAGCGGGCGCGCAGCTCGTGCACGAGGCGGCGCGAATCCTCGCCGGACACCCAGCGCTCGCCCGGAACCGCGACGCGGCCGTCGAGCGTGACGGCGGCCTTGTACGTGACGAACGGCCGGCGATACGCAACCCAGGTGCGCCACGCCTCGTTCTGCTGCCGCGCCGCAAAGGTGTCGGCGAGCTCGGTCTCGACGCCCTGCTCCCGCAGCCGCTCGAGCCCCCCGCGCGCCTCCGGGTTCGGGTCGAGCGACCCCGCCACCACCCGCGCAACTCCCGCGGCGACCAGCGCGTCGACGCACGGCGGCGTCGTCCCGTGGTGCGAGCAGGGCTCCATCGTCACGAAGAGGGTGGCGCCGCGGGCGCGCTCGCCCGCCGCGGCGAGCGCGATGACCTCGCCGTGCCGGCCGTCGCTCTCCGTCGCACCCTCGCCCACGACCTCGCCGTCGGCGACGACGACCGCAGCGACTGTCGGCTTCGGATAGGCGCGCCCATCTGCAGCCGCTGCGAGCTCGACGGCCCGATCGAGGCTCATGCCGGCTCCGTGGAGCCTACGCCGGTCATGCCAGTGCTTGTACCAGGCCGCGATACGCCCGAGGCAGGTCCTCGAAACCGAAGATGCCGGTGCCGACGACGAGCAGGTCCGCGCCTGCCTCGTGCGCCGCGCGGACGTTCTCCGCCTTGACGCCGCCGTCGACCTGGACGAAGCAATCCACGAGCTCCCGCGTCCGCGCGAGCCGCGCGTATGCCTCCTCCATCAGCTCCTGGCCCGAGTAGCCGGGCTCGATCGACATGCAGAGGCAGAGATCGGCGCCGAGGTTCGCCGCCTC
>Ga0126307_10003186_pt1 | contig 11164 bp, 8 predicted proteins | sample Plot28_FD_89955 | JGI IMG/M metagenome (GOLD analysis project Ga0126307, IMG submission 89955) | Serpentine soil microbial communities from UC McLaughlin Reserve, CA, USA - Plot28 | ecosystem: Environmental > Terrestrial > Soil > Grasslands | place: USA: UC McLaughlin Reserve, Lake County...
CTGTCATGTGCGGGAACAGCGCGTAGTCCTGGAAGACCGTGTTGACGTCGCGCGCGTAGGGCGGCAGCGAGGAGACGTCCCGCCCGGCGAGCTCGATCCGCCCCTCGTCCGGCTGCTCGAAGCCCGCGATCACGCGCAGGGTCGTCGTCTTGCCCGAGCCGGACGGGCCGAGCATCGTGAAGAACTCGCCGCGCCTGATCTCGAGGTCGATGCCGTCGACCGCGGTCACGTCCCCATACCGCTTGCGGAGCCCGGCCACGCGCACGTCAACCTCAGCCTGCGGCGGCAATCGAGTCCTCCAGGATCTGCAGCCCGCGTTCGAGCTCGTCGTCGGTGATGGTGAGCGGCGGCAGCAGCCGCAGGACGTTGCCGTAGAGGCCGCACGCGAGCAGGAGCAGGCCGCGGTCGAACGCCTCCGCCGTGATCCGCTGCGCGAGCGTCGGGCTCTGCTCGAAAAGCTCGAGCGCGAGCATCGGCCCGAGCCCCCGCACCTCGCCGATCACGGCGTGGCGGCTCGCCAGCTCGTCGAGCCGCAGGCGCAGCTGTCGGCCGAGCTGGTCGGAGTGCGCCCGAAACTCGGCTGTCGCGACGGTGTCGAGCACGACCGCGGCGGCGGCACACGCCACCGGGTTACCGCCGAAGGTGCCGCCGAGCCCGCCCGGCCCCGGCGCGTCCATCACGTCGGCGTTCCCCGTCACGGCCGCAAGCGGCAGGCCGCCGCCGAGCGACTTCCCCGAGACGAGCAGGTCGGGCTCGACGCCGCTCCACTCGATCGCCCAGATCGGGCCGGTTCGACCCACGCCGGACTGCACCTCGTCGGCGACGAAGAGGATCCCGTGCTCGCAGCAGAGCCGCCGCAGCCCAGCCAGGAACTCGGCCGGCATCGGAATGAAGCCACCCTCGCCCTGGACGGTCTCGAGCACCACGCAGGCGACGGCCTCGGCGTCGACATCGCTTTTGAACAGGTGCTCGACCGAGGCGAGCGCGGCGGCGGTCTCGACTCCGCGGTAGGGATAGGGCGCCGCGGCACGATACACGTCGCCCGGGAAGGGGCCGAAGCCCGCCTTGTACGGCCTGACCTTGCTGGTCATCGCCATCGTCAGCAGCGTCCGGCCGTGAAAGCCGTTCTCGAAGACGACGACCGCCGGGCGCCCCGTCGCCGCCCGCGCGATTTTGACGGCGTTCTCGACCGCCTCCGCGCCGCTGTTGACGAGAATCGACTTCTGGCTCTCACCCCGGCACGGCGAGAGCTGCGCAAGCCGGCGGCAGACCTCGACGTACGGCTCGTACGTCCCGACCATGAAGCACTGATGCAGGAAGCGATCGACCTGCTCGTGGATCGCAGCGACGACGAGTGCGAAGCCGTGGCCCGTGTTCTGGCAGGCGATCCCGCCGGCCAAGTCGAGGTAGGCCGTCCCGTCGACGGCGTGTACCTGCGCGCCTTCGGCTCGGGCGACGACGAGACTGGGCGTCGACACGCCGCGAGCGACGTACTGCTCGCGCGCTGCGAGGATCTCGTCGGCGGACGTTCGCACGGGGAGGGACACGCGGCGATTCTCCACTGCTGTCGCCCACGCGCGCAATGGACCGGCGGTCGTGCGCACTCGCCCGTTCTTCGACACGGTGGCGCAAACTCGCATTCGCGTCTCGCATGAATATGGCAAGACTGCTTGCCTCGGCCCGTGGACGAGGAGTACCGTCTTGGCCGTGGCGTCCAAGCGCCGCGGCCGAAACGATGCTGACCGTCCGTGACATCGCCGACCTCCCGGGCCTCGGGCTCGACCTCGCCGCGGGAGCGGGTGGAGCGGCGAACCCGATCCGCTGGGTTCACGTCTCCGAGCTGCCCGACCCGACGCCATGGCTCGAGGGCGGCGAGCTGCTGATCACGACAGGGATCGGCGTTGGCGAGCTCTCGCGGCCCCAACGGGAGTACGTGCGCCGGCTCGCCGCACACGGGCTGGCGGGGCTCGCCTTCGGGATCGGGTTCGGCTGGGCGGAGCCTCCGGCGGCGCTGGCCGACGAGGCGGAGCGGCTCGAGTTCCCGCTCGTCACCGTCCCGTACGAGGTGCCGTTCATCGCCCTGACGAAGGCAATCTCCTCGCAGCTCGCAAACGAGCAGCTCGCCCGGCTGGAGCGCGCGCTCGAGGTGCACGAGCGGCTCGCGCACTCGGTGCTGCAGGGGCAGGGCGCACCCGCGCTGCTCGCGATCCTGGGCGACCACGTCGGCTGCGCGCTTGCGCTCGTCGACGAGGCCGGCCGTGTCGTCGGCGAGCGGAATGGCGCGCGCCTCGACGGCTGCGAGGAAGTGCTCGAGCTCCCGGTCGTCGCCGACGGCGAGACGTGGTCGCTCCGCGCGGGCAAGGCCAGGGACGGCCTCAGCGAGTACGACCGGCTCGTGCTCCACCACGGTCAATCCGCCCTCGCCTTCGAGCTCTCCCGCCGCCGTGCCGTTTCGGCCGCGGAGCTCCGGCTCGCCGGCGACCTGGTGGAGGACCTCGAGCACGACCGGCTCGACGAGCGCGAGATCGGGCGGCGGATGGCCGCATTCGGGCTCGACCCGCAGAGCCGCTACGCCGCGCTGCTCGCGGTCGCGCCCGGAGCCCCGGGCGCGAACGACGTCCGTACGGCCGCTGCCGCCGTGCTCGACTCACGCGGCAGCCGCTATCTCTCCGCCTCGCGCCGCGACCGTGCGGCCTTCCTCGTCGCGACCGACCTGGAGGAGGACGCGCTGGCCATCGCCCGCGCGATCGTCGACGCGGCGCCCGGCACTCGCGTCGGCGTCGGCCGCCCGGCCTCAGGAGCAGGGCTCGGCCGCAGCCTCCTCGAGGCGCGCGCGGCGCTCGACGCCGTCGCCGGTTCCGTCGCGTCCTACCAGGACCTCGGCTCGCTCGAGCTGCTCCTGAGCCTTCCGGGTGCCGCGCTGGAGGCGTTCGTGGCCCGCGTCCTCGGCCCGGCCTCGGCAAACGCCTGGCTGCTCGAGTCGCTGGCGGCGCTGCTCGACTCCGGGTGCCGCTGGACCGATGCGGCGGATCGGCTCGGCGTGCATCGGCACACGCTGCGCTACCGGATGGACCAGCTGCGCAAGCAGACGGGACGGCACCCCGACGACCCGTCGCAGCGGATGGAGCTCTGGCTCGCGGTCAAGGCGAAGCAGGCACTGGCCGCGCGCGAGGCGGAGGCGGCGCCCGCGTGAAAACTGTGTGGTTTACCGCACTCCAACACAGGCGTTCCTCTGCCACCATATGTCCATGCCCAAGACCGTGGTGATCGTCGACGACCATCCCAGCTTCCGCGCCTCCGCGCGGATGATCCTCCAAGCTGAAGGTTTCGAGGTCGTCGGCGAGGCCGAGGACGGCGCATCCGGGATCGCCGCGGCGCGTGAGCTCGCGCCCGACGTGATCCTGCTCGACGTGCAGCTGCCGGACATGGACGGCTTCGCCGTCTGCCGGGAGCTCCATCTGAACGGCGGCCCACCGGCCGTCGTTCTCGTCTCGAGCCGCGATGCGTCCGACTACGGTGGGCTGATCGCGCAGAGTGGCGCCCGCGGCTTCATTCCGAAAGCCGAGCTGGACGGGACCGCTCTCGCCGACCTGCTCGGATGAGGTCACCCTCACTCGTCCTCGTCGCGGCGGGCGGGCTGGCACTGGCGGCGTTCGGCACCGCGCTCGTCCTCGCCAGCGATCACCAGGACAACAAGGCCGCGTTCCTCTCGCTCGCGCTGACGGTCGGGCTGTCGTTCCTCGTCTCCGGCGTGATCGCGCTCTGGCGCCGTCCGGACAACCGCACCGGGACGCTGCTCGTGCTCGTCGCCTACTTCTGGTTCCTGGGTGCGCTGACGGAGTCCAACAACGACTGGATGTTCACGCTCGGCGTGCTCGTCTCGAGCTTCGCCCTGCCGGCGTTCGTGCACGTCCTGCTCGCGTACCCGACGGGGCGGCTCCAGAGCCGCCTCGATCGGATGCTCGTCGCCGGCGCATACGTGCTCGTCTCCCTCGGCAGCCTCGCCCAGCTCCTCGTCGACGAGCACCCCGACTCGAGCTGCTTCCAGTGCAAGAGCGAGATCGCCGTGACGAGCAGCGAGACGGCCCGCGACATCGTCACCGCGGTCGTCGGCGCGCTCGCACTCGTTCTCCTCCTCGGCGTCCTCGCCATCGTCGTCGCCCGCTTCCTGCGCGCGCGCGGACCGCTCCGGCGGGCGCTCGGCCCGGTCCTCGGGACCGGCGCCCTGACGATGGGCGTTCTGCTCGTCAGCGTCGTCGTCGACACCTTCTCCGATGATGCGGGGCAGCCGCTCTACTTCGTCTTCCTCATCAGCTTTGCCCTAGTGCCGGTCGCGTTCCTGGCGGGTGTCCTGCGCAGCCGGCTCGCCCGGGCCGGCGTCGGCGAGCTCTTGCTTGCACTGTCACGCGGGACGCCGATCCAGGACGCGCTCGCCCAGGCGTTGCGCGACCCGACGCTCGAGATCGCGTACTGGCAGGCGGAGGAGGGACGCTACGTCTCCGCCGACGGCAAGCCTCTGCCCGAGAACGGCGGCCGGAGCGTCTCGCTCGTCGAGCACGGTGGACGTCCCACCGCCGCGCTGCTGCACGACCCGCTGCTCCTCGACGAGCCGGAGCTGGTCGGGGCGGTCTCCGCCGCGGCGGGGCTCTGGCTCGAGAAGGAGCAGCTCCAGGCGAAGCTGAGGACGCAGTACGAGTTCCTGGAGACGATCGTCAACGCCGCTCCCTCCCTCCTCTGTTCGCTCGACCGCGAAGGGCGGATCACGAATATGAACGACGCCTCGCGGCGCGCGAGCGGCTACGAGGAGGAAGAGGACGTGCGCTGGCAGCCCTTCTGGGACGTCTACGTCGCACCGGACGAGCGGGACGACGCGCGGCGCCGCTTCGAGGACGCTGCGCCGCTCCACGAGGCGACGGCGTTCGAGCACACGTTCGTCAACCGGGCCGGCGAGGAGCGGACGATCGCCTGGTCGATGGCGCCGATCTACGACGCCCAGGGGCACCTGACGAACATCATCTGCGGCGGCCTCGACATCACGGAGCGGCGGTGGCGCGAGCTCGAGCTCGAGGTCGAGCGTGACTTCGCCGACACGGTCGCCAACACCATCCCGATCTTCCTCGTCGGGGTCTGGGAGGACGCGTCGATCAACGGGTACGGACCGAACCCGGCCTTCGAGCACAACCTCGGCTGGTCGGTGGAGGACACGGCCGGCCGCAACCTGCTCGACTTCGTCCACCCCGAGGACAAGTACCTGGCCGGAATGGCGATCGCCTCGGCGGCGAACGGCGTGCCCTCCGAGCGGCGCGAGTCGCGCTGGCTGCACAAGGACGGCTCGACCCGGATCGTCGCCTGGAGCGCCCGGGAGATCCTCGGCCTGGAGGGCCGCACCGTCGTCCTCGTCTCCGGGGCAGACGTGACTCAGCGCCGGCTGCAGGAGGAGGAGATCCGCGCCTCCCGCGCCCGCATCGTCAAGGCGGGGGACGAGGCGCGCCGGCGGCTGGAGCGGAACCTGCACGATGGCGCGCAGCAGCGGCTCGTCGCCCTCTCGCTGTCGCTCCGCCTCGCGCAGAGCAAGCTCGGCACCGACCCGGCCGCGGCCGACGCCGTACTCGAATCGGCGCGCGGGGAGTTGGCGGCCGCACTCGACGAGCTGCGCGAGCTCGCCCGCGGCATCCACCCGGCGATCCTGACCGACCGCGGCCTCGCAGCCGCGCTCGAGGCGCTCGCGTCCCGGCTCGCGATCCCGGTCGAGATCCACACGCCCGACGTGGAGCTGCCGCAGCCGGTCGAGGCCGCCGCCTACTACGTCGTCGCCGAAGCGCTGGCGAACGTGATCAAGTACGCGCGGGCGAGCGTCGTCACCGTCCGCATCTCGTGCGACGAGGAGCGCGTGCGGGTCGCGGTCGCCGACGACGGCGTCGGCGGCGCCGATGCGACCGCCGGCTCGGGCCTCCGCGGGCTCTCCGACCGGGTCGCGGCCCTCGAGGGGTCGCTCCACGTGGACAGCCCGGCTGGTGAGGGTACGAGGATCGTGGCGGTCATCCCCCTCGAGCCCGACCTCGACGAGTAGGGCTGACCGCACCCCCGGACGCCTGCGCGCCGAATGGTCGGCGATTCCCGCGAGTGGGAGATTGGCGCCATGAACGCAACCAAGGAGGAAGTCATGTTCGCCGGTCACAGAATCGATCTCGCCCACCGTCGCAACGATGGCATCGACGTCGTCCTCTGGTGGTCTCCGGACGACGACAGCGTCGCAGTCGAGGTGCTCCACCTCGCGAGCGACGCCGCCTTCGAGCTCGCCGTGGAGCGCGACCGCGCCCTCGACGCCTTCTACCACCCGTTCGCGTACGCCGCCCGCCGCAGCCCCGAGCTGCTGGACGTCGCCGCGTAGCAGACCCCGCTCTCTCCTTGGTTCCTCCGGGGCGGCCTTGCGGCCGCCCCGTTTCGTGGGCCCCCATTCAGCTCAGCGGCTGCTCGCTCCTACACTCGCTCCTACACTTGGGGCGTGAGCACCCTTCCGACCGGGACAGTCACCTTCCTCTTCGCCGACGTCGAGGGCTCGACGCGGCTCGCGCGTGAGCTCCGCGACGAGTGGCAGCCGGTGCTCTCGGACGTCCGGCGGCTGCTCCGCCAGGCCGTCGCGAGCGCCGACGGCCACGAGGTCGACTCGCGCGGCGACGAGCTGTTCGCCGCCTTCGAGGACGTCGCGAAGGCCTCCGAGGCGGCCGTCGACGCCCAGCGCCTGATCGCGGGGCACACCTGGCCGACGCCCGTGCGGGTGCGGATCGGGCTCCACACCGGCACCGCGTCCGTCGGCGAAGACGGCTACGTCGGCGTCGACGTGCATCGCGCCTTCCGGATCGCGAACGCCGGTCACGGCGGCCAGATCCTCGTTTCGGAGACGTCCGCGACGGCGCTGACGCCGGGGCGCGAGTTCCGCGACCTCGGTCTTTGGTCGCTGCCCGAGCTGCCCGAGCCCGAGCGGATCTACCAGCTCGACGAGCCGGGCCTCGGCGGCGACTTCCCCGCACTCCGCGCGCGGCCCGGGGCGACGCCGGTGCGGGTCGTGCTCGCCGACGACTCGGTGCTGCTGCGGGAGGGCGTCGCCCGCCTGCTCGACGATGCGGGCTTCGACATCGTGGCGCAGTCGGGCAACGCCGACGATCTGCTCCGCCACGTGGCGATGCACAAGCCCGACGTGGCCGTCGTCGACATCCGCATGCCGCCGACGCAGACCGACGAAGGGCTGCAAGCGGCGAAGGAGATCCGCGAGCGGCATCCGGAGACGGGCGTGCTCGTGCTCTCGCAGTACGTCGAGCCCGCCTACGCGCTGGAGCTGCTGTCGGACAGCGCCGAGAGCGTCGGCTACCTGCTCAAGGACCGTGTCGCGGACATCGACGAATTCGCCGCCGCAGTGCGACGTGTGTCCGAGGGCGGATCCGCGCTCGACCCGGCCGTCGTCAGCCAGCTGGTTGGCCGACACCGCCGCGACGACCCGCTCGAGGACCTCTCGCCGCGCGAGCGCGAGGTGCTCGAGCTGATGGCCGAGGGCCGCTCCAACCAGGCGATCGCAGAGCGGCTCTTCGTGACGCTGCGCGCCGTGGAGAAGCACGTGACCAGCATCTTCGTGAAGCTGCGCCTGCCTGCGACCGCAGAGGACCACCGCCGCGTCCTCGCCGTGCTCGCCCTGCTGCGCGGCTGACCCCTCCCGGGAAAGACCAGGGTCGGCCGGGGGTGATGCCGGATATCGCCCCCAGCGGCGGGCTGGAACTCTCGAAGGCGTATGTACGGCTATCCGCACCGGAAGACGCTGGCTCCCCGCATCGTCTGGTGGTTCTCCCGCTGCGAGTCTTGCCACATGTCCTTCGATCGCATCCGCAGACTTGCCGGCCGACCCCACCCCGGCCGGATCGAGCTCCTGGCGCTGGCCGTCCTCTATGGCGCGTATGAGCTCGTCCGCGGCTTCGGCGGCGAGGACTGGGCGGCTGCTCGCGCGCACACGGCCGACATCGTCGCGCTCGAGCGCCGCCTCCACGTGTTTGTCGAGCGCGACGTGCAGGATCTCGCGGGCTCCATCGCCGCCGTGCCGGCGCTGCTCGGCCTCCTCTACGTCCTCCTCCATTTCGCGGGCACCGCCGGCGCACTCGTCTGGGTGCACAAGCGCCGCCCGCATGCGTTCCCGTTCGTCCGCTCGACGCTGATCGTGAGTACCGCGTTGGCGCTCGTCGGCTACGTGTTCTATCCCGCCGCACCGCCGCGGCTGGCGAACATGGGCTTCGCCGACACGGTCACGACCCACACGGGCCTCGACCTCAGCTCCGACCTGCTCGGCAGCTTCTACAACCCGATCGCCGCCGTGCCCAGCCTCCACTTCGGGTACGCGCTGATCGTCGGCGTGGCCGTGGCGCAGCTCGCCTCCCAGCGTTGGCTCCGCCGCCTCGGCGCCGCCTACCCGGCGCTGATGCTGCTGATCATCGTCGGCACGGGCAACCACTTCCTCTTCGACGCTGCCATGGGCGGTCTCGTCGTCTCGGCCGGCTGGCTCGTCGCCTCCCGGCTGCAGGCACCCGCCGTCCAGCCGGTGCGGCTCCCCGCACCGGCGAACACGTGGACGCCGCATTCCGCGCCGGCCCGTGCCAAGGCAGCCTGAGCAGTACCTACCTGAGCAGTACCCACCGCAGGAACCGAAAGGACCCCGCACGCCATGTCACCCCTGAAGCGCAGCAACAACATCGCCGCCCGCATGGGTCGGTGGAGCGCGAACCACTGGAAGACAGCCGTCTTCGGCTGGCTCGCGTTCGTCGTCGCCTCCGTCGTCCTCGGCGGCGCGATCGGCACCAAGTACCTCGAGGAGGACGACCTCGCCGTCGGCGAGGCCGCCACCGCCAACAAGATCATCGAGGCGGGCTTCCCGCAGTCCCCCGACGAGCAGGGCGAGATCGTCCTGCTCCAGTCGAAGACGCTCACCGCCGACGACCCGGCCTTCAAGGCCGCGATCGAGGACGTCACGAAGACGCTCGACGCATACCCGCAGGTGCGGAAGCTCGACTCTCCGCTCGAGGCGGGCCGCGGCGACCTGATCTCGGACGACCGCCACGCGGCGATGGTCCAGTTCAGCCCCAAGGGCGACTACGACGAGACGATCGCCTACATCGACACGATCGTCGCCGGCGTCGACAAGACCGCAGAGCGCCACCCGGCCCTCGACATCGAGGAGCTCGGCAGCGCCAGCACCGGCAAGGCCGTCGACGAGGCCTTCAGCAACATGCTCAAGACCGCCGGCATGATCGCCCTGCCGCTGACGCTCATCATCCTGCTGTTCGTCTTCGGCTCCGCTGTCGCGGCGCTCGTGCCGCTGCTGCTGGCGATCACGGCCGTGATGGCGACGACGAGCCTGATCGCCTTCCCGAGCCAGATCGTGCCGGTCGACGAGCAGATCGGCGAGGTGATCCTCCTGATCGGCCTCGCGGTCGGCATCGACTACTCGCTCTTCTACCTCCGCCGCGAACGTGAGGAGCGGGCCGCCGGACGCAGCGAGCATGCCGCGCTCGAGGCTGCCGCAGCCACCTCCGGCCGCGCCGTCCTCGTCTCCGGCATCACGGTCCTGATCGCAATGGCCGGGATGTTCCTCTCCGGCGACAAGTCGTTCATGTCCTTCTCGATCGGGACGATGATGGTCGTCGCGGTCGCGATGATCGGCTCGCTGACGGTGCTCCCGGCGCTGCTCGGCAGGCTCGGCGACAAGGTCGAGAAGGGCCGCATCCCGTTCGTCCACCGGCTCCGGAGCAAGAACGGCGAGAGCCGCGTCTGGAGCGCCATCCTCGACCGCGTCCTCCGGCGCCCGGTCGTCTCGGCCGTCGCTGCAGGCGCCGTCCTGATCGCCCTGACCGTGCCGGCGCTCTCGCTGAACACGACCACGACGGGCCTCGACGACATCTCGATCCCCGAGATCGAGCCGATGAAGCGCCTCGACGACGCCTTCCCGGGCGGCAACGACCCGGCAACCGTCGCGATCAAGGCCGACGACGTGCGTGCCCCCCAGGTTCAGGACGCGATCGTCGCCCTGAAGAAGGAGGCGCTCGCGACCGGTCAGCTGAAGGGCCCGATCGAAGTCGAGGCGAGCCGCGACAGCACGGTCGCGACCGTCGATATCGCGCTCGTCGGCTCCGGCACGGACGCCGAGTCGCAGGCCGCTCTCGCGACCCTGCGCGAGGACGTGCTCCCGAGCACGCTGGGCAAGGTCGAGGGCGTCGAGTACGCCGTCACCGGCACGACCGCCCTGGACAAGGACTGGGAAGACAAGATGAAGACGTCGGCGCCGCTCGTGTTCGGCTTCGTGCTCCTCTTCGCCTTCCTGATCATGCTCGCCTCGTTTCGCTCGATCGTCGTCGCGCTGAAGGCGATCCTGCTCAACCTCCTCTCCGTCGGGGCGGCGTACGGCATTCTCGTCGCCCTCTTCCAGTGGGGCTGGGGCGAGAGCCTCCTCGGCTTCCAGTCGAACGGCGGCATCACGCCCTGGCTGCCGATGTTCCTATTCGTGATCCTCTTCGGGCTCTCGATGGACTACCACGTCTTCATCCTGAGCCGCGTCCGCGAGGCCTATGACCGCGGGCTCTCGAACGAGGAAGCGGTCGCACATGGGATCAAGTCGAGCGCAGGCGTCGTCACGAGCGCTGCCACCGTCATGATCGGCACCTTCCTCGTGTTCGCCGTCCTGCCGGTGATCGACATGAAGGAGATGGGCGTCGGCCTGGCCGCCGCCGTCCTGATCGACGCGACGCTGATCCGCGCGGTGCTCCTGCCCGCGACGATGAAGCTCCTCGGCGATCGCAACTGGTACCTGCCGAGGTCGCTCGGATGGCTCCCCCGCCTCGAGCACGAGCCGGCACCCGAGCCCACCCCGGCTCCGGCCGTCTGACGACCACCCCTCCGCCGGCGGCGCCGCACACGCGGCGCCGCCGGCATCTCGACCGCGCTCGCAGAGCCCAATTGGCCACCCCCGCCCCTGCCGCCGCGCCGCCTCTCCACCCGGAGGCGGTGTTGCGAAAAGCTTCCTGTCAGCGAGTCCACCGTCGCCTCTCGGCCCTGCCGGAGGCAAGTTGATGTTGGAGGCAGCAGGGGAGAGCAACCAGCTCGCCGCGGTCGTCTCGGAAGGCGCGGGCAC
>Ga0126307_10003187_pt1 | contig 11164 bp, 9 predicted proteins | sample Plot28_FD_89955 | JGI IMG/M metagenome (GOLD analysis project Ga0126307, IMG submission 89955) | Serpentine soil microbial communities from UC McLaughlin Reserve, CA, USA - Plot28 | ecosystem: Environmental > Terrestrial > Soil > Grasslands | place: USA: UC McLaughlin Reserve, Lake County...
CGGAACACCTCGACGGCGGCCACAGCGGTCACGAAGCGATGGCGGCGCAGAGGACGCAGCTCGCCCACCGGACGGCCATTGCGGCTCACCACGAAACTCCGGCCCTCATCGAGCGCACGCATAATGCGACCGCTGTCATTTCGCAGCTCCCGCTGACTGATTTGCTCGCTCACGCTACTACCGTAGCACTGAGTGCTACGCATGAGTCCACAGCCCGCCGTCCTACCTGCGCAGTTCCTACGCTCGGCTTCACCGGCTGGTTACTCCGGCTCGAGCCGCTCGCAGATCAGCGTGAGCTTCTCGCTGAGGACCGAGGCGTCGCCGGCCTTGAAAGCGCCGATCTCCAGGCTCTTCGGCCAGGCATTCACCAGCCGGTAGCGGCGCAGCCGGGCGCCCTCGAAGTTGAACACATTGATCGATCCGGTCTTGCGGGCCGCCGCCGGGTCGGACCGTAGAGTCCTGACCCAGTTCTCGAAGGTCTGGTCCGCCGTGAGTCCGCGGATCAGCGTCACTTCGCCGGCCTTGGGTCGGCCCGGCAGTTTTCGGATGATGAACGTGCCGTCCGGGGCGGCTTCCTTGGTCTCAATGACATCCTGCTCCAACGCCAGGCCAGAGACCTCGGCGATCCCGGCGATCTGCACACCGTCGATCTCCAGGCTGAACGAGTGGCCGACGGAACTGTCGATGTCCGGAGGGGCCATGCCGCCCATCGTGCCGCCCACCCGTCGCGTCGGCAAGGGCCACTGTTCCGGCAACCTCGCTAATGCGAAAGTCAACGTTTCCTGGTGTGGATTCGCAGCGGAGAAATGTTGGAGATGACGTCGTAGTCAACGTCCTTGTGCAGGAGGGGGACATCGTGCCGGATCGCCACGCACGCGATAAGACAGTCGACAAGGCTGCGTATCGTGCGACCTTCACGACGAGCCGCGGCGTACAACCCGGCTGCGGCTCGGAAATCCAGGCGCGGATCTATGCCCAGAAGAGGTAGGCCGTTCGTCAGTCGTTCCAGCGCCTCGGCGCGCGCCGGCGTATCGCCACCGGCAAGAAGCTCCATGATCACTGGCTCGGTGGTCGCCAATTCGGCACCCTGCTCAATGAGCGCGGTTAGCGCCTTTGCCGCGACCGTTCTCCGATCGCGCAGATAGTCAACCCAAGCCGACGTGTCGACCAATATCACGAGATTCGTGGCGACTCAGCGGACCGGAGCTCCTCCAGCTCACCGCCCCAGCCCACACCCTTGAGGCTTTGGAGGAACTCCCGTGTCAGCGGCAGCCCGACCAACCGGCGCAACGCCAAGTCCACTGCTTCCCGCTTAGTCCCCACGCCGTACCGCCGCATCACCTCAGCGATGAGCGCGTCATCTAACTCGATGTTGGTGCGGCCCATACACCAACGATACACCTCGACATATCTTGCAACGATCAGAGTGGCGGCCGAGACTACAACGCTGATGCCACTGCGTCGCATGCCTACGCTTGCACGACGAAGTTGTCGAACTCCACCTCCACCGCTTCTTTGGCATCTTCGTAGGTTTCGGCCACGAGAGCGACCGTGCCAGCAGTCAGCGGATCTTTTGAATCGGTCGCTTCGGCGGCCACCTCGCCATTGACGCGAAACGCGAGCCCTACAGCCTCGTCTCCCTCGCCACCCTTGCAGTCGGCCTCCAAACGGTTGGTGCCATTCACCTTGAATCCGGAAGGAAGCGGTAAACCCGTATCATCTGATAGCTGCGTATAATTGCCATCAATGCCGTACTTACTGATGACGACATAGTCATTGGCCACCATAAACAGGTATCCGGATGATTCGTCCCGGCTCACCCGACAGGCAACCCCATAAGCGGTCCCATCGGGAACGGTGAAAGCCTTGGCGTCGACCTCGATTCTGAGGTTGGAAGGAGCTGACGGGTACACGCTGCCAGCGCTCCGCGGTGGACTTGCCTCGGTGGAACCCTTTCCGGTCGGTTCGACGAACAAGCGGTATGCCTCATTCGTGTAGTGACCCCCCGCGCGAGTGGTACCGGCATCGTCCCAGCCATTCGTGCGACTGGCGAAGTCATCCTGGAAGACGACCTGTCCAATCGGTGAGGAGGGCGTGGTGGCATCTGTGCCGGTTTGTGCCGGCTCCGAGAACAGCCTGCTCACAATCAGAGCTACGATCACAACACCGCCGAGGACCAACACGACGATTTCCGATCGGGATAGGCCTTTGGAGACGCGATCCTCCGGTTCGGTCTGATCTGGCGATGGCCGATCCGCGACTGGCGTGGCAGGAGCGGCGGGTGGACTACTGTGCGCGCGGCGGTGTGTCGCCTGCTCCGCCTGTTGACCCGTCTGCTGAGCGTCGATCCGCTGATCCGGGATGTTGGCTGGCGGGGTAGATATCGCGGCCGCATCATCCTGTGCAGTCCGCACGTCGGCGAGCGTCGAGGCGAGGACCCTAAGGAGCCGGCTGGTGTCGTACTCAAAGCGGCTGGGGCTGAGTTCGAGAGCCTGACGGCGGGCCAGCCCAGCTATTGCAGCGGGCAGCTCGTCGGCATGCGGCATAGTCGCCCCCTCCACCAGGATCGGAATGATGCGGACCTTCCGTTGCAAGGCGGCCTCGATCTCCAGGCGCACGAAGTCATTGGGGTCATCAAGGCGTCGCCGCCCCTGCTTATCAATGACCGTGAGCCACTGATCACCGATCAGCGCCAGCAGTACGTCGCAGGAACCCACCGCCCTGGTGATCATCTCCACGAAGTCGTCGCCCACTCAATCGAGTCGACATCCTTGAAGATTTGACCGGCGCCGAAGTGATCTGCGAGTCGGTCGAACAACCAGCCGGCCGGGTAGGCGGTCTCCTTCCGTCGGTAGCTGATGAAGATCCGACCCGTTGATCCTGCGGCGGATTCAACCATCGCCCTCACCGTGCCACTGCCGACCTCGCACAAGCAGCGAGGCCGAATGCGAGCAAACGTGCGACGAACCGGCGAGCCGGCAGCCGTCACAACAAGTAGAGCACCTTGAGGCAGCCAGTGATACGTGTTAGCCCCTGTCAAGCAATCGATAAATCATGGAGGGCGCCATGCCTGACAGGCGTTCCATTTGGCAGACCGGCACCACGGTCACCGCGGTGTAACGGGTCCACGACGTCGGCTACTGCTGGATGATTGATTCGGCTGGCTGAGCCGTTGTGATCGGGTCTGCATGGCGATGCACGACCTTCCAAATCCCGTCTTCTGGGCGCATGATCATGGTAACCCGCAGAGCGATAGGGCTGAGGGTCTGCTGCCCGCCGACCTTGGCCTGGGCCCGCTCCACTCTCACAACGTAGGCAAGTTCAGGGGTTACATACTTCGATATGTTCTCAACGTCAACGACCTCGCCATCTCGCACTCGGGATGCGGCGAAATCAGAAACCGCAACAACCTGCTCCCATCCACATGCGACGGGCCCCAACGGGTTAGCGAGGGTGACATCTTGCCGATGAGACATCAAACTGAACGCGGATTCAGCATTTCCTCTCAGTAGCTCACCCTGCGCAATGGTGAATTGCTCCATCAATTGATCAACGTCGTCTTCCGCAGTCATCTCGGCCACCTCCGCTTAGATGCAGCCTAGGGGTTTGACGACCGACGACTGAGGCGACGACTCGATCAGATCACCGGTGGGTGTCGGGGGTGACGTACTCGATGCTCAAGCGTCACCTTGCTGATGGAGAACGGCATAGCGGCCACGCTGTTGGAGGGCGACGGCCGTCAGCTCACGATCTCGATCGCTGTGGTCGTCCTCACCCCGCGACCGCGGCCGCCATTCGAGCGACGCTCATGGACCTGGCCGACTGAGCCGGTCTGCTGCCTCCGGCCACAACGGCGGGTCCGGAGGTCGATCACGCGCAGTTCCTACGCTCGGCTCCACCGGCTGGTTACTCAGGCTGGAGCCGCTCGCAGAGTAGCGTGAGCTCTCGCTGAGAACTGAGGTGTGACCGGCCTTCAAGCGCGCCGATCTCCGGACTCTTCGGGGGAGCCATTCACCAGCCGCTCCGCGGCAGCCGGGCACCCTCGCAGTAAACACATTGATCGACCCGGTCTTGCGGGCCCTCGCCGGGTCGGACCGCAGAGTCCTGACCCACTTCTCGAAGCTTTGGTCTGCCGTGAGCCCGCGGGTCAGCTGTCGTAACTAATGGCCGGGTTCAACGACGATGCTCGTCGTGATGACGTCCGTGCCAAGGTCAATAATCACCGTATGCGTCCCTGGGGTCAGCGGGTGCAACAGCACGACCCAGCCGTGCCCGACGGACAGACCTGTCGTACCGGCCGGCTGACCGAAGATGTTGTCCTCGGGAAGGACGATGTTCAGTAGTCCAGTCTCCACCTCGGCCACCGGTACCGCTCCACCATCGACGGTTACCGACGGAGCAACGTCCACGTCGGCCTCGCGCGCACAATCCCGCAACTCGGCTTCAGTGGTGCCATTCCCCTCGAACGTGCTGCACTCGAACGAGGATGCCGCGACGAAGATCTTGGTGCCGGGCTTTACCGTGCACGACTCGACACCGCCGGGCGCGAACGGCGAGACCGTGCCGCCAAGGTCAAGGCACGCGAACGCGGCCCCACCGCTGCCGAAGGGGTTTTGGGCATCCGGTGTCTCAAGCACCGTCGTCCACAGCGCAGCGAGGTAATCGTCAAGCCTCTTCTCCGGGACGGCGCTGGCTGCGGGTGCGACCAAGCCGAGCGCCACGACGGCGGAGAACAGCACTGCAGCGAGCCGGAACACAACATGTCCGAGCCCCCAAATGTGACCGCGCATGACGATTCCCCTCCCTCTGCGAGTGCTCCCCCGAGCAGCGCCTCACTGGGCACCATATCTTTTGGGTCGCTAGGCGGCTGCGAAACACGCGAAGCGAAGTCGGGCTTGACCAGTCCTCGCAGTCGTAGCGGTCGTGGTCGTCCCAGGGCAGGTCGCGGCCACTGCCCGGGCAACGCGGTGGCCACTTCACCGGGGCGGACGACCGCGGGCGTTACTGCTCAGTGGCGACACCGTGGCCGGCACCCCCGACAAGCACTGGGTCTCGTTCATGCGTAGCTCAGCTGCCGCTGTCGGCGGCGGTGGCGATGGTCGCGTCCCAGGTGCTGGTCCTCGACTTCGATCCGCTGTACGACAACATCGGCGACCGGGTGGCAAGCGATGCCTGGGTGCGTCGGTCGAAGGACCGCTAGACCGCCTGGGTGCGCGGCGACTTCGACCACCCCATAGCTAGCCCGACCGCGACCCCGTCTAGTGCCCTGAGCCGTCGATCGAGGCCTTCGACCGGCTCACGGGCACCGCTGCTACCGGAGGGCGACCCGCAGCTTCGAGACTCCGGAGCCCCGACCGGCCGACACCCGCACCTCGAGCCCGCGGGCGGTCCGCACCAGGTCGGCCTTGACGCGCTCGCCGTCCAGGCGCACCGACCGAATGTCTGATCCACGTGGCACCACCGCGCCGATCGTCAGCCGCACATCCCCGCGACGCCGGACCTCGGTCAGGTAGGTCTTGCCCTGCCGCTTCGCCGACACGTCGATGCTGAGATCGTCGCCGAGCCGGATCCACCGGGCCGACGCCGCACGCTGGTCCGGCGGCAGCTGCGGCACGACGGCCAGCCGGCCGCGACCGAGATCAGGGGAAACGCCGAGCCACTGGTGCACTATGGGCCAGAGCACCCCGTACGCCCCCCAGGCCTGCAGCACCATCGACCGCTCCGTGAACAACCGATCGATGTTGGCGCCGAAGTCCGGGCTGGGGACGATCTCCGGCATGGCCCCCGGCATCTCCCAGATAGCGGGATCGAGCTGCGACTGGGCATTCCCGTTGATGTAGTGCTGCTGCTGGTCATCACCCAGCCGGCCGTAGTTGCCCTCACTGACCGCGGCGATTGCCGAGTTGAGCGTGAAGACGTTGCGCTCGCTCGGTACCGCCGAGACCACCGAGTCGCAGCTGGGTCCGGGATTGCCGGCCGGGGCCGACGTCGGACCGGTGCCAGTGTGGAACAGTCCGTACGTATCGGTGTAGCACGACTCCTCGTGCTCGTTCAGCGTCGCGTTGGCGTGCGCGCGGGAGGCCAACGGCCCCGCCGCCCGACCGGGGATCCGCGGCAGCACCGCATCGGTCGGGGTCAGGCCGATCCAGTGCCGCTGGAACACCTTCTCGTTGCCGGGTTCCTCCAGCGAGTCGGCGTACGACCGGGTGTCGCCGCCGTACCACCAGTCCTCCTCGAACTTCTCGAGCAGGGCGCGGGCTTTGCCTACGGCCCAGCGGCGGGTCGGAGTGTCGCCCATTGCCTGGGCCATGTTGGCCAGGTCGGCATAGCCGCGGATGGTGTAGACGGCGTTGTCCAGCTTCTCCTCGCCCATGCCCGGGCGCTCGACGTTGCCGAGACCCTCCGGCCAGCCGTCGTTGTCCTCGTCCAGACCGGCGACGAACTCCATCGCCTTCTTGCTCGCCGGGTACAGGTCACGGAGGAAGGCCTGGTCACCGGTCCAGCGCCAGACCAGGGCCACCGCGGACGGGTACTTCGCAGACTCGTCGGTGTTCCCCGGATCCTCGTCCGCTCCGAAGTACACGGCTCCGTCCGGGGTGACCTCGTGCACGATCTTGCCGCTGTCGGGATTGATGATGTTCGACACGTCGCGAAGCGCCCGCAGGTGGTCCTTGATCACGGCGAACTGTCCGGCCGCTACCGCGGCGAACGCGGTGTACTCCCCGTCGGTACCGAACAGCCAGGTGTAGTCCGGCCACCCGGCGCCGAACCAGCGCATCTGCTCGAGCGTGCCCTCCGGCGCCGGGTACCGCTTTCCGGCCTCCACCCACCGCAGGTCGAGGTCCTCGACCCGCTGTTCGGAGGCTGCCAGCATTTGCTTGGACCAGCGCACGCTGTCCTCCACCAGCCGGTTTCCGGGCAGGTCGACCACGGTGCGGCGGTCGATCCGCTTCCGCTGCGCGATCTTGTCGGCCAACGCGTCCTCCGGATCGGCCAGAGCCTTCTTCAGCTGCGCGCGGGCGTCGGTCGGGCTGCTGGCGGAGCCGCCGACGGCAAACCAGACTGTGCGCACCTGGCCGGCACGCAGCCGGACCTGGTAGGTGAGCCGTCCGCCCGCGCCCTCGCCGTACTCGGTGTCGTCACAGCGCTCCGGCTGGGTCGGAGCGTTGGGGCCGGATGCCGGGCAGATCACCGCGGGGTCCTGGGGCCCGCGGAAGTCCTCACCGACCACGGCGGCGGTCGGCTTCAGCCTGGAGCCGAAGGCGGCTGACCAGTCGTGGGACTCACCGTTGCTGTTCGGCGGCGTGCCCCGGTCGCGGAACAGGATGTGCCGATTGCCGGTGGTGGCCTTGTCGGGCAGGTTCACCGCGGTCTGGGACGGGGTGGTCTCGCCCCAGGGGTAGGAGCCCAACAGCTCGGAGTGGGCGTCGGCCCGCAGTTGGACGGTCCGGTTCCGGTTGGCCCGCAGGCTCAGCCCGACCAGCACGCCCGACACCCCGTCAGGAACGAAGTCAGTGCGGCTGGCCCGGACGCCGTTGGTGGTCGGCAGGTCGGCCCGTACGTAGCCCCAGCCGGAGGTGGTCCGGTTCGCGGAGCCGATCCAGTCGCCGTTGATGCCGAACCACATGCCGTCCAGCATCTTGACATTGGGCAGCCAGAAGCCGCCCATCTCCCCGCGGGTGTGGAAGCCGGCCGCCGGGTAGTACCCGTCGGCGGTGCCTAGCGCCCAGGCCCGATCGCCGGTGACCACGACGCGACGGTCCTCCAAGCGCCGGGTCTCGGACAGCTCGGGCGAGCGCGCCAGGTCGGAGTCGACCACCGGAGGCGGGGCAGCGGCCGCCGGCGGCGAAAGCGGGGCGATTACCAGCGCGAGCGGGGTCGCCGCGGCGAGCAGGCCCAGGGTCTTCTTACGCATCCTCGACGGCACAGTCAGCCTCTCCATTGGGACTGCGTGCGCGCGCCGCCCCCCGGAGAATGTGCTAACAAAACCGCCACCCCGATCGGTGCGGACGGCAATTTCGCGCACCGGACTGAAGGCTTTCTATCGGGTGGGCGTATATCGGCGCAAGAGGCGCGCGGAACATTTATTGAAATCGCGTTCAGAGGCGCCCGCTCGCATTGTGCGGTCGAACAAGATTGGACCGTGCGTCGCCTCTCAGCCGTTGCGGCGGTGCTCGGAGGTGTGCTCCTGGCCGCCCCGCCGCCCCGGTCCCGCCGGCGTACGCGGAGGAAAGCCCTGTTCCCGCAGTACCGGGTTGCGGGCGCCGCCGAGCCCCTTGCCGACGTGACGCCGGTCGGGGGGATCGGGGTGTTCAAGCCGGGCTGAGCGTCGCGGCTGTTCAGCAGCGGCGCTGCTGACGTTGGAGGTGGGCCGCGACAACCTCAACGTGCCGGTACCGCTGATCGTGGTCGTCTCGCTGCTCACCCTGGCCGCGCTGGCCGGCATGGCCTGGCTGTGGCTGCGGAACCGGGCGGTCGATCCGGAGCCCGCTCCCTGTTATATGGCTGCCCGCGTCTCTTGCTCCCTCACGCGCGCTGCGAGGATCTTTTCTACAAGCGGCCTTGGCAGCGGGTTGTCGGGCGTGAAGTGAATGGTCGCTCCGGAGACTTTATGAGTCTGCGTGATCTCGCTCTTCATGGCTCGTGCAAGCTCTGGACTCATTGTGAAGAACGACAAATGATCGGGCTGCGCGACAAAGCCGACCAAGTCGTACTTCAAAGCGAAGATCACCGAGGTGCCATAGGAGATTCGCTCCCGGACGCCCGGAACGGCGGATCGGATTATCTGCCGCAGCTCTTCGAGAGCGCTTCGGCTGCCCTCAGGCAATCCCGCTAGATATGCATCGACGGCTGCCGGATCATCCTTGCTTCTCGCCATGTCACCTCCATGGTCAGAAGGCATCTTGTGCCAGGCTCGGCCGGGATTTCAAGCGCCTTGCTAGGTCGGATGCTGAACGCCGCATCAAACCACCTGCTCCGAGCCAGGACGCTAGGAGGTGGTTGACCGACACCGGTGCCAGCTCGCACTCGATGCCTCCAGTCATAACGTATCGCGGTTAATCGTCCACCGATGTCGGTGGACGATTAACCCCGATCCTTGTCGCCGACCTCGATCCGACCGGCCGTGCCGTCAACAGTGACCATCTGATCGTCGTGCAGCAGAGCTGTGGCGTTGCCGGTGGCAACCACCGCCGGCACCCGGTATTCGCGGGCGATGATCGCCGGATGTGACAAGACACCGCCGGTATCGGTCACCAGGGCTCCGACGCTGGGAAACAGGACCGACCAGACGGGCGAGGTGATCGGACACACCATGACATCGCCGGATCGGAGCCTGTCGAAGCGGGATTCATCCATGATCACCCGGACTGGCCCGGTGTAGCGGCCGGGCGAGGCAGGGATCCCATCGAGCAGATCACCGTCCACACGCTGCTCGCGGTTGGCGGAGGCGGCCTCCATAACCCGGTCGATGTACCACACCAGAGCCTTCATCAGGAACCTTGGCTCGGCCGGCAAGGAGTCCAACGATGGCGGCGGGCCAGGCCGCTTGCCGTACGTCGGAGGCCCGGGGTGCTGCTCGATGAAAGCCCGCTCCCCCCGGCGCAGGGTCACCAACTCGCGCCGATCTTCGCCCTCGCGAAAGGCGGCGCGCGCCTCATCCAGGGTCAGAAAGAAGACGTCGTCAGGCTCTGTGAATTGTTCGCGGGCCGTCAGCCGCCGACCAAGTTCGAGCAACCGACATCGCAGTAGCGCGATCGGGACGCTGATGGTGAAGAACTCATTGTCCTCGCGTACGGGGTAGGCCCGCTCGGCTCGGGACAGCGCTCGTTCGAAGCGCTCACGCTCCGCCGTCGGGTGGCGCGACAAGGCAGACCGTGCCCGATCCACCGCCACCTCCCGATGCTCGGTAAGCGTGGCCGCGTCTGCTGCCGGGTCATATCGGTGCGCGAGCTGGTCGGCGAGCAGCCGCAAGGTCAGTTCCGGCGTCTCGGCAAGCGACGGATCGGCAACTTCATATCGCAGCGCTCGGATGGAGAAGTCGCGTTGGTAGTCGGCGAACGCCTCGGCGAATTCCGGGTCGGCGGTCGCCATCCGCTTTGCGGTACCACTGTCAACGCGGTCTAGCAGCGCGCATACCGCCGGTCGCTCAGCGGCCAGCCGGGCAAGTTCCGCCAGCCGATGAGCGGGTTGGGTCGAGGTAGACGACAAGCCCGCGAGCAGCACGAGGAATTCCTGATCGGACCAGCCGAGCTGCTCCTGACAGGTGAAGGCAAGGTCGGCGAGGATGGGCACGAGCGCGGCGTGCAAAGTGAAGTGAATTTCGGTCCCCCACCGCAGAAGCTCCGCTGCTCGGCCGGTGTCGGCATCCAGCGCCGGATCGTCAAGGGCCTCGAGATCCACCTCACGCAGCTCGGCTATCCGAGCATTCAGTTCAGGATGCCATTCGTCGTACCACTGCTCCACGAGACGGCCGGGCTTGTCCGAGCGAATCGCCGCCACCGCATCGGCGACCCGGCGACGCATGGTCGGCACGAGCCGGACCAGGAGTGGCATCAGAAATGCGGGCGGCGTAGGCCGGTCCTTACCGCCGAGCGGAACCAAGCGGCTGTAGTCCCAGCCGCCGATCTGGGCGAACTCAAGGGTGTCGGCCAATAACCCAAACTCGCCGAACATACGCCGGATGGCTTTGTTCCTAGGCTCGCCCGCGGCAACCGAAAGGCTCATCGGCGTCCACGGCTTTGGCGCGTGACTTGCCTCGCGCTCCCAGAAGCCCGGCGGCAGCTCTACCGGCACCGGGACCGGCTCGACCGGCTGCTCAGGCAGGCTGGTAATCGGCCGCGCCTGTAGCAGGACGAGGTCGCTACCGGCGAGCGCCCACTCAATGTCTTGCGGCGCCCCCCGGTGACGCTCCACACGCCGAGCGAGTTCGGCCACCCTGATCGCCTCCGCCGCGTTGATAGCGCCCTCCGGTGCTGCCCTGCAACTCGCTTCGCCACCACGTACGACCCACTCGTCGGGAGACGCCTGCCCGGAGACCAGGCGCTCGCCGAGGCCGCGGACGGCATTGACGACCGCGGTGTCTCGATCGCCGCTGATCGGATCAGCGCTGAATGCGACGCCGGCTGCGTCGGCCTGCACCATCGGCAGGATGAGAACCGCCATC
>Ga0126307_10003188_pt1 | contig 11163 bp, 10 predicted proteins | sample Plot28_FD_89955 | JGI IMG/M metagenome (GOLD analysis project Ga0126307, IMG submission 89955) | Serpentine soil microbial communities from UC McLaughlin Reserve, CA, USA - Plot28 | ecosystem: Environmental > Terrestrial > Soil > Grasslands | place: USA: UC McLaughlin Reserve, Lake County...
GCGAAGTGGCCCAATACGAGAACTTCTACCGGCTGTGCTACATGCGGGGTCCAGGGGGCATCATCGTAGCGCTGGCTGAAGAGCTCTTCTGATGCGTTCAGCGCTTCGTCACGGCTGTGATCCTCCGCGGAAGCATACTGCTTGCGCGCCAACTCGCGCCGCGGTTTTGTTAGGCGCATTTAATCAGGTTAAGTCGAGCTGCTCTCATGCGTACGCTTCCCGAAAGAAGCGTAGGTATGCGTTAAATCCTAATCCACGCGAAGAGTAGGTCGAGCTAAGTCGCTCAATAAAAACATTTCTCATCTTCCTATCCCGACCCCTTGGGTTCGTCCATGTTCTCAAGGAGGCGACCGGGGAGGGGGTCAGGAGTTAACGCCCCGGGTCTGATAGAGGAAGCCTGGTCGTCCAGACCTCGATGTGTGTAGAAGCCGGTTTGAGCCGTTGTCTTGTGTGTTAGGTCCTCTGGGCCCTCGACGGTTCGTTCGTCAGCTTCAACAACGTTTATGGCGCCCTTGAGCAGCTATGGATATCTGGGACGGGATTGGTATAGGAACCGAGGACTGTTCAGCGGCATGCTCAGGGGTGTGTCGAGACCTCACTGAGCCCCAGAGATCCTTACTTTTCTCTATCGGACCTGACAGCTGCTAGCCCCAACCCCTTGCGTTGACCAATGGTAGCGAAGTGCTAAGGCGTTGCGGACAGCCACTTTTCAGGACATAGGAGATAGCGTGGAAGATCTCTGCAGGGAATGAGCAAACATTTGCAGTGAACAGAAGACCGAAGCGGAGCCAAGCTTACCGTCCCAATAACGACCGTTTTTGGTACAAGACTTGGGAGCCTAATATAGGCAATTGAACTTCTTCTAATCGGGGTTCTCAGAAGTTCGTGGGTTGCGGATGCCCGCAAGAAGTCGGTCGCGAGTGTCATAGTGGCCTGTCTTTCCGTAATAATACTTGTGCGTTCAGCGGCCTGCGGCGAGGACGCGCGGCACTTCGGAGTGCTACGGAGAGGAGCGAAGGATTGGAGAACGCTGGCCTTGGGATCTACACCCTCATCTCCAAATGGGGGTTCCCGAAAACCTACCGGGGCAAGATCATGCTGGTGTCCTTCCTAGGTACTCACGCGCCGGTGCTCGGCACGGCCCTCTACCTCCTGCTCGGCGCCTCGGTCGGCTTGGGGGCAGCCTTGCGTATCCTGACGCTCCTGGTGGCGGTCACCCTCGTCGGGACCGCTGCAACGCTGCTGGCCTTGGGGGCGTTGCTCGCCCCTGTGAGGCTGATCTCATCGGCCCTGAAACGCTACCTCGACGACCGGACCAAGCCCGATCCCCCCATAGGCTCCTCCGACGAGGCGGGCAGGCTCATGGCCCACGTGCGATACGCCGTCGAACACTTGGACTCCTCCATCCGCTCGCTCGAAGGGCTCTCGGGCACAGACCACCTGATCGGCCTACCCAACCGCCGGGATGGCGAGGGCGGTTGGCCAACGACATCGCGCGGACTAGGCGAGGCGGAGCTTAGAGCGGTTAGTCGAACGGGGCCGGCTTACTTCCTCCGCCTCCTATCAAGCTTGCTACACTCAATGCCACCGCAACGAAAAGCCTTACCGCTACCGTGGCTTTTGCAGATATCGTTTGACCCAAGGATAGGTAGTACGCGTACCCCTTTCCCCAAAGGTAGTAAGTAGCGTCTCGCACTGCCCCCCTATTCGAAAGCACATACTTGAATTCCCGACGCTTGAGTATGAGGCACAGTGCCCACCCTATGGCCAGTGTAAGGAGTCCATTCCTCAAAGCGTTATTCGGGGGTGGGGGGCTTGCCGGGGGTACTGGGATGAACACTTTCGACTTTTGGTATCCGAGGCTGTCATTGTTCTCGAATGCCACCTTGCCAACCATGTCGAGGATTCGCTCGGCTCTATCCCGGTCGGTGTCTTTGTAGGTGCGTTCAACAAAGATTGCGGGTCTAGGGCGGGGTCCAGGGTCCCCCGGTATCTCCTCGGTCTCGATGGCCAGGTTATCCAACAGTTCGGCGGGTTTCATCTGTAGGTCCAAGCGTCTGATGACTTCTTTGGCTGTAGAGCGAGTATGGATGGCGTTTTTTATTGCCTCAAGCTGTTCAGGCATACCCGGGGGGTCAAGGGCGAGGCCTCCCCACTTCCATGTCTCTACGCGGTGGTTTCTACCGTTCGGCGTATGAGCCATCCACACGTAGCCGCGGGCCTTATGCATATCCCCCGGCTGTTTAGTACTCGCTACGGGTGGCGGGGGGTTATATGTCGGCGCCTGCCAGAAACTCACCATAGCCACGATTACCGCGACAACCGCCACCTGTAACATCATCACCATCGCCCCAGCTACTCTCCGCTCCATGGGCAATGTGTTGCGTCTCTGTCTGATTCCCGTGAGCACCAGGGCAGAGAAAGCATGGGCCCACACTCGCACGACACCCAGGATACCCCCTTCCCGGAGCGCTTCGCGTGAAAGACCAAAGAAGTCCCTACGCAACTCTGCTGAATAGCGAAGTCGGAAAGACTTCGGGTAAAGAAACAGCAGTGCCCCGTAGAACCATGCAAAGATTAATAGGACGAGAAATCGGGCTCGACGACGAGATATCATGGGGCAGCTACCCCCCTGTCTCTTTCGGCAACCCTTTTGTCTCTTCCTCTATGGAGTCGCCTGCGAAGCGATGTTCTTCCTCTTGCTCATCGCTACCCCGCCTCGCAAGCCGTCGCTCTAGCTCCTTTTGGTCTAGGCCGTATTTACCAACAAGGTCTGGGGTAGTGCGTTTCTCTTCTGGGGGAGCAGTCCCATGAAAGTACATCCAGTGTAGCTCTGCTTCCTCATGTGGAAGTAACTCGAATTCCCTTGCAATGGCGTTCACAAAATCAGGTGGCGGGTGTTCTTTGTAGAGGTAGTTAGAAATAGATTGCGCCGTCGTGGGAAACGTGCCGTCGCGGGTCCATTTCTTTGCCAGAGCACTTCGATTGTATGGCGGCTCGTGCTCCTGCATTAACAACCATATTTTCTTGCCTATAGCACTCATCGTCTTTATCTCCTCGCTCATACCACATTGTCGCAACGTCAACCTGTAATACGCAAGGGTATCTGAATAATTTCAACACATCCGAGGGAATTTCAAAGAATACTAAAACATTGGCAAAGAATCATTGCAAGACGAAACGAAACGTGTAACACTACCTGCAGACCCAGCAAGCAATCAAGAGGGGTGGTTGCGTGAGGTAGCTACAGCGCAGGCACAGGATGTAAAAGTTCGACGCAAGGAGGTAAGGCGATGGCGGCAAGGTTAAGGCGGGCGGTAGTTGCAGTAGCCCTGACGCTACTGCTGGCCACGGTCCTTGCAGGCGTGGCGTGGGCCGCTAACGTAATACATTGCCCCAACAGCACCGAGTACCCTACTTGTGTGGGCACAGGTAAGAACGACGTGATGTACGGCACTAACAAAGCTGACTCGATAGCGGGCGGCCACCGTGGCGCTGATACCTTATACGGGCGCGGCGGGGATGATAATGAGCTCATCGGCGGCGTAGGCCCCGATAAGGTATACGGCGGTTACGGCAACGACTTCATCACTAACCAGGAGAGCGACTACCCCTTTGGCCGGGACGCAAACCACGGCGGCTCCGGCAACGATTACATCGTGGGCAACATAAGCCCCGAGCACCACTACGGCGGGCGGGGTAACGATTTCATTACTGACCATCAGGCAGGCAACAGAAACCCGGACTACTTTCGCTGCGGTCCCGGGCGCGATGAAGTCTACTTCAACAAGGGCCTCGATAAGGTTGCCGACGATTGCGAGATCCTGGTCGCTGCTAGGTAGGTTGCTGCAAGGTCCTGGGCTTGCCCCGGGGAAAGGAGGAAACCGTGGGGCCTATCCGCGTGCTGATCGAGGGCTTCTTTCGAGGACGCTACGGGTGGTACGAGGGATACAGTGCGTTTCGGCTGCTGGCAGCCAAGAGGTGTCCAAAACGAGCGCCGTGGTCGGTATGGGGCTCATGCTCGTCTTGGATAGCAAAGAATAAACAGGAGCAGATGAAACCGGGAACGTGCGTGGGGCGGGCTACGCGTTGAGGGGGGCTTGAGAACTTGCCTATCAGGTGGCGCCTGACGCTGTTCATCGCCCTCGCGATAGGGGCCATACTCCTTGTCCTTGTCATGGCGCTCTTCTACTTGCTCAAGGATGCCCTTTTTACGAATGTCGAAGTCACCGCCAGAGGCCGGGCTATGAAAGCCGCCAAGGACATACGTGCGGGAGAGACCCTGCACAAGGATGATGTCGAGGAACTCACCCTGGACGGGGTCTTCGTGATCGTAAGGGACGGAAAGGGACGTGTGCTCCCCGAGTCGGTACACTTGCCGCCAGGGGGCGGAGCCAGGGATACCGTCTGGCGAAAGGCGCTGAACTCCGGTGAGCGTGCCTGGGGCAAAGCCGAGATATCCAGCAACGATCCGGCCTACATCTACGCTGTGCCTGTGGACCCGCCGCACGGACCCGCAAGGGTGGTGGAGGCAGGAAAATCCTACAAGCCGGCGCTGGAGGTTGTACAGGACGTCAGAGCGATCCTCGCCACAGGCATCGGCGTGGCCTTCCTCCTCTCCATCGGCGGCGCCTACCTGCTAGCACGGACGGCCCTGCGGCCTGTCGAAGCTGTAACGGCCACGGCGCGGGAGATGGGGGAGCGGGATCTCGGGAAGCGGCTGCCCGTCGCGAATCCCAATGATGAAATCGGACGCCTTACCACCACGATAAACGGTCTGTTGGCGCGTCTCGATGCCGCCTTCTCGCGCCAGCGACGCTTCGCCGCCGACGCCAGCCACGAGCTGAGAACCCCACTGACCGCGATAAGCGGGCACGCCAGGATGCTCGACGAGTGGGCCCTCGATGGAGACAAACAGACGGCGCGTCGGAGCGTCGGCACCATCCGCAGGGAGGCGGGGAAGATGCGCGGCTTGGTCGAGTCCCTACTAACGCTCACCCGCGGGGACGAAGGCGCACCCATGAAGGTAGGACGTTACGATCTCGGTGCGGTTGGGAAGGAGGCGACCGAGACTGCTAGGGCCGCCGCTGACGGCAAGGTGTCCGTCGAGTTCGTTCCAAACGAGCACGAGATCATGGCAACCTTCGATCGGGAGCGGGTAATGCAGGTGGCTTCTATTCTCCTTGACAACGCGGTCAAGTTCACGCCTGAGGGTGGGAGCGTCAAGGTAAGGGTGGAGGAGGAAGACGGCAGCGTGGCGCTGGCGGTCTCTGATACTGGGGTTGGGATCTCCGAGGAGCAGCTGCCCCTCATCTTCGAACGCTTCCACAGGGCTGATCCCTCCCGCTCCGAGGGTGGCGCGGGCCTAGGGCTGTCCATAGCCCGCCAGATCGCCGAGTCCCATGGCGGCCAGATAAGGGCCAAGAGCACGCCGGGCACAGGCTCGACGTTCACCCTCCTGCTACCGAGAAACGGCCCTGGCTCCCTTACTTCTTCTGAGCGTCCTACAGAACCGAGCGCCTAGAAAGCGGACTTGTGTTAGGTCTTCGGCCTCACCCTTTCGGGGCCGCTCGTTTTCGACCAACCGACCATCAACACTGCCGGACACGGAGGGTAGTCGACGGTTCGTTCGTCAGCTACAAGGGCATTAAAGGCGGCTTTGAGGAACTACGGAACCTCGGGGCGGGATCGGCAGAGGAATCGGCGATGCTTCAGCGGCATGGTTAGGGGTGTGTCGAACCCTCTCGAGGGCTCGAAGATCCTAACCTCCCTCTTGCGGTCCCGACTGGTGTGCAGAGCTCGCTCCTACGCTCGTGGCAGGTGGATTCTGCGAACTACTTCGCCTTGTGGGCGTTCTGCGAAGTTCTGCATGGTCCCGGTCCTATGCGGCAGGGGTTCTTATGTGGTATCGGAGATTCGAGGCTCCGCGTACATACATTCTCTGCGAACTTTGCTCCTAACTTACAAAAATGCTGCGAAAACAACAAATATCTCGAAAGGAGGATGCCTAGACCCTCAACATTCATCGCGGATTCATCGCAGTGTGCTCTGCTTGTCGTGGCGATCCTACGACAAGGAGGTAACGATGGCGAGGGCTATAGAGGAGCTTGGGCGTCTGAGGGTCGGCTACGCGGAGCTCGGCATGCATGGGGACAGTCAAGGGAGCGTCAAGCAGCAGGTCCACGATGGTGACACCATCACGGTGAAGGCAGCCGGCAGGGAGCCAGAGGATGAGATCGGCAACCTCGCCGTGCGCTTCCTCGGCGTCGACGCACCCGAGGTCAGCCTCCCACTACCTGGTCAGGAAGGGTTCGTCGGCATCGGCGATGACCGCTGGAAGGAGTACCTCAAAGACCCGTTCCGGGAGCCTTTCGACCCGCCTCTCGACGGCGACTTGATCGAACACCTCACGGATCGCGTCGGGCCTAACGCCGCGGCCAACCACGCGCGCCACGCCGAGGAGGGGCATCGCGCGCTGGAGAACCTCATACTCAAGGATCTCGATGAGCTCGGCCAGGAGTCAGCAGATTTCAGGTTCTTCTTTGTCTTCGCACACGAGGTTATGGATGGCTACGCCCGCCTGCTGTGCTACGTCAACCGCTTCCAGCCCAACGAGAACGATCCCGCCCCCCGGCCGCAGAGCTACAACGTGCGGTTGCTCGGCGCGGGACGGGTCACCCCGTATTTTATCTGGCCGAACGTCGACCCGTTTCGCCGGAGCGGCTCGCTTGTCGAGGCCGTACCCGAGCCTGGCAGCGCGGCGGACCTCGCGAGCGGGGGAGAGGCTGGGAGGAACGCCCTCTCCGAGGCGCGCGACCTCGTGCGCGCCGCCCGCGAGGACAAGCTCGGCGTCTTCGAGAAGGAGGACCCGCTCGTGCTCCTACCCTTTGAGCTGCGGTTCATGAGCCGCCGGGAGCCCCCAGACCGGTGGGTCGTAGACCTGACTAGCGACGGCGACGAGCTCGTGTCTCCGCAGCGGTACTGGACCATTCCCAACGCCGAGGACCGCCTCTTCGTCCCGGAGGAGTTTGTGCCGCTATTCGTGGAGAAGGGGTGGCGCCGCAAGGAGGTGGTCTGAGAGGTGCCTACCTGCGCAGGGCCTCCCTGATCGATGCCGACCTGCATGATGCCTCCCTGAGCGGGGATAACTACTGGGCGGGGCTTCAACGCGGTTTGCGGTCAATATCGTAGCAGCGCAGTACAGCGGCGCTGCCAGTTAACCATAAGGGAAGGGAAGTCAGAGCATGACAGAAAAAGCCGCTAAGGTCTGGCAACATTTGGTTCGCGGGGCAGAAATTGATTACGAATTTCTTGACGACCTTACGACCACGGGCACACAAAAAACTGGACACACCAACCAATACGACTGGGGTGGGACGAACCCAGCTTCCCTTGCGTATCCTACCCGCTTGCACGCCCATGACGCCGAAAAACCTAAGAAACCCATACCGGGCCTTCAGATAGACGGCTACTTCTTAGATGACGACTCCAGTACCACTCGAGCGCCACAAAACTCCTACGGCAACAAAAGGTATCCTCACGACTCCCAGTTTGTGATCCGCTTTCCAGTCCACTGGAATCGCAAGCTGGTGGTCACCAGCGCCCCTGGGCTACGCGCGCAGTACGCCAATGACTTCATCATCGGCGACTTTGTCCTAGCCAAGGGCTACGCTTTCGCTTCAACCGATAAAGGCAACAGCGGCTTACGCTTCTACAGCGCTGACCAGAGGCCAGGAGAAGCGGTGTTCGAGTGGCATCGGCGTATCAATCAGCTTACAGAAGCTGCCAAAGACGCCGCCGAAAAATACTATGGTGAGAGCCCGTATCGCACCTACATCACGGGAAACTCCAATGCCGGTTACGTGACCCGTTACGCTCTGGAGAACCACCCCGATGTCTATGACGGCGGCGTTGACTGGCAAGGGCCGCTCTGGATTGATCCCGAGAGCCCCAATTCTGACCGTGATGATAAGGGTCCTAACCTGCTTACGTTTCTGCCTGTGGCACTTAAGTATTACCCAAGGTATGTGGAGGCCAGAGACAAGCTGAGAGAGATGAGCAAGACTGACCCCAAGGGCTCCGTGTATAAGGAGATTTGCCAATTTGCCTATAAGGCAATAACCGATGCGGGTTTCCCGGGCTCGACGCAAACAGGCGAACCCGCTTTTCCATGCTCAGGCGAAGTGGAACTCTCAGTCTTTCAGCTGCTGTGGGACTATCACTATACAATCTACTGGGGCTCTACAGAGGGAGTTTTCAGGGAGGAGTTTGATCCGTATTACCCCGGCGCCGAAGCCGATTACAAATATAAGGATAGGATAGATCCGGCAAAAAACCTAGCGGCACAGCTAGTCAAGAGCGCTGTAAAGAATGTATCGCTCACCGGGAATATAGGTAAGCCTCTCATAACCTTGCACGGCACGCTCGACACTCTGCTGCCCATAAAGCACAGCTCAGATAAATACGCTGAGCTCATTCACCAAAAAGATAAGGCAGATCTACACCGCTACTACATAATAGAGGGGGGAACCCACGTGGACTCACTCTACGATTATGAGGGCCCCGATCTGAATAAGCCCAACTCAGAAATAAAGAGGAAGTTTCGTGAGAAGGTGCGCCCGATCCTACCCTGCTACCGAGCCGCTTTCGACAGGCTGGTGGATTGGGTTGAGGATGGAGTGTCGCCCCCCGACAACCAAACCATACCGAAACCCGAGGGGGATGTCGTTAACAGCTGCTCGGTGCTAGGCAAGCAGGAGTAACCCTCCAGCGACGTTCAGGACTAAAACCTGCGAAGCAAGTGGAAGACGCAGACTCACGTGTTGATCGGTCGTCGCAGCTCGGTGGTCAGAGGAAAGGGCTTTTGAATGCCAAAGTTGCTGTTGCACTTCAGAGTAAATTAGGGAGAGTGCCGAAAGAAGAGGAGTCTCATCACCGACCGTAGAGATTCTTTCCGCCGCTACTCCCTCCCTAGTAGCGGCGGAAAGAAACCAGCTGGGGGGAGGGGTAGCAGGAGATTCATGGGGCGGTCTGTTAGAAGAGGCCCTATCGGCCTGACGCACGTGTGCGCATAAGCCGTTCTAAGTTGTCCCCCATCCCGGCAACTCCTCTGGCATTCAGAGCACGCCTTTATCGGTTACAACACCGTTCTAGACGGCTTTGAGGAGGCGCAGAGCATCGCGGCTTGGGGTTGAGACAAGATGGATGATGCTACGGTGATGTTTCACGGCATCTCTCAGCTACTCCAAGCAGTACCCCAGGAACTCCAGGAGCCTGACCACGTTCTCATACCTCACGAACACCGTAATACGGCGCAGAGAGCTGCTACTCTTCCTCTTCGCCAGCTTCCTGTATATCCTCCTGATTCTGAAGGCGTCCCTGAGGCTGATCTCGGCCGTCTCCCACCGGACGGGGAGAAGTTCCTTGTTCCAAATCCCCCAGATCCTGCCCGTCTCCAACCCTTCGGAGAACTCCTCGGGTTTGGCCATGTATCGCTCCACGTAGCTGGTCGCCTGTTTCCATCTCCGCACGGCTACAACACGAGTCCCAGCGTGGAGATGCCCTTCTGAGACCTTTCCCGTAACCTCGTACCAGGAAGAAGAGAAGAAGCGGCGTAGCTCGCTTACCGGTCCAATAGACGGTCCCACGAACAGTAGCAAGTGGAAATGCTATGCCCCTCTCTGTTGTATACCCATCCTCCAGAAGGCAGCGAAGTCACCAAACTTCCTCTGCAAGCGCCTACGTAGGGCTTTCAAGTGGTTCTTGCAGACCTTAGGGTCCTCTGGATATTCGTGGGGGTAGGTCAAGGTTATAGAGATGAGCCTTCCCTTGTAGGCTTTGAATGCGGCTCTATTGATGCTTGCAAGACGTGTGAGGAGGTTCCTTCGGCTTTCCCTGGAGAAGCCCCTTACTCTATCTCTGATGCCCCCACTACGACGCTTACAAGGACTTAGTCGGTTAGTGGCCTTGGTATCTTCGAAGGAAAGTGTGGATACAGACCCTCCTACTGCAGAGGAAAGGCAGGCAGCATCTTGATGTGAGCCCTTCGGAGAAGGCATATCTCTCTGGGTTTCTGTCTGTGCGGCCCGATATGTGGGGTAGATAAACCCAGTAGGGTCGGTAGGAGGTGAGCAGGGGATAGAAGACAGGGGTCTACCTACTGGAGAGGGCATAGCAGTCGTCATAGCAAGTCCTTAGGCTCCACCCTCAGCGCGAGAGCGAGCTTGCGTAACGTCTGTGGGTAAGCTCCCCTGCTAAGGGTCTCAAGTCGCTGGACGGTGGTGTGGGCCACGCCGGCGAGCTCACCAAGCTGCCTCTGGGTGAGGCCTCGTCGCCGACGATGTGCAGCAAGAGCAGGCAGCGGTGTGCTTCTGGAACTCTCCATCATCCTGACTCTCCTTGTTGTGGGTACCTTCTTCACTAACGAGGTGCGAAGGCGGGCTGAAGAGGCCTATCCTCAGAGCACTCGTAAGTAGCTACCAGGAGGCATGGGCATCTCCCCAAAAAGGTCTCCGGCGCAACGCCTCTGCTTAGATGCGGCGGAGAGGATCTGCTTCTGCAGGACCATCCGCACCAACGAACAAAGCCCTCAATCACGTTAAGTCGCGCTACTCTCATGCGGACGCTTCACGAAAGAAGCGTAGATAAGCGTTGTACCATGATCCAGGCTAAGAGTAAGTCGACCTAAGTCGCTCAGAAAATCTTTCTCTCATCTTCCTTTGCCGACCCCTCGGGTCCATCCATGTTCTTGAGGAGGCCACCGGGGAGGGGGGTCAGGAGTTAAGGCCCCCGGCCTGATAGAAGAGGTCCGGCTGTCCAGACCTCGATGTGTATAGAAGCCGGGTTGAGCAGTTGTCTCCTGGGTTAGGCCCTTGGGGTCGTCGAGGGTCTGCCCCTCGGCTTCAAAGACGTTTAAGGCGGCTTTGAGGAGCTATGGATACCTGGGGCGGGATCGGCAGAGGAACCGGAGGTTGTTTGTCGGCATGCTCAGGGGTGTGTCGAACCTTCGCGAGGGCTCGAAGATCCTAACCTTCGTCTTTCTGACCCTAAGGGCGCTCCCTCGTTCTTGAAGAGTCATAAGCCACTCCCGACCATGAATTAACGCGTATTTGCGCGTGAGGTCAACATATCAAGGAGCGGAGGACCGATCTCCTAAATCTGCTA
>Ga0126307_10003189_pt1 | contig 11162 bp, 10 predicted proteins | sample Plot28_FD_89955 | JGI IMG/M metagenome (GOLD analysis project Ga0126307, IMG submission 89955) | Serpentine soil microbial communities from UC McLaughlin Reserve, CA, USA - Plot28 | ecosystem: Environmental > Terrestrial > Soil > Grasslands | place: USA: UC McLaughlin Reserve, Lake County...
GACATTCCCGCACGCTCGCGCACGCCAGGGCCCTGCTTACTGATACCCGGACGCGTCATGCCCCTATTGAATGCATGGGCTCCGCGACCGGTGGCCGGCAGTTCGGTCATCGGGAGGTGAGTCCTTTTCGCGTCTGAGAGCCTAGGACCTGGTCCGAATGGGACTTGGAGTGCGACGATGCACACCGTGCTTGCGCATACCTTTCTCGGGTTCCTCGGTTGGCTTGGGACGCTGCTGCTCGCCATCGCGCTGGTAGTCGGGCTCGCCTTTCTGATCGCACATGCCGGTGGGGACATCGACATCGACCCATAGCCCCAATCCAATAGATGCCACTTCTCTCATCCCCCCTTGACGGTAGATGGCTTCACCGAGCTCCGACTCTCCGTTCCGGAAGCGGGAAGGCGTCTCCTGCCTGTCCCCGTCGCGGTCTGGCATATGGACGTGGGCAGGCGCGTCCTGAACCACCCCCCTGGATCGAGAGCTCAGCGGGAAGAGGCCAGGTTCCGCCCGGCCGGCGGTGGATGTTTAGCGTTGCGGGGTTGAGGGTCTACACGACATCCCTCCGCACCTCCTTTATCAACCGGAGCGCACGAATCCGTTTGGCGGACGGGCCTTCCGGGAACCACCCCTGCGTCGACGCGAAGGAGGATCGCATGGACGAGCAGACGGACGAGGCCAAGGGTCGCGTGAAGGAAGCCGCGGGCGACCTCACTGACAAAAAGGACCTGAAGCGCGAAGGGAAGTTGGATCAGACCGGCGCCAAGGTCAAGAAGAAGACCGGCGAGGCCGTCGACGAGGCCAAGGAGAACGTCGACCGGGTTCTCGACGACGACAAGTAGCGCAGTCGGGAGAGCTCATTCCTCGGGACCTCCCGGATGAGCGGCACTATGAACCACAAGCAGACGAGGAGCGCGGCGGGTCGCGGACTCCCGTCGCTCACGCTGACCGGGCCGCCCTGACACCGAGGTCTCCCCGGCGGACGTGGCCGTCCTCGAAAGGATGCGGAGCGTGGATCCGCCGCCCCAGGAGCGGCTCGAGCTCCTCGGCTAGTTTGTGGCCACCTTGTGGCCCGCAGCGTCTTACGATGGCCGTTCACGGAGATACACCCAGCGCCACTACCAGCAGAAATCGTCTCTCAGTCGTACTCCACCGACGTGCTCGCGGGGTTTCCTAAACCGCGAGTCGCAGATTCGATTCCCGCCGGGGGCACAGATGTGATGTCTCGGGACATCGTGCCGATATGTCTCGGGACATCCTTCCACCTCACGATCGCCCGTGGGGCTGGTAGTCCCGAGCCGGATCGAGGGCGAGCCTTCGGATCAGCTCCCCGTCTTCGCTCAGCACCCGGACGTCGAGGCCGGCCACGAGCACGAGCACCCGGGTGCCGATGAGCCGACGTCCCAGCCCGATGTGGTGAAGCCGCGAGTTGTGGCGAAGCGTGATCGTGCCGGTGATGTCGACCTTGTCCCGTCGGACGCAAGCTCGCCGAGATGCTGGCCAACCCGTTCTATCTCGGGGTGGTGCAGTGGGGAGGCATCCGCTACGCCGGCCAGCACAAGGCGCTCGTGCCGCACAGACTGTTCGACCGGGTCCAACAGACGCTGCGATCCCGCGACGTCGCTGGGGTTCGTCAGCGCCGTCACAACCACTACCTCAAGGGACTGCTTCAATGCGGGGAGTGCGGAAGGCGTCTGTCGCTCACGCTGGCCAAGGGCAGCTACCTGTACTTCTACTGCCTCGGGCAGCGCCGGACGGCCCGAACCGGATGCCGTCAACCGTATGTCTTGTCCGGCGACGCCGAGGCGCTGGTGGAGGATCTGTATCGGCAGGTCCAGCTGCCACCATCGTGGGTGCGTCGACTGACCGAAGAACTGGAGGCCGAGATCGTCGAGCGCCAGACCGAGGCCTCAGAGCGGCGCATCGTCCTGACGAAGACGCTCGCCAGGGTCGCCGAAGAGCGAGGCAAGCTGCTGCAGGCCTTCTACGCGAACGCGATCCCGCTCGATCTGCTCAAGGCCGAGCAGGACCGCATCGGCGTGGCAGAGCAAGCCGCCAAGGCCGAGCTGGAGGCTGTGGAGGGCCACCTTGACGGCTGGCAGGACGCCCTCCGTACAGCGATCCGGCTCGCCGGTAACTGCCACGCCGCCTACATGAAGGCGCGACCGTCGGTGCGCCGTCGCTTCAACGACGCCGTCCCCGAGGCCGTATACATCAAAGACCGGCGGATCGGCCGAGCTGAGTTCTCGGACGTGTTCGCACCGCTCTTCTCTCGCCCAAGTTCGAATAAGGCGCTGAAAGTGGAGGTGGGGGGAATCGAACCCCCGTCCCCGGGCGACCGTTCAGGGCTTCTCCGGGCGCAGCCGGTGGGAAGATCTCGCCTCGAGGCTCCCACCGGCGGAGGACCTCTCGGCCAGCCCAGGTTCGATGTCCGGCGCGGCCCCCGGGCGGAGCCTTTGCCGTGAGCCTGCTCACGACGCCCATCCTCCCGTCGCAGGCGACCGGGAGGGGACGGCTACCTAGCTACCTAGGCAGCGAGCGCGTAATCGTTATCGGCGCTTGTGTTGGTCCCGGCTTTTATCGAGGCATCCGGGGACCTCGGCCCGCTTCCCCTGAATGGTTCTCGCTCAGGTCGAAGCCAGTGCACCCCCGTATTCGGTTGTGCCAACGAGTATACGGGCAGGCCCCGGCCCGGCTAGCGGCGCCGTCCCACCTCGCGCTCGATCTCGCGCCGGTGCTCCCGCTCGGCGATCGCCTGGCGCTTCTCGAACTGGCGCTTGCCCCGCGCGAGCCCGAGCTCCACCTTGGCCAGCCCGTGCGCGAAGTAAACCCGCAGCGGGATCAGCGCGAGACCCTTCTCGGCCGTCTTGCCGATCAGGCGCTCGATCTCCTTGCGATGCAGGAGGAGCTTCCGGGCCCGGGTTGGCTCCCACCGGGCCTTGTCCATCGCCTGCTCGTACGGCGGGATGTGCATCCCCTCAAGCCACACCTCGTCGCCCCGAACGCGCGCGAACGCCTCGGCGAGAGAACCGCGTCCGCCGCGGAGCGACTTCACCTCGGCGCCGGTGAGCACGATGCCCGTCTCGTAGCGTTCCAGGATCTCGTAGTCGTGCCGGGCCCGGCGGTTGGAGACGACGGTCTTCTGACCCTCCGGGTCGCCCTTCGGACTCATGACCGGAGGTCAGACGTCGAGGAAGCGCCGCATCCCGACCAGGCCAGCGAGCAGGGCGACGATCGCCCCCGCGACGAGCAGGATCGGGATGATCGCGATCAGGTCCTTGTTCACGATCCACGGGATGAACTGCACGGACTCGTTGAGCGGCTCGATGAACGCGACCTTGATCGCGAACAGGAAAAGGATCGCCGCGATCGCCCCGATCAGGCTCTCGAACAGCCCCTCCACGAGGAACGGGAGCCGGATCCGCCAGTTGGTCGCCCCCACGAGCTTCATGATCCCGATCTCCTTGCGCCGCGCGAACAACCCCATCCGGACCGTGTTCGCGATCAGGATCGACGCCGACACGAGCATCACGAACGCGACGAGCAGCACGCCGACCCGGAACACCCGAGTGACGGCGAACAAGCGGTCCAGGAACGCGCTCTGGTCGATGATCTGGTCGATCCCAGGCTGCCCCTTGAGGACGGCGGCGACCTGGGAGTACTGCTCGGGATCCTCCATCTTGACACGGAGGGAAGCGGGCAGCGCATCGCAGTCGACGTTGTTGACCAGCGCCTCCTGTTCCGCGAACAGCGTCCGGAAGCGGTCGCACGCCTCCTGCTTGTCCTCGTAGTCGACGTTCGCCACCACGGGGAGGTCGGTGAGCGTCTTCGTGAGCGAGCTCACGGTCGAGGGGTTCACCGGGTCGGTGAGGTACACGGCGACCTCGACATTGCCCGTGGTCGCCTCGATCATCAGGCTCACCTGCCGCGAGATCAGCAACGAGAGGCCGAACAGGAACAGCGCGATGAACGTGGTCGAGATCGCGGCGAACGCCACCAGCCCGTTCCGCCGCAGACCCGAGGTGGTCTCGCGGAACAGGTACTCGAGCCGAGGCACTAGCTGTACACCCCGCGGGCCTGGTCGCGGACGACCTTGCCCCTGTCGAGCTCGATCACGCGGCGGCGCATCGCGTCGACGATCGCCTGGTCGTGCGTGGCCATCACGATGGTCGTGCCGATGCGGTTCACCTTGTCGAGCAGGCGCATGATCTCGACCGACGTCGAGGGATCGAGGTTCCCGGTCGGCTCGTCGGCCAGGAGTACCAGCGGGCGGTTCACGCAGGCCCGGGCGATCGACACGCGCTGCTGCTCGCCGCCGGAGAGCTCGTCGGGGAAGTTGTTGAGCTTGTCGCCGAGCCCGACGAGCTCCAGGATCTCGGGCACGCGCTGGTCGATCACGTGCTTGGGCTTGCCGATCACCTCGAGCGCGAACGCGACGTTCTCGAACACGGTCTTGTCCTGCAGGAGCTTGAAGTCCTGGAACACCGTCCCGATGTTCCGACGCAGGTGCGGCACCTTCCAGGTGGTCAGCCTGGCCAGGTTCTTGCCGGCGACGTAGATATCACCCTTGGACGCCTCCTCCTCCTTCAGGAGGAGTCGGATGAACGTGCTCTTGCCGGAGCCCGATTGGCCGACGATGAAGACGAACTCGCCCTTCTCCACCTCGACGGTGACGTCCTCGAGCGCCGTCGTCCCGTTGCGGTACACCTTCGTGACGTGCTGAAGACTGATCATGTGGGGTCCTAGAGTGATCCGGGGGGCCGAACCGGCGCGGAGTCTAACAGACCCCCTGCGCAACAGGAACGAAGCGGCCTTAGATAGCCTGAGCCGATGGAGACGGCGACGCGCCCGCCGCGCGACCCCAGGCGCGCCGACGAGCCTCCCCCGCCCCCGACGGCCCGCCGGCTGCTGAACGCCGCCGCCGGTCCCACCCTTATCGTGGGGTCGGTCCTGATCGCGTTGCGGGGCGTCGCGTTCCTGCCGAACCTGTCGGACCAGCATCCCGACATCCTTTCCAACTGGCTGCCTCGTTCGTGCATGCTCGGGCGAGCGATCGCCGACGGCCACGTGCCGCTGTGGAACCCGTTCGAGATGTCCGGGACCTGGTTCGCGGCAGACCCGCAGAGCGGGTGGCTCTCGCTGCCCATGATGGCCTCGTCGTGGGTGTTCGGCTGCGGCGGCGGGCTCCGTGCGTTGCTCGTCCTGAACCCGATCCTGGCCGGCCTCGGGCTGTTCTGGTTCCTGCGGAAAGAGGGGCTCGGACGGATCGCGGCGACCGCCGGCGGGGTCTCGCTCTCGATGGCGGTCGCCGCGTCGATCCTGGCGGTCAGCCTTCCGTTCGCCGGCACGCTCGCCTGGACGCCGTTCATCCTCGTCGGCGCGTCCGGGTTCTTCGCTCGCGCGGGGTGGCGGCGGCTCGGGTGGCTCGCGCTCGCGGCGTTCGCGTGGGGTCAGGTGGCGACCTCCCACCTCTCGCACGGGCTGGTGATGGCCACGGGCCTGGCGGTCGCCTATGTGGTCGCCCGAGCGATCCGGGAGGTGCGGCGCGGGACGCTTCGCCCCGGCGCCGCCGCCGGGTGGTCGGTCGCGTTCCTCCTGTTCCTACCGCTTGCGAACCTCGCGATCCTCGTCCCGCATTTCGCCGTGCTCGCGCGCTCGAGCCTGGCCGACGGGTACGGCTCGTTCGGCGGCACGGTCGCGCGGGTCACTGGGGGCGAGGAGGCCATCCCCATCCCCGACACCGGTATCTGGGGCGGGTGGCCGCTCGCGCTCGCCTCGACGCCCGGCGGGTATGTGGGGGCGGTCGTCCTGTTGTTCGTGCCGTTCGCGCTCCGAGACGCGACGCGGCGGTACCTCGTCGTCGCCCTGGGCGCGGTGTCGGCGCTCGCGTACCTGTTGACCAATACGCTCCTGGTGGGTGCGGGGTGGTTCCGTTCGTTCGCGCTCTCGCTTCCGTTCGGCGACGTCTACGTGCACAACCCGAGCCGCCTGCGCTACCTCGCGTTCCTGATCGTCCCGGCGCTCGGCGCGATCGGGATCCAGTGGTTCCTGGATCACCGGCCGGCGTTCGGGGAGGCGATGCGGTGGATCGGCGCGGGACTCGCCGTCTTCCTGGTCTTCCCGTTGGCGATGGGCGCGCGGGTCGGCCGGCTCACGATCTTCGGGATCGCGTCGGTCGCGGTGGTCGGCGTCGTGTGGGCGCTCGCGCGCGGCCGGCGCTGGGCCCCGGTCGTGCTCTGCGTGGTCCTCGGTGTCGAGCTTCTGGCCGGCGCGATCTGGTCGTCGCTCTACCAGGGCGGGACCGTCTACCTGGGCCTGGAGACCGGCACCCACGCGGCGCTGGTCGCCGCGCCGCTCCGATGGCCCGCCGTCGACGTGCACGACTATCTCTCGCCCGGGCCGATCGCGCGGGCGCTCCAGCGGTCGGGGATCTCCGACGGCCGCTACCTTGCGTGGATCCGGCCCGATGCGTACTTCAACAAGGGCTACCTGTTCACCCGAAAGGAGTCCGACTGGCCGGCGCTGCTGATCGGGCGGTCGGCGCTGTTCGAGGTGCCGGACACGCTCGGTTACTCGCCCGTCCAGATACCGGGCTACTGGGCCTACGTGCACGCCACGAACCGGCTGCCGGTCTTCTACAACGCCGCGGTGATCCAGATTCCGACGCTCACCGACCTCCGGCTCCTCGGCGCCCGATACCTGATCGTCCCGCAGGGGATCCCGTCGCCCCTGCCGCGGGGCGTGTCGGGACGTACCGTCGAGACCGAGGGCACGTACCGCCTGGTGGAGATCGACGACGCCGAGCCGCGGGCCTCCGTTGTTCCCTCGTGGACGGTGGTGAGCGGCGAACGGGCGGCAGTCGACGCCGTCTTGCGGCCGGGGTTCGACCCGGCCGCGGTCGCCGTGCTCGAGACCGACCCGGGCTCGATGCCGAACGTCTCGAGCTCGACGGGCACCGCCCTGTACCGAGAGGTGGCCCCCGAGGTCGTGCGGATCCGAGCCGAGGCCTCGGCCCCGTCGATCCTGCTCATTCGCAACGCCTGGGACGAGGGCTGGTCGGCGACGCTCGACGGACGTTCGGTGCCGGTGCTGCGCACCGACGGGTTCCTCCAGGGGATCGCGCTCCCGCCGGGCCGCCACGGCGTCCGGCTCACATACCGGGAGCCTGCGATCGGGACCGGGCTCGCGCTCTCGGGGATCGTTTGGCTCGGGTTCGCGGTCGTAGCGGTGTTCGTGATCGTGACGGGTCGGTTCAGGCCCCGCGGCGGAGCCGGCGGATCCACGGGACCGCCAGCACCAGACCGAGCGCCGAACCCCCCGTCTTCGCGCTCGCGTTCGGGCCGTCGGTGATGGTGATGGGCGTGGGGTCCGTGGAGGTCGCGCAGCTTGCCGAGGCCGAGATCGCGTAGCTACCCGGCTGGTCGATCGTGAGGTGATTGAAGTGCACGATCCCCTGCCCGGCCCACGTAGCGGAGGTCTCGCCGCCACCGAACGTGCCGCCCTGCAGGGACAGGTTGATGCTCACCGGTCCGCTCGATACGTCGTCGAGGGCGTCGACGCGGATCTGCACGTTGAACTGGCGTCCGGCCGCCTGGTTCGCCGGGGGACGAGCGTGGAATGCCAGCGCGTAGGTGGGGCACGTTGCTTGTGGCGGTGCCTCCTCCTCGACTGTGAGCGTCGCGTGCGCGCGTTCGCCGTGGTAGGTCCCGGTCACCGAATGCGTTCCCGCCTTTTTTGCCGTGCACGTGTTGTCCTTGCACGACCCGTCGGGCGCGATCGAGAAGTGCGTGTCGGCGGTGACGTCGCCCATCGAGCCGCCGTCGGAATCGAACGCCTCCGCCGTGTACGAGCGGGAGCCTCCTGGTTGGATCGTCGCGTTCGAGGGGGAGACGATGATGTGATCGAGGACCGCGTCCGGCGATCCGACCCGGATGACCTTGCTCGTCGCGTCCTGCTTGCCCTTCGGGTCCGACACCGTGAGCGTCACGGTGTACCGGCCGGGATCGTCGTACGTGTGCGAAGGACTCTTGCCTCCCGACTGTGCGGACCCGTCACCGAAACTCCAATGCCGCGAAAGGGGATCGTCGTCGGGGTCGTGCGAGGCATCCGCGAACCCGACACGCAGCGGAGCCGGTCCGAGCCGCGGCGTTGCCGAGAACCCGGCCTGCGGGGACTGGTTGGGTGGTGGCGCAGGCTGCGTTTCGCCGGTCGTGTCGCCCTCACCATCGGCGCCCGTGGCGGGGGTCGGCGGGACCGATCCCTGCTCCCCCCGGCCGGATCCCTGTGGCGATTCGGTCGGTCCCTCGGGCCCGCCTCCGTCGCCCTCGGCGCACTCCGGGGTGTCGTGATCCGCGCACCGGTTGAACATGAGCCAGTCCCCGTCGAGCAGTTCCGAAGGGATCGCTCGGATAGGCCCGACGACCCCGTCGGTTCCGACGACCGCCATCTTGCCCGCAGGGATCTCGACGGACTCGGCTGATCCCCTGGCCGTGACCAGTCCGTCCACCACGGCGATCGTCGTGGAACTCTCGTCCACCAGCAGCGCGTATCCCGTGCCGAGGACCGACGCCGTGGCGGTCGGTGTCTCGATCGCGAAGCGGCTCTGGGCGTCGGTGAGCTCCGCCACGCTGTGGTAGGAGTTGCCTTCGGCCTGACTGCTCTCGATGACCCTCGAGGCTCCCGCATCGCCCAAGGTCTCGAGGGTCACCAGGGTGAACGACGTGTCGAAGTCGAGCCGGGTGAGGCTCCCGTCGAAGTATTCGATCGACGCCCGCCCATCGGGGCCGGTCCGAACGGTATCGCCTTCGCGGAGCGACGTGCCATCCTCTCCCGTCTCGAAGGCGCCGTTGCCGCGCTGGACCGCGACCTGCCCGTCGAGGAGGCGCAGCGTCGCGAACTGTTTGGCGGAGGCGGTTCCACCGGAGAAGACCAGGACCGCGCCGACCAGCAACAGTGTCAGAACGAAGACCGTGGTGATCGATATCTCGAGGCCACGTTTCGTCTTCTCGGACAGCGCTCAGGCTCCTCCCGCGGATGGACCGATTCTCGTGGCTCTACCGCCCTACGACAAGCATGTCTCGCGCATCTCATCCTCACTCGACGCAACGAAGACCCACGACCTAGTGCGAAGGTCCGAGGCGTTGATCGTTCCCCTTCGAGTTACCCCCAAACTCGGCCCTGCGGCGTAGCTCGGCCTCGATCAGCTCCTCCAGATCGCCGTCCAGAACCCGATCGACGTCGCCGATCTCCACGTTGGTGCGGTGGTCCTTCACGAGCCGGTACGGCGCCAAGACATAGGAGCGGATCTGCGAGCCGAAGTCGATCCCCTTGCGTTCGCCCCGCAGGTTCTCGAGCTTGGTCTGCTGCTCCTGCCTCATCCGTTCGGCCAGACGGGCCTTCAGGATCCGCATCGCCACCGCGCGGTTCTGCAACTGCGAGCGCTCGTTCTGACACGCCGCCGTGATCCCGCTCGGCAGATGCGTGATCCGCACCGCGGAGTCCGTGGTGTTGACGGACTGCCCTCCGGGCCCCGTCGAGCGGTAGACGTCGATCCGCAGATCCTTCGCGTCGATGACGATGTCCTCGTCGGCCGTCTCCTCGAGCAGCGGGATCACGTCGAGGTTGGCGAAGGACGTGTGCCGCCGCTTCTGTGCATCGAACGGCGAGATCCGAACCAGCCGGTGCACGCCGCGCTCCGCGGACAGCAGGCCGTACGCATACGGCCCGTGGACGATGAAGGTCGCGCTCTTGATGCCGGCCTCGTCACCCAGGAGCGTCTCGTCGACCTCGACGTCGAGCTTCTCCCGTTCGGCCCAACGCAGGTACATCCGAAGCAGCATCTCCGCCCAGTCCTGCGACTCCGTTCCGCCGGCACCGGCGTGCAGCGTCGCGACCGCGTCGCGGTTGTCGTACTCGCCACCGAGGAGCGTCGCGAGCTCGAGCTTCTCGACGTCGCGTTCGAGCTCGCGAACGGCGCGGGCGAGCTCGGTCGCCATCTCGCGGTCGGCCTCGCCCTCCAGGAGCTCGTCCATCGTGCGCGCATCCTCGAGCCGGCGGACCAGCCCGTCGTAGCGTTCGATCTCGGCCCGCAGGCGGGCGAGCGTGGTCGTCAGCTGTTGGCCTCGGGCGGGATCGTCCCAGAGCGACGGATCCGAGGCATCGCGCTCGAGCTCGGCCGCCTTCGAACGCTTGTCGTCGACGTCAAAGGAACTCCTTGGCCGACGCGATGCGCTTGGCGAGCTCGGCGAGGGTCTGGGTGTGGTCATCCATCGTCGCGCCATCGTAACGGCACCCGACAAAAGGTCCCAGCACGGCTTCGGGCCCCGGTGCGAGCACGGAGGCTCACCGGGCGCCCCCTCGGGCCGCAGCCTGGCCGTCTCGGCGGGGACGTACGCGAGGTCACCGCGAGAAGGTGCCGCCGAACACCGACCGCCATGCGGACGGCGCCGTACGGTCACGTCGATCCAGCCGAGATCCACGAACCGAAGGGGGGCACGTGATGAGCACCAAGATCGGAACGCTCCAGGCGCCGAGAACGACCCGGTCGGTCTGGCCCGTAGCGGTGATCGTCTCGCTGCTGTTGCTGACGGCCGGGATCGGGGCCTACTTCCTCGGTCGCGACCAGGCGGCGCCGACCTCGAAGACGGTCGCCGGCAGCGCCCAGCCGACCGTCGTCAGCGGGACGGCAGCCAACACGCCGACCGAGATCAGTGGCGGGGTCGCGGGTGGGTTCGCGCCGTCGGCCGCCGGTTCGTCGTGGATCGGCGTCGGGGTGACGCCGGCCATGCAGGAGGCGATCGTCGCCGCCCGCGACGCCGGTTCGTCGTGGATCGGCGTCGGGGTGACGCCGGCCATGCAGGAGGCGATCGTCGCCGTCCGCGACGCGGCGGCAGGTTCGGGCGAGCTCAGCGCCGGGACCAACACGCCGAGTGAGCTCTCGGGCGGGATGGGGAGTGGGCTCCCGGCCAAGATCTACGACCGGCACCAGCGCGGTTGAGCGAACCGTCAAGCAACGCCCCGGCCGACCGGCCGGGGCGTTCGCGTATGTGTGTCGCACGTCACCTCCGAGGCGTGCCGTAGGCCACCGAACGCTCGGAGCCGGACACGTACGGTTCGTTCGACGACCGGACCGAGACACGGAGGAACGAGATGGCCACCAGGGGCGC
>Ga0126307_10003190_pt1 | contig 11159 bp, 12 predicted proteins | sample Plot28_FD_89955 | JGI IMG/M metagenome (GOLD analysis project Ga0126307, IMG submission 89955) | Serpentine soil microbial communities from UC McLaughlin Reserve, CA, USA - Plot28 | ecosystem: Environmental > Terrestrial > Soil > Grasslands | place: USA: UC McLaughlin Reserve, Lake County...
ACGTCGGCTAGCAGAACGTGATCTCGTTGCTGAAGGCCGAGGCGTTCCCGGACGTGTCGACGGCCCTGATCTTGATCGCCGTCATCCCCTCGTCCCGGCAGTAGGCGATCGTCTCGGGGGCGCCGATCGTGGTCCCGATCTCGTCGAGCACGCCGTTGAGGAAGACCTCGTACAGGATCAGCGACTGCGGGTCGGTGTCGTCGGTGGACGCATCCCAGTCGAGCCAGATCTCGGGCGCCGAGCTCTCCGACGACAGCCGCAGGTTCTGCGGCACGCTCGGCGGATTCCGCTCGGTGACCGCGGGGGTCGTGACGTCGATCGTGTTGCTCTCCGCGGTGTTGCCGAAGAAGTCGCGGACGACGACCTTCAAGTCGTGCGTCGACTCGGGGGCCAGATGGAGCACGAGCGCCGACTGGAAGCCGAGCTGGCCGGCCGGGAACGGACTCCCGTCGACGAGCAGCGTGTAGAAGACCTGCGTAGTGTCGGTCGACCGCGTCCAGCCGACCGCGATCCGCGTCGGCCAGACACCTGTTTCCGAGAGCGTCGGCGCCGAGGGTGGCGTCGTATCGGGCGGCGTCGTGAAGGAGACCGTGTTGCTGGGAGCCGAGCGGTTCCCGTTCGAGTCGATCGCGACCACCGAGTAGTTGAACGTCGTGCCCGGCCAGAGCCGCGAGAACGTGAACGTCGTCGTCGGCGGATCGACCCTGATGCAGCCGAGCCCGTCCCGCTGGATGCAGTACCACCAGCTCGAGGACTTCGACGAGCCCGCGTCCCAGGCGAGCGAGACACTCGTCGCGCTGCTCGCGGTGATCCTGAGGTTGGTCGGTCCCTTGGCTGCGGCGGGGGCGCGCGCCGCGGGGGCTGTCGTGGCCCCGATCGCGAACGGAAGCGCGAGCAGGCTGGCGACGAGGGCGGTGCGGCGAAAGGACATGGCTCCTCCTCAAGCGTTGGCGGCGATGTCCCCCGGACCTACGCGCGCCTCTCCGAACCGGATTCAGACCGCGATCGTCAGGCTCTCGAGGTCCTTCGGGTAGTCGGTGAGCAGGTCGATCCCGTCCGGCGTCACCACCACCGTGTCCGAGTTGCGGAAGCCGCCGACGCCGTCCGCGTAGAGGCCTGGCTCGATCGTGAAGACCATCCCCGGCTCGATGCGGGTGTGGTCGCCGACGTCGAGGAACGGCGCCTCGTGGTTGCGGAGCCCGATCCCGTGGCCGACGTGCTGGCGCCAGTACGGGAGCAGGTCGTTCGCCTCGAAGTAGCCGAGCACCGCCCGGTCGACGTCGGCGCAGGTCACGCCCGGCCGCAGCGCGTCGAACGCCACCTGCTGGGCGGCGACCGTGTGGTCGTAGAGGCGCCGCATCTCGTCCGTCGGCCTGCCGACGACCAGCGCCCGCTCGAGCTCCGCGTTGTAGCCCCAGATCGGGGCCGCGGTCTCGGTGACGAGGACGTCGCCCTCCTGGAACTCGATGTTGTGCGCGACCGCGTGCGCCCACGCGCTCTTGCGGCCGATCTGGCCGCGGTAGCCGGCGGTGACGCCGTCGGAGGACGCCTGCTGGCCGGCGTAGGACGAACCGAGCTCCTCGAGCATCGCGAGCGTCGCCTCGTGTCCGGCGCGCAGGCTCGCCTCGGCCTCGGTCGCGCCGGGGCGGGAGTACTCCTGCAGGAGCCGGTGCGCATGCTCGCACCACCGGGCGCTCTCTCGGATCAGCTCCACCTCGGCGTCGCTCTTGCGCACCATCATGCTCTCGATGCACGGTGCGAGCGGCATCACCGGACGCCCGCAGACCTCGCTCAGCGCCGGCCCTTGATAGCCGAGGATCCCCGGATAGCCGTTCTCGTCCGCGCCGACCCCGCCGACGCACATGTCGGACAGGACGGCCGAGAGCAGCCGCATCGGGTGCTCGAGTCCGGGATACTCGGCGTACGACTCGACCCGCTCGAAGCCGGTTTCGTCGCGGACGCGCGCGACCTCGAACTCGGGCACGAACACGGCCAGGTCGCCGTCGCGGTTCCCGACCACCGCCACCGGCCGCTCGGTGGCGAGGAACTCGAACGCGGTGAAGTAGCGGATGTAGTCCTGCCCGAAGAGAACGAAGCCGGTGAGGCCGAGGCCACGGACGTGTCCCAGCAGGCTCGCGCGCCTCGCCTGCAGCTCGTCGGACGTGATCCCGGTCGCCGGCGTCATCGGCGCCAGCCTCTCACAGTAGAGTCGGAATCCGATGCGGTTGCACTACATCCCCGGCTCCGCGGCGCTGGCGCCGCACGCGACGCTCGCGGAGATCGGCGTCCCGTACGAGCTCGTCCCCGTCCACCGCGACGAGCCGGGCGTGCCGACCGCGGAGTACCTCGCGCTCAACCCGTGGGGGAAGGTGCCGACGCTCGAGGACGGCGACCTGGTGCTGACCGAGTCGGCCGCGATCTGCCTCTACCTGGCGGAGAAGTTCCCGGACGCGCGCCTCGTCCCGCCCGCCGGGACGCTCGAGCGCGCGGAGCTCTACCGCTGGCTGCTCTGGCTCTCGAACACCGTCCAGATGACGCTGATGCGGCACTTCTACCCGGAGCGCTACGGCAGCGCGGGCGTGAAGGAGCAGGCCGACGCCGACCTGGCTGGTCACTGGGACCTCGTCGAGCGCAAGCTCGAGGGCCGCGACTGGCTCGTCGGCGACGAACGCACGGTCGCCGACCTCTTCCTCTTCATGGTCACGCGCTGGGGGCGCAACCTCGAGCCCGGGTCCTGGGACTACCGGCCGAACGTGCGCGCGCACTGGCTGCGGACGCTGGCGCTGCGAGGTCCGCGCGCGGCCCTCGAAGAGCAGGCCTTGCCGCTGCCGAAGTTCGCGCTGGTGACGCCGGAGGAGCAGCTCGCGGCGATCCGCAGTCTCGACGACGCGATGACCACGGCCGTGCTCGACTACTGGCTGATCGGCGGCTGGGCTGTCGATTTCTGGGTCGGCGAGATCACGCGGCGCCACGAGGACGTCGACGCGATCGTGTGGCGCCGTGACGAGGACCAGATCAGGACTGCACTCGAAGGCGCGGGCTGGGAGCACCATGGGAGGGAGACGGACGTGCTTGGCACCAGGTACGAGCTCGGCAACGCCGAGCTCGAGCTGACGTTCCTCGAGTCCGGTGACGACGGCAGCGTCTTCGTCCCCGTGCCCGACAATCCGTTCGTCTGGCCGACGAACCCGTTCGGCGACGACCGGCGCGAGTTCAGAGGAGTGTCGGCCAGGCTGATGCCGCTGGAGATGCTGCGCGGCGGGAAGTCCGCGCCCCGCGAAGGCGTGCTCGACGCAGCGAAGGACCACGCGGACTTCGAGGCGCTCTCCCGGCTCGGCTGACCTCCGTGGTTTGGCGCAGCTCGAATCGCCTCGCGATCGAGCCGCCGCTCCGCGTCGACGAGGGGAGGGATCGGGCGTCGACCCGGCGCCTAGCCCGACGTCCGGCCGCGAGGATCGTCGGAGACGAACGACTCCGCCTCGTCGACCTTGTGACGATCAGGAAGCGCTCGTTCCCCTCGACGACGTGCTCGAGACCGCCGGTCGCACCGCTCCCGGCCGCGTCGCGGTCGAGCGCCTTGATCCGCTCGTTCACCTCGCGCACGAGCGCCCCGTTCCGCGCCTGCCGCTCGAAGCGCTCCTCCATCAGCGCATCCTCGCGAGGAGGTCCTGCATGCGGTCGATCTCGATCTGCTGGTCGGCCTCGACGTGCCTGGCGAAGGCGTCGGCCTCGGGCTCGGTGCCGCCGTTCGAGGCGTAGAGGTCGCGCACCATCGTCAGCGCGCCCTCGTGGTGGTGGATCATCGAGGTGAGAAAGAGCTCGTCGAAGGCCCTGCCGCGGGCACGCTCGAGCCGCTGCAGCTCCTTCTCCGTGAGCATGCCCGGCATCATCGTCCCCGCACCGACGCCGTGGGCGTGGTGATGGACACGGTGGAGCTCCGGCACCTCCTGCCCGCGCTCGCGGAGCCAGCGCTGCATCTGCTCGATCTCGCTCGTCTGCGTGCTGTCCATCCGCTTCGCCAGCAGCGGCAGCTCGGCGCCGGCGGAGCGCTTCGAGACGAGCGATGTCATCCAGAGCGCCTGCGCGTGGTGGTGGATCATCCCCTGCATGAAGTGGACGTCGGCGTCGACGAAGGTCGGCGCCTCGAGCTTCGAGAGCTCGTCCGCCGACAGCGTCGTGCTCCCCTCACCGGGAGCGCCCGGCTGGACGATCACGGGAGCGGTCTCCGCGTTCGGACCGTCGGCCGCCTCTTTGTCGCCGCACCCCGCGAGGACGAGCACGAGGCCGATAGCGAGCGCGGCGCCGCCCCGTCCTGGCTGAAGCTCAGGCCCCATCGACCCGAGTATAGGATCGGCCCCGCCGCGATCCACTCACCCGCTCCAGGGCGAGTCGACCAAACCGTCCTCGCCGCTTCCTCGTACAGCCGTTCGACTGCAGTCAACTTAGGAGGAGGGGTCTTTTTGAGCAGGTGGATGGCATGCGCGATCGCGCTTGTGGCGCTGATCGTTCCGGCAACAGCCGTTGCAGCCGTCGAGACGTTTCACCGTCTCGAGGTGCTGGCTACGGCGAACTACGTCGTCGATCAGACGTGCCCCGACGGCTCGACCGAGCCCCTGCGGGTGACCGTGATCGGCGGTCACGAGGAGGAGTCGGAGTCCGGCGCGAGCACGCTCGCCAGCGACTTTCTGGCCGTGCTCCTTCGCGGCTTCGACTGCGAGGGGAACCTGATCAACGACCGGGCGACCGGGACGGGCGAGTTCACGTGGTCGGCGTCGCTGCAGACGGCCTCCGTCACCGGCACGGTCACGAGCCGCGAAGGCCGCGAGATCGTCGTCGACGTGGGCTGGCAGGGGACCGGCCCGTTCGCGGTGACGAGCAACACGACGACGTTCACGGGCTTCACCGGGCACTTCGTCGGCATGGAGCGGGACGCCGTCGCGACCGGCACCGTCGTCGTCGATGGCCAGACGATCGTGGACGGCTCGACCACGAACGCCCAGATCGAGTCCCTCGAGGACACGAACATCTCGACCGGCGTGGGCGGCTAGCGCCTCAGGCCGGGCCGGCTCGTCGGAGCCGGCCCGGCCCGCGCCGCCGCTGCTTCGCTCAGGCCTTCCTGGCCTTGACCGCGGCCGTCCCGCGGCACTGGCCCGTGAACGAGAGCGTCCCGGCGAACGACTTCGTCGCAGGCGTGAACGTGCCCTTGGCCGTGAAGAACTCACCCGTGCCGCCGAGCGGGTTGATGTAGTTCCCGCTCACCTTGGTGCCCTTGAGCGTGCCCTTCCAGACGTACTTCTGGGGCGCGCCGGGCTGGGTGTAGGCACCGGTCGGCGCAAGACACTTGACCGGGAACTTCGGCACGGTGATCGTGACCTTCGTCCCGGCGACGACAACGGTCGCGGGGGACCCGGCAATCTTGGTCGCGCCGGCGTACAGGTGACCCTTGTAGGTGCCAGGCGCAACCGCCGCCATGGCCGAGACCGTCAGTGTCGCGGCGCCGACGAGGGCGACCGCGGCCGCAGAAAGCTGACGCTTCATCTTTGACCCCTTCTCGAAGTTGTGCATACCTAGTAGAATCTAGGTGCGGCGACCGTAACACGATTCACGGCTAGGTCTCGACCAGGTTTTGCCCTGGTCAGCGAGGCGAGCCCGGCTTCGTCAGGCCGCTCTCGTAGGCGAAGATCACCGCCTGCACGCGGTCGCGCAGGCGCAGCTTCGTCAGCACGCGCCGCACGTGGGTCTTGACCGTCGACGGCTCGACGACGAACTCGGCGGCTATCTCCGTGTTCGAGAGGCCGCGCCCGATCAGCTCCAGCACCTCGCGCTCGCGCGGCGTCAGTTCGGCGAGCCGCTCCCGAACCGAGGGATCGGGCTCGAACTGGCCCGCCATGCGCTCGATCACCCTGCGGGTCACCGAGGGCGAGAGCAGCGAGTCGCCGGCGGCGATGGCGTGGATGGCCGCGATCAGCTCCTCGGGTTTCGTCCGCTTGAGCAGGAACCCCGAAGCGCCGGCGTTGAGCGCGCCGAAGATGTAGTCGTCCTGCTCGAAGGTCGTCAGCACGGCCACCTTGACGTCGGGCGACGTCGCGAGGACCTCGCGCGTCGCCGAGATCCCGTCCAGATCCGGCATCCGGATGTCCATCAGGATGACGTCGGGGCCGAGCCTGATCGCCTCCTCGACCGCCGCGCGCCCGTCGCCCGCCTCGCCGACGACCTCGATCGAGTCGTCGCTCGAGAGCACGGCCCTGAGGCCGGCCCGCATCAAATTGTCGTCGTCGACCAGCAGGACGCGAACGGCCTTCGGGCTCACAGGCCCCCTCCGTACGGCAGGCGCGCGCGCACGTGGAAGACAGCGTTCGACGCTGACGCCTCGAGCGTCCCGCCGAGCAGTGCCGCACGCTCACGCATCCCGACGATCCCGTGGCCGTTCCCCGCCGGCTCGGGTCCGGTCGGATTGCTCACCGCGAGCTCGACCGCGGCGTCGCCGTACGTGACCTCGACCTCGGCGCTCCCTTCGCCGTGCCGGGCCGCATTCGTCAGCGCCTCCTGAAGGATCCGGTATGCCGCCTGATCGACACCGGGAGCGAGCGGCCGGCGTGACCCATCCGCCTTGATCGCCACGTCGAGACCCGCCGATCGGTGGCGGTCGACGAGGGTGGCGAGCCCGGCAAGCCCGAGCGGCGGCTCGACCCCGTCGTCCTGCACAGGCCGGTCGTCCTCGCGGAGGACGCGCACGAGCTGGTCGATCTCGCCCAGCGTCTCGCGCGCGACCTCCTCGATCGTCTGGAGAGCGGCCTGGGCGCGGTCCGGGTCGCGCTCGCCGAGCAGCCTCGCTGCGCCCGCCTGGACCAGGATGACGTTGATCGCGTGGCCGGCCGAGTCGTGGAGGTCACGCGCGATCCGTGTTCGCTCCTCCGCCGCCGCGAGCCGACGCTCGCGCTCCGCATCCCGCTCGGCCCGCTCGGCGCGGGCAAGGAGCTCGGCGATCCGCTCGCGCCGCATCCGGACGCGGTCGCCGAGCACCCAGGCGCCGCCCCAGACGACGACGCCGAAGAGGAGCGGCACGGTCGGGAACGCATCCTCCGAGAGCCCCACCGCGCTGACGTGCACTGCGAAGAGCGAGACGACCGTCGCGGCCGTCACCCAGGTGCGCGGGCGGGCTCGGTCCGGCGCCAGCGCGAGCAGGAAGAGCGCCACGGTCGGGCCGAAGGGCGGCCCGCCGATGTAGCCAATGCCGTTCAACAGCGCGCTTGCGCCCGCGGTGGCGACGAAGACCGCGAGCGGGGCTCGGCGCCAGGCGACGAGCGGGAACGTCGAAGCGGCGGCCAGGACGACGCCGAACAGGTCGAGCTCGCGCGGGTCCGCGTCCGAGTTCGCTCCGCCCGCCGCCATCACCGCCAGGGTCAGCGCGAAGGCGCCGGCGGCGATCGCCGCGTCGACGAGGCGTTCGCTGCGGGTCACGAATCGAGCGTAACCACAGGGATCGCGCCACGGCGTCTCCCCGGAGGACGATCCGGGCTCCGCCCGCGGGTGGACGGCGGTTCCGCCCCCAGGACGTTCCGGAGCCCGGCTGTGGCGCCTAGCGTGGCTGGGTCAACTCGAAGGAGCACGACCATGTACGCACTCGCCACACTCCCGCTCTTCACGCACGACGGTGGGGACCATCACTGGTGGCCGATCTTCCCGCTCTTCTGGATCGTCGTGATCGGCCTGCTCTGGTACTTCGTCTGGCGGCGCCGGTGGCAGCGGGATCCGCTCGACAGCGCCCGTCAGATCCTCGCCGAGCGCTACGCCCGCGACGAGCTCAGCGCCGAGGACTACCGCAAGCGGCTCGACGAGCTCGGCCGCGGGCGCTGAGGCCGGGAGCGCACGGAGCGGGGCGGCGGCTCGTCCGCCGTCCCGCTCACGACTCCCGCAGGTACTGGTGGACGAAGGCGATCGCCATGCTGCCCTCGCCGACCGCCGCTGCGACGCGCTTGACCGGCCCGTAGCGGACGTCGCCGCCCGCGAAGATGCCGGGCACGCTCGTCTCGAGCAGATAGGGATCGCGCTCCAGCTCCCAGCGCTCGGCCTGGCGCACGTCAGTGCCAGTGAGCACGTAGCCGTTGCGGTCGAGCGCGATCTCCGGCGGCAGCCAGGCGGTCTCGGCGTCGGCACCGATGAAGATGAAGAGGCCGTCCGATTCGAGTCGCTCCGTCTCACCGCTCGCGCCGTTGCGGACCTCGATCGCCTCGAGCGCCTCGTCGCCGTGCGCGGCCGCGACCTCCGTCCGGTAGAGCATCGCGATGTTCGAGCGCGCCTCGAGCTGCTCGATCAGGTAGCGCGACATGCTCTTCTCGAGCGTGTCGCCGCGGCAGAGCAGCGTCACGCTCTGTGCGTGGTTCGAGAAGAGCATCGCCGCCTGGCCGGCGGAGTTGCCGGCGCCGACGATGTGGACGTCGAGCCCGTGGACGGCCGCCGCGTCGCTGCGCGCGGCGCCGTAGGAGATCCCCTTCCCGGCGAGCCGCTCGAACCCCTCGATCCGCAGCTGCCGCCACGCGACCCCGCAGGCGAGGATGATCGTGCGCGCGCGCAGGACGTCGCCGCCGTCCAGGTGCACCTGCCGCGTCGCTGCGTCGATCCGCGTGATCGTCCGCGTCACCAGCACTTCGGCGCCGAGCCGCCACGCCTGCTGCAGCGCGCGGCTGGCCAGCTCGTCCCCGGAGACGCCCGAGGGGAAGCCGAGGTAGTTCTCGATCCGGGACGACGTTCCGGCCTGCCCGCCCGGCGCCTCCCGCTCGATCACGATCGTGTTGAGACCCTCGGACGCGCCGTAGACGGCCGCGGCGAGTCCGGCCGGGCCGGCGCCGACGATGACGGCGTCGTACTCGGCGGCGGCGGGCTCGGTGGCGAGCCCCAGCAGCTCCGCCGCCCGGCGCAGCTCCGGCCGGAAGACCGTCTTCCCGTCGACCATCCGGATCGCCGGGCAGTCGTCGGCGGCCGGCACCGGGCCGCCCCACTCCTCCTCGGCGTCGGACGCGTCGGGGGAGATCCACTTGAAGCTGATCTGGTTGCGGTCGAGGAAGTGCCGCAGGTCGGTGCAGTAGGGATCGAGGCGGTGCCCGACCACGAGCGCGCGCGGCGGCGGCGGGTCGGCGGCGATGCCCTGCAGCCCGCGCGGCCCCGACATCCGGTCGGCCGCGAGCCTGCCGACCTCCTTCGCGATGTCCGGCTGCACGGAAGCGACGGCGTGGTAGTCGTTCGGCTCGATCCGCAGCACGCGTGTCGGCTCGGCGCCCGCCCGGAAGCCGACCGGGAAGAAGGTCCCGAGCGTGATCGGCACCTCGCCGAAGAGCTCCCCGACCTGGCGCTCTCCGACGACGCGCGGGATCCCGTCGACGAGCTTGACGGCTTCGATCCGGCCGTCGAGGACGGCGAAGAGCGCCCGGTCGGCGCCCTCGTGCGCCGCGTACTCCCCGGGCGCGAGCGTGATGTCCGCGGCCGCGCGCGCGAGCCGCTCCCGGTCGGCCTCGGCGAGGCCGGCGAAAATGGCGATCGACCCGATCTCGTCGGCGGTGACCATGCCACGAGCCTAACCGCCTGGCACGTTAGGGTTGGCCGATGAGTCCGACCGAAGGCGTTATCGGCGAGGCGTGGGGGCACTACAAGGCGCACTGGCGGCACCTGCTCCCGATCGCGGTCGTCGTCTATGTGGCGATCGCGATCCTCGGCGCGCTGCTCACCCTCGTCCTGGGCTGGTTCGGCTCGCTGATCGCGGCGTTCGTCTCGCTCGTCGGTCTCTTCTGGGTGCAGGGTGCGCTGGTCACGGCGGTCGAGGACATCCGCGACGGCCGCGCCGACCTGCCGCTCGCCGACACGTTCAACCGCGTCCGGCCCCAGCTCGGCTCGATCGTCGTGGCGGGTCTCCTCGCCGGCCTGGGCATCGTCCTCGGACTGGTGCTGCTGATCGTCCCGGGCCTCGTTCTGTTGACCTGGTGGGTTCTGGTCATCCCGGTGGTCGTCCTCGAGCAGTCCAAGGCGGGGGCGGCATTCAGTCGCAGCCGTGAGCTCGTGCGAGGCTACGGCTGGAACGTCTTCGGCGTGATCGTGCTGGCGATCCTGCTGCTGCTGGGCTTCGAGATCGTGCTGTCGATCGTGCTCTCACCGCTCGACGGGTGGCTGCGGAGCCTCGTCTCGAACATCGTCAGCGGCACGCTGACGACGCCGTTCATCGCCCTGGTGTGGACGCTGCTCTACTTCCGGTTGCGGCAGGCGAAGTCGCAGCCGACTGATCCTGCGCTTGTGACCGCTACCTAGCGGCCAGCGACCACTCCGGAGAGCGCGCGCTCGCTGCCCTCGTGCGGAGGAGATAGTCGCAACCCTGGGTGACGCAAGGCACCCCATGGTGACGCGACCATTTCTTCTGACTCACGTCGCGCGGGCACTGCTTCGATGTCAGGTCGGCGCGGAAGACTTCATTCGGGGAATGAACGACCCGCTTCGAGGCGTAGGCGCCGTAATCGAGGCATTCGTGGAACGGGAGGTGAGCGAGAAGTGGAAGCAGAAGGAGACCGGGGAGCCGTACCTCACCAAGGAGCAACATCTGCGTCTTCTAGCTGACGTCGCGGAAGAAATGTTTCGCTCCCAACGCGACAGACTTGACATTGACTTGATCGAGACTCTCACGACGCTGCTCCTCGACGAATGGGAAATAGAGGCGGTACGCCGTCAACAAGTTCTCGACATGGTCAGAATGCATGTGCTCCTTGCGCGCCCAGCGGATGGAGACGAAGCGTCGCGCGCATTCGACCATCCCGAGTTCCGTGACTGGTTCACCGCGTACGCGCTAAAAGATCATCTTGTCAGACTCGTGGCGGACGGCCCGAATTCCGGCATCGCGAGCTTTCTAGGGACTGCGCAGATGTCCGATGCAACTGCGCGTTACGCATGCGCTTTGCTGGATCGGACGGAGCCGACGGTTCGGATTGGTCTGCAACGACTCTGCGAACTCGCTGCAGCAGAGTGGAGGCCGACCTACCTGCAAATCAATGTCGGCACGTTGATCCCATTTTTGATCGACGGAGTTGAACACGCAGAGAGGTTCGAGGTGGACGCATCGGTCGTCTACACCAGCTTGGTGTTCGAAGCCACACTGCTTTCTAACGTGATCTTCACGGGCG
>Ga0126307_10003191_pt1 | contig 11156 bp, 13 predicted proteins | sample Plot28_FD_89955 | JGI IMG/M metagenome (GOLD analysis project Ga0126307, IMG submission 89955) | Serpentine soil microbial communities from UC McLaughlin Reserve, CA, USA - Plot28 | ecosystem: Environmental > Terrestrial > Soil > Grasslands | place: USA: UC McLaughlin Reserve, Lake County...
GCGCGCGTAGAGGAGGCGCAGGTAGTCGTAGATCTCGGTGACGGTGCCGACGGTCGAGCGCGGGTTCCGCGAAGTCGTCTTCTGGTCGATGGAGATCGCCGGCGACAGGCCGTCGATCGAGTCGACGTCCGGCTTCTCCATCATCTGGAGGAACTGGCGCGCGTACGCCGAGAGACTCTCGACGTAGCGCCGCTGGCCCTCGGCGTAGATCGTGTCGAACGCGAGGCTCGACTTCCCCGAGCCCGAGAGTCCCGTGATGCAGATCAGGGAGTTTCTGGGCAGCCGGACGGTGACGTCCTTGAGGTTGTGCTCGCGCGCACCGTGAACGACCAGCTCGTCTGCAGCCATGAACAGGCTAGTTTAGCCGCCGGCGTCGGACGGGAACGTGTGTTCGGTCGACCCTCGGACACGTCCGCCGCGAGACGACGAGGGGGGCCGAAGCCCCCCTCGAAGAAGCCCTGCTTCGCGTCGGTCGACTAGAGGCCGAGCAGGCGGTTCAGCAGGTTGGCAAGACCACCGCCGCCGCCACCGTCGAGCGCGCCGGCGATGCCGCAGAGCAGGTTCCCGAGCAGGTTGCCGGGACCGGGCTGGGCAGTGATGTTGAGGTGCACGGTGTCCAGATGCACGACCAAGCCCAGCAGGTCGAGATCCAGCGGGCCGAGGGTCAGGTCGAGGATCTGGCAGCCACCGGTGTTTCCAGCGCCTGCGAGCGGCACGAAGACGTCGTTCAGGTTGATCGGCAGAGCGGCGCCGCCGGCGACCGGGGTCGCCGTGCCGACGAAGTCGACCAGCGCTCCGAGCTGGCCGTTCTGGTTGACGAACTGGTCGATCGTGGCGACGCCGGCGATGTTGAAGCCGCCGACCGTCTGCGTGACCTGCTGCGTGAGGTTCGCCGATGCCGTCGGGCTGGCGGCCGACGCGACCGGCGAGATTGTAAGCGCCGTCACTGCCATCGTGGCAAGCGCAGCGAGAACTGCGAGTTTCCGCATAGTTGTACTTCCCCTCCTGAGGCCCCGCGCAGCGGGGCGGTTGCCGTAGTGATCAGGCGTTCGGTTCCCGCACTTTCGCAGTTCAAACGAGATTATTTTCGGAGCCGTGCGGGCACGCGCGAGGCTGGTCGAGCGGCCGCCGGCGGTTGGTTTGTCACGCTCGTCACACGGCGAGAATCGCCTGGCTATGGGTGAAACCGCACGCAAGGCCGCAGTCGCAACGCTCGTCATCGTCGGCATCGTCGTGCTCGCGCTGGCGCTGTGGAAGCTGCGGCTCGTGCTCGCACTCGTGTTCACCGGATTCATCCTGGCCGCGGCGATGCGCCCCGCGATCGACGCGCTCCGACGCCGCGGGGTCCCGCGCGGCATCGGCCTCGCCCTCCACTACGCCGTCTTCGCCGGCCTGATCGCTCTCACGTTGTGGTTCGCCGCCCCGCGCGCGCTGTCCCAGGTGCAGACCGCGCTCGGGAACCTGCCCGAGACGCGCGAGCAGCTTCGCGACGAGGCGCAGGGCGCGACAGGGATCAAGCACGACGTGTTGCTCGGCTTGCAGCGCCGGCTCGAGGAGGTGCCGAAGGGCGGCGACCTCGTGCGGCCGGCTGCGGAGATCGGCCTCGCGGCCTTCGAAGTCCTCGTTGGGATCTTCTTCACCTTCGCCGTCGCGGGCTACTGGATCTTCGAGCGCGAGAAGGCGCAGCGCGTGCTCGCCGCCGTGCTTCCGCACGGCCACCGCAAGCGCGTGCTCGACACGTGGGACCTGATCGACCTCCGGCTCGGCGCGTTCGTCCGCGGCCAGATGTTGATCATCCTGCTCGTCGCGACGGTCCTGTCGTTGCTGTTCTGGCTCATCGGCCTCCCGTACTGGTTGCTGGTCGGCTGCTTCGCGGGGATTGTCGAGATCGTTCCCGTGATCGGTCCGCTCTCAGCGGGCGCGCTCGCGGTGGGCGTGGGACTCACGCAGTCCGTGCAGCTTGCAGCCACGGCGGCGGTCGTCGTGCTGATCGTCCGCCTGTCGCAGGACTACCTGATCAACCCGCATATCTTCGGCGAGGCGACGGGGATGTCGCCACTCGTCGTGCTGATCTCCGCGTCCGCCGTCGTGTTCCTGTTCGGTGGCTTCGCGGTCCTGCTCGCGGTGCCGCTCGCGGCGGTGCTCGTGACGCTGATCGACGTGATCGTGCGCAATCAGGACCCGGCGGAGGCCGACACGCCGGCGGTTCTGTTCACGGCCAAAGAGGCCTAGCGTTGACCGACGACACCTGGGCGACGGCCGAGTCGGCGCTCTCGCGTCACCTGCGCGAGAACCCGGACGTGGAGCGCGCGCTTCTCGAGTCTCCTCTCGACGGGCTCAACGGCGCGGACCTGTTCCTACGGGCGTCGGTGGTCGAGGAGCGGTCCGGATTCGACGCCGCAAGCGACGCCTATTCGCTCGCCGACGAGCGGACGTACTCGTCCCAGCTTCGTCATGCGCGCGAGGAGATGCTTCAACGGGTCGTGGAGCTCGTCCGCGGCGGCGACGGCAAGGTCGTCGACGTCGCGACCGGACGCGGGACGCTCATCGAGCGACTGCTTCGCGAGAGCGAGCGTCGACTCGTCGCAACCGATGTGTCGCCGACGGTCCTCCAGCGTGTGCGCGACCGGCTCGGCGGCGAGCGCGTCGAATACGTCACGGGCGACGCGCGGGAGCTTCCCTTCGCGGACGGCGAGGTGGCAACCTTCGTCTCGCACCTCGGGTTCGCGAACGTCTCGGACGCGCCGCGGCTCCTGCGCGAGCTGCGCCGGACGGGGCACCACCTCTTCGCGACGCACCTCTTCTATCCCGACGACGACGACGAGAACCGCCGCGTGGCGCGCGAGCTCGGCCTCGAGGAGCTGCTGTTCCGGAGCGAGGCGTTCGCAGCGTTCGACGCCGCCGGTTGGCGGCTCGGCGTGGAGCTCGAGCGTGACGTACCCGCGGAGCCGACGCCGCCGTCGGCACTGATCGAGGGCGTTCGGATCGACGCCCTCCCTGCCGCGCCGACCCGGCTCGTGTACTGCGTGCTCGCGGCTCGTTAGGAGACGTCCGGCCGCGCCGCGCGCTCAGCCTCGGCAACCTCCTTCTCGGCCTCCTTCACCTCGGCGCGCAAGTCGGAGATCGACTGCTCCAGCCGCTGAAGCTGGTCGCGCAGCTTGTCCGCCGCCTCCTCCGACTCCGACAGGCGCCGCTCGACGCCGCGGGCGCGGGTGCGGGCGGCATTCAGCCGCTTCCGGAGCTCGGCGGCGCTGGGCTTACGCGGCGCGGGCGAACGCTTCTTCGTCGCCTGCGCCGGAAGGACACCGGCGAACGCCTCGAACCCGGCCGGCTCGAGCTCCTTCGTCAGGCGTCCGCGCGCGAGCGCCTCGCGTCCCTCGTCGGTGACGGCCGCGGCGCGAAGCGTCTGCGACACTTTCTGGAGCAGCGCGGGCGGCGGGTCCGAGCCGCGTCCGCGCAGGATCTCGCGAGCCGACGCGTGCAATGTCTGGAGCGCCTTCCGTTCGGTCTGAAGCGCCTGGTCGAGACCGCTCCGCTCCTCGCCGGCCAGCAGCCCTCGCTGCGCCTCGCGTGCGCGATGGCCGGTGTCGAGCAAGAGGTCGATCTCGCGCCGATTCGTTCGCGCGAGCTGGTTGACGGCCCACGCTGCGAGCGACGGCTTCCGAAGCTCCTTGATCTGCTCCGAAGCTGCGCGACGCCCGTCGGCGCGAAGCTGCTTCGCGAGCTCGTTCCGCCTCGCCGTGAAGTCGTCCGGGTCTACCCCGTAAAGCTCGTCGATCGCCGCGTCGAGGTCGAGCTCGGCCACGGGCTCGTCAGCGAATCAGGCTTTTCGCCAGCGGCCGAAGATCAGCCCGCCGAGCGTGAACCCGAGACCGAACGTCCCGAGCGCGAAACCGCCGATCGCGGCAGCCTTCCGCCAGGCCGACAGGCGGTGCCAGCGCCCGAGCGCCTCCTGCTCCTCGGCCGTCAGCGGCTCGCCGCGCCGCTGCTTGCGGAGCGCGCCGCCCGCACGAAGGCCGAGGTAGAGGTCGTCGAAGATCTCGGTCGTATCTTCGGCCACGAAATCGAGTGTACCTCGCGCGTCGCCGAACTCCTGCGGCGTCGCCGCTTGGTGCGGCGCCGCCACGCGCCGCCGCCGCATACCTTTCCGCTCCTGATGGCGACGCGAATCCTCCATGTCTCCGACCTGCACATGGGCGCGCAGGGTGTCTACGCCGAGTACGCGCTCGGCGCGATTTGCGAGGCGGTCGACCCCGAGCTGGTGATCGCGAGCGGCGACCTCGCCCACCGCGGCCTCCGCGAGCAGCATGGACGCGCGGCCACGCTGCTGCGCGAGCTCGACAAGCCGCTGCTCGTCGTGCCGGGCAACCACGACATCGCCTACCGCCCGTGGGCCCGCATGAGGAGACCGTTCGCGGAGTTCGAGCGCGAATGGAGCAATCGCCAGCCGGTGTACCGCTCGCCGACGATCGTCGCCGTCGGCCTGAACACCGTGCGACCGTGGCGCCACCAGTCGGGCGCGGTCCGCGCACCGCAACTCGCCTTCGCAGAGGAGGAGCTGCGGCGTACAGAGGGCAATCCGCTGCGGATCGTCGCGCTGCACCACCACATGCTCGGCGCGCCGTGGCGCTCGCGGAAGAAGCCCGTGGCGCGGCGCAACCGCGTGCTCGCGGCGCTCGTCGACGCGGGCGCGGAGCTCGTCGTGGCAGGGCACATCCACCAGGGGGCCGTCGCCGAGCGGCGCGAATTCGAGATCTCGCCCGAAGGAGCCGAGCGCGGCGTGACCGTCTCGATAGCACCCGGGCTCGGGCAGCCGCGCCCCGACCGCCGCGGCGAGGCCCGTGGGCTGCACGTCTACGAGGCCGAGGAGTCGCGACTCGGGATCCGCACCTTCACGTGGCGCGGCGGCGAGTGGGCGCTCACGGCCGAGCGAACGTTCCCGCGCGGCCGTGAGCCCCTGAACTAGCGATTTCGCTTACGTGAGAACGCCGCGGCGGCGTCCCGCGATCATGCGGTAGATCAGCAACAGGAGGATCGAGCCGACGATCGCCGTGATCCAGGTGCTGATGTCGAAGAAATCGTCGAGCGGGTCGGCGTCGAACAGCACGCCGGCGAGGAAGCCGCCGATCAGTGCCCCGGCAACGCCGATGATCATCGTGATGATGATTCCGCCCGGGTCGTCGCCCGGCAGCAACGCCTTCGCGATGGCGCCTGCGATGAGCCCGAGGATGATGAACGCGATGATTCCCATATGACCTCCTGCTTCAGATGATGCTGCTTGCGGGTGCGGTGCTCGTTCCCGCCCGTTCCGCCGCGCAAACGGCGGACGCGGTGCAGCTTCAGGAAGCTCCGCGAGCAGGCCCCGTGAGGCCCCTGCCCTGGACGAACCGCCGGTAGGCGTAGAGGAGGAGCGCGGCGCCGACAATCGCGAGCAGGATCCCGCCGGCCGAGTTGAAGAGAAGGCGGCCGACGGCGCCGCCGACCAGCATCCCGCCAATCCCGAGCCCGATCGTCGCGTACCACGGCATCGGATCAGGTCCTGGAAGGGCGAAGCGTGCGAGGCCGCCGACGATGAAGCCGCCGATCGCCAGAAAGATCAGGAATCCGAGCACGAGCCGACTGTAATTCGTCGTGGTGGGTGGACAGCAGGTGTCGGTGTTGGCCGTGCCTTAGCGCGAGAGGCGCGCGATTCTCCGGCTTTGCCCGCCACGCGCTGCGTCAGGCAGCGGCGCCGTAGCGTCTCGCCGCGGCCTCGCGCCGGCGCGCCGCCTCCCGCTCGCGATCGCGTGGCGGCGCGGACGTCACGAGCTCGGCGAGCAGCTCCGACGATGCGGCGGCCACAGCCTCGACGGCGCGTTCGAACGCGGCTTCGTTCGCCTGCGAAGGCTTCGTGAAGCCGCTGACCTTGCGGACGTACTGAAGTGCGGCGTCTCGGACCTCACGCTCAGTCGCCGCGGGATCGACGTTGTAGAGCTTCTGGATGTTGCGGCACATGGTTTCTCCTTCTCGTTCGTGTCTCGAACGCCCATCGCGGCTCGCGATCGCGGCGACGACCATACCCGCGTGGAGCCGCCGATCTCACACAGCGACGTCACAACTATCATGAGGCTGCTGGGCGGGATCCACGACGACGTCCGGCAGATTCGGGAACTCCTCGAGGACGACGATGGCGAAGCGGAAGAAGAGGCCCGGGAACCTGACGCCTCAGGACCGTGCGCGCCATGCGCGGACCCAGGAGATGGTTCGCGAGCGGATCGCCTACCACGAGGCGAAGGCGCGCGAGGAGGAAGAGGCCGTCCCACGCGAGCAGTAGCCGCTAGGCCGCCTGCAACGTCAGGAGCTCGCGCCGGAGCTCCTTGATCTCGTCCCTGAGCTTGGCGGCGTATTCGAAGCGAAGCTCTTCGGCGGCGGCGAACATCTCCTCCTCGAGCTCGATCACCAGCCGCTCGAGCTCCTCGCGCGACATCCCCTCCACCTTCGCGCCGCCGCGTCGCCGCCTCGACGGGACGTGCGGCTGGTCGAGCGTCAGGAACTCGGCGATGTCGGAGATGCCCTTGACGATCGACACGGGCTCGATGCCGTGCTCCTCGTTGTACGCGAGCTGCTTCGCACGGCGGCGGTTCGTCTCGTCGAGCGCTCCCTTGATCGCCTCGGTGAGCTTGTCCGCGTACATGACGACCTTGCCGTTGACGTTCCGCGCCGCGCGGCCGATCGTCTGGATGAGCGCCGTCTTCCCGCGAAGGAACCCCTCCTTGTCCGCGTCGAGGATCGCGACCAGCGACACCTCCGGGAGGTCGAGCCCCTCGCGCAGCAGGTTGACGCCGACGAGGACGTCGTAGTCGCCGAGGCGCAGCTCGCGGATGATCTGGATCCGCTCGAGCGTGTCGATCTCGGAGTGGAGGTAGCGCGCCTTCACGCCCGACTCGAGCAGGTAGTCCGTCAGGTCCTCGGACATCTTCTTCGTCAGCGTCGTCACGAGCACGCGCTCACCCGCCTCCTCGCGCCGGCGGATCTCGTTCAGGAGGTCGTCGATCTGGTTCTTCGTCTCGCGCAGCTCGACCTCGGGGTCGACCAGGAACGTCGGCCGGATCAGCTGCTCCGAGACCCGCGTCGAGTGGCGCAACTCGAACGGCCCGGGCGTCGCGGACACGAACATGAGCTGCGGCACTTTCTGCAGGAACTCGTCGAAGCGGAGCGGCCGGTTGTCGAGTGCGCTCGGCAGCCTGAAGCCGTAGTCGACGAGGGTCTGCTTTCGCGACCGGTCGCCTTCGTACATGCCGCCGATCTGCGGAACCGTCTGGTGCGACTCATCGGCGAAGACGACGAAGTCGCTCGGGAAGTAGTCGAGCAGCGTGAACGGGTGCGTTCCGGGCGCACGGCCCTCGAGGATCCGCGAGTAGTTCTCGATCCCGTTGCAGAAGCCGAGCTCGCGCATCATCTCGAGGTCGTACTCGGTGCGCTGCCGCAGGCGATGCGCCTCGAGCATCTTCCCCTCGCTCGTCAGCTCCTTCACCCGCTGCTCGAGTTCGTGCTTGATCTCGTCGACCGCGCGCTCGATGGTCGGCTTCGACGTCACGTACTCGGTGGCGGGCCATACCGCCACGTTGTCCAGCTTCGCGTACACCTCGCCCGTGAGCGGGTCGAAGTGCGTGATCTGCTCGACCTCGTCACCGAAGAACGATATGCGGTACGCGGTCTCCTGGTTCGCGGGCTGGAGCTCGACGACATCACCCTTCACGCGGAAGCGGCCGCGGCCGAGCATCGTGTCGTTGCGGACGTACTGCGAGTCGATCAGCTTCCGCAGCAGGAGGTCGCGGTCGTGCTCCTCCCCCACCTCGAGGTAGATCATCCGCTCGCGCCACTCCTCCGGCGAACCGAGGCCGTAGATGCAGGACACGGACGCGACGACGATGACGTCACGCCGCGTGAACAACGCCGAGGTCGCGTTCAGGCGCAGGCGCGCGATGTCGTCGTTCTGCGACGAGTCCTTCTCGATGTAGAGGTCCGCCTGAGGGACGTACGCCTCGGGCTGGTAGTAGTCGTAGTACGAGACGAAGTACTCGACGGCGTTGTCCGGAAAGAACTCGCGGAACTCGTTGCAGAGCTGCGCGGCGAGCGTCTTGTTGTGGGCGACCACGAGCGCCGGCTTCTGGGTCTGCTCGATGATCCAGGCCATCGTCGCCGTCTTCCCGGTGCCGGTCGCACCGAGCAGCGTCTGGTAACGGTCGCCTTCGAGCAGGCCCGCGGAGAGCTCGGCGATCGCCTGCGGCTGGTCGCCGGTCGGAACGTAGTCGGAGGTGGCCTTCAGCGGCGGCACGCCTCCAAGGGTATCGGGGGCCTCGCGGCGTGCAGGGCCCCCGATCGCAGGCCTAGCCAAGGATCTCGACCGAGCTCAACCAGTCGTTCGGATCGAGATGCGCGCGATCGCGACCCGGGCCGCCGTCGACCGAGTCCCGGAAGCCGTCGATCGCCTCGAAGCTGTCGTTCCCGGCCCCGCCGAGCATCGTGTCTTCCTGGCTACCGCCCGCGATCACGTCGTTCCCGGGACCTCCGTCGAGCAGGTCCTCGCCGCCGCCGCCGCGGAGGACGTCGTCGCCGCCGAGACCGCAGATGACGTCGTCATGTGTCGTCCCCTGAAGCACATCGGCGGCCGCCGTCCCGATGACAGTGCAGCGACGGCCCGTCGAGGACATGACACGGGCGACGCCGGTCAGCCGCTTCTGCGCGGTCCCTCGCGCGGACGCCATGTAGATCTGGGCCTCGCCTGTTGCGTCGCTCGTGAACACCAGCCGCTTCCCGTCGGGAGCAATGCGAGCTGCATATTCGGAATCGGAACGGGTCCCGAACAGCTTCCGCCGGCCGGAGCCGTCGGCGTTCATGATCCAGACGTCGCGGGTGTCGTCCTCCCAGGAGACGAACACGATTCGCGTGCCGTCGGGCGACCACGACGGCTCGTACTCGAAGCCGTCCGTCGTCAGGCGAACGTGGCCGGAACCGTCGGCGTTCACGACGTCGATGTAGGCGTCGTCCTCGCCGCCGCCGACGAACGCGATCCTCGAGCCGTCCGGCGACCACGCGGGCGAGAGGTGGTACTCGCCGTCAGCGATCAGCTGTCGCAGGCCCGTCCCGTCGGCGTTCATCACGTACACGGAGCTCGTCTCCTCGTCGCTCTCCTCGTCGAAGGTCAGGCGGCGGAAGGCGATCCGCCCGTCCGACGACCACGAGGGCGTGTAGTCCGAAGTCTCGGAAAAGGTCAGCCTGACCTGGAGGCCCGTCGCCAGATCAACTGTGTAGATCTGCGCGTACAGCCCGTGGCGGTCGCTGACGAACGCGAGCCGCTTCCCGTCGGGCGACCAGGCCGGCCGCCACTCATCGCCGGGGCTCCGGACGACGGCACGCTGCTGCGTCCCGTCTGCCTTCATCACGAAGATGTCGAGGCTGCCGAGGCGATCGCTCGTGAACGCGATCAGCTTCCCGTCCGGCGACCACACCGCGTAGTCGTTTCGCGGGAACGTCGGGGTTTCGACGCTGATTTCCGCGCCCGCCGGCAGCGAGAGCGTCACCGCCGTCGCGAGCGCCACGATCAATGTGAAGGGTGTGCGCATTGCATGCTCCTTTCGTCTCACCCCGAGCGTGCGCCTCACCGCTAACGCGGGACTAACCGATTGGTTACGAACAGGTTTCGGCCGCTGAACGCGTCGGCAGGAACCACGAATGGCGACGGCGACCAAAGCGCCTCCGTACGAGGCCTACGCGGCCATCATGGGGACGTTCGTCGGTGGGCTCGGCCTCGCGGGAGCGGCGGCGCGCTCACTCGGCCGCGACCCGGCCTGTCAGACGACGCTCGACTTCGTCGTGCTCTCCGCGGCCGCGTTCAAGGCCGCTCGGACGCTCGCGCGCGACGAGGTCACGAGCTTCCTCCGCGAGCCGTTCGTCGAGGGGGACGCGCACGAGGGCGACGAGGCGCCGATCGAAACCGGCGACTTCCGCCAGGCGGTGGGCGAGCTCGTCACCTGCAGTCGTTGCATCGGAACGTGGGCGGCAGCAGGGCTGGCGACGACGCAGATCCTCGCGCCACGCTTCGGGCGACTGCTGACGTGGTCTCTCGCAGCCGCCGGCGCCAACGACTGGCTCCAGGCCGGCTTCGCGGCCCTGACCAGCAAGTCGAACGAGCTCGACAGCCGGGCGAGTTAGGGCGGCCGGAGGTCCGCCAGCCGCCGCTCGGCGAAGGACTTGAGGTCGTCCAGGTCGCCGCAGATCTGGCAGCGGTACTTACGAAGTCCTATCGAGTGAAACAGTGAAGATGTACGGGGCCCGCGCCGTCGAAGGGCGCTCCGGTCACCCGGTCGACGTGGCCCTGCAGCAGGAAGATCCGGCTGAATGCCACGTCGTTGATGTGACCCGACTGCCGGAGCGGAGCTTTGGACGGGCGCGACGCCCCGCTCCTGCGCCGCGGCTTGGCTCGGCCTGCTCGGCTGGACGACTACCCCCTCGCGTTACGAGCGGCGCCGTCGATCGCGTTCAGCCGGCTGCGCGCCATCTTCTCGAGGGTGCGTTTTGATCCGCAAAGCTCACAGCGGTACACGCGGATGGTTCCGTCGGTCCGGCCGCCGGTGAAGATCCGGCGGCCGTCGCCCGAGAACGATGCCGTCTCGAGGATCCCCGTGTGGCCTCTGAGGAAGAAGATGAGCTTGCCGGTGCGCGCGTCCCAGAGCCCGGCCGCGCCAGAAGCCGTCACGACCCAGCGTCCGTCATCGCTGAAGCGGGCGTCTTGCAGCGCCGTACCGTGTCCACGGAAGGAGATCCGGCCCCGACCGGCCGCAACCGGCCATATGGTCGCGTCGCCGTCGCGCCCAGCCGTGAGAACGCCCTTCCCGTCGGGGCTGAACTCGATGCTCGTCAACCCGAGATCGTTGGTGTCGATCGCCTGCCGCAGCGTGCCCGACGCGACATCCGAGATGCGGGCGGTCGAATCGAGGCTGGCCGTCGCGATCAGCCGGCCGTTCGGGCTGAACGCCAGCTCGGAGACGGCGTTGGTGTGTCCCTGGAGCGTCCTCTGAACTGCACCCGTCCGCGCGTTGAAGAGGTGCGCGACGCCGCTGGTCGCGGCTGTCGCGACGATCTTGCCGTCAGGGCTGAACGCCACTGCGCTCAAC
>Ga0126307_10003192_pt1 | contig 11156 bp, 14 predicted proteins | sample Plot28_FD_89955 | JGI IMG/M metagenome (GOLD analysis project Ga0126307, IMG submission 89955) | Serpentine soil microbial communities from UC McLaughlin Reserve, CA, USA - Plot28 | ecosystem: Environmental > Terrestrial > Soil > Grasslands | place: USA: UC McLaughlin Reserve, Lake County...
CCTCCCGTCGAACCGGTCTTGCCGCCGCCCGTCACAGTGGACGGCGCTCTACCGTCCGTCCCGTGACGACCTTCGCGGCGATGCGCACAAGTCGCGCCATGCCCATGTAGGTCATCGGGTTCAGCAACGTGGGCCACTTCGTGCGGATCAGGTTCTCGCGCAGCGGCTTTCCGGTGAACCGATCGGTCAGCCAGCGCAGCGCCATCGGCGCCGACATCGGGTGCAGCAGCATGTGCTCGCTGAACATGTCCCGGTGGTAGGTCACCGACGCGCCGCCCGACTGGTAGGTGTTTGTCATTTAGGCGATGTCGTCCACCGAGACGATCCGATCGTGCACCGCCTGAACGATCAGCACGGGCGGCGTGGGAACCGCAGTGCCAAGCCTGATGCTGTCGAAGACGTGCTGGACCTCCGGCGTGCCGAGGATTTGCTCCAGCGGCTGGTCGACCAGCTTGCCCATGTCCATACCGATCCACCGGAGCACGGCGTGCGCGGTGGTCATCTTTTCGGTACGCAGCAGCATCGCCTTGCCGGTGTCGGTGGCGTGCTGCTGGATGATCCGGTCCAGATCGGGGTAGGCGTGCGACAGTGCGGCCACCACCATCGCGGGCAGCCCGGAATAGAAGCTCCCGTTGAGGCGGCGGAAGGCGTTGCCGAGGTCCGCGACCGGCGACCCGAGCACCGCGCCGACAATGTTCAGCTCAGGGGCGTAGGAGCCGCTCATCTCGGCTGCCCACGCGGTGGCCAGGCCACCGCCCGAATAGCCCCAGAGCCCGACGGGTGCCTCCTGCGACAGATCAAGACGCTCGTAGTTCAGCGCGGCGCGGATGCCATCCAGGATGTGGTAGCCGGGTTCCTGCGGTACGCCCCACATGCCCTCCGTGCCCTCGTGGTCAGGGATCGACACCGCCCAGCCCTCTGTCAGCGCCGCGGCCACCAGGAAGAACTCCAGCTGGGCGAGCGCGCCCACCGCCTTCGCGCCGCGCCGCAGCGCGTACGAGGGGAAGCAGCGGCCGGCGACTGCGTCGATGGCGCACTGATAAGACAGGATCGGGCACGGGCGGTGGGAGAGGCGCTCGGTCGGCGCGACGATTGTGGTCGCGGTGGCCTGCGGCAAGCCGTTGAGGTCGGTGGTCCGGTACAGCAGCTGCGTGGCGGTGAACCGCTGTCGAACCAGCCCCATAAAGGCCAGCTCAACGTCGCGCGAGCGTAGGACGGTGCCAGGACGGGCATGCTCGAAGCCGGGCGGCGGCTGGTAAAACGGGTCTTTAGCAGGGACGGCAGGCCGGGCCTTGCGGTCCAGATCCTCGTGGAGTGGCTGGCCGATCCATTCGGCACTCGTTGACCGCGCCGCGCTGCCCAAGTCCATCCGGGCATTCTTACTTAAGAAGCCATTAAGAATCCAGTCCGACTCACCCAGGAGGACGCAATACGGCGAATTCGTCGGTCACCCGGTACCGGGAGTCGGTGAAGCCGTATAGCGCGGCCGGCCGGCCGCCGCTGCGCCCCGAACGGGCGGTGGTGCCGGTGCGGGTGATGACATTGCGACGCTCCAGCACGCGCTGCAGGTTGGTGGCATCGACCTGATAGCCCAGCGTCGCGCTGTAGATGTCGCGCAGTGTGGAGAGAGCGAATTCCTTTGGCGCCAAGGCAAATCCGATGTTGGTGTAGGACATCTTGGCGGCAAGGCGGGTGCGGGCGTGCTCGACCATCGGGCCATGGTCGAAGGCCATCGGTGGCAGGTCGCTCACCGGATGCCAGCGGGTGTCCGACGGCAGTTCGGGCGTCGCGGGGGAGGGAACCAGCCCGAGGAACGTCGAGGCGATGGTGCGGGCGTACGGGACGCGGTTGGGGTCCGAAAACACAGCGAGTTGCTCCAGGTGAGCAAGTTCACGCAGGTCGACCTTCTCGGCCAGCTGGCGGCGAACCGAGCTGGTCAGGTCCTCATCATCACCGAGGCGACCGCCCGGCAGCGACCACTTGCCGCGCTCCGGCTCGAGTGCACGCTGCCATAACAGCACGTTAAGGGCCGGTTTCCGGGAATCGACACCGCGAACCTGGAACACAACGGCGAGCACCTCGTGAGCGGTGCTAATATGGGACATGTTTTCGATTATAAGTCGAAAACCTCAGACTGGGAGTGAGGAGGCGGCCATGACGGTTCTTGACCGTATGCCCGCGGACGATCTGGCGAACCGCATCACTGACGGTCCGGCCGGTTATTCCGGCGTCGACGGCGATGAGGAGTGGGCCGCCGAGGTCCGCCGACTGGCCGACCTGCGCGGCGCGACGCTGCTCGCGCACAACTATCAGCTGCCGGCCATCCAGGATGTCGCCGACCACGTCGGTGACTCGCTGGCTTTGTCGCGCATCGCTGCTGAGGTGCCCGAGGACACCATCGTGTTCTGCGGCGTGCACTTCATGGCCGAGACCGCCAAAATCCTCAGCCCGGACAAGACGGTGCTGATTCCCGACCAGCGCGCAGGCTGTTCGTTGGCCAATTCGATCACCGCCGACGACCTGCGCGCCTGGAAAGCTGAGCATCCAGGGGCGGTAGTGGTGTCATACGTGAACACCACCGCCGCAGTGAAGGCGGAGACCGACATCTGTTGCACGTCATCGAACGCCGTCGAGGTGGTGGCATCGATACCCGAGGCCCGCGAGGTGCTGTTCTGCCCGGACCAGTTCCTCGGCGCCCACGTGCGACGGGTCACCGGACGCAAGAACGTGCACGTGTGGGCAGGCGAGTGCCATGTGCACGCGGGCATCAACGGCGACGAACTATCCGATCAGGCGCGTGCGCATCCGGACGCCGAGCTGTACGTCCACCCCGAATGTGGCTGCGCCACTTCGGCTCTGTATCTGGCCGGTGAGGGAGCGTTCCCGGAGGAGCGGGTGAAGATCCTGTCGACGGGCGGAATGCTGGACGCGGCTCGTCGGACCCATGCCCGCCAGGTGTTGGTCGCCACCGAGGTCGGCATGTTGCACCAATTGCGCCGTGCTGCACCAGATGTCGACTTCCGCGCGGTCAACGATCGGGCGTCGTGCAAGTACATGAAGATGATCACGCCCGCCGCGCTGCTGCGCTGCCTTGTGGAAGGCGCCGACGAAGTCGACGTCGATCCAGAGACCGCGACGCGGGCGCGAGCCAGTGTGCAGCGGATGATCGAAATCGGCCAGCCCGGCGGCGGCGAATGAGCCGCGGTTTCGCCTGCGGCGGCAGCGGCTACTGGCAGCAGTGCGCGGACGTCGTCGTCATCGGCACCGGGGTGGCCGGTCTCGTGGCCGCCCTGGCCGCACATCGGCGCGGGCGCAAGGTCGTGGTGCTGAGCAAGGTCGGGGAGACCGCGACGTTCTACGCGCAGGGTGGAATCGCCGTCGTGTTGCCGGACAACGACGACTCGATCGAGTCACACGTCGCCGACACGCTGGCTGCAGGCGGCGGCCTGTGCGATCCGGAAGCGGTGCGGTCGATCGTGGCCGACGGCTATCGCGCTGTCGCCGAATTGGTCGACGACGGAGCGCGTTTCGACGAAGCGGCACCGGGGCAGTGGTCGCTCACCCGCGAGGGTGGGCATTCGCGTCGCCGCATCATCCACGCAGGCGGCGATGCGACCGGTGCGGAGGTGCAGCGGGCGCTCGATCACGCGGCGGCGCTGCTGGACATCCGCCGCAATCACGTCGCGCTGCAGCTTTTGCATGAGGACGGCGCGGTAACCGGTGTGCTTGTGCTCAACGAGGACGGCCTTGGCGTCGTGCACGCCCCATCGGTCATTCTGGCGACCGGGGGACTTGGTCATCTGTACGCGGCGACCACTAATCCCGAGGGCTCTACCGGCGACGGCATCGCGCTCGCGATGTGGGCGGGCTTGCCGGTGCGTGATCTCGAGTTCATCCAGTTTCACCCGACCATGTTGTTCGAGGGTCACAGCGGTGGCCGGCGTCCCCTGATCACCGAGGCGGTCCGCGGCGAGGGCGCGGTTCTGATTGATGCGCGGGGTAATTCGGTGACACACGGCGTGCACCCGATGGGTGATCTCGCGCCGCGCGACGTGGTCGCTGCGGCGATCCACGCGCGGATGGTGGCCACCGGTGATCCGTGCGTGTATCTCGACGCGCGCGGCATCGACGGCTTCGAGCGGCGGTTTCCGACGGTGACTGCGGCGTGCCTTGCAGCGGGCATCGACCCGACACGCCAGCCCATTCCGGTGGTGCCGGGCGCTCATTACAGCTGCGGCGGCGTGGTCACCGACGTGTACGGGCGTACCGAACTGGCCGGCCTGTTCGCGGCGGGGGAGGTAGCGCGCACAGGGATGCATGGGGCCAACCGGCTGGCGTCCAACAGCCTGCTCGAGGGGCTCGTCGTCGGCGGCCGCGCGGGCAAGGCCGCGGCCCGGCACGCCGGCGACGTTGGCGCGACGCATGCCGAGGTGCCCGAGCTGCCGACGCGCCGCGCCATGCCTCGCGCCGACCTGCAGCAGGCGATGACGCAATACGCGTCGGTCGTCCGCGACACCGAAGGCCTGCAGCGGCTCGCCGAGGAACTCGATGCCGCGACCCCGCGTTTTATCCGCTGGCGCAACGACTTTGAAGACATCGCGCTGACGGCCACCGCTGGCGCGGTTGCGGTGGCGGCGCTCGCGCGTACCGAGTCTGTCGGGTGCCATCACCGCCGCAGCCTCGTGCCCGCAGTGGCGTGCGGCTGATGGAGCTGAGCGCCGACGAGCTGACCGAGGCTCGCAGGGTGATCGCACGCGCACTGGAAGAAGACCTGCGCTACGGCCCCGATGTCACCACGTTGGCGACGGTGCCGACCGACGCGACGACCACCGCGTCGATGGTCGCCCGCGAGCCCGGGGTGATCGCAGGCGTGGACGTCGCATTGCTGGTGCTTGAGGAGGTGCTCGGCCCCGATGGCTACCGGCTCAAACATCGCGTGGACGACGGCGCACGGCTGGAGGGTGGCGCGGCGGCGCTGGTCGTGGAGGCGCCGACACAAGGACTGCTGACCGCCGAGCGCACGATGCTGAACCTGGTGTGTCACCTGTCGGGCATAGCGACGACGACGGCGGCCTGGGTGGATGCGGTGCAGGGAACGAGGGCTAAAGTCCGCGACACCCGAAAGACGCTGCCCGGCCTGAGGGCGCTGCAGAAGTACGCGGTGCGAGTCGGCGGCGGCGTGAACCACCGCATGGGCCTTGGCGATGCGGCGTTGATCAAAGACAACCATGTCGCGGCGGCGGGTTCGGTGGTGGCCGCGCTGCGAGCCGTCCGTGCCGCAGCCCCAGGTTTGCCGTGCGAGGTGGAGGTCGACTCGCTCGAGCAGCTCGACGAGATACTCGCTGAAAACGTGGAACTCGTTCTGCTGGATAACTTTCCGGCGTGGCAGACGCAGATCGCGGTGCAGCGCCGCGATGCCCGCGCGCCGCGAACACAACTCGAGTCGTCGGGCGGGCTGTCGCTCGATACCGCGGCTGAGTACGCGGGTACCGGCGTGGACTATCTCGCCGTGGGCGCGCTCACCCACTCGGTGCGCGTGCTGGACATCGGGCTAGACGTTTAGCTGTGCGGCCGGCGTCGCCGTTGCGGATGCCGGTGCAGGACCCCGCGGCAAGCAGCTAATCCGCAGGCGAAGCCGAAGCAGCGACCCGTGCGTCGCTCATTCTGTGTGCTCGGCGAATGCGTCGAGATAGGGATTGCGCCGTCTGCCAAGTGATCTTGAACCTGACATGCCCGTGGCAATGTCGATCGATTTGCGCTAACAGGGGACCGCAGCGCTGGCTTCCCGACGTTCAGTCGGTCGCGGCGGGCGCTGTGCAGTCGGTTCAGCTAGTGGTAGGTGCCTGCCGTTTACTATCGGCGCATGCCGGACGAATCACGGAGCGAATCCTCTGGAGGGCATCGCTACCGCGAACCTTCGCGCCCATTTTGTCCATTGACCGTCATCTCTTTGATCGTCGCCATCGGGGCACTGGCCCTGGCCGGTTGGACGCTGTATCGGCTGGACAACTCCAACCCGTCATACAGCGACACCCAGCGCGCCGATGCCAAAGCCACAGTGTGTGCTGCGATGGGCATCGTTCGAAAAGGCGTATCGCTCAACACAAATATGCAGCCTCCTGGCGGACCCACCGATGTGACAGGGTCCCTTGCGGTAGCGGCCAACGCACGGGTGGCGCTCTACGACGGTGGGCAGTATCTGCTGAGCAAGCTGGACTCCGCGACTCCGGAGGAGCTGGCCGATGCGGTTCGCAACTTCGCGAACGACTTGATGGACATCGGCGCTGCGGCGACCGCGGGCGCGCAGAACTCCGAGCCGGAGCAAGCCGCTCGTCTCAAAGAGGCGGACGCATCGAACGCCACAATCACGCAGTTGTGCAAATGAGTTGTTATTGGTGCCACGCCAGGGAGAAGGCCGCCGAGCTTCTCCGATGCGACATCGACCGCAAGCTGGACGTCAGCTCGCGACGTGAGCTCCGCTCGCGGAGCTGAGCAGTGTGTGCGCAGCGGCCTTGGCGGCGCTGAGTGCATCGGCATTGCCCGATATGCGGGACAGGATCAGCGCGCCCTCTACGAGCGCGATCACCGCCAGCGCAGTCTGCTCCGCCTCGTGCTCCTCCCAGCCGTCGGCGCGCAGCCGGTCGGCCACCGCCAGGCACCACCCCCCAAACGCTCGGGCAGACGCCTCCCGCACCTGCGGGCTGGCGTTGACCGACTCGGTCGCAACCGGTTCGATCGGGCAGCCGTCGCGCGGATCAGAGGACAGTCCCGACGCCATCAGATCGATCCAGCCGTCGACGATGTCGGCCACCGGCGACCCGCCGGCGAGTAACTCACGCAGCCGTCGCTCGATGCCTGCGCCGACGCCGTCCACCACCGCGGCGGCCAGTTCCTGCTTGCCGTTGGGGAAGTGGTGATACAGCGAACCGGCCTTCACGTCGGCCGTGTCCAAAATTTGGTTCACCCCCGTGGCGGCATAGCCCTGCCTGCGGAACAGCAGGGCGGCCTTGTCCAGCAGCGCGGCGCGGCTTCGATCAGGACGAGGCATGCCCTTGACTTTACTTGAAAGGTCGCTCAACAATAATTGAGAGGTCGCTAAAGAAAGGTCGAGTCATGCAGCAGCTGATGTTCGAGGCGGCGGGGGAATACGTCTGGCGGGACACGCCCGACCCCGAGATCACCGCACCTGAACAGGCGATCGTCCGTCCGGTGGCCGTGGCGTGCTGCGACCTCGATGTCGCCGTTGCCGAGGGACGGTTGCCGATGCCGCCCGGGCACGCGGTTGGGCACGAAGGCGTCGCCGAAATCGTGGCGGTCGGCGATTCCGTCCGCGAGATGAAAGTCGGCGATCGGGTGATCGTTCCGTTCCAGATCAGCTGTGGGAACTGTGGTGCATGTCGCCGCGGTGCCACCGGTTCGTGCGCGGCGTTGCCGTTGATGGCGATGTACGGCATGGCACCCCTGGCCGGGCTCGACGGCGGCGGCTTCATGGCGGACCTACTACTGGTGCCGTACGCGGACGCGATGCTCGTACCCATTGGAGACACTGTCGACCCGGTTGCGGTCGCCTCCTTGTCGGACAACATTCCCGACGGCTGGCGCGCCGTTGGTCCCTACCGCGCGGAACTGTCAGCACTCGACCCCGCGGACCGCCGTGTGCTCGTGGCGGGCCGCCGCTCGATCGGGTTGTATGCCGCTGCTTTTGCGTCGGTGTACGGCGCGCAGGTCGACTACGTGGATACCGACCCGCAGCGGCTGGCGGCCGCCGAAAAGCTCGGCGCCACAGTGCATGACAGGCCAAAGCCCGACAAGTCGTTGCAGCCTTTTCCGATCACCGTGCACACCACGGCCGACCCCGCGGTGTTGGCGGCCACCATGCGGGCCACCTGGCCGGACGGGGTATGTACTGACACCGGCATCTACTATCAAGGCGTGGTCGAGATGCCGCTGCTGTCGATGTACACCCGCGGTCTGAGGTTCGTGACCGGTCGGGTGAACGCGCGGGCCGTGATCCCTGAGATCCTCGAATTGGTCACCGCGTCTTGCGATCTAGCGCCAGCGGTGGAGCGGGTCGTCGCGTGGGAGGACGCCCCGCAGGCCTGGCCGGCGATGACAGCCAAGACCGTCTTCACTCGCTCGTAGCGACGAACGGGTCGGTGATCTCCCGAAGGGCTTCCAATATCTCGCGGAGTTGGGTGAAGCGCCGGGCGCCGAGGTGGGAGCGCCACTGGGCCTGAATTTCGTTGTGTGCGGCCTGGGCCGCCTTTGCGGCTTGCCTGCCACGTTTGTCGATCTGTATGAGCCGGGCGCGGCGGTCGGTGGGATCGGGCACGCGACGGACGTAGCGCATGCGCTCCAACTCGTCGACCAGGCCGGCGGCGCTCTGCTTGGTCATCTGGGCCTGCTCGGCCAAATCCGTGAGGCGCGACCCGCTAGGCGCGATGCGCTGAAACACGCGGGCCTGGGCGAGCGTCACATCGTCGAAACCGGCATCCCTGATTGCCTGCAGGATCCGGTTCTCCATGTGTCGATAGGGAATGAACAGCAGCACGCCGAAATTGACCGCGGGCTCTTGCATGTAGTCAGGATACCTGACTAATATCGCAACGGTGGACGCCGAAACATCGTGGCGGGTAATCGAACAGGAGCGGTTGAGCCTTGCGGCGCTCTTGGAAAACCTCAGCGACGACCAGTGGAATGCGCCGTCGCTGTGTGAAGGATGGCGTGTAAAGGACGTGGCTGCGCACGTCGCGCTGGCGGCACAGCCACCGAGTCCCTTGGTCATGGTGGTCGAAGGCGTGCGCGCCCACGGCAGGTTCCACAAGATCAACCACGACTTTTCTGTGCGACATGCCGAGCGCCCCGGTGCCGACATGATCGCTGAACTGCGCGAGCACGCCGCGTCACGGCGGCTGCCGAAGGTGACCAACTACCGCAACATCCTGTTCGACATCCTCGTCCACGGCCAGGACATCGCCATTCCACTCGGTATCCCGCGGGAGATGCCGAAGGACGCCGCCCGCGCGGGCATCGAGCGAGTGTGGACGATGGGTTGGCCGTTCGGTGCGAAGCGCGCGCTCAAGCGATTCCGTTACACCGCAACGGATGTGGACTGGACGGCAGGCCATGGGCCAGAAGTGAGCGGACCCGTCGACGCGTTGTTGCTGTTGTTGACGGGACGGCCTGCGGCCCTGCCGCGGGTGTGCGGGCCGGGTGTGGATGAGCTGGGCGAGCGGTTGAACACGTAGCAGCGCCCTAACGTGGAGACGTGATGATCGTCAGCCGCCTCCTTCAACGAATTGCGCTGTCGGCGGTGATTCTTCCTATGCGGTAGCCGGACCTCGCCGCACCAGCGACAGCACGACGGCCGCCGCGGCGAACAGCGCGGAGAACACTCGGTTCAGCACGGTTTGCCTGCGTGGCGTGTGCAGCCACTTCAGCAGGCGCACCGACAGGCCCGTGTACAGGCCCATTACGACGAGATCGACGGCGACCATCGTCACGCCAACGGCAAGATATTGCGGCAGCAGCGGCTCGGTCGGCACCACGAACTGCGGCAGCACCGCGAGGAAGAACACCAGGCCCTTGGGGTTTGTCGCATTGACCAGGAATCCCCGCACCAGCAGCGCCACCCGGCCGCCGTCCATCGCCCTGTCGACCTGCTCGCGCAGGTCGACGGTCGCGGTACGCCATTGCCGCACGGCCAGATACACCAGGTACGCCACGCCGATCCACTTGATGATGTTGAACGCCAGGATCGAGTTGGCGACCGCCGCACCCAGCCCGATCGCGACGAGTGCGAGCTGCAGCATCAGACCGACTTCGAGGCCAAGGATGCTCCAGTAGCCGCGCCGCACGCCCTGTGTCAGGCCCGTCGCCATCGATTGGATGGCGCCCGCTCCAGGGGACACGCTGATCGCGATCGCCGCACCGAAGAACGTCAGCCACACTTCCCATGCCATGGAGTCAGTGTCTCAGGCGATGTCGGCGACGAGCACCCCCATTTTGCGTGCCTGCAGCCGCGCCATGAACGGGAGTCCGTCGGCACCGGTGCCTGCCGGAAGGATCCGCGGATTGACGATGTGCACGTCTCGCCGGATGAAATGCACATCGGCCTCGCCCGCGGCGAGCACGTTTTTGACCCAGTCGGTCTTCCCGTGGCCGAGCGCGATCGCGAGCACCTTGCCCTTGCGGTACGCGGTGACGACGGTTTCGTAAGGCTTACCCGACTTGCGACCTCGATGCTTGATCGTGGCCATGCCGGGCAGATAGCGCGCGACCGGCTTGATCGCCGGGTTGAAGTACTTGACCTGAAAGTTCTCCACCCAGATGGGGAAAACCGTCGGCACACCGGGCGCGTTGTTGGGGTGATCTTTCGGCATCTCACGAATCTAGCCGCTTCGCTGCGCCGCCAATGCGCCGCAATGACGCCGGCGTGTGGCCGACGTGATCGCGCACCGTGCGGGTGAGGTGCGCCTGGTCGGCGAAGCCGAGTGACGCGGCTACATCGGCGAGGCTCGACTCGCCACGACCGAGTTGGTCCAGCGCGCGGCGTCGCGGAGCGCGATGGCCAGCAGCCGCATGATCTGTTCGGCCAGCCGATAGTCGACGTCGAAGGGGCCGGCCGCCAGCAGCCTGCGGTGGTCAAGCTCGGTTCGGGCGTCGACATAGACCGTCGATACGCGCATCCGGCCCGGCTCGCCGACCAGTTGCCGCCACGCCGCGGGGCTCAGCTGAACTGAGGTGCATTCGTCGCCGCCGCGCGGATGCGCGAACTGCTCCTCCTCGCCCGGCTCGCCCAAATAGCCGATCGTGCGGTCGAGATCGACCGTGCCGCCCGAACCCCGGCGCCGGAATCGGCCGGTCCGCACCAGCACAAGCCGCGCGTCGACCGGGCGCTCGACCGGTGACCAGCCCGCACAGTGCGGCCGGCAGGCCCATGCCCGGATGCTGAACTCCGGCCGGGCCGCGACGGTTTCCGCGGACAGCACGCCCCGACGCTAACCGGAACCCCGACAAATCCCTGCAATAATCTTCAAGACTCCGCAGCGACCGGCAGCGACGCTGGGGTCATGGCATCAATACGCACCGAAATCGTGATCGAAACCGACGCTGCGCGGGTGTGGAAGACAATCGGGAACTGGAAGAACGGCCCC
>Ga0126307_10003193_pt1 | contig 11155 bp, 9 predicted proteins | sample Plot28_FD_89955 | JGI IMG/M metagenome (GOLD analysis project Ga0126307, IMG submission 89955) | Serpentine soil microbial communities from UC McLaughlin Reserve, CA, USA - Plot28 | ecosystem: Environmental > Terrestrial > Soil > Grasslands | place: USA: UC McLaughlin Reserve, Lake County...
GTTAGTTTTCAGAATCAGCCGGTAGACGTGAGCGAGGAGTTCTCCAAACAGGAGAGCCACTTCTTTGTAGGATCGAACATCGAGGAGTTCGATCAGCAAACCGCAGCGGGGAAGCTGTGGTGGAAAAGCATGGCGCTAAATCAGCGCGTGTCCTACCACCAGATTACGCTGCCGCTCGAGGACTACAGGGTGTGGCAGGACGTTCCGCCAGAGGAATACCAAGACGACCGGGATCTCCCCTTCTCCATCTCTTTCATTACCCCCAATACGGTGCGCCTCCGATTGGCGGCTCGTCCGGAAACGACCCATTACGAACCATTTTCTCTCATGCTCGACGGAGAGCCCGGTACCGATGACTCGTGGGAGAGAAGCGGTTCCAAGACCTCGAGTACTTACAAGAGCCAGTTTGGATCCGTTACCCTAACCTACGATCCGTGGCACTTAGAGTTTCACGATGCTTCGGGTAGGTTTCTCACGCGCACTCACCACCTTTCCGATGCTAAGGGCGTGATCAACTCGGCGCCCCTTCCTTTCTCGTTCATTCGCACCGCTTCAAACCTGCGTCGACTGATGGCTGCCAGCTTCGAGCTCTCTCCGAATGAGAAGTTATTCGGGTGCGGGGAGTCTTTTACTAGCCTCAACAAACGAGGCCAGAAGCTCGTGATGTGGACTTACGATGCTTATGGGTCGCAGAGCCCCTACATGTACAAACCCGTTCCCTTCTTTATGAGCAGCCGCGGCTACGGCATGTACCTGCACACCAGCGCGCCCTCGACGTTCGACCTGGGACACTCCCACGACGGAGCGAACGTGATCTACCTCGGAGACGACTACCTCGATCTGTTCTTCTTCTTTGGTACTCCAAAGGAGATCCTCTCTGAGTACACGGCTCTAACCGGGCGTGCCAACATGATGCCACTTTGGTCGTTCGGGTTGTGGATGGGTCGCGATACCTACTCCTCAGAAGACGAGGTCCGAGACGTCGCAAGGAAGCTGCGCGAGCACAAGCTCCCCGCAGATGTGGTCCACATAGACACCGGGTGGTTCGAGGTGCCGCACCGCTGCGACTTCGAGTTTTCAAAGACGCGTTACCCAGAGCCCGCGAAAATGATCTCCGATCTCAAGGAGCAAGGGCTTCGCCTTAGTTTGTGGCAGCTACCGTATTTCAACCCAAGCAATAACCTGCATGGGGAGGCTATAAAGGGAGACTACGTTGTTCGGAGCGCTAACGGCAAACCGCCGGTAGACGACGCCGTCCTCGATTTTAGCAACCCACAAGCCGAAAACTGGTATCAGCAGAAGCTGGCGAAGCTCCTCGAAATGGGGGTAGGGACCTTCATAGCAGACTTCGGCGAGGCGGCCCCCTTGGGGGGTTTGTACTTCCATAGAGAAGGTGCCTTCTACGAGCACAACCTCTATCCCTTACGCTACAACAAAGCCGTTGCCGACATCACGCAAGAAGTTACCGAGGAGAGCGTCATGTGGGCGCGCAGCGCCTGGGCCGGCTCTCAGCGCTACCCCCTGCACTGGGGTGGCGACCCGGAGAACACCGATGGCGCCATGGCCGGCACCCTGCGCGGCGGATTATCGCTGGGCTTGTGCGGGTTCTCGTTCTGGAGCCATTTCATCGGAGGCTTCCCCCACGAGTGCCCGGAGGGGCTGTACCGCCGGTGGCTGGCCTTCGGGGTTCTGAGTTCCCACGCCCGCTGTCACGGAAGGGCTCCCACGGAGCCGTGGGAGTACAGCGAGGAGTTCAGGGAGGACTTCCGCAGAACGGTGGAGCTCAGGTACAGACTGATGCCTTACGTCTACGCCCAAGCCAAGCTCTCCTCTCAGGAGGGCTATCCTATGCTACGCACCCTGTTCTTCGAGTACCCAGAGGATCGAACTTCCTGGTCTATAGAGGACGAGTACCTCTTCGGCGAGGATATTCTCGTCGCTCCGTTGATGCAGGAGAGCCCGGAGCGGGATGTCTACCTACCTCCAGGGACCTGGATCGACTACCAGACCGGTCAGTCGTACCGGGGCGCCACGTGGCACCGGATACGGGCAGGGGAGGTGCCCGTGGTGATGATGGTCAAGGACGGAGCGGTGATACCGCACATCGGGCTGGCCCAGAGCACGGCCGAAATGGACTGGCGAGAGATAGAGCTTGTCGTCTTCGGCGCGGAGGCTTCCGCCGCTGAAGGATGGCTGTTCCTCCCCGAGGAGGGCCAGCTGCATGCTTTGCGACTGGAGCGGGAGGGCGACGAGGGCGACTTCGCATTTACGGAAGATCCGCTACAAAGAAGGGTGGACTGGAGGATCCGCAGTGCCCTCGCCGAGTGGTAGCAACGCACAGATGGGCAAGGTACGTTAGAGAGTCGCTACGTTGGGGCGCGGGAGGTAGCGGATGGCCGAGATGAAGCGTGTGGGGGATCTTGAGGTTGCCGAGGACTTGAAGGCCCAGCGCCGCAACTGGGTATTCGCAACGGTCGGCTCTGCCGTCATGGTGATGGTGGCGCTGGCGGGGCTCCTCGGGTTGTTCGGCGGAGAGGGGGTCCTGAGCCGTGCCACAGTAGGCAACCAGAACGATACGCTCTACATCCAGGAGTACGAGCGCTTCCTGCGCTTCGGCAAACCGACGACGCTGCACGTAAGCCTGGACACCGCCGCGGCCGTCCAGGGCGGACAGATACGCCTGTGGATCAACCGCGAGTATATGATGGGCGTCCAGCTCCAGGAGGTAGACCCGCAGCCCGACACGGTAGAGGCGTCCCCCGAACGCCTCATCTACGTCTTTGACGCGGAGGAGGGTCCGGAGGATCGACCTACGGAGATCACCTTCGAACTGGAGCCTGATGAGATGGGTACGCTCGCGGGCCGGGTGGGCCTCGACGGAGGAGCGTCCCGGACCTTCGAGCAGTTCGTCTACCCGTAGAGAGCGGTGTGGTCCGTTCTCGGTAGCTAGGAGGATACGTCATGGAAAGCATTCTGCGGGCCGCGCTCATCTACCTCATCGTCTGGTTGGTGATGCGCGTCACCGGCAAGCGAACCCTCGCGCAGGTGACCGTCTTCGACTTCGTGCTGCTCATCATAATCAGCCAGGCCAGCCAGCAGGCTCTGCTGGGCGACGACCTCTCGCTGACCAACGCCCTGCTGATCATCGTGACGCTCGTCGGCATCCACCTGCTGTTCACGGCGGCCAACTATCGCTGGCCCGCCTTCGATAAGTTCGCCAACGACGTGCCGCTGGTACTCATAGACGACGGCCAGATCCTCGAGGAGAGGATGCGCAAGACGAAGGTCAGCGAGGACGACATACTGGAGCAGGCGCGCATGGCGCACGGGGTGGAGAGGATGGACCAGATCAAGTACGCCGTGCTGGAGCGCACGGGTGGAATCTCGGTGGTACCACGTTCGGCGGGATAAACTTTCCTGGCCAGCAGGGTAGGAGCATGAATTTCGGTCCTGCACACTCAAAAGTGTTGGAGCGGAGCTAGACGAACCTCTCACAGCGCCTTTCATAGTTGCTGCGCCGGGGTCAGGTAGCCGCAGGAGGCAAAGAAACCTCGTGCGTCCTTGGCACTCACAGCTCTCAGCGCCAAGCCCATCGCCTCGATCAGAGCATCCTTGGTGCGAGCGCTCATCGTTCTCACAGCACGTGACCCGAAGGATGGTATCCGGCATGCTCGAAGAAGCCTCGGATGTCGTCGGTGGTGACCGCCGATAGCGCCGCCCCTATCGCTTCCACCAGAGCCTCTTTGGTCCTGGCGGAGGCCTTGCGCAGAGCAGGTTCTTGATCTTGGCGAAGGCCTCCTCGATCGGGTTGTAGTCCGGGGAGTAGGACGGGGCAGATACAAAAGCTCGCAGCCCCTCTGCTCGATTAGATCCTGGCCTCTTCTTCGGAGCCAGCGATTCTCCCCTTTCGGCCTTGCCTACGTAACGTTTGACCGAGGAGAGGCTCACGGAGAAGGTGCGAGCCGCCTCCTTCTACGGCGGAGACTATCCTTTTCTATCGAGTAACCGCTCATGGGGCCATGTTCTCATCGGTTCACTACCGCTGCAATGTGCTGTTAGTACGCCGTAAAGCGGAAGTTCAACTTCCGAGTATCTACCTTCCACGCACTCCGGTGAATAGGGCTATATCGCCAGAGGTTCGAGGAGCTACCCTTCGCTTCGCCGCCTCATCCTTCCAAGCAAGAACAAAGATGCCACAACCAGCGAGGCGACCATCGCTACCGCCCTCGCCATCACGCTCCTCGTGGACGGTGGGCCTGCTCCCTCACCGCTCGGGGTCTCTGGCGCGCTGTATTTGGGGTAGTGGTCTCTGTACCCGAGCAACTTGCCTACCGGTGCGAGGAGCGCGAACAGGGCCTTCTGCAGCGCCATGGGCGGCTCGGCGAGGTAGATCTCGCCATTGTGCAAGCCGTTTAGCATGACGGCGAACTGCAGCGGGTTGGGTACTCCACTCTCGTCGGTCCTACCATCTCGAGCGAGCCCATAGAGGGTTTCGAAGAAAACCTCGCTGTTCAGCGCGGGTCGCACCTCGCCCAAGACGCGGGTCTCCTCTCGATCGGATTGGTTGAACCACCTGTGCGGCGTGCCGGGCGGAACGGTTGCCTCCTGGCCCTCCTCGAGGTTTCGGTGCTCGTCGCCGATCTGGACGCCGAGGGTGCCGGAGAGGACCTCGAAGCGTTCCTCCTGGAGGGGATGGACGTGCAACGGGTTGCCGCCGCCCGGTGAGACGACGAGCTCCCCGCTCATGAGCTCCCCGCCCGTATCCCGAGCGGTCTGCCTGAACACTATCGAGTCGCCCTGAACCGGGTTGTAGATCTTCTCTCCCGCTCTAGCCACGGGTCCTACACCTCCTCGTACTTCTTAGGTAAGAGTATGGCATCAGACGAGTGCGAGTACATGCCAGAAAAGGCGTGGGGTTCGCTATTTTGCATGGCTGGAGATAAGACGAACTTCAGAGAACCCCGGCATGGCGAAGTTCGCAGCATTACCCTTTCACGCACTCTGGTGAACAAGGCTACTTCACTCGATCATCAGCAAGAGAAGGGAGCCGTGCTCACCGGCTATTCTCCCGGGCGGCGGTAGCCGATGCCCTTGCCCTTCGCCAGTGCCTCCAGCGTCTCCTCCACGCTCATCAGCACCGTCGTCTCCACCGAGGATATGGCGCCGCCCGAGGTGATAGCAAGCACCACGCCGGCCATGGAGACGTTGTCGGGCGCCTCGTAGATCGCGTAGCCGTCGTATTCGCCGAAGCCGTACCAAAAGCCGTGTAGGGCGCCCCCTACCTCCTCGATGTAGGCTCGCGCAGCATCGCGGCGGTCTTCGGGGTTCTGGATCAGCTTCGACCACGTCTCGGGCGTGTAGCTGAAGCGCATGAGATAGAAAGCCAATCTCGGGACCTCCCTGGTTAGTGACGAAGGCAGCATACCCTCCACGGAAGTGGAGCGCATTCCCCGGAGAGGGTAGATACAAAAACCTTCTTGGCGAATATCTGCGAACTCCGTGTATGTGAAGTTCTCAGAATGGATCTTCTGTGCCGTTGGGTGCATTAGGCCGCCAAAAGGGAGCGCGACGTTCGCCAAGCGGCTCTCATCCGCCGAGGCTGGCCAGCTCCTCCTCCAATAGCGCGTGGGACTGCGTCCGCCCTTCCTTGCCCTTAAGCCACCCCATATAGCTCTCCAGCCAAGAGTAGTGGCGCTCCTCGGCACGTGCCCAGGGCAGCATAGCCTGCCACTCCTCCCCCCCTCGAGTGCCAACCTCGCCTCTCGCTAACCCCTCGAAGCGCCCTGTAGTTTCAGTCTCGGAGGCGTCCCTCCTTGCGCGCTCGAGGGTTTCTTCGCTCCGATCGGCCGGTATCCTCCGGGCTCGGCGCTGGGGGACTTCCTCGACCATCTCCGATACGGTTCGGTCCGGGTGCACGTCCTACCTCCCTAATAAGGGGTGGCTTCCGAGGGGGCATCCTACGACCGCTCCGATGAGAGCGCATCCCCCAAATGAGTGATATCCGTGTTAGATGTTGTTAAGCGAACTTCTCGGAAAGCCGTTTGGGCGAAGTAGTTCGCGCATGGTGACGTCCTAGAAACACGAGCCTCCCGAAGGCCGGCTCGGAACACCCTCTCACCCGTTTGGAATCTTCTGAAATATCGAAGCGGGTGTGGCGCGCTCTCTGAGGCCCCCTCGAGTTCCCGCCCCCGCCCCCACTCGCTACAGGCCCCTGTACGTAGAAACGAGGCAGGATGAAGGCCGCGCCTTCTAATCTCATCAGGCGCGGCCAACGATGTTCGGTATTCGTGAGGCATTAGCCATGAGCTCGTCGATGTCGTGGTCGTAGCGGTCCTCGACGCTGGGATTGATACGGCCGATCTTCGTGGCCCAGCGGAGGTAGCCGATTTTGCGCCCTTTTGCAGGGCCTCTTCAGTACCGGAGGTCGGGCTCGAACCGACACGGTGCTCACGCACCACCGGATTTTGAGTCCGGCGCGTCTACCAATTCCGCCACTCCGGCGCGGGGCCGCGACATTATACCAACGTCTGGGGCCCCCTCGGCGCGAGCGTGGCGCTTCCTTGACAACGGGGAGCATGAATATTCATAATGGCTGGCGCAAAGGCTCGTACTAGCCGTTACTAGGGGTATTGACATGATCCGTACGCGAGGAGGAGCATTGAGGAAGATGCGTCGAGGCCTGGGTCTCGTAGTGTTGGCGGCGATAGCGGCGCTGCTCGTCATCGGGTGCGGTGGGGGCGGCGACGGTGGTGGCGGGGGCGGAACCGCAGGGACGGTCAAGATCGTCAGCGACCTGCCGCGCCAGGGCGCCAACCGGGCCCAGACGACCACCATGGTCAACGCCATACAGTTGGCCATAGAGGAACGGGGCGGCAAGGCTGGAGAGGTGAATATCGACTACGAGGGTCTGGACGACGCCACGGCGCAGGCCGGGCAGTGGGACGCCGCCAAGTGCGCCGAGAACGCCCAGAAGGCCGCCCAGGACGAGGAGATAGTCGGTTGGATCGGGCCGTTCAACTCGGGTTGCGCGGCGGTGGAGATCCCGATCCTCAACCGGGCTCAGCTCGCGATGATAAGCCCGGCGAACACCTACACGGGCCTGACCAAGCCGACCCCCGACGAGTCCGAACCGGACAAGTACTACCCGTCGGGCGAGCGCAACTACGCGCGCGTGATCGTGACCGACGTCCAGCAGGGCCAGGCGGGGGCGTCTTTCCTGGATGACGAGGGCGTCGAGACCGTCTACATACTCGACGACAGGGAGACCTACGGCCAGGGGGTCGCCGACGAGTTCCAGCAGGCTGCCCAGGACCTGGGCATAGACACTATAGGGCGAGAAGGCATCGACGGCTCGGCCCCCAACTACCGCTCGCTCATGAACAAGATCGCCGCGGCCGACCCCGACGCCATCTACTTCGGCGGCATCATCGAGAACAACGTCGCCCAGATCATCAAGGACAAGGTCGGGGCCGGCATGAGCTACGAGGAGGTCAAGTTCATCGGACCCGACGGCATCTTCGTGGACGAGCTTATCAGCCAGGGTGGGGACTCCGTCGAGGGCATCTACGTGACCTTCGGCGGCATCCCGCCCGAGAAGCTCGGCGCGGCTGGCCAGGAGTTCATAGACAAATACGAGCAGAACTACGATGATGACGTGCAACCCTACACGGCCTACGCCTACGAGGCGGCCAACGTGATGCTAGACGCCATCGAGCGGGCCTCCAAAGAGGCGGGCGGCGTGCCCGACCGCCAGGCCGTCGTCGAGCAGGTCTTCGCCACCGAAGACTACAAAGGCGTACTCGGGACCTGGAGCTTCGACGATGAAGGCGACACCACTCTAACGACGCTCTCCGTCCAGGAGATCCAGGACGCGGAGTTCAAGCTCGACCGCACCCTCGACGTCGCCGACCTGCAGTAGAGATGGCGCGAGATAATGGGGCGGCACAGCCGCCTCCCGTTTCCCGACCGGAGGGCGCCCATGACGACGGGTGAGACGGCCAAGCTCCGCTCGGCGGCCCTGCTCCAGGGCATCAGGACCTCGAGCTGGAGCTCGCGCCTCGCGGTGGCGCTCATCGCGGTGTTGGTCGTGTTGCTGGCGGTTCAGGCCGTCAAAGAGCCGGCGCAGTTCGCCTCCCAGCTCGTCATCGGGGTGACCAACGGGGCCATCATCGCGCTCGTGGCGTTGGGCTACACGCTGGTCTACGGGATCATCGAGCTGATCAACTTCGCCCACGGCGACAACTTCATGATCGGCTCCTTCGTCGGGCTGACCGTGCTCTCGGGCACCTTCGCGGGCCTCTCTTTCTTCGGCGCCATAGCCGACGATTCGGGGGCGCTCATCAAGGTGGCCGGGGTCCTGCTGGCGATGTCCGTGGCCATGGTTGCCTGCGGATTGCTCGGGGTGGGCATAGAACGCGTCGCGTACAAGCCCTTGAGGAACTCGCCGCGGCTGGCTGTCCTCATCACGGCCATAGGCATGTCCTTTATCCTGCAGAACGTCGGCCTGGTGTGGAAGGGGCCGGCCCAGGTCCCGTTCCCTCAGCTCATCTCTGACGCCAACATCCTGCCGACCGACGCGATAGTGTTCCGCTGGAACGACCTCTTCGTGATCGGGGTGACGGTGCCTTTGCTCGTCGCTCTCTCGTACTTTATCCAGAACACCAGGCAGGGCAAGGCGATGCGCGCCGTAGCCCAGGACAAGGAGGCTGCCGCGATGGTCGGCATCAACGTCAACCGCACCATCTCTATTACGTTCTTGCTCGGCGGCATCCTCGCCGGGGCCTCGGGCGTTATGTACGGGCTCTTCAACGGCATCACGGTCTTCAACGTGGGCTTCCAGCAGGGGCTCTACGCGTTCACCGCCGCGGTGCTCGGGGGCATCGGCAACCTGACAGGGGCTGTGGTCGGGGGGTTCCTTATCGGCGTGATCGGGTCGATGTCCGACCAGTACATCGGCGTGAGGTGGACGGCGATCGTGATCTTCGCGGTGCTCATCATAGTGCTCGTTTTCCGGCCGACAGGCCTTCTCGGCGACCGCTCGGCGGTGCAGGGGGGCGGGGAGTAGCGGGTGGTCCTGCTCAGGAAGTACTGGCTTCCCACGTTGCTCATCGTGGTGGCCTTTGTCTTCCCTTTCGTCGACACCGCCCTGGAGACGGACCTGATGTTCCCTGTGATCACCATCGCTATCTACATCTTGCTCGCGCTCGGCCTGAACATCGTGGTCGGGTTCGCCGGCCTCCTGGACCTCGGCTTCGTCGCGTTCTACGCCCTGGGTGCCTACGCCGTCGGATGGCTCTCCTCGACCCAGTTCTCCCAGGTGCAGTTCTCGTTCGGCTCCACGGCCCAGAGCCTCACCGGCGAGCCGGTGCCAGGGATACACATCTCGTTCTGGCTCCTGCTCTTCGTCGCCGCGGCCTTCGCCGGCCTGTGCGGCGTGATCATCGGCGCCCCCACCCTGAGGCTGCGCGGCGACTACCTGGCCATAGTCACCCTGGGGTTCGGCGAGATCATCCCCCGCGCCTTCCAGAACGGGGACGACCTCGGCGGCTTCAACCTGACCAACGGCACCATAGGCATAAAGGCCATAGACGCGCCCGGCATACAGATCCTCCCAGACAGCCTCCCCGCGTGGCAGCAGTTCGGGACGCTATATCTGCAACCCTGGTACTACACGGTCCTGATCCTGGTCCTCATCGCCGTCTACGTCAACGTGCGGCTCAGGGACTCCAAGCTGGGTCGGGCCTGGATCTCCGTGCGCGAGGACGAGACCGCCGCCGCGGCCATGGGCATAAACCCGGTTACCACGAAGCTGTGGGCCTACGCCCTCGGCGCGGTCTTCGGGGGCCTTGCGGGGGCGTTCTACGGCGCGTTCATCGCGAACATCTTCCCCGACGCCTTCTCTTTCAACATCTCGATCCTCGTCCTTTGCATGGTCATCCTCGGCGGCATGGGCAACATTTACGGCGTGATCCTCGGCGCGGTCGTCCTGCAGGGCCTCAACTTCTACCTGCTGCCGCAGGTAAACACGTGGGTCCACGCCATAGGAAACGCCGTCGGGAGCCCGCTCCTCAGCCAGGCCGACATCCCCAAGTACAACTTCTTCCTGTTCGGCCTCATCCTCGTGCTCATGATGCTGCTGCGGCCCGAGGGCATCATCCCCAACCGCCAGCGCGCCGAAGAGCTGCGCAGCGGCGAGGGCGGCGACGCGCTCGGAGGAAGCCCCAATGAGTGAGAACGGCGCGAACATCCTGGAGGCGCGAGGGATCACCAAGGTCTTCGGCGGGCTCGTCGCCGTCAGCGAGGTCGGCTTCGACATCCCCGAGCGTGGGATCGTCAGCCTGATCGGGCCCAACGGCGCGGGCAAGACCACCTTCTTCAACATGGTCAGCGGGCTGTATGAGCCCACGTCGGGGACCTTCGTCTTCCGGGGCCGTGACATAACGAAGCTCAGGGCGCACCAGCGGGCGCAATTGGGCATCGGGCGTACCTTCCAGAACATCAGGCTCTTCGACACCATGAGCGCCGGGGAGAACGTGCTCGCAGGCATGCACACCCGCCTCAAGGGCAGCATCCTCGGTTCGATCTTCAGCCTGCCAGGGACCCGCCGCGAGGACAGGGAGGCCCGCGAGCGCTCCGCGGAGCTCCTCGACTTCGTCGGCATCCGCGAGCGGGAGACGTTCGCCAAGAACCTCTCCTACGGTGACCAGAGGCGCCTGGAGATAGCGCGGGCGCTGGCCTCCGACCCCACGCTGCTGCTGCTCGACGAGCCCACGGCCGGCATGAACCCCCAGGAGACCGCGCGGTTGACCGGCCTGATCCAACGCCTCAGGGAAGAGCGCGGCATCTCCATCCTCCTCATAGAGCACGAGATGCGCGTCGTCATGAGCATCTCCGACAGGGTGACGGTGCTCGACCACGGGGAGAAGATCTCCGAGGGGTCCCCGCAGGACGTGAGGCAGGACCCCAGGGTCGTTGAGGCTTACCTCGGCACCGCGAAGACGGGCTGAAAACATGCCCCTGCTAGAGATAGAGGACATGCACAGCTACTACGGGCACATCCAGGCCCTCAGGGGCATCTCGCTCACGGTCGAGGAGGGAGAGGTGGTCACGCTCATCGGCTCCAACGGGGCTGGCAAGACCACCACGCTGCGCTCCA
>Ga0126307_10003194_pt1 | contig 11154 bp, 11 predicted proteins | sample Plot28_FD_89955 | JGI IMG/M metagenome (GOLD analysis project Ga0126307, IMG submission 89955) | Serpentine soil microbial communities from UC McLaughlin Reserve, CA, USA - Plot28 | ecosystem: Environmental > Terrestrial > Soil > Grasslands | place: USA: UC McLaughlin Reserve, Lake County...
AGAAGGGTTACAATCTCCCGGTTCTCAGCCTTTTAACCAGACTCCCTAATAAGCTCTCCATTTATGATCGTAGAGTTATACGCCAAATCAGACGTTGGCCGAGTTCGACGTGGCAATGAAGACAATTTCCTCGTTCTGGATCTCTCAACCGAACAAACCTGGACCGGCGCTGAGGGCACACCCGCGCCGACAAACCTGACCCGCTTCGATTTGGGCGATAAGGGACTCGTGCTCGTCGTCTCCGACGGCATGGGAGGCGCGCTCGCGGGTGATGTCGCGAGCCGCATGGCGGTCGATTCGGTCAGGCAAATGCTGGTCGGCGAGGGCGAGGCTTCCTGCGATCCGGACCTGGATCTCGTCGAGTGTTTGAAGAACGCCACGCACTACGCCAACACCGCGATCCATCTCCGGAGCCAGGAAGACTCACGTTGCGCCGGCATGGGCGCCACGTTCACCGGCGCTGCGATCAGGGGTGACAGTTTGGACCTCGTTCAGGTCGGCGACAGTCGCGGTTACGTGGTTCGCAAGGACCACATTCGGCTGGCGACGAAAGACCAGTCGCTCGTGCAACAACTCGTCGACGTCGGTCAGATCAGTGAGTCTGAAGCCGAGACGCACATGTTTCGCAACGTGATCCTGCAAGCTCTCGGCGCGCAGAGTGAAGTCCAGCCGGTCACGGGCAGGATTCGTTTGCGACAGGATGATCTCGTGTTGCTCTGTAGCGATGGTCTGTCCGGAAAACTACGCGCGGAAGATATTCAGCAGATCGTTATCAACAGCAAAGGCGATCTCGCACAGGCGTGTGATAGGTTGATTGAAGAAGCTAACAATCGCGGTGGTGAGGACAACATCACTGTCGTGCTCGCTCGTTTCCACGGCGACGATCTCGAAGAGCCCGCTACCGATAGAATCACTATCGAGCTTCCGCCACTCGAAGAAGACAAGACACTTGACGACACCTACGAAGCCGACACCGAACCTCACTGAACATTTCTTAACCACAAAGACACGAAGGCACAAAGTTGTAAATGAATAGTTTGTGTCCTTTGTGTCTTAGTGGTTAGGTTCTTGTTCGGGGTTCTGACGCCACTCGGGCTCGCCGCTACCGAGTCGTCTCACGTAGATCGAAGCACCCTCGATGCGCTCGACGGAAACACGTTCGCCTGCTTCGAGCGGAGCTTCACCAGACGCCGGGTACGCGGTCCAGGTTGAGCCAAACACTTTCACGGCGCCCTCGTTCAGTGCGCCTTTACTCGACGACACGACAGTCCCGATCTTCCCCGGCATCGCATCTACGCCGCTGCGCAGTGAGTCTCCGGTCCTCTCTCGCGAAAAGTAGTTGATGAAGATCGTTCTCGAGGCCGCCGTGAGCGCAATCGAAACTCCCGCGAAGATTAAAAACTGAATCACCAGACTATCCACGCCTATGAATCCGGCAAAAGCCGCGGCGAGCGCGCCGATTCCAAACCAGAGCAGCACGAAGCCAGACGTAAAGATCTCGGCGACGATCAGTATCGCCCCCAGGATGCACCACAAAATCCAGAACCAATCGTTCATCTCAACCCTTCGCGAGATTCTTCAGCACGAACCACATATTCGCAGGACGCTCAGCGAGCCTGCGCATGAAGTAAGGATACCAGTGTTTTCCGTAAGGAACATAGATTCTCACGTTGTAACCATCCCGGGCGAGCTGATGCTGAAGATCCCGGCGGATACCGTAGAGCATCTGAAACTCGAACTTTTCCTTCCCGATCCCTTCGCGCGTGGCAAATTCAATCGTCGCATCGATCATCTTCGGATCGTGCGTGGCGATGCCGTGATAGACACCACTGCTCAATAACAGTTGCATCACCTTGACGTAGTTCGCGTCAACATCTTTCTTTTCCGGAAACGCCACTTCCGGCGGTTCGTTGTACGCACCTTTGCAGATACGAATGCGCGCCGGTAGTTTCACCAACTCCTGCGCATCCTCCAAGGTTCGGTACAAGTACGACTGCAACACGATTCCGACCGTGTTAAGCCCAAATTCAGCGCGCAGTCGTTTGAAGATATCGATCGTCACCTGCGTAACGCTCGAATCTTCCATATCAACTCTGACAAAGTTGCCACGCCGCTCAGCCTCAACCACGACTCTGCGCGCGTTTTGATAGGCCAACTCCGGATCGAGCCCGAGTCCAAACTGCGTTAGTTTTATCGAGACGTTCGAGCGAATGCGTTGTTCGTCGATCTTCGAGAGAACGTTGAGATACTCGAGTACTTCCTGTTCCGCTTCATCGGCACTCCCGACTGACTCATTCAAATGATCGAACGAGGCGCTGGCATTTTCCGAGTTGAGCTGGCGAATAAAAGGAATGACTTCGTCGATATTCTCGCCGGCGACGAAGCGAGTGGTGAGTTTTTTGAAAAATCCAAAACGAGTAGCGAAATCCTTGAGGCCTTCCTGGCGGGACAGCCAAATCAGCGAGCTTCTGGTGATCATTTGTGGTCCGTCCCTGTGGTATCCTTGGCGGCGCCTTTCTCACCAACCAAGGAGGAGCTTTTTGCCCGTCAGCAGCAGACTAAGGAACTTGCCCGGATGCGATTGAAGCTCGTCGTGATCGCTTCCCTGCTCGCAGCAATTGTCGGCGCGGGTTCCTGCATCGCCCTCGTGCTGGGCGTCTTTTCTGTGCAGGCCTTATCCAGCCCCGGCCTATTAGTCACTTCTACTCTTTTGCTGCCCATCGCAGCAATCATCTTCGCGTCCATCTTCGTTTATCGTCACACCGCACGCCGCCGCCGGCTACAAGCATTTCTGACCGTGGTCCTCGCAACGCTGCTCACTCTTGCGCTCTTCATCGGGACTTCGATCGTGAGTGCGCGCAGAAATCCATCAGAACCGGCGCAGCCTGCTGGACCACAGATTGCTTCGTGACTTCAAGCAGCAGTATTTAACCCAATCTCTTTTTGCACGGGCCGCAAAGCATCGATCACGAAACGAATATGCTCGTCGAGATCCACGCCCAACTCTTCGATACCTTGCTTGATGTCGTCTCGATTCACCGAGCGCGCAAATGCCTTGTCCTTCAGCTTCTTTTTGACTGACGAGACTTCCATGTCGTCGAGACTGCGAGTAGGTCTGACGAGCGCACACGCTACCAGAAACCCACAAAGCTCATCGGTGGCAAAGAGCGCGCGCGCCATGTCCGTATCGCGAGGCACGCCGGTGTACGTCGCGTGGCCCATAATGGCTCGGATGATCCGATCGGAGTAGCCGCGACCGCAGAGGATGTTGGCGCCTGTAAAGGGATGCTGATCTGCTGACGGGAACATCTCGTAGTCGAAGTCGTGAAGCAGACCGACTAAGCCCCACTCGTCTTCATCCGCAAGGCCTTCTGCATAACGTTTGGAGCAGGCGCGCATCGCAGCCTCGACCGCGAGGGCGTGTTTACGCAGGCTATCGCCCTTTGTGTATTCACACAACAATTCCCAGGCTTCGGCTCGATCGGGCATGAGGGAGTTTTGTAGCACGGGTGAGGTTCTGCGGCAAGTGTAGGTTCTCAGACAAACTTAACCACGAAGACACGAAGGACAAAATAGTTTTTTCATTTGCGCCTTGGTGTCTTTGTGGTTGCTTCGTCTCACCGAGCATTCGTGGCGAGGTAACCGGGGCGAGCGCGAATCACGATCTGCTTTCGTGTCGTCGTCACTTTGATGTGGCGATAGCGTTCGTCGCGCACTTTGTTGAGTGGGTAGTAGCCCAGCATGTACTGCGTACGCAGTTCGGCAGCGATCTGCGCAAACGCATCTGGCAGCGATTTGAGCGTGTCTGCGCGCAACAGTCGTCCACCGGATTTTTCCGCTAACGCTCTGAGATAGCCGTCAGCGGTAAAGTAAGCCATATCGAGCATCGCCTTGATGTTGTCATCGGGACCGCTGGTTCGTCCGGTCGTAGTTCGGTCGTTCGGAGGCTCGCCGGGCAGGCGTGGTATTCGTTGTTCGGAAGGCATCCGGCTCGGGTCCCGGTTAGGATCTCTGTTGCGTTCTTCTTCTTCGCGACGGCGGCGCATGATGTCTTCCGGAAGCGGAAGTCCGAATGGACCAGTCTTTGGTCGCGTTCCGGATGTCGGCACTTGATCGTCACCAGGAAACGTCGGCGCTGTCGTGCCGCCCGGAGGCGGTTGTCGAATGACAGAGATCGTCGGTAACTGCGGCGCTCCTCCCCCGGACTGTTCGCGCGCCAGTCTTTCGGTGGTCGCGCGCGTGTCGTAACGGATCGGATAGACCATCACGCCTTCTTCGTCCAGCCAACGCACGGTGCCGTCAAAGGTCGCGTGATCGCTGTGCCAATCCATGCCGTCGGTAAAGATCACGATTGCCTTGCGGCCACGAATCGTCCGGATTGTGTTCAGCGCCAGCTCAACCGCATCGTAAACTTTCGTTCCCTGTCCCGACCTCGTGCTGTAGATGGCCGAGCGCAAAGTTTCTCGATTGCTGGTGAACTCGTTCAGGTCCTTCACGCTGTCGTCGAAGGAGATAACTTTCACGCGATCCGCCGGCTGCAACTGTTCTACAAAAGCAACAGCCGCCTGCTGGATTTGGTTGAGCTTGTCCTGAGTGCTCGAGCTGGTATCGAGCATGAGCACGACGTGAAACGGAGCCGCGACTTTTCCAAAAAACGCTATCTGCTGCTGGACGCCGTCCTCGAAGATCGCAAACTCTTCCTGGCGCAGATCCGTGACGTAGACGTTGTTCGCGTCAGATGCAATGAGCGGCACGCTCACAAGATCAGTGTCAGTCTTCAGGGTTTCAACGTCCTGCGGCTCTTCCGGCGGGGTTTCGGGTTGGGTTGGCGTGGGCTTGGGTGGATTCGGCTTCTGGCTCGCGGGTCTGGTTTGGGCGAACGCGGCAGTCAGCGCCAGCGCGACCACCAGGAAAATGGAAACGGCAAGACGTGACGCAGGGGAAAGCATTCTGTCCTCCTCACGCAAACCAAGATGTCCCCCACAAGCATAACCGTTGCCTACTCTTAACCACAAAGACACGCAGGCACAATAAATACAATTTTGTGCCTTTGTGACTTTGTGGTTGAGCATTGGCAATTGGCGGCGAACTCTCCTAGAATTCTTGCTCCGGTTCCCCGATGAGATCCTTACTACTGGCAGTCTTAGCGGCGTATCTGATCGCCGCAATTCATTCTATTCTGGCGTTCGTTAACAAACGCCGCTCTCTGCAACGCGTTGCGGAGTGGTCGACCGCTGCGGGGTTCGTGCTGCACACCTGCGTCCTGGTCGCTGACTGGGTAATCGACGGTCATTACCCACTATTCTTTTTGCGCGAAACACTCTCGTTCCTGGCGTGGGCGCTGGTGGCTCTGTACTCGCTCGCACTCTATCGCTATCGCACGCAGGCGCTCGGCATTTTTGTGATGCCGCTCATATCCGTGCTGACGTTCGTGACTTTGCTGATGAGCACGAATTCAACGAACGATCCGGCACCCTTTTCGGCGACCTGGTTGTTCCCGATCCACACGACGCTTTTGATCTTCGCGTACGCAGCGTTTTTCATCGTCTTCATGGCCAGCGTGATGTACCTGCTACAGGAACGCGAGCTCAAACTCAAAACATTCAGCGCCATCTTTCATCGTCTGCCGTCGTTGAGCACCGTCAACGAAATCGCGACCATCGCAGCCGTTCTCGGTTTGACGCTGCTCACGCTCGGCATCGCGACAGGCATGATCTGGTCGTGGATGCGTAACGGCCGCATCTGGCACAACGATCCGAAGGAGATCTTCGCGATTTTGACCTGGCTACTGTATCTCAGTTTGATTCTCTATCGTTCCACGGCAAGCTGGCGCGGACGAAGCGCGGCGTGGCTTGGCATCGCGGGATTTGCCCTCGTGCTGTTTACCTTTTTGGGAACACCGCTGCTCGGCGGCTATCACGTGTTTGGGTGAAACAGATGTCCATACTCCTGGTCGGAGTCAACCACAAGACAGCTCCGGTGGAAATCCGCGAGCGACTCGCCTTCAACGATGAAGCGTGTGCCAATGGCCTGCGCCAACTCGTCGATGGCGTGGTCGTGTGTGAGGGACTAATCGTTTCAACTTGCAACCGCGTGGAGATCCTGGGCGCGGTCTCGAGCGACCAACTCGAGTTTGGCGCTGGACGTGTTAGACAGTTTCTCGATGCTTCCGGTCGTCTACCTGCTGGCTTTCTCGACAAGCATCTCTACCGGCACACGGATGAAGAGGCTGTGCGACACCTCTTTCGCGTCGCTTCTTCGCTCGATTCGATGGTCATCGGCGAGCCTCAAGTGTTGGGCCAGGTGCGTCATGCGTACTCGCTCGCGGTCCAAGCCGGCACTGCCGGTCGCGTGCTCAATCGACTGGTTCACCATACCTTCCGCGTCGCTAAACGAGTCAGAAATGAGACTGGGATCGCTGCGAGCGCGGTCTCGATCAGCTACATGGCAGTCGAGCTCGGCAAGAAGATCTTCGACTCGCTCAAGAGCTGCACAGTAATGCTCGTCGGCGCCGGCGAGATGGCCGAACTCTCGGCGCGGCATCTCATGAATGCCGGAGTCTCGCGCGTCATCATCGCCAATCGCACCGAGGAGACCGCCCGCCAAATCGCAGACGAGCTTGGCGCCAACACGGTTTCACTCGATCAACTGGACCAGGTTCTTTCAGAAGCCGACGTGGTTATCTGCTCCACCGGCGCGCCTGATTACGTGCTGACCGAGGAACGGACCCGCAAAGCGCTCGAGCGACGGCGCAACCGGCCCACTTGTTTTATCGACATCAGCGTGCCGCGCAATATCGATCCCGCCGTCGGCAAAATTCCGAACGTCTTTCTTTTCGACATCGACGATCTGGAGTCAGTTATATCGTCGAACATTCGGGAGCGCGAGCGTGAAGCGGAACGAGCGGAGTTGATCGTGCAGTCGGAAGTGATGCAGTTTCAGCAGAAGTTGCGTTTGATGGACTTTGGACCAAGCATCGGCGCCCTGCGTGAGAACATGCAGGAAATTGCGCGCGCGGAGCTGGCGCGACAGCGCAAACGGCTCGGGCCACTAACAAAAGAGCAGGAAGCGGCGGTCGAGTCGCTGCTCATGTCGACGGTCAAAAAAATCTCACATCCCATCCTGAACCAGATGCGTCGCTTTTACGAGACCAGCGAGAATGATGTTGCGCCGGATCCGAAAGATCCTTTCGGTCTCGAGGAGTGAGCGACGATGTCACGTACTCTCGTAATCGGTTCGCGTGGCTCAAAACTCGCACTCTGGCAGGCTGAACACGCCCGCGAGCGTTTGCAGGAGCTCGACCCGCAGATCGATATTCGCATCGAGATCATCAAGACCACCGGAGACGTGAAGAAGGATCCTTTGTCGGTGATCGGTGGCAAGGGCGTGTTCACAAAGGAATTGGAAGACGCGCTGCTCGATGGTCGGATTGACATCGCGGTCCATTCGCTGAAGGATCTGCCGACGATACTTCCCGAGGCGCTGACCATCAGTGCGATCTGCGAGCGCGAAGATGCGCGTGATGCGCTAGTGCTCGCGGCAGGCTCGGAGATAGATGCCATCGCGCTCGGGAATTTGCCGCGCGGCGCGATCGTGGGCACGTCGAGTCAACGCCGGCTGGCACAGCTAAGATGTTGGTCGTTCGGCCAGGATCTCGTAATCAAGGATTTGCGGGGGAACGTTGACACTCGGATTCGAAAGCTCGACGAAGGTCAGTACGATGCGTTGATTCTTGCGTCGGCAGGTTTAGTGCGGCTTGGTCTGCACGACCGGATCTCGTTGAGGATTCCGATCAGCCACATGTTGCCGGCGGTGGGCCAGGGCGCGATCGCAATCGAGACGCGCAGCGATGACGACTTAGCGCTTGAGACGACGCGCAAACTCGACCATCGAGAAACACGTCTGGCATGTTTGGCGGAACGCGCATTTCTGCGCGGGCTCGGCGGCGGTTGCCAGTTACCCATCGCCGCGCACGCAATTATCGAACACGACGTGTTGAAGTTGGACGGCCTCGTTGCCAAGCCCGACGGATCAAAGCGACTGCAAGAATCTTTATCAGGCCCTCCCGACACAGCCGAAGCGATCGGCGCCTCCCTCGCCGCGACATTGATTAAACAAGATGCACGGGCGTTATTGTAGGGGCGGCACTCCGTTGCCGCCCCTACAATGACGCCCGAGAGACGCCGGATATGCATCAACCACTCGAGGGAATTACGGTCGTTGTAACGCGCGCGGCTTTGCAGGCTGATGAGTTGAGCACACTTCTCGAAGGCTACGGCGCCAGGGTCATCATTTGTCCAACAATCGAAATCCGTGAACTCGAAAACTACGATCGCCTCGACGAAGCACTCGATCATCTCTACGGCTACGACTGGCTCATACTCACCAGCACCAACGGCGTCGAGTTTTTCATCAAACGTCTCCTAACGCGTGGGTTGAAGATCGAAGATCTCGATGAGATCAGGGTCTGCGCCATCGGCCAGCGCACTGCCGACAAACTTCACGACGAGCACGTTCACGTCGATCTCATTCCTTCCCAATCAACCGCGGAAGGCGTGTTTACCGCGCTCCGCGAGTTTGCCGGCGGCGAAGAACATCTGCGCGGGCTCAACATCCTGCTACCGCGCGCGTTAATCGGTCGCGAACACTTGCCGAAAGCACTCGAACAGGCAGGCGCGCGCGTCGATGTAGTGCCGTCATATCAAACGGTCGTTCCCGAGAACTTCGATCGCGGGCGTTTGAGCGCGATGCTCGCCGGCAGCGGAGACTGCATCGCCTTCACCAGTCCATCCACCATCAAGAACCTCGCAAAACTCTTCGACACACACGACCTCGGAAAACTCCTGCCCGGCGTCGTGATCGCGTGCATCGGTACAGTGACAGCCGCTGCCGCTGCGGAGTACGGTTTGCGCGTCGATATTCAACCTACGAACTTCACCACCACCGATCTGGCCCAGGCCATCGCCGACTATTATTCAAAATCCGCGTAATCTGTGGCTGTGCTACACTGGCGCGGATGACGACGTTGGCCGATCACGAACGCAGTGTTTACGGTGAACTCGTAGGCAAGTCAGAATCGATCCGGAAGATTTACTTTCTGATCGAACAAGTGGCGCCTTCATCAGCCTCCGTTTTGATCACCGGCGAATCAGGCACTGGCAAAGAGCTCGTCGCGCGCACGATTCACAAGATGAGTCCGCGCCACGACAAGCCGTTCGTCGCCATCAACTGTTCGGCGATTCCCGAGTCGTTGATGGAGTCGGAACTGTTCGGGCACGAGAAAGGCGCCTTCACCGGCGCGGCTTCACGACGGCAGGGATGTTTTGAGATCGCCGACACCGGCACCTTGCTCCTCGACGAAATCGGCGAAATGCCGGCGCTGTTGCAGGCGAAGCTCTTGCGCGTGATCGAAGAGCGTGCGGTAAGACGTCTCGGCAGTCGTAAAGAGATCGACGTCGACGTGCGCTTGCTCGCTGCCACCAATCGCCATCCACAACAAGCCGTTTCCGAAGGCAAACTCCGCAACGATCTGCTGTATCGTCTGAACGTCTTCGGCATTCAGCTTCCCTCACTGCGCGAGCGAAAAGAAGACTTGCCACTGCTCGCCCAACACCTGGTGACGCAACTTGCCGAGAAGCACGGGCGCCCCGCACGTTTCCTGAGCCACGCGGCCCTCGAAGCGTTGCAGTTTCATTCCTGGCCGGGCAACGTGCGCGAACTCCGCAACGTGATCGAACGAGCAGTAATCATCTGTTCCGGCGAACAGGTCGAACGCCATCACTTCGCTCCTTATCCAATCGAACAACGCGAACGTCTGCGCAACGAAGACACGCTGTCGCTGCCCGTGGGCACACCACTCGAAGAAGTTGAGCGCCAGATGATCATGCGCACCCTGCAAAAGACGAAGAACAACAAAACCCGCGCGGCTGAGTTGCTGGGCATCAGCCTGAAAACTCTTCACAACAAGCTGAATCTGTATCGCGAGCGTGGTCTCCTTCATGACGACGACGACAACGACTGAAGGCGTTATCTCGGAAAGCGATAAAAACAATCCCCGCGAACTCTTCGGCTGGAAGATGTACGACTGGGCCAACTCCGCTTTCTACACGACCGTGGTTGGCGCGCTCTTCAGCCCGTATATCACGCGGCTGGCCCAGACTGCGGTAGGCGAGAACGGCGTGGTGGTGGATCTTGGTCCACTCGGCGCGGTCACGGCGAAGTCGCTGCCGACGTTGTGTGTTTCGATCTCCGTGGGCGCGCAGGTGTTTCTCCTGCCGCTACTCGGAGCGCTCGGAGATTACTCGGATCTCAAGAAGCGACTGATGGCGGTGTTTTGTTACATCGCAGTCACCGCAAACTGCCTGATGTTTTTCATCAAAGAGGATCTTTACCTTTTCGGTGGCGTTTTATTCATCCTCGCAAATGTTTGTTTCGGCGCGGCATTGGTTTTTTACAACGCTTTCCTCCCGGAGATCGCGACTGAAGATCAGGTCGACAAAGTGTCGAGCCGTGGGTTTGCGTATGGCTATCTCGGCGGCGCGCTTCTCTTGGTGCTCAATCTGCTGCTCGTGTTGAGGGCGGAAGAGTTGGGGATGTCCACGGGACTGGCGGTGCGTTTGTCGCTCTTGTCAGCCGGCATTTGGTGGGGCGGGTTCGCACTGATTACTTTCGCATTGCTGAAGTCGCGTCCGAAGAAAAAGAGCCTGCCACCGGGTAAGGGTTACATCTCAGCAGGAATCTCCGAGCTCGTTACCACTTTCAAAGAACTGCGACGCTTGCCGCTGACGGCGCGTTACCTGCTCGGATACCTGATCTACAACGACGGCATTCAGACTGTGATCTTCGCTTCGAGTGCGTTTCTCGAACAGGAACTCTTCCCGGAGGGTAATCCGGTTTTCCTGCTCGAGATTTTTGTGATGGTGCAGTTTGTGGCGGTGGCGGGCGCGCTACTCTTTGAACGTTTGGCTTATCTCATAAAGACGAAGAACGCCATTATCGTGTCGCTCGTAATCTGGTCTGGAATCGTGATCTATGCCTATGGCTTTCTGAACAGTGTGCCGGAAGCGTGGGTGATGGCGGCGGTTATCGCGATCGTGTTGGGTGGTTCCCAAGCGCTTTCACGTTCCCTCTTCTCGCGTTTGATTCCGGAGGGTA
>Ga0126307_10003195_pt1 | contig 11153 bp, 14 predicted proteins | sample Plot28_FD_89955 | JGI IMG/M metagenome (GOLD analysis project Ga0126307, IMG submission 89955) | Serpentine soil microbial communities from UC McLaughlin Reserve, CA, USA - Plot28 | ecosystem: Environmental > Terrestrial > Soil > Grasslands | place: USA: UC McLaughlin Reserve, Lake County...
CTAGAGGTTGGCGCTATCGAGCGGCTCGAGGCTCTCGGCATCTCCCAGGAAGAGCAGCGGCAGAGAGTCGAGGTCGGACTCTCCACGGGGCGCATCGCCTGCAAGCGTTGTTTGGAGGCGAAGCAGAACTGATGAGCGGCCTCTCTCGCGGCAAGGGACGCACCGAGAACCCGCGCGTCTACGCCGGCTGCTTCCCATGCGCTCAGGGCCGTTGGGTTGCCGACCTCGAGCACGCCAACATCTGGATCGAAAACCACTGGAAGCGCTGCCGTGGCCCTCTCTCGGCTCGGGGCTCAAAGGCTGTCAGAAGCCTCTCTGAGGCGAAGAAGGTGGCGGCGTGAACGTCCGCCTACCGCTCGTCTCCGAGCCTCCCACGTCGGAGAGCTTGCGCCGGAGAGTTCTCGCCCTTCTCGCCGCTCGAAACGGCCACGGGGGAAGGCGAAATGACGCACGTTGCGGGAAACGCCTCGGGAGACGCCTTGCCGCTTACAGAGGCGGCGCGGATCATGCGCGAGGCGGTGAGAGACAAGGGCTATCGGACAACTCCGCTCGGGCTCGTCGTCGGCCACTACATGCGCCAGAAGAAGTGGGGAGGAGCCGCCGAGAACACCCTGCTCGCGTATGAGTCGGTTCTCGCCCGCTTCACACTGAACCACGCCGACCTCGAGCTTGCCGACTTAGAGCCGCCCCTGGGCATTGAGCGCCTGACCGAGTTTCTGGACGTGCAGTGGGGCGACGCAGCGCCGAAGACACGCGCCCGTAACCTCGCCATCTTCCGCGACTTCTTCGCCTGGGCGGTGGAGGGTGGACGCTTGTACGGAAACCCTGCCCTCCCGATCAAGGCGCCCAAGCAGGTGACTCTTGCCGAGCGGCGCGCTCATGCCCGAGAAGAGATTCAGCGCATCGTCAGCGCGCAGCAATCGCTTCGAGACCAAGCGGGGATCCTGCTGATGGGTCGCCTAGCTTTGCGCCGCGACGAACTGCAGGCTCCAGATCGGGGACATTGACCTCGCCAACGGGCTCCTGCACGTTCACGGCAAGGGCGGCAAGCGCGCCCAGGTGCCGATCGTCTACGAGAACGTGGCCGACACGCTCTATCTGCACGTTGTCGGGGAGGAGCGGCAATCGAGCGAATATCTCCTCTATCCGAAGAGGGAGCGCGAACAGATGATGTCCTCGGCCAGCGTCCACAACTGGTGGAGCCGCTGCCTCGAGCGCGCCGGGGTCGCGCACTTCCCGATGCACGAGCTCCGCCACTCGGCTATCGACGAGATCCGCCGGCAGACAGGCGACATCGTCGCCGCGATGCAGCTTGCCCGCCATGAGTCGGTGGCGACGACGCAGACCTACCTGCACTCAACGCAGGAGGACCTGATCGCACGCATGAAGCAGGTGAGCTGGTGAGAAGTGTCAACTTCCGGGGCGGAGGCGCTCATGCAGCCATGCGGTCTCAAAAACCCCAACTTGACATAACGCCGGTTATCGTGAATTGGGCTGCTAGCCGACATCTTTTCGGTGCAACGCTTCCTCGACCTGGCGCATCCCGTGAGCAAGACGCTCCATACTGGGGCTTAGATAGCCGCGGGTCGTTCGGATGTCGGAGTGGCGGAGGAGTTGCTGCGCGAGGACGATGTCGCCGGTGACTTCGTGCAGTGCATCGGCGGCAGCACGTCGAAGGTCGTGCAAGGCCCACTCGCTTGAAAGCCCTGCGCGCTTGAGCGCCCCTGAACCAGCGGTGAACCGTGCTCGCCTCCATGGCGGCAATCGGGCGGCGCTCGGGGTGCAAAAGGTATTCGTCGGCCCCACGGTCGCGCATGTAGAGCGCCAGGGCGTTGTAGACGTGCTCGAAGCCCATCGGGAGCTTGTCCAGGTGCCCGCCCTTGCGGTGGACGACCAGCGTCCGCTCCTGTAGGTCGATGTCGCAGAGGCGAAGCCGGCGGAGCTCGTCCTTGCGAAGGCCGAGCCAGACAAGCAGCGTCAGCGCGGCCTGGTCGCGGAGGGTCGGCTGCGCTGCGACGAGCGCGTCGAGATCCTCGCGTGAGAGGACGTCTCGCGCTTCCCGCTTCACCTTCGGTGGTCTGATGTTTTGGGCCGGGTTCGCGCGCAGGAGCCCTTCGCCCACCAGCCAGGCGAGGAAGCTGCGCATAATCGCGAGCCTCTGCCTTCTCGTTGCAGCCGATTTCGTCTGCCAGTGGCGGTCGAGGAAGGCGCGCACCACTCCCCCACCCCGCGGTGGTTCCAGGTCGGAGAGCGCCAGGTCGGCGTGCTCGACGGCGAACAGTCCGAGAACGTGCTCATAGGCTAGGAGCGTGTTCAGCTGCGCGCCGGCGTACTCGAGCGAGTCGAGGTAGGCGACGACGTGCTCGCTTATCGGGGTCTCGCCAAAGCGTCGGTCAACCAGCGCCTGACGGAGAATTCCCGCGGCCTGCGCGAGGGTCAAGCTCTCGCCCGCGGATATGTCTGCAACGTGCGGGAAGTCGCTCACGGCTTCACCGCCTCTCGGGGAGGCTTGCCGTTGCCGTTCCCGTTCACGGAGAGGAGCGCCAGCTGGGCGATCACGCGCCGGCGGAGCTTGTAGCTCGTCAGCGGCTGTGAGATGAGCGGCAGATTCGGCGCCATCAGACGACCGCCACTCTGCTTTTCGCCTCACGTCGGCGGACGTGAGCGCATAGCCGCAAGGAGGCGGCGTCGAACCGCCCTAGTTCATAGAGCCGTTCTGGTGGAGGTTCGTCTGACCCTTCTAAAGGCGGATCGCGGCTGGTGCTGGATTTGCCGCCGGCGTTGCGCCGCCGCTGAGCGCGCGGCTGCTGGCGCGGAACAAGTCGGAGACTGACAACCTCGCCGCTTCGGCGGTTGACCGTGAATTTGAGCAGCGGTTCGCTCAGGTCCTCCCCCTGCCATTTCGTGTCCGAGGTGTCAGTCCGATATGCGGTAGAGAGCCGCGCCCACGCGTTCTTTTCCACCGGCGTGCCCTCCCTCGGATAGGGAGGCAGTTGGCCGTTGGCTTCTACCCATGCGAGCTTCGCCTCGTGGGTGCCGTCCTCCGGATAGCCCTGTCCCGCACCCACACGCGTTGGCTCTCGTAGGTGCCGTCCTTCGGATAGTCGTCAGCGTTTTCCCGCGATCGGGGACGGGCGGTCAGTGTCGCGCCCTGCACCGCGAGGGCAAGCGCCACGGCCGCGTCGATCGGCCGCGTCCGGTCGAGCTTCCTGAGCCGGCGCACGTCGCCGTTGTCGAAGCGGTCAGCAGCGGCTGCGAGCAACTGCTGGGAGATCGCCGGGTCGCCGGGGTGGCGGAGCGTCCTCTCGAGCACTGCCCGCTCCAGCGCGGCGAGCGCCTGCCGATGGGCGTTCGTGTACGGCTCGACCGGCGCCACGTCCGAGCTCGACAAGCGCGCGGCCAGAACCTCCATGCTGCGCTCGAGGAAGCGGGGATCGAAGCGAACCTCGCGCACGTCGTAGCGAGAGGCGAGCTCGAGCAGGAAGCCCTCCACGTCTCCGAAGTCGATCGTGCCACCGCTGTGGAAGACGTGGTGCGGCACGTCCTCGCGCACGGTGAAGACGCGGGCGTCGACGTCGATGCGCCCGTCCGGCGCCTTCGCCGCCCAGGCGATCGCGGTCGTGTCGTATGAGCGAGAACCGTCCGCACCCACGAAGACGGTCGCCCCGTCCTCGATCTCGACCCTGCCGGTGAGCCGCTCCCAGCTGTCGCTCGCCACCCAGCGCTCCACGTCGGGGGCAACCCAGGCGTTCAGGTGTAAGCGGGCGAAGGTCGTCCGCGACATGGAGGGCGAGTTGCGCTGCTTGCGAAGCGCCTCCGTCGTCACGAACGAGGCCGGGTTCACCGCCCGCCAGAGCCTGCGGTCGTCGACGTCGGCGTCCTCGGCGGCGCCGTACCAATGCAGGAGCACCCCGTTCCACTCGTCGCGGCCCACGACGAACCCGGGCGACTCCTCCAGCTCGAGCGCATCCAGCATCGAGCCGTAGAGACGGCCGAGCAGGCTCGTCTTGTCGTGGCCGGCGGTCGTGATCACGAGCCAGAAGGCGCCCGGACGCTTGTGGATCGCCGTGTCGAGGGCGTCGAAGAGCTCGACCTGCTTACCGGAGCTCCAAGCGTGCAACTCGTCGATCACACAGGCGCTCGGATTGAGGCCGTGGGCGACGAACCCATCTGCGCTGACCGTGCGCAGCACGCCACCGTTCAGAGGGTTGCGGATCTCGTGCCGCCCCACCTGGAGGACGTCGGCAGGCGGCCCCGACTCGACGAAGCCGCGCGCATACTCGAAGCAGACGCGCGCCTGATCCCTAGATGCGGCGGCAAGGATGACGTCCGGCTCGTCTTGGCGGGTAACGAGCTCGCGCAGGGCGAGCCCGGCTGCCAAGGGCGTCTTGCCATTGCCCCTAGCCACGCCCAGCATGCCGCGCTTGTAGATCCGCTCCCCCTCGCCGCTTGCACGCGAGAACTCCTCGACGAAGCGCCGCTGCCAGGGCTCGAGCGTGAACGCGTGCCCCGCCGCCGGCCCCTTCACGTGCGAGAACATCGCCGGGAAGAACCTCGCCACGGACAAGGAGAACTCCTCTCCGGCCGCCCGCCGGGGCTTAGTCGGGCTCTCAGGCGCTTCGACGACTGAAGCCTCTCGGACCGGAGATGCGCAATGCGGTCATCGCGGGGTGAGTTGAGGGCTGGGGGAGCCACCTCATCCAGATCGCGAGCGTCGCTGCCCGCCCCTCTAGCGATGCGCTCCGCCAAGCACGGACTCGCCGTTTTCGCGCATCGCCGGGAACCGTCCTCGCACGGTCACGGAACAACATCCGAACGCATGTGTGGGCGGGATGCAGTCTTTATCTTGAACGCCCCGATGCGTACAAGCTCGCTCCGCTCGCAGAGGGGCTGCGTGCCCTGAACTGGCCCTTTCCGTCTGCTGCCCGTTCTTTCGTTCGAGACTGAAGGAGACGCCTCCTACGGAGGTAGCTCAGTCGTCTCCGCGACATCGGCCTTTGCTATTTCTCCGACGAGCGCGACCGCGCCGAGCGCGACAAAGCCAAGCAGCGCAATGACCCCGACCGCGAGACCGGGTCCATCGTCGAAGACGAGGGTCAGCCCGAGACCGAGTGCGCCTGCTCCAAGCGCGAGAGCCCACGTCCGCGAACGCCCGCTCGACCTCCGCTGCTGCTTGCGCGTCGGTTCCTCTTGGGCGTCCGCAGCGTCGAAGCGGCCGCGGAGGACGAGCCCGAACAGCAGCGCCAGCGACGGGACGAGTATCGCCGCACCGATGGCGACGCCGACGACGGTTGCGATCATCGTCGGACGCCCGGCGGCCGCCTCGTCGACGGTGAGGTTCGGGAGGAGCTCGGGTCGCTGGGCGAGTGCCCAGCCGACGACAATCGAGGCGACAGCAGCCGAGGAGTAGTAGCGGGCGCTCTCAAAGCGCGTGCGGCGCACTAGCTCGAGCGTGACGAGCCCTGCTATTGCCGAAACGGCGACGGCGGCGAGCGCCGGCCATTCGAGAAGACGCTCGCCGACCCGTCCGCCGTCCAAGCGCACGATGACCAAGGCAATTAAGGCGATCGCCCCGGTACTGACGCCCGCTCCCAGCGCCCGGCGGCGGAATGCGGCGGCAAGGTCACCTCGGCCGGCGCGAGCGCCGTCCCCGGCCAAGTAGACGGCGGCAAGGTAGGTGCCGGTGGCGACCGCAAGGATGCCGACGGCGAGCGACGTCGGGTTGAGCCAGCTGGTGACGAGGTCGCCGCGGGCGTTGCCGACGGGAACGCGGCCGGAGGCGATCGCGCCAACAGCGGTGCCGAGCGCGAAAGGAGTCAATATCGAGGAGATAGAGAAGACTCCGTCGACGGCGCGCCGTTCGATCTCACGCGCCGTGCCGGCGTGCACGGCGTAGGCCGTGCCGCGGAGCACAATGCCAAGGGTGGCGATGAAGAGCGGCACCGTCAGCGTCGAGAAGATGGAGGCGAAGGCTTCGGGGTAAGCCGTCCAGCAGATGACGAGGACGAAGATTAGCCAGACGTGGTTGGCCTCCCAAACTGGGCCCATGGCCTGATAGGCGTGCTCGCGCAGCTGCGCACTGCGCTCGCCGCGGGCGCCGAGCTGCCAGAAAGCGGCCCCGAAATCGGCGCCGCCGAGGACGGCGTAGGCGGCGAGGCCGACGAGCATGAGGACAAGCGGCGCTTCCGCGAGCGTCACGCGGGTCCGTGGCGTCAGGGCGCGCTGCTCCCGGGGCAAGCGGCGCGACGCCACTCGGCCCGGGGTGGGACTCGACGGGGGCGCGGGCCAGCCGGCGGAGGATCCAGACGATCGCCGATAGCAGGCCGGCGTAGACGAGGACGAGGCTGGCGTAGCCAACCGGAACACCGCTCGCTCCGGTGACCGCCTCGTCGGTGCGCATCTGGCCGTAGACGACCCAGGGCTGCCGGCCGACCTCGGTCGTCACCCAGCCGGCGATCAAGGCTACGACCGAAAGCGGACCGGCGGCGACGACGGCGCGGTAGAACCAGGTCGAGCGCGGCAGCCGCTTTCGCCGCAGCCAGACGAACACGTAGAAGGCGGAGATGCCGGCGAGGACAAAGCCGATGCCGACCATCGTCTGGAAGGCGACGCGGACGACATTGACGGGCGGGCGCTCGTCGGCGGACACCTCCTCGAGCCCCTCCACGCGAGCGCTTGGGTCGTGGAAGGAAAGCAGGGACAAGAGGCGTGGCAGCGGGATGCCGAAGCGGATCTCGTCGCCGTCGTACCAGCCGCCAAGGTGGACGGGCGCGCCGGTTTCTGTCTCGTAGAGTCCCTCGAAGGCAGCGAGCTTGGTCGGCTGTTCGCGGGCGACCGAGCGCGCGGCCCAATCGCCGACGACAATCTGCACCGGGGCGGCCAGCGCGGCGATCGTCAGCGGTACGACCAACGCGATGTGCTCGTAACGGCCGCGGCGGCCGCGCAGCCAGGCGAAGGCGTAGACGGCGGCGGTGAGGAAGCCGGCGACGATGAAGCCGGCGACGTACATATGGACGAGTTCGTGCCACAGGTAGTCGTTGCCGAAGAGCGCGTCGAGCGGACGGACGTCGCTGACGCGGCCGCTCTCGAGCGTGAAGCCGCTCGGGTTGTTCATCCAGGCGTTTACGGTGATCACCATCAGCGAGCCCATGAAGCCGGCGACGACGACGGGGATGCCGCTCAGGAAGTGCGCCCACGGCGACAGGCGATCCCAGCCGTAGACGTAGATAGCGATGAAGATGGCCTCGACGAAGAACGAGAAGGCCTCGAGCGTGAAGCCGAGCCCGAACACCTCGCCGAAGGTGGCCATGAAATTCGGCCACAGGAGGCCGAGCTCGAAGCTCAGGATCGTGCCGGTGACGACACCGACTGCGAACAAGGCGAGCATCACCTTCGACCAGCGCTTGGCGATCGTCCGGTAAAGCGGGTCGCCGGTTCGCAGCCAGAGGCCCTCGAGCAGGAGCACGAAGGCGGGGAAGGCGATGCCGAAGCAGACGATCGGGATGTGTACGGCGAACGAGAGCGCCTGCATCTGCCGCGCCTCGAACAGGTAGTCCTGGTCAACCGGAGCGAAGGGAGCGGCGGCGGGTAGAAGCGAGTTCAAGCGCTGCCCGCCTTGCCGGAAGGAGCCTGAGCCGCGAGGCGAGCGCAGACGAGGCCGCACAGCTCCCTGACGGTACGGGCGTGATTCAAGTAGATGGCACTCGTCCCTCGCAACGACGGCCGGCGACGCCGCCGGTGGCGAGGCGGTTGAGGTGCTGCATTAGGGCTTCCGTTGACTATGCGGCATTCTCCTCGCCGCTCTCTTCCATCTCTCGTTCCCGTTCCTTGGCCTGCTCTGCTGCCGAGCCTGCCCCGGCGTCGCCGGCTTCGGGTTTGCTGTCCGGCGTCTCCTCCCTTTCGGGATTCGGCGTTCGTTCCCCCATATTCGATCCTCCAATGCTCATTCGCATGTAGTAATGGGTAAAGGACTCCACGCCCCGGCATGGGCGCCGGGTTGCTGAACTGGCGTCGCATTCTCTGGTGACGCCGCCCCGACCAGGCGGAGGATTGACTGTGGCTGCCATCGGGGTGCGGCTTGCGGTTTCGGCTCATCGTGACGAGCCCTCAGACGAGCTGCGGCGACGGCCCTCGCTTCCGCTTCGGCTTGAGAATGATTGACACGGTCCTTGGGAAAGTGGGCAGGCGCCTCGGGCGCCCGCCCACGTCGCCTTGTCTAGTAGATCTGACTTGCAGCCTCCGAGGCGATGCCGGATTCCGACGCACGCTCCCGCAGGTTCGAGATGAGCTCCTGACCCTGCTCCTCGCCGCTCTCCTTGGCCGTCTCGGCAGCCTCCTGGGCGACTTGCTTGCCGCGCTCGACGGCGTCGCTTGCCGTCTCCTTCGCGGCGTCCACGACTCGGTCGGACATCTCGCCCATGCGCTCGTTCTCCACGCGGCTCGACGGGATGAGCAAGCCGGCCACGAACCCGAGGCCGGCGGCGCCGAGGGCAAGCCCGAGCGGGTTGCGCTCCGCTGTGCCTTTTATTCGGCCCATGCTCTCTCCGCTCGGCACCGCCTTTGAGGCGGTTCCCGTGACCGCGTCCTTGACCGCCTGCTTTTTGTCGTCGACGTAGTCGCCGACACGCGCTGGCACATCCGTCTTGTAGCTCAGCGCATCAGCCTCGTCGCCGACACGCGCCCTCGTCTCTTCTATTTCCGCGCGGATGTCGCTCGGTTCTTTGCCCATTCCACGTCCTCCTTCACGGTTTCAATGGCTTGCTCGGGAAGCGGCGGACCCGCCTCCTCAACGCGCTCCTTGCCCTGCTTGGCGAGCACAAAGGCTGCGCCGGCAAGGGCGACGCCCACGATCAGCGCCGAGAGCCACTCGTCGAGGACGATCGACAGCGCGAGGATCAGGAAGGCGGTGAGCGCACCCGCCGCCATCAGCCCGACGACCCCGGCTCCACCGATCATCCCGAGCCCCGGAGCCGCCACACGTCCCTTGTGTGCCATCTCGGACTTCGCGAGCTCAACCTCCTGGCGCACGAGCAGCGAGAGATCACGCGTTAGATCTTGGGCCACCTCGCCCAGGGGTCGCTCCCGCAACCCGGTCTCTTGATTGCCGCTCGACACCTCGCTCACCGGCTCGCGCCGGAGCTCTCGCGAGCGAGCGGCGCATCCGCAGGTCGGACGCCGGTGCTCAAAGGCAACACGTCGTCCCGGGCCGAGTCGCCGCCCGTCTGCGCCGACCCGTCGTAGCGACGCTCGGCGGATGCCTTCAGGAACCGAGAAGCGGCAAGCCCGGCCACCAGTCCCATACCCGCGATCATCCACGGACGCCTTCGTGCGAAGTCCTCCACATTACGCACCAACTCCGCGCCGCTCGTCCGCTCCAGGTAGTCGCCCAGCCGCTCGATCCGGTCCGCCGCACCCTCGGCCAGCTCAGCAGCCTGCTGACCATTACCCTCATTCGAGAGCTGCTTTCCACTACGACGCAACGCCTGCGCCATCTTCCGCGCCTGCGCGCCCGCCTCATTCGTGCGCTGATCGAGGGTCTCGCCAAGCTTGCTCTTGCCCTGCTCCTTCAGCTCGACTGCCCGCTCCTGCGCGGTCGATGTCGCCTCCTGCACCCGCGCCGACCCCTGCCCGACCAGGCCCTCCTGATCCGTTCCTTCGACCGTATTTGCCATGCTTGACCCTTTCGTGCTCGAAGATGTGAAAAGCGCTGCGTTGCACGCAGTCGCTCGCTCTATTCCGCCTCGCCGTCCCGCACCTCTCCGCGGTAGGCGCCCGTCGCCTCGTCGCGGTTCTCGATCAACTGCTTGAAGCGCTCGAGGTCGCCGCGCACCTGACTCTTGACGACGCCGAGCAGATCCCCGGCAACGTTCTCCGCGGTCGACTCGCCCTCGACGTCCATCTGAACGTTGACGCGCGTCTGGTCCCGAGCGATCTGCTCGAAGCTGACGACGCCGTCGTTTTTGACCTCGCCGTCGATCGTCTTCCAGGCGACCTTCTCGTCCGGCTGCTGCTCAGTGATCTCCGTCGTCCACTCACGAGTCTCGCCTCGAATCTCCGCGACCCAGTGGACGTGCGTGTCGTCGAGTTGCTGCACGGATTGGATGCCCTCCATGAACTTCGGAAAGTCCTCAAACTGCGTCCATTGGTTGTAGGCCTGCTGAAGGGGAACCTGAACCTCGATCGAATCTTGAATTTTTGGCATGCGACTTCTCCTCACGAGTTGTGTTTAGGGGATCTCGGTGATGCTCATTGGCAGGCCAAGATCTCCTCTGAAGGGCATTGAACGGTGAGCGACTAGTAGCGGCGACCGTCGTCTGGGTCGCGGTGGGCGGTGCCGACCTTCGCCAAACCTCTACTGACGATGTAGGCGGCAGCGATGAATCCCACGATCGTCCACGCCCGCGGCGCGTCGAAGTTGTCCGCCACGGCCGCGGCGATCAGCGTTGCGACGATGACGCCTACCATCGCCCAGAATTCCGTTGTGAGTGGAGCCCACTTGGTTTCGGAACGTCGACCTGTGAGCCGCGTGCCCGTCATCTCCATACGCTCGCCGACCGATCTCTCGGTCGCATCCTGCGTTGCCAATATGAGACCCCTTTTCTCGAGTTACGAAGGCGTGACCTTCCCGGTAGCGCGCTGAGGAAACGAGAGAAAGGCGGTATCGAGTTGGGTAATAGAAATCACAGAGCCGACAAAAGGCCGCATTGCCGTCAAAGCGATTGCGCGATTGCAACGAGCCCAGCGGCGGCGCGAGGCGCACCAAACGCACGTGCTGTCCGATTGCGGCAACGCGTTATCGGAAGGCCGAAGCGGCAGACGTGCTCTTCCACATAGCGCAAGCGCACGGCGCAAGAGAGGCCGACGGTTCGCTTAAGACGTTCCGGCAAAATCGCGTTCGGCCAGACGAGCGAGCAGCCAGCCCCCGATGATCAAAAGAACGCTCACGCCCAGGAAGCCGAGGTCATAGGCCGTCTGATGACCTACACCTTCGCGGACGTGATGCAAGCCGAGAATCTGATGGTCAACGAGACCCTCGACGAGGTTGAAAGAACCCCAGCCGACGAGCACCCATCCGAAAAACGCCTGGCCGCTGATCGCCCCCCGCCAGTTCGTCGTCCGTCGCCAGAGAAGCAAGATGCCGGCGGCGACCGCCA
>Ga0126307_10003196_pt1 | contig 11152 bp, 13 predicted proteins | sample Plot28_FD_89955 | JGI IMG/M metagenome (GOLD analysis project Ga0126307, IMG submission 89955) | Serpentine soil microbial communities from UC McLaughlin Reserve, CA, USA - Plot28 | ecosystem: Environmental > Terrestrial > Soil > Grasslands | place: USA: UC McLaughlin Reserve, Lake County...
GACCATGGAGTTGATCCGCGCGCACGGGATCAACCACATCGACACCGCGGCCAGTTATGGTGACGCCGAGCTCCGGCTCGGGCCCTGGATGGAGGCCCATCGTGACGAGTTCTTCCTGGCCACTAAGACAGGGGAGCGGACCCGGGCCCTCGCCTTTGAGGAGATCGAGCGCTCGCTGGAGCGACTGCGTACCGACCATGTCGACCTGATACAGCTACATAACCTGGTCGATCCCGACGAATGGGAGACCGCGTTCGCCGGCGGCGGCGCAATCGAGGCTGTGATCGAGGCACAGGCGGAAGGACTGGTGCGCTACATCGGCGTCACCGGGCACGGGGTGACGGTGGCCAGGCAGCACCTGCGCTCGCTCGAGCAGTATCCCTTCGACGCCGTGCTGTTGCCCTACAACTACCCGATGTCGTTGAACGCGGCGTACATGGCGGAGTTTTCCGAACTCGCTACCGTCTGTGCCGAGCGTGGCGTTGCTCTGCAGACGATCAAGGCCATCACCCGCGGCCCGTGGGGTGAGCAACAGCCAACCGCGAACACCTGGTACGAGCCGCTCACCGACCAGAGCGCAATTGACACTGCCGTTGCCTGGGTGCTGGGACGCGACGGGGTCTTCCTCAACAGTGTGGGCGACATTCACCTGCTGCCGAAGGTGATCGATGCAGCCGAGCGGTTTACCCAGCGGCCCAACGAAGATCAAATGAGGGAATTGCACGCCGCCTTCGAGCTGGAACCGCTGTTCGTCTGACGCCATGTCCGACTCGGTGTCGCGTGGTGGGAGCAACAGGACTCGAACCTGTGACCCCTTGCTTGTAAGGCAGCGGCAGCGTATCCGTTGCCGTCCGTGCGCGTCCAGATCCCTTCAAAACAAGGAATCCGGAAATCAGCGGACAGTAGCGGACGATCCCAAATGGTGTGCGAAAAGGTGTGCAAGCCGCTGCGCGCTGACGCCCCCATGACTGTCGTGATGGGGGGCGGTACCAAGATCAATTAGCGATGCCGACTGACATCCGATGCGTCAGTTGAGCGGCCCGGTCGGTGCTGGAACACCGCCGGGCCAGGAGATCCCACCAACTCGTGAAAGGAAGCCAGATCTCCATGTCCAAAGTTACCGAGCTGGCCAGCGGTGCCATCACCGCAGTCGAACACATCACCATCGAACTGATCGAGGCCGACGAAACCCCGAGCGCCGTCATCGTCCGATGGCCCGCCAAACCGACCGTCCTGCATCCGCACCGTTTTCCGTCCGCCGCTGATACTGCTGCCCGTGTGTTCGCCGCCGCTGCTGTTAGGTTGGCGCAACTGCGGAGGGAGCGGCGCCTATGAGCCAGTTGCGGCGGAGGCTTTATGCCTTCATGCCAGAGACCTCAGTGCGTTACCGAGAGCCGGCTCAGTTCTCTCAGGTATTCCGAGGGTCGCCAAGTTAGCCCGCTCGATGCCGTGACCGCCCTGACCTCAGTACGAAGCCGTACATTCGGGAAGTCCGGACCGGGCGTGCCCGTCGAAACTCCACGGATCGCCTCGATGGTCCGATACATCTTGGTCGTTGCTGAAACAAGCTCCCTGTATGTGAGCACCCAGCCACCGATGACCATGGAGGTGTTAGCCAGTCGAATTGAGTAGGGCTCTCTACTAGCGAAAGGTGGGCTGTTCCGATACTGCTTGCCGAGCAGTTTTTCATCTGAGTGCTCAATGGCGTTTCGCACGTCTCTCAGCCGCGTCTCTTGCCGGTCAGTCAATCGTGGCCCACTTCGACCAATCTTGTGTTGGCGGAGAGCTCTCGAGTTCAGGACGGCTCGATGTATCGCACTCACACAGTTCTCCATGTGGTCGATGGCCCGCAGGTAATGCCCGGTCTGCAACCACTCGGAGCGTTCGAGGTAGAAAAGCAGTTCAGCACGAGCCGCGTCATATTCGCGCAATGCCTTATCTGTCAACCGAACAAAGTTCGTGAAGAGGCCGACCAATATCGGAGAATTAGGCAGACCCGCAGGAATTCCTGAGAGTGTTCGGTCGAGCACGACATTGAGACTGCCCCTGTTGGACATGTGATCGACAGAAGGCATCTTGAGGCCATCAGCGGTGAGGCTATGGCGATCAGCGCGTGGCACGGCCAGCATTATTGCGCGGCCGATTTCCGGCCATCCACACGCTGGTGTTTCACCGCTCGCCGCGGCGTGATCTTGTGCCCCGCTCAACCCCGACGCGAGTCCATCGCTCCAACTCCCGGTAGTCGAACGCCCTTGCCACCTCCAGCAAGGATCAGCATCGCGGCGCCGACCAGCTCATAGTCGACATGGGTCGCGGGGGCTGGCGTACCAAGACCCGGCAGTGATGCCCGCGACCTCGGCAAGTATGTCGTTACGGCCATCGGCGATCTGGCGCAGCTCTCGATGGATTCATCCAGGTTGCGGCGCTCGGCGGCGTACCGCATCGCGGTGCCGTGCAGGGCGACGGACAGTAGCTGATCGGTGGTGGAAATGCTTCATTGTATCGAACGAGTGTTCGATAGATTGCAACTACCGGCTCTAACCTTCCAGCTCCAACCCAGTCAACGTCGCATCGTCAGGCTCACGTCTCCTCTTCGACTGTGAGCGACTGGCGGTGGATCGCGTTACTACCGCCGCAGACGGCCTTTCCAATTTCACCTCAGCAAGGCCATTCTCATTGATGAGATAAAACCATGGCCCGACTGGTCTCGAGGCAATCACCTGCTCCATACGGTTCCAGTTGCGAACCAGCCGTGACAGCCACTCCCAGGTCGATTGGTCGTGCTTCCCCCCGATCCTAAAAACACGCAGACCGTGTGTTCGGATCGCATCGATTTCAACCGGCCGAGTACGGATGCGCTTGTCGCGGCCGATTACCACCAGGCCTCTGTTGGCTATGGCCGGCATCCAGACCTCATCGAAGGGTGCCAACGGGGCACTCAGGTACAAGCAGATGGCCAGCGTGAATTACGTCCTTCCTGGCCGCGGCGAGGGTTTTGCCGAGACCTAGCGCGCTCTCGTCCACGTAAAATCGGACGAGTTCGTCGACCGCGGTCATCCAGTCAGGCGGCTCGGCGCTCTTCATACAGGACTGCTGCTCGCACCTGTTCAACGTCGAGCTCATACAGTTCCGCAACCATCTCAATTGGGTCGCCTGCCCGCACAAGCTCTGCGAGCACAGACGTCTTAATCCCGTTCACTACTGGCTCGCCGAAAGAGCGCCGCGGGTTGATCTCGACCTTATGATCAGTCCCGTCTGCCCAGACCAGGACGATGACCTTTTCCTTCTCGGATTCCGCAGACCATTCGATCGATTCTCTAAACCGGATCGATGGGGGCGACCAGTCAATAGGCAGCATCCGATCGTTAGTGCGAACCACAGACAGAGATTCTTCGAGCTCATCGCCCAAGTCCACCTGCACACGAGCCACAAGCTCGCGGCCCTGCGGTTCGAGCCAAAGGCGTGAGGAAGCGAACGGATACGGAGTATCGAGCTCCTCTCGTAGCCGCTCGAAGACAGGTCTCATGTGGAGCATCGGCACGCCGGCGTAGCGAAACTCAGCTAGGAAACGACACTCGACGAATTCCCCCCAGGTGGCGACCGGTATGCCGGTCGACCGTCGCCGGACGACCGGACGATAGTGCTTGCCCTGACGCGAGTATCCGTCGATCCACCGCTGTGCAGTACCGGCGTTTAGCCCTAGAAGATCATCGATTTGGGCAAAGCTGTAGAGCCGCCGATCAAGCAAGCTGATCACATCACCCATAGGCAGATGATTCCACCTCGATTGCGGCGGAGTCATTAGGCGCGTTGGCTGTCACACATTTGAGACCTGAGATTCCGGCAAGCCTCGGCTCAGCTAGACCGAGGTGGTTGACTTCGCGTCGACCTTACGGCCACATCGAATGCGACGTCCCGGCTAGCCGCATCGGGTAGGGGTAGACGCCCGCCGACGTTGGGCTTGTGGGAATGGACACACATCTTGGTTACACCAGCGAGGGCTGGCGGTGTCCCGTAGTATCGCGCCGCGTGAAGCGCCTCGCCCTCAGTCTGTCCGCCGTGCTCATGACCTGGCTGTGCTCCGCTTGCTTTACCACCGGCGGCAGTCCCGACGACAACCCGCCGGCTGGCGATAACCGTCCGGCATCCACCGAGCCGACTGACAGCGGTGAGCCCGAGCAAGAGACGCTCGCGTTTGGCAAGTCATACACCTGGGACGACGGAGTAAGTGTGACCGTCGGGAAGCCCAAGGAATTCAAGCCGAGTGAGACCGCAGCCGCCGAGAAAGCCAAGGCGTATCTGAGGTTCACCGTGACCGTTGTCAACAAGTCCGACAAACCCCTTGAGCTCGGACTGACCTATATCACCGTACAGTCGAGCAACAAAGAGGCAGCACAAGTCTTCGACTCCGAAAAGGGTCTCGAATCAACTCCCGATACCAAGCTGTTGAAAGGGCGAGAGTCGGAGTTTGACGTCGGGTTCGGTGTCGCCGATCCGCAGGATGTGGTCATGGAACTGGCGCTCCAAGACGACTTTGAGCGGCCGAGCCTCGTGTACACGACCTAGCTCCTTCGTTTGGCTCGGCCCCCAAGCGCCCGAGGCGTTGGGGGGAGGACCCTGAGCCTCGCGACTTTGCGGCAAGCCTCGGCTTGCCGTTTTCTACTCACACGTTTTTCCACATATTCCTACTGCGAAGGTGGGAAACGCCGTTGAGCACGATGCCGGGATTCCGCAGTAAGGATTTTTCCGCCAAACGAGGCAGACTCCCATCCCGCAGCAGACCGCCGACAAATCGATCCGCCGATGGAGGTGGCGACGGCTACCTGGTCGGAAGCTGGCCAGCTCGATTGGTGGGTCAGAGAACGCCGGCAATGGTGGGGTCGCGTACGCGGTGCAAATGGCCGCCAACGGTGGATCAGAGCTGTTGATCTTCTTCCCGCGAGCGGCTCAAGCCATGACTTGTTGTCGTCATAGGGTCGGGAATGTTACAGCTTGACGCCCCGCCGTCTACCGTTCCGGAATGAGCAAGCCGGTAAACTGAACCGACGGCTTGATCAACTTGGAATCATAGCCCGCCGTGCATGCATGATCATCTCTCAGGCCACTTCCGATGAGTCACATGCTCACCACCAGCCGAGTTTGCGGGTCCAGCGCAGCAAGACCAATGAAATAGCCAGCATGATCAAACACAAGATGATCAACGGTATCCATCGCGTGGAATCGTTGACGATGACGTTCATGCCAATCACCGACGACAGCGACGTGATCGGTAACGTTATTGCCGCGATCACGGCGAGCCGCTCGGCGGCGATGGTCATCTTCGTGTCGGTACGCGCACGATAGAACTCGGTGACACCCTGCTGAAACCGCATCTGGGCCGCACTGATACGGGCGACACTCTCATATTGGTCGAGCACATCCTTCATCCGCTCCAGCCCCTCGGGCCGTGCGAACTTGGTCAGCTTGATCGCCCGCCGATAGATCTCGCCACCCTGCTCAGCCATCGTTTTGATCGTCAACAGCTCATGGCGGGCCGCGAAGAGCTCGCTCAGGAACTTCTGCGGATCCTCGTCCACATCAGCCATGACCCGCTGCTCCATCAGGCCGACCTCGCGGGCAATCTCGTCGACCAAGTGCGATTCGCGTCGCGCGATCGAGGAGACAATCGCGTAGCTGAGGCCGAACGGTGAGATAGGCAGCAGGCGGCCGCTTTCCATCCGGGCCGCCACTGCCTCCGTCTCGCGCAGCGCCGCCTCTAACGAGACCTTGGGGCTGATAGGGCCGTGCACGGTTACCAGGAAGTCATTCCCAATAAACTGGTCCAACTCGAGATAGTGCACGTGGCCAGCCGCGCCGATCTCAGGTGCGTGCACAACGATGAACACATGGTCCGGATAGACATGGACTCGCGGAATGTGGCTTCGGGTCTTGCTTTCAGCGATCGCCAGCGGGTGAAACTGGAATTCGTTCGTCAGGGTCGCCTCGGCCTCTTCGCTCCACTCCGCAATGTCGAGCCACAAGAATCCGTCGGTGCGCTTCCGCAAGTCCGCTAGCTCTGCCACGTCGTGGTTACTCACACCGTCAGAATCAATCCAGCGCAGCATCATTGCCTGTCTTCCCTTCACCTTCTGCGACTACAACGAGTTTGATCGCTGCAAGCGGGCCGGCAATGAGCGGGATGAGATCATCCAAGCGCGAACAGTGAATGAGCACTAGTTGCTCAAGTGCTGCCCTGCAAGGACGAAAGCCCCAGCAATACCAACTCGCCCTCACCACCTCATCACCGAGCCCGGAATGGGCTACCGCTTCGAGCCGTAACCATCACCCGCGGAGGACAGCGATGTTGAACTCAGTTCAGTCCTGGCCGATCTTTGCTCCTGCCCGTGGACGCTGGCCTGCCGGGCCTCGAGGCTCCTGCTTCAAGCGCCAGGGAGCCGCAGCAAGGTGAGCAAGCAGCGCAGCGACCTGTCGCTGCTCCGCCCGTGGACGAGCAACATGGCTGGCCGCGGTAACGGCAAAGTAGCCAGGCCGAGTATCAGGACGAGGCACCAGAATCGCGAGGACGTCATCGGTCGCCAGCCCATCTCTGTCACGTCCAAGACGCGGCCAGCTCGGGTGACGCTGCCGTCGCCCTGAAGCACCGTGGCCGGCATGCGATCGTCGAGTACTAGCCGACAGGGGTCCGCGTCCAGCACAGTGTTGATCGTGTTGGAAATGGCCTCCAGCGTTGCTGCGTGCGCTTCTGGCCTAATTGGTTCCGCGGCGCGCCGCAGCGCTGTCAAGTAATCGAGCCGCCGAGCAGCCACGGCACGCTGACGACCGCCCCACCAGCTGAGCTGCTCGATTGCGCCCCCCACCAGGACAAGCAGCAGGACGGTCAGGATGTCTTGGGTGTCGAAGATCCGAAAGCTGTAGAACGGCTCGGTCCAGAAATAGTCATACGCCAGCCCGGTCGTCACAGCGGCAACCAGGCCAGCCGGAGGCATTCCAACAGCGGAAACCACAGCGACGGCGAGGACGAGTAGCAGGGTCACATGATTCTCGTGCAGTTGCGGACGGACTAGAGTCAGTAGACCGGCGACGACCGGGCCGAGAAAACACTGCCGAAACCCAGACAACCGCGCGGTGCCGGGCCAACCAGTCAGACAACGCCATGCCGGCCACACCCTGTCGCCGTCAATCAACTCCGAGCCATTGGCCGGACCCAACTACACCTGGCAAATGCTCGCGGGCGAAGAAAGTCGAAAAAGATAACGGTCCACCCACTATGCGGTACTGTCCCTGGCGGACCCCTGCGCTACGCCGACCGGACGCACTCCACAGTCGGAGGATCTATGAGCGAGACCATGCAGCGCCAGACGGGCCAGACGCCAGCCTGGCTGCTGTTTTCGGGGGTGACTATTGGCGTCGTTGGAGCGAGCGTGAAAAAGCACGCTGAGAGTGTCAGCGAACTCGTCGCGGCTCTGGCCACTCGGACCTACAGTTCCGATGTCGCGGTGGCGGCTGCACTTGGCCGGGGAGGCTTGGCGCTGCTTGTTGCCGGCGCAGTCGTGGCGCTTGCTGGGCTCGTTATGATCGGACTCGCCGACCAACGTAAGCGACGGCGCTGCGCAATGGATCCTCAACGCTGCTCTGTTGCTTGCCACGACCTGACGTCGGCTCCTTCTTTGCCCTCGGAGCCGAGCCAGCGGTGCGGCGGCGCCAATGCGGCATGAGTGGCTCGGGGCGCCCGAGCAGTTGCCGCCAGCTGAGTCTGGCTAAACGACGTGCCACTGCTGTAGTCCAGCACATGCATGGCTGGCTGGACGGGCTCTCGTCCGCGCATCGCTTCATGACAGGCCCCGAGGAGTAAGCCCGCCTCTCAGATAGCGGGATCTTCGATCTCCGTCGAGCTGACCTGATCGCGCGAACGTGCACCGCGAGTTCACCCCGGCGGCGGTCCTTCCCGAGTTCCTTGATGATCAGATGTTGCGGAAGTCGTCCCGCTTTGGTCGATGCGCTGCGCCGCTCCCCCGTTCGGTCCCCGAGTCTGGAGCGCGGCTTGAGGCCTTCAGGATCCCTGACGTTTTGCAATCTGCCCCATTTGCTCGGCGCCGCGAGGATGCCGTGGCGTACGTGCGCGCACTGGTCACGATCGAGCTCAACGCATCCGACAGCAACCCCATCGTGCTGCCCGTGGAGTCGGCTCCCGTCGCGGTCGCGAACTGGGAATCGCAGCCGGTGCCCGAGTGATCCCCACCAATTCGGGTGAGACACCCAGTCTCCGGACTTGGGAGCCGCAACGATGGCCCGCCCTCGGCGATATGCTGACACTGCTCTCGGCGCCCGGCTAATGGGTCGATTTTTATATGTCGGGCGATGGCGTGTCGCTATATATCCCTGCAATGCGGCTCGAAAGCTGCGGACGCCCAGCAGGTACGCTGCAGCGATCAGGAGGGCGGGAATTCTGAGGAGGCTGCGCTGAGCAATCGGTCTGCAGACGCGAAAGTCGCCGAAACCGTCGACGAAACGGTCAGTGTGAATTCGGGTGCCGTCGACACGGAGAATGGGGTCACCAGTCTGCATAGCAGGATCCGATCACGCGTGCTTTCGCTGTTTCGACGATCGCCTGGGATCGTTGCCGCAGGATCCCTTGCCGTTTTGTTCGCGGCTGCGTACCTCCTCGCTGCGCCGATGGGCCGCGATTTGTCGGCACAGGTAGCTCATGCCCAGCTGGCCGAGCAGCATTGGCCTGCGCTGCTGAACCTCACCTGGTATGGCGGTTTCGACCCCCTCGGTTACAGCGTCTTGTCTCCTCCGGTGATGTCGCTTTTGGGTGTGCGCCTCACCACGGCGCTTGCCTATGTTGTGAGCGTCGTGCTTTTCGCGGCGTTGTTGCAGGTCACTGTTGTGCCGCGACCGGCCGCCGGGGCGATCGTTGGGGCGGTCTGTCTTACTGGGAATCTGGTGACCACACGGACGACGTTCGCGTTAGGTCTCGCGGTGGCGCTTGGTGCGCTGGTTGCTCTCGTTTTAGGACGGCTGCGGTTCGCCTCCGGACTGTCTATCTTGGCCGCGCTCACTAGCCCGGTAGCTGGCTTGTTCCTCGGCGTTGCTGGTGGTGCGCTTTTCCTGTCCGGCCGGCGGCGAGGCGGCGTGACGCTGGGTGCCAGTGCTTTAGTGCCGACGATCGCCGTCGCGCTGGCGTTCGGCAACGTCGGACGCCAATCGTTCGCCGAGGGGCAAGCCGTGCTGGGGTTCCTCGTCTGCCTAGGCGTGGCCGGCCTGTGTTGGCGCCGGCCGGTCGTGCGGTGGGGTGCGCTGCTATCGGCGGTGCTGGTCGCTGCGGCTTATCTGCTACCGATTCCTGTGGGTACGACCGCGACACGTCTGCCGGAGTTGTTCGCTGCGCCGATCATCGTGGCGGTTACGACCCTCCCTTTGGTGGCCGTCATCACCGCCACCGCGAGCGTGGCCTTGCTGTTGCCGCCGGTGTCCATCACAGAGGTGCGAGAGCGGGGCGATCCCGCGCTCAGCGCGAAGTTCTATGCGCCCCTACTGAACCAGCTGGCCACTCATGGGGTTCCCGGGCCCATTGAGGTAGTCCCGACGCTGCGGCGCGGCGAAGCTGCCGCCGTGGCACCGGTGGTTCCCATCGCAAGAGGGTGGTCGCGACAGGTCGACATCGGGCGCAACCCGATCTTCTACGACCGAGCTCTGAACGCCGACACCTACCGAAAATGGCTCGACGACAACGCCATCTCCCACGTGGCCATCTCTAACAGTCCGCACGAATGGGCGGCGACTGATGAAGCGACCTTGGTGCGCCATGGGCTGCCGTACTTGCAGGCGGTGTGGTCGGACCGAACCTGGACCCTCTATGCGGTGACGAACCCGCAGCCAGTCATCTCACCTCCAGGGCAAGTCATCGCTCGTGATCCCGTCTCGCTAACCGTGTCCGTGCCCGAGCCGGGTGAATATGTAGTGCGCGTGCGGTGGTCTCGGTACTTGACCGCCTCCAATGGCTGCATGCAACCAACCGAAAACGGGTGGTCGACGGTCGCGGTTGAACACCCCGGCACTGTCAAGATCGAAGGCAGTTTGGCACCCCGCCAGTGTTGACGCAGACGAAACGGTTAACGAGACACCGAACACTTGGAGCGAACCTCTACGCCGATCCAAGCAAGAGGCCCCGACACTGAGTCGGGGACTCTTCTCAGGTACTGCCTTCTTTAAGGCCGCAAACTTGAACTACGCCACATTCCAACTAGCAAAGGGCCAACCGCAACCAAGGCGCGCTCATCGTCCGCGTCGCTGAGTGCCAGGTGGTTGACCTTCGCCGTGGTGCGTCACAGATGCGGCGCAATCGGCTCGATGAGCTCCTTCCACGACCAGCGACGCTCTACCTGAATCCACGGAACCAGAACACGGCACTGGCCCGGCCCAGGCCTTGATCATCTAGGCCGAGCTTGTATGGAGAAAGCGCCCACCTGGGTTTACATCGACCGAAGGGCCACAGCCGAACCAAGCGCGGCAGCCAACAGGTGGAGCAAGCCAGTGTTGGAAGCATAGAGCGACAATTCATCGATCTGGCGGGTTGCTGATCAACTTGAGACGCTCAACGATCACCCGTGGAGATCGCCTCGAAACATTATTCTTGCTGCCCTTCCCAGCCCCTCACGAAAGTCCAATCGTCGTGGATTATTCAGATTTTGTTGAGCGGCACCAGGGACTCCCGACACGCGATTTGAGTCCTGGGCTAGGACTGTCTTAGAACGTGACGGGGTATCAGATTCGGTCATCGAGGTGACTGGCCAAGGGTAATGGCTGAGCCGGAGGTCACCGGTTCAGCCGTTTGTATCCAGTTGAAACCGGTATCCAATGCCAGGTTCGGTGATCAGGTAGCGGGGGTGAGCCGGATCCGGCTCCAGCTTGCGGCGCAGATTGGCCAAGTGCACCCGCAGGTAATTCGTTTCGGTTTGGTAGCCCGGCCCCCCACACTTGCTGAAGGAGCTGTTGTTGCGTTATCAGCCGGTCGACGTCGCGTACCAGGATTTCCAGTAAGTGCCATTCGGTGGGAGTGAGGCGGATGTCTCCGCTCGGGGAGGTGACGCGTCGGGCAGCCAGGTCGATGGTGAAGGCGGCGGTTGTCACCACGGCGGCCGCCGTTGGC
>Ga0126307_10003197_pt1 | contig 11151 bp, 12 predicted proteins | sample Plot28_FD_89955 | JGI IMG/M metagenome (GOLD analysis project Ga0126307, IMG submission 89955) | Serpentine soil microbial communities from UC McLaughlin Reserve, CA, USA - Plot28 | ecosystem: Environmental > Terrestrial > Soil > Grasslands | place: USA: UC McLaughlin Reserve, Lake County...
ATCTACCGCCGTGGACCGCAGGCCAACCATCATGGTCGCCGATGACGACGTCGCAGAGCTCAGCCGCTCCGCCGCAGCCCTGGAGAACGCCGGTTTTCGCGTGGTCTCGGCCTCGGACGGACGCACGGCCCTGCAGGAAGCCCTCACCCGCAGGGTAGACCTCATAATCATGGACGTCTCCATCCCCCAGCTCAGCGGCGTCGAGACCTGCCACTGCCTCAAGGCCATGCCGAAGACACAGAAGATCCCCGTCGTCCTCACCGCGGCCAAGAAGGACCCGGCAGCCAAGGCGCTCGCCGAACGCACGCAGGGCTCCGTCCGCGTCATCAGAAAACCCTTCTCCGACGAAGACCTGGTCTCCGTGGTCCAGCAACTCACCAGGCCGAAATCGTTGATTTAGCACGCTCCCTGCGGTCGCTTGTCAGCACGCCGCCCTCGCTTCGCTCGGCGGCTTGTCAGCACGGCGCCTTTGGCGCCTTGTCAGCTTGTTGTTTGGCGGGTGGTAAGATCGCTCCTCGGAATGGGCTTTGATCGTGGAAGAGGGGTCGTTGTTTGGGGATGAGCAGGCGTCGCAAGGCGCTGGTAACGCTCGCCACGTTGCTTGGGACGTTTCTGGCGGCGCTGGATGCGACGGTCGTGGGGACGGCGATGCCGACGGTGATCGGGGAGCTCGGCGGCCTCGAGCTCTACCCTTGGGCCTTCGCTTCTTACCTGCTCGCCGCGACCGTGACGGGGCCCGTGTTCGGCAAGTTGTCGGATACCTACGGCAGGAAGCCCGTGTATCTGGCCGGCATCTTCTTGTTTGTGCTTGGTAGTGTGCTGTGTGGCACCTCGCAGAGCATGGCGGCTCTCATCGCATTCCGGACCCTGCAGGGGCTTGGGGCCGGGGCCGTACAGCCCGTGGCCGTGACCATCATGGGGGACATCTTCGAGCTGGAGACGCGGGCGCGGGTTCAAGGCTACTTCGGGGCTGTCTGGGGTATCTCCGCCGTGGTCGGTCCCGCGGCCGGTGGCTTCATTACGGACCTTATCTCCTGGCGCTGGGTGTTCTACGTGAACGTGCCCTTCGGCCTCGTCGCAGCCTTCCTCCTCGCCGCCACCCTGACCGAATCCTTCGAACGGCGCCCGCGCAGCCCCGACTACCTCGGCACGGCCCTCCTCACGGCCGGGCTCGTCGCCGTTTTGGTCGCCCTGCTCGGGGAGCTATCTCTGGTAATCCTCGTTCTCTTCTTCGGCGGGCTCCTGGCGCTCGCCCTCTTCGTGCTCGTGGAGTGGCGGGCCGCCGATCCGGTCGTTCCGCTAGATCTGTTCTCGGAGCGGATCATCGCCGTCTCGGCGTTTGGGAACGTGGCGATGGGCGGGGTGTTGCTCGGCGTCTCTGTCTACGTGCCGCTCTTCGTGCAGGGGGCCCTCGGCGGGACGGCGCTCACGGCCGGGGCTGCGGTGGCCTCGCTCTCCATCGGGTGGCCTGTAGGGTCCTTCGTCGGAGGGAGGATGCTCCTGCTCACCGGATACCGCGCGACGCTGCTCTTGGGGTCCGCCCTGATCGCGCTCGGGGCGGCCCTCTGCGTGCCGATGGACGGTTCGACCTCCCTGGCCTACGTCGTGGTCGCGGTCGTAACCATAGGCCTCGGCCTCGGCTTCTCCAGCACCAGCTACCTGGTCAGCGTGCAGAACGCCGTCCCCTGGCGCCGGCGCGGCGTGGCCACCTCCTCGGTGGTCTTCTTCCGCACCGTGGGGGGCTCGCTCGGGGTCGCCATCATGGGCGCCTTCCTCAACGCGTCTTTGGGAGAGCGCTACCAGGATGCCGTCGCCAGGGCGGCGGGTGGCGACGAAGGCCTCGCGCGACTGCTCTCCGACCCGAACGCCCTCCTGCAGCCCGCCGTGCGCAGCCGCATCCCCGAGGCGGCCTCCTCGGAGCTGGCCGGCGCCCTCGCCGCCTCACTGTCACCGGCGTTCTGGACCTTGCTCTTCTTCGGCCTCTCGGCCTTCGCGGTGGCCACGCTCTTCCCGCGCGGAACGGCCAAGGACCTCGTACGCCGGGCGGAAGACCATGGATGAGACCACGCGCGAGCTGACCCTGGACGACCTCCCCCGTCCCCCTCTCTTCAGGCTGGCCGACCCCGAAGGAAGGGACGTCTTCCACATCACCGAGGTCGGCGGCGTGAGGGCCGAGGTCGGCGCCCTGTTCTCCGACAGGGAACTGGCTGGCGAGTTCTCTGCTGGGGCCGCTGCGCACGGGATGGAAAACCTCTCAGGCCTGGACCCGCGCGAGCTCCCCGACTGGGCCTCCGTCGAGGTCTTCGCGCTCTCGGGCGCCGAGTACGTGCTCGTCGTCTCGGAGAAAGGCGCCGGTCTGTTCCATGCCGATGACGTGGCGCAGAAGGCGCAGGAGCTGTCCGGCGAGATCCCTTTCCCTCTGTACCTGATCTCCGACGAGGGGGGAGAGGCGCCCCTGATCTCCGTCGAGGTCGACGAAGGCGAAGTGCTCGTGGCCGCGCTCTTCACCTCGCCCGAACACGCTCGCGACTTCCACGAAAGGGCCGCCCACCTCGATCTACCGGCCGGCCTCGGCACCATCGAAGACGGAGAAGGTCTCAGGCGCCACGCCCTCGTGGCGCGCGAGGCGGGGGCTGACTACGCCGTCATAGACCCGGCATCCGGCCTCACGGAAGCCATCCCCATCGCAGAGCTGGCCAGTCCTTGAAGCCAACCCTCTGCCTCGACGTAGACTCCACCATCTGGGATACGGGCGCCTGGGTCTGCGAGGCCGTTCTGGAGATCACCGGCGAGCCACTCGACACGAACGAGGTCACCACCTGGACCCACGTCCTCGACACCTACGGCGAAAAGACGACGACCATCGTCTTCGACCGCGTCTTCGACCCAGCCGGCATCAACGAAAGGAACCCATACCCCGGCGCCCCCGAAGCCATGCGCGCTCCAGGAACGCCTCGGCCTACGCATCCACTTCGTAACCCACAACGACCCGGAGCTCCTCGGTCCCCACCTGAAACCCTGGCTCCAGGCCCAATTCGGTCCCGACGTGAACCTGACGGTCACGACGGAGGACAAGCTCGAAATCCTCGATGAGCTCGGAGCTTTCGGCCTCGTAGACGACAGGCCAGACACCATAGAACGAGCCGCGGACACCGGTCTCTGGGCGGCGACCAAGATACACCTATGGAACCGCGACCTCGTCGCCGCCAGGAGCGACGTTCACGGTTTCTACCACTGGCGAGAGGTCCCAGGCCTCCTGCCGCCCCCAGAAAGACGAGTTTGGCCCCCGGATCAACAGAACAAAACCAGCAGTCACCCCTGATTGCTGACAAGGCACCGAGCAAAGCGAGGGCGGCGTGCTGACAAGCGAAGCCCGGCGAAGCCGGGCGTAGCGTGCTGATAAGCCGCCGAGCGAAGCGAGGCGACATGCTGACATACTGTACCCTGTCGTGTGGGAGGCGCTAACACGTGAAGGAGGCGTTTTGGGACGTGAGGAGGCCGGAAACAGGGAGGGCATGAGGGACGACGCGCCGCGGATGACGGGATTTTTCGGCCGTGGTAGCCTGGTCACGGTCTCGGCCAGGACAGGTATCGACCTGCAGGGCTACGTCTGTGACCAGAACGAGAGCGGCCTGCTGCTCGACGCCAGAGATCCCAGCGGGGACCCGACCGGCTACGAGTTCCTGCCCTGGTCGAGCATCGAACGGGTGAGCGCCGGGGACTAGAACATGGACGAGACGAGCAGTGAATCTTCGAGGCTCTTCGCCGACCTTCCCGAACTGGAGACCGAACGTCTGCTGCTGCGCAGGATGCGCCCCGAGGACGCGCGGGCCATGTTCGCCTACGCCTCGGATCCCGAGGTTACGCGCTACGTTCTCTGGGAGACCCACGGCTCCATAGAAGACTCCGAGAACTTCCTGCGCTTCGCGGACGAGGGATACGAGAGAGGAGACTTCGGGGGCTGGGGGCTGGTGTTGAAGGCGAGCGGAGCTTTCGTCGGGACCTGCGGCATGGACGCCGACCATGTCAGGCACCATTCGCGCGTCGAGCTCGGGTACGTCCTCTCGCGCGAGCACTGGGGTCGGGGCCTCATACCCGAGGCGGTGCGGCGTGTGATCCGCTTCTGCTTCGAGCAGATGGATCTGCACCGCGTCGAGGCGCGTTGCATCGCCGAGAACACCGCCTCAGCCAGGGTTATGGAGAAGGCTGGCATGACCTACGAGGGCACCCTGCGCGAGAGCGAGTACATCAAGGGCCGCTACAGGGACATGAAGTTCTACTCCATCTTGCGGCGCGAGTACGCTACAGCCCGGCGCCTGCCGCAATGATGGCCGAAGGGCCTCGGGCCGGCTCCGGGATCTCGAAGGATCTGGGCGGTGGGTTGATCCTGCGCCGGGCGAGGCGGGAGGACACAGAAGCGGTAGCGGCCTTCAACGCGAGGATACACCACTCCTCAGGCGGACCGTTCGCCCAGCGAGAACCGCATCGGGGGGTAGCCGCCTTTACCCGCGATCTCATATCCGGGGATCATCCCGCCTGCGACGCCCCGGACTTCACCGTGGTGGAGGACACCGGGGCTGGCTCCATAGTCTCCTCGGCGTGCCTGATCGGGCAGAGGTTCTCTTACGAGGGTCTGGAGTTCGACGCCGGGCTGCCCGAGCTGGTGGGCACCCACCCCGACTACCGACGCCGCGGCCTGGTCGGGCACCAGTTCGAGGTACTGCACCGCTGGAGCTCCGAGCGCGGCCACCTCATGCAGGCGATAGGCGGCATACCCTACTACTATCGCCGGTTCGGCTACGAGATGGCCGTACGGATGGGCGGGTTACGTCGGCTTTACGTCCAGGACTTGCCGGGCAAGCCGTCGAGCAAGGAGAAGGACTATGGCTCCTGCCTGCTGCGACCCGCCGCGGCATCGGACGCCCGCTTCCTCGCGGATCTTGACCGTCGGGGAGGAGCACGCTACCTGCTCAGCGCATCGCGTGATGAGAAGCTGTGGCGCTACGAGGTGACCGGGCGCGATCCCGAGAGCGACGAATACCTGCAGATGAGGATCGTCGAGGATGCGACGGGCAAACCGCAAGGCTACGTCTGCCACGCTCGGGACCTCCGGAACGGGACCTTACAGGTATACGGCTACGAGCTTGTGGATGGCGTCTCCTGGCTGGAGGTTACTCCCTCCGTGCTGAACGAGCTGGCCGGGATCGGCCACGAGCTGGCCCCGGACGGGGTAGGGCTCGCGTCGCTGACGTTCGAGCTGGGCGAGCACCATCCCCTCTACGAGGCCATCCCCGATCCACCGCTGTACAGGCTCGACCGCCACGACCATTACTCCTACTACGTGCGTGTGCCCGACCTTCCGGCATTCTTGCGCCACATAGCTCCGGTGCTCGAACGGAGGCTCGCGACCTCGGTGGCAGCCGGGCACACCGGCGAGCTCGAGGTGAGCTTCTACGGCAGCGGCCTCCGCATCGAACTAGAGCGCGGACGGCTGAGTGGAGTAGAGGCCTGGAGCCCCAGGGACGACGAGCGTGGCGACGCCGCTTTTCCGGACCTGACCTTCCTGCAACTCCTCTTCGGTCATCGCTCTTTGGAAGAACTCGACCTCGCCTTCGCCGACTGTTCGCCGGGCAAGCCAGAGACACGAGTCCTGCTAGGAATCTTGTTCCCCAGGCGTCCCTCCGATCTCTGGCCCGTTTGCTGAAGCCACAGTTTGCTCGTAGGTGCGGGGTTGGCGAACCGCTCTTGCTACGAACCGCCTCGACCGGCAACGTGCTCGAGGACTTCGAAGAACCGGTCCACGTCCTCTTCGGTGTTGTAGAGGTGGGGCGAGACGCGCACGCTAGGGCCGCGCACGCTGACGAACACGTCGTGGCGCATGAGCCTGGCGGCGAGGTCGTCGGGGGAATCAGGTCCTAACATCAGCCCGATCATGTGCCGCGCCCGCCTTTCTTTGGGGATCGCCTTGATGCCCCGTTCTTCTGCCTTCTTTTCGATCAGATCCGTCAACGTACCAACGGTCTCGGAGACGTTTTCGACCCCCCAGCCGAGGATCTGGCGCAACGCTTCGGCAGCCATGGGTAGCAACACGAAGTTGCTCCGCTCCCCCACGTCGTAGCGGCGGGCGCCGGGCTGGAAGTCGTCCTGGTAGTCCACGAGCTGCGAGAAATCCTCGCTGCCGCGGCGGTTGATCCAGTTGTGCTCGATGGGGTTCCCTTCGCGATGCTCCTCCCCGACGTACATGAACCCTACTCCGTACGGCCCGAGCAGCCACTTGTACGCCGAGGCGACCAGGAAGTCGGGCCTGACCTCGGAGACGTCGAAGGGAAGAGCCCCGAGCGACTGTATCCCGTCGACCACCAGCGAGGCTCCCGCTTCCCTGACCCTCTCGCCGACGCGCGCGAGGTCCACGAGCGAACCGTCGGTCCAGTGGCAGTTGGGCGCGGCGACCACGGCGGTGCCGGCGTCGATCTCCTCTATCAGGGCGCGGGTCCAGTCGAGGTCTTCGGGGCGTGGCACGATGACGAGCCTCGCCGCTGTGCGCGACGCCAGCTCGCGCCACGGGTAAACGTTGGATGGGAACTGGTCCTCCAGGATGATTATCTTCTCCCCCTCGCGAACGGGCACGTTCGCCCGGGCGACGGAGATACCGTAGCTTACGGATGGTACGATCGCGACGCCGTCGGCATCCCCGCCGACGAGCCGGGCGAACAGCGCGCGTACCTCCTCCACGTCCTCGAAGAAGTGGTCGGGTGTGAGCTCCCACGGCCGCGATTTCCGCGACACGGCCTTCTCCCCGACCTCCCGGGCCGGACGTAGCTGCGGCGACATGTACGCACAGTTCAAGTAGGCGATGTCTTCTGGCATCTCGAACAGGTCGCGCTGGTTTCCCAGGTTCATCTGTGCTGTCCTCCGTGTCTTTCCCCCCACTTGACCAGAGATCTCAGCAACCTGCCCGCGCAGATCATGGCTCCCCCGAGGACGGCCGGTATGCCGCCGCCTGGATGCGCCGAAGCCCCGACCCGCCACAGCCACGGCCGTCTGCGCTCGTTGTAACGAGGCCTGTGCAACGGCCCGCTCCTCCAGAAGGGACGCACGGCCCCGTACAACGCCCCGCCCGCGCTCCCCCAGCCTCCGAAGTAAGCAGGGTCCAGGATCTCGTACTCCCCGAAGTATCTGGTCGCCGGTTCGGGCAACCCGGCCGCAACGGAGACGCGTTCGATCTCCCGCGCTACGAAGGGATCTTCCAGCCCGTACTCCCTTCCGTTTGCCGGCGCCGTAAGCAACACGGCCAACATCCCTCCTTCGTTGGGGTAGATCTCCCCTCCGCGATAGTAGTTGACGAAAGCCATCGTCTCCCGCGGCTCCTTCCCGGCCTCCAGGCTCTCGTAAAGAGCACCGGGCTCCGAAGGCAGCACGACGCTGTGCGCCGCAACCCCGCCGGGCAATTCCTCCCGGAGCGCCGCGTACACGGCGACCCCCGAGCAGGATAGCCTCTCCTCCCCACGATCTCTTTCGGGTTCGAGAAGACGTTCCAGCCGGCGGGCGTCGAGGTCGCTGACCACGGCGTCCGCCGCATACTCTTTCTCCGAGGTTACGACCTTGCCTGGTTGGATCTCACGTACCGGCTCGCCGGTCTTTATCTCGACCCCGGCTCGCGTGGCGAGCTTCTCCAGGGCGAGCACGATCTCGTAGACGCCGCCCTCGGGCACGAAGACGCCGTCCGAAGCCATGATCGCGGGCATGCTCGCGTACAGCGCGGGCGTCCGGGTGGGCGCAACCCCGGCGTTGAGCGTGTGTATCGCGATGATCTCCCGCAGCCCTTCCGGCAGCCAGGGGAGGCTATCGAGATAGGAACGGGTCGTGAGCTTCGCCCCGTACACCCGCAAAAGGCGCGCCAGCGCGGGCAGGGTCCCGGGGTCGGCCGGGTCCGCCGTCAGCAGACGCGTGACCGCGGGTCCGAGCCCGCCGTGAACGGCGGCGAACCGTTCCCACGCCGCATGCCACGGATGCCCCTTCTCCACCGGCAGCGAGGTCGTCTCGCCACGAAAATAGTACCTTCCCACCTCCTGCAAACGCTCCAGCCTCAGCCCCGCGACCCCGGCCGCCTCGCCGGGCTCGCCGTGGGCGTCCCAGCGTCTCGAAAACTCTTCCCACACGCTAGGGAAGGTGACGAGCGAGGGTCCCGTATCCATCCGTCTTCCATCGAGCTCGATGCGCCGGCTCTTGCCTCCCAGCCAGGGGTTCGCCTCGAAGAGGGTTACCTCGTGCCCAGAACGTCCGACCAGGGCGGCCAGCGCCAGGCCCCCGAGCCCACCGCCGGCGACGACCACGCGGCTCACGGGTACATCCCCAACGACAGCGCCGCGACGAGCTGCACGCCAGCGAGCGTGCCGGCGACGTAGGGGAAGGCGATGGAGTACTTGTAGAGCCTGTGCCCTGTCTGGGGCGTCGGGTTCTCGTAGAGAAAGTAAAGGAGCGTACCCGCGATCGCGGCGTTTACGAGCGCGACGGGCACGTTTACCAGGGCGAAGCACACCGAGGAAAATGCCCACAGTGTCCCGCTCCACACTACCACGCCGCCGGGACCGAGCCTGACCGCGGTCGTCACGATGCCAACCTTGCGGTCCTCGTCCACGTCCTGCACGGCGTCGAAGGTGTGCTTGGCCGCGCTCCACGACATCAGCCCGATAGCCGCGGCCCAGACCGGACCTTCGCCCAGCGCCAGCGGCACGAAGACGAGCGGGAAGGCGTAAGCCGCGTTGCTGAGAGAATCCAGGTACGGTCTGGCCTTGAAACGCGCGGGAGGGACCGAGTAGCCGACGAAGAGCAGCGCATACAGGAGCATCCAGGCAACGGCAGACGCGGGCACGAACAGGATGAAGTACACCAAAAACGGCGCGTTCGACAGCACGACGCCGAGCGTGATGGGGCGGACCTCGGAGTGGTCTATTCTGGCCCCTTCCACGGAGCCTTTGCGGGGGTTTTTGGCATCGGTCTCCTGGTCGAATACGTCGTTGACGCCGTAGATCAGGAGGTTGAAAGGCAGCGTGAGCCATAGCAAAATCGGAAGCGCCTGCCAGCTCCACAGCTCCCCCGCGAGCCACATCCCCACCGTGGCAGGCCCCAGGGTGTTGATCCAGAGCACCGGCCGCGAGATGTCGAAGAGACGCTGGATCACGCATCTAATATATACCAGCGTCACCTCCACAAACGCTATAAGATCTAGCGAATGCTCACGCAACTCCGCCGCGCCACCCCACGACCCCTGATCCTCGCCTGTGCCCTCGCCCTGCTGGCCGCCCTCTTCGTCGTCCGCTTTCCTGACGTACCCGGCGCGAGCGTGGGCTCCTACGTCTCCACCTTCCTCATAGCGCTGCCCTCGACCGTGGCGCTCTTCCGATACCTCGGCCCGGCCCGCGCCTTCCTGTCCCTGCTGGCGCTCTCCGTCTTCGCCTACACCGTAGAATCGGTCGGCGTCACGACGGGCCTCCCCTACGGCGACTTCTACTACGGCGACGCCCTCGGACCCAGAGCCCTCGGCCTCGTCCCTTTCCTTCTGCCCCTCTCTTACGCCCCACTCGTCGTCGGGGCCACAGCGGCCGCGTGGACGAACAACACACGCCTCCTACACATCGCCTGGGCCACCCTGCTCCTCGTCTGGATGGACGCCGTACTCGATCCCGGCGCCACCGCCCTGGGCTTCTGGGTGTGGCCCCAGGGCGGCGCCTACTACGGCGTGCCGCCAAGCAACTACGCCGGCTGGCTCCTCTCAGGGGCCATCGCCACCATCCTGCTCCTCACCACCGGCCGTTGGTCCCACGCCCCCAGGCCCGCCCTGCTCGACAGCGCCATCATCGCCACAGCCTTCTGGACGGGCGTGGCAGCTTTCTCGGGCCTGCCAGCCCCGGCCCTGCTCGGAGCGACGCTCTTTACATACCTCCTGGCACGCCGCACGTATCTTCGTGCGGCCCAAAAGTATCGATGAGCACAATCTTTGCCGTCCGGAGGGCGTCGAGACCCCAGATATAGCAGTTCTGTAACTTTTGTTCATTTTTATTAAATGCAGCCCTTACATTCGCGAATCCTTTGTGTTTACATAATGATTGTAGTAACAGTTCGGCGCAGGAGGTCTGGGATGATCCGTGAGAGAGCCACCGGGGAGGTGGAGATTCACCGGGAGGATTTAGCCTACCGGAGCGGTTGGGAGGATGGACGTTTCGGGAAGGCGCAGACCTTCGTGACCAACAACAACCTTGCCACGTGGACCGATTACCCTGACAGGCTCTCCTACTATCGCGGGCACCGCGACGGGCGGCGCATCAGGGACCTGCTTGGGAGCAAGAGCCGCCCTGCCTGAACGCTGCGACCTCCTCTAACGAGTTCTGGGTATCCACGAGCGAGGGCCGACGGCTCCCCCTCCAGGTTCGTCGTCGGCCCTGGGCCAATGTTAACCAAAGTCGGAGACGAGCGCCAACCCTAACACTCGCCCATCACGGGTCTGCCGGTGTCCTGGGTGATCCTGAACTCCCCGTTGCCGCCGGGGGCCTGCATGCAGTACGTACTGGCGCTCGCGTTCTCGACCGTTACCGGTTGGCCTCCTTGCCTGAAACCGTAAGCCGCAAGGTCGGCGACGCTGGGGGCGAACGCGTCCTGTCTCGTGTAGTAGAGTTGCTGCGAGGTGGCCGCGGTGCGCAGTTGCGCCATGGCGGCGGAGTCCCTCGCCTCTCTCTGCTGGCCGATGTAGGTCGGTATCGCGATGGAGGCGAGTATCCCGATGATCACCACCACCGTATTCTTGCCAAACCACAAACGCAGGAGAACTAAGGTTTCGTGTTGTACTCTCCGACAGCGGCGTCGACCGATTGGAATTAGCGAGGTGCTTGCCGTAGTCCTTGACCAGCGGCTCATTGCACGGAAAGCTCAAGGCTTGCACTCAGTTGCATATCCATGCGGCAACACAAAATGTAGTGCCACGAGCGTGTATTCGACCGGGGTTAGGCGGCCTTTTGAAGTCCTATAGGACCGGGGTTATGCAGAATACTGCATCTGAACTTCTGAGAATTAACCTTCCACGCACTCCGGTGAATAAGGGTAAGAAAAGGAGGGACTGGGGCTTCGTTACTAAAGCCTCGGCCCCCCGTTGCGCTG
>Ga0126307_10003198_pt1 | contig 11150 bp, 8 predicted proteins | sample Plot28_FD_89955 | JGI IMG/M metagenome (GOLD analysis project Ga0126307, IMG submission 89955) | Serpentine soil microbial communities from UC McLaughlin Reserve, CA, USA - Plot28 | ecosystem: Environmental > Terrestrial > Soil > Grasslands | place: USA: UC McLaughlin Reserve, Lake County...
GCCCTCTCTCCGAGTTCGCGTGCGCTCGACACGTCGAACGCGTCGGCGAGGAACGTCAAGGGTCGCGGCATCAGGTCGGTCCAGGTCAGCCAGATCGGTCCGGGTCAGTGAGGTCGAAGCGCACCTGCAGCGACACGGTCACCGTGGCCTCTCCGGCCTCCACCGGCATCGCCGCTGCGCGCACGCCCTTAGTCGCCATCGCGATCGGGCGCGGCATCCCCGGCTCGGCCACAGTGGAGATCCGGCGTACGGCGCCCAGCTCCCGCCCGGCGAGCGCCGCGAGGTGCTGCGCCTGCGACCGGGCATCGGCTACGGCGCCTGCGCGGGCCTCCTCCAGGGCGCCCGACGGGTCGGAGACCGCGAGGGAGACGCCCAGCAGCCGCGCCGCGTCGCCGCCAGCCGCGAGGACGTCGCCGAGCACCGCGCCGGACCCGTCCATCTCCCGCACGGTGACGGTCAGGCCGAGCCACGCGCGGTAACCGCTCGGTCGGCCCTGCTGGTCGTGGTGCTGCCCGACCGACATGTCCTCGGTCCGTAGCTCGTCGTCGAGGACTCCGGCGGTGCGGGCCGCCTCGGCCATCGCGCGGGAAGCGGACTCGCCGGCCGCGAGGGCGGCAGCCACGTCGGGGCCGGTCCCCTCGGCCCCGAGCCGGGCCACCATTCGGTCCGGCCGGGCCTGCGCCGTGCCGGTGCCGGACACGTCGATGCGATCACTCATGCGCCGAGCCTGCCACGCCGGCCAGGACGCCGGTCGGCTCGTCGTCCCTCTCCGGGACACCGGTCGGCTCGACGAACACGAACCGGCGGTACGACCAGAAGTGGACCGCGGTGCCGAGGACGAGCGCCCGACGACGTTGGCGGCGACGTCGTCGGCCAGGGCCGACCTGAAGCCGAGCAGGTAGTGGGAGACCGCCAGGCAGGTCAGCGCGATCCCGAGCCCGACTCCGTTGAACAGGAAGAAGAGCGAGTACTCGCGGGACGATCGGAGGAGCCACCCATGAGGAGCAGCACCCTCGAGGCCCGAGACGTCCTGGCCGGCCGCGTGGCCGAGCACGTCGTGGCCGTCGCCCTGGTCCGCAAGAGCCCGGAGGACCCGATCCCCTTCGCGGTCTGGTGGCGGGTCACCGACGCGCTCCGCGCCAGCACCCAGGCAGACCCGGCTGTGGCCGTCGCCGAGGTCGACGCGGCCCTCGCGGCGGTGCACGAGTCGGTGCACGGCCGGTTGCCGAGGCCGGCGTCGGACGGCTTCGCGGTGCGGCCAACCGACCCGGCCCGAGCCCTGGCGCAGGCCGAGTCGTTGGTCGCCCGGCTGGTGCTCGACCAGACCGCGACCTCGCCGACGCTGCTGCACGTGCGGCTGGCCCGGCTGCGCCGAGCCCTGGTGGCGCTCGCCGAGCAGGGCTGACCGACGTCAGCTGGTCGGCGCCGCCGCCGCGAGCGCGTCGACCCGGTCAGCCCGGTCGAGGTTCGGCCGCGCCCCCAGCTGCTCGAACACAGGCCGCGCCATGGCGAGCAGGCGGGCCGCCTCCTCCGCGCGACCGTGCTCGACGTGGTGCTCGGCCGCCTCCAGCCGAACGGTCGCCTGCCAGAAGACGTTGCGGGTCTCCTCCAGCGTGGTCAACGCCGCGGCGTAGGTCGTGACCGCCTTGTCGTCCTCGCCGCGCGCCGAGCTCAGCCGCGCGGTGAACCGCAGCCGTTGCCCGTCCAGCAGGGGCGACCGGTCGCCCGCTGATCGACTGGCCGCGAAGTCCAGGAACTCGTCGATCGCTGCCTGGTCACGCAGCGCGAAGGCGGCCTCGAGCGACTCGATCAGCCCCTCGATCGGGGCGCGGGCGATCAGTCCGAGGGTCTCGTGCGACGCCAGCGCTCGCCGGGCCAGGTCCAACGCCTCCTGCGGTCGGCCCTCCGCCCGGGCGATGGCGGCGAGCACGCCCTGCTGGGCTGCCCGGTTCTGCACGTTCTCGGAGTCCGCGGCGTCGGGGAGGCGGGCGAGGAACGCCTTGGCCCCCTCGGTGTCCCCGCGCCGGACCAGAGCCCCCGCAGCCGGCACCAGCTCGACCACGACCAGCTGGAGGGTGGTGAGGTGCTCGTCGGCGATCACCGTCTCGGCCGTCGCCAGCGCCTCGTTCCAGCGGCCCAGCGTGAGCAGCGCGTTGATCGACCCGGCCTGCATCGACAGGTCGTAGAACTTGTCGCCAACCCGCCGGGCGTAGCCAAGGCCGACCCGGTAGGTCTCCAGCGCCTGGTCGATCCGGCCGACGTCCGCCTGCCGCTCGGCCAGGTTGAAGTAGGCCCGCAGAGCCGCGCCGTGACGGTCGGCGCCCAGCGCGACGGAGAGCGCCTTCTCGATCAGGGCGTCCGACTCGACCGGACGGTGCGCGGTGAGCAGGATCAGGCTCTTGGTGTTCAGCGCCTGCGCCAGGGTCTCGGGCAGCATCAGCCGCTCGGCGATCGCCAGCGCCCGCTCGAGGTGCGGCTGACCCTCCTCGCCGCGGCCGACGAAGAACATCAGGCGGCCCAGCTGGGCCGAGACCTCGGCGATGTCGGCATCCGGCTGCTCGGTGGACAGGACCTCCAGCGCCCCCTGCATCCGGTCGATCGCAGCCAGCAGGCTGCCCTCGTAGAAGTCGACCTCGGCCAGCTCGGCGGACACCCGGGCGGCGGCGTGGGCCTGGCCCTCTCTGTCGTACGCCGCGAACGCCCGGTCGAGATGAGCGCGGGCCTCGACGGCCCGGCCGGCTGTCGCAGCGGCTGCCCCGGCACGCTCCTCGAGCCGGGCCCTCCCCAGCGCGTCGTCGGTGAGCTCGAGAGCCTGCGTGAAGTAGCGCAGCGACTCGACCGGCGCGGCCAGCCCGGCGGCCCGGTCACCGGCCCGCAGCAGCATCTCGCGCGCCCTGGCCCTGGTCTGCGCGGCGTCAGGTGCGTCCGGGACCGCGTGCAGCGCTTCGATGTAGTGCGCAGCGATGAGCTCGACCACCTCGTGGTCGTCGACCGCCTGGTCGGACTCCAGGTGGGCTGCGACCGCCAGGTGCTTGGCCCGCCGGTCGTGCCGGGAGAGCGTGTCGTAGGCGACCTTCTGCAGCAGGTCCTGGACGAACTCGTACTGCCCGCGTTCCGGCGACCGCGGGTCGCTCGTGACGGTGAGGATCTCGCGGCGGACCAGGACGGCCAGCGACTCGGCGAGCGGCGCGAGCGGCTCGCCGGACACCGCGGCAAGCGCCTCGGGCGTGAACGACTTGCCCAGGACCGCGGCGTCCTCCACCAGCAGGCGCTCGGCCTGCCCGAGCCCGTCCAGCCGGGCGGCGATCAGGCCGTGCAGGGTCTCGGGCACCTGCAGGTCGGTGATCGGTCCGGTCGGCCGGTACTCGTCGCCGACCTGCGCGAGCTGACCCTGGTCGATCAGCATGCGGACCGTCTCCACGGCGTAGAGCGGGATTCCTTCCGCCCGGTCGAGGATCGCCCTGGTCACGGTCGCGGGTAGACCGGGCACGAGCCCGGCGAGGAGCTGCTCCATGGCGTCGGGGCCGAGCGGGTCGAGGTACTGCGAGGTGAAGTTGCGGCGGCCCGAGCCCCAGGTGGGCCGCCGGTCGACCAGCTCGGGACGGGTCAGGGCCAGCACGAAGATGGGGTGGTTGCGCGACCACTCGAGCAGGTGGTCGACGAAGTCGAGCAACGACGTGTCCGCCCACTGCAGGTCCTCGAAGACCAGGACCACCGGACCGCTGTCCGACATCCGCTCGACGAACAGGCGCCAGGCCGCGAACTGGTCGTCCTGGCCGGTGGTGGGGCGGTCGTCGAGGCCCAGCAGCTGCGCCAGCCGCGGCTCGATCCAGCGCCGCTCCTCGGGGTCGGTGACGAACTCGGCGAGCGTGGCGGCGAGCTTGGCGGCGACCGCCTCGGAGGGCTCACCCTCCACCGATCCCACCCGCATCCGCATCATGTCGGCCAGCGCCCAGTAGGTGACGCCCTCGCCGTAGGACAGGCACCGGCCGTGGTGCCACCAGACGCCCTCGGCCAGCCCGTCGACGTACTTCTCGAACTCCCACGCCAACCGCGACTTGCCCACGCCTGCCACCCCGCTGACCGTCACGAGCTGGGGGGTGAGGTGGTCGACCGTGGAGTGGAAGAGGTCCTTGAGCATCCGCAGCTCGCGGTCCCGCCCGACGAACGGCGCCTCGAGGCCTTCGACCCGCATGACCCCGCTGCGGCCGGCCACCACCTGCAGGGCCCGGAACAGCGCCATCGGCTCCGCCTTGCCCTTGAGCTCGTGCGTGCCGGCCGGCTCGTAGCGCACCGAGGCGTCGGTCGCCCGCCGGGTGGCGTCGCCGACGAGGACCGCGCCGGGCGGTGCCACCGACTGCACCCGGCTGGCGGTGTTCACCAGGTCACCGGCGACCATGCCCTCCGTCGCCGCTCCGAGGCTGACGGCTGCCTCACCGGTGAGCACTCCCGCGCGTACCTTGAGGTCGGTCGCACCGACGTCCTCGCCGAGCGCGCTCACGGCCGCGACCAGCTCGAGCGCGGTGCGCACCGCCCGCTCGGCGTCGTCCTCGTTGGCGACCGGCGCACCCCACACCGCCATGACGGCGTCGCCGATGAACTTCTCGACCACACCGCCGTGGCGGACGACCAGCGTGCGGCACACCTCGAAGTACCGGGTCAGCAGCTCACGCACCTCCTCGGAGTCACGGGACTCCGACAGCGTGGTGAACCCGACCAGGTCGGCGAAGAGGACCGAGACCAGCCGACGCTCCGCCGCCGGGACCTGCCTCGCCGCGTCGGCGGACACGGGCGCGGCCACCGGGGAGAAGTCGGGGGCCGGCGACGACAGCGTCAGGGCGGTGCCGCACTCGGCGCAGAACTTTGTCCCTGTCGAGGGCGCCCCGCACCCCGGGCAGCTGCGGACGAGCGGCGTGCCGCACTCGGCACAGAACTTGGCGCTCGGACCGGCCGCCGTCCCGCACGCCCCACACGTCATGCCGGGCAGCATCCTCCCTTCGGATGTCGGACGTGGAGCGATCGGGCAATACCCAGCGAGCGGATGCCTGACCTCGCCAGTGAGCAGGGCCTGAGGAGTAGGCTCGTCCACCCACCCGAGACCCCAGCCGAACGAGGATCCGGCAGCCGCCGCTGCCGGCCGACGAAAGGCCTCCTCCCGCGTGCCCGCCGCTCCCGAGGACCCGGCCGCCCCCGTCGACAGGGTGCTGTCCGCGGAGCGCGCCTATCTCGCGACCGCCCGAGCCGACCTGGCCGCGATGCGTGCGGCCACTCTCGCGCTCGACGCCCGCGGCGGTGACGCCGTGTCCGAGGCCTACCTCGCGGCCAGCCTGCACAAGCGGGTCCAGGCCCTGACCGACGATGCCGAGACCCCGCTGTTCTTCGGCCGGCTCGACCTCCGGCCGGACGCGGCACGCGACACCGGCGAGCGGTTCTACATCGGCCGCCGGCACGTGCACGACGACGACGGCGACCCGGTGGTGATCGACTGGCGGGCCGACGTGTCCACGGCGTTCTACCGCGCGACCCGCGACCACCCGATGGACGTCCTGCTGCGCCGGCGATTCGGCTTCGAGCGTGGCCACATCACCGCCTACGAGGACGAGCACCTGCTCGACCGCGCGGAGACCGAGGCGCGCAGCCGGATCCTGGTCGGCGAGATCGAGCGGCCACGCGTCGGACCGATGCGCGACATCGTGGCGACGATCCAGCCGGAGCAGGACCTCATCGTCCGCGCCGACGTCGCGCAGACCATCTGCGTGCAGGGCGCACCGGGCACCGGCAAGACCGCGGTGGGTCTGCACCGGGCGGCGTACCTGCTCTACACCTTCCGGGACCGGCTGCGCCGCGGCGGAGTCCTCGTCGTCGGCCCCAACAGCGCGTTCCTGTCCTACATCTCCGCCGTCCTTCCCGCCCTCGGCGAGGTCGACGTGCGGCAGGTGACGCTGGACGGGCTGGTCGGCACCCGGGTGCCCATCCGCGCCGACGAGCCGGCGGAGGCCGCGAGGCTCAAGGGCGACCCCCGGATGGCGGAGGTGCTGCGCCGCGCGGTCTACTCCGGGCTCGTCACGCCGACCGAGCCGCTGATCCTGCCGCGCGGGTCGCGGCGGTGGCGGCTGCCGGCCTCCGAGCTCGCCGAGCTGGTCGCCGAGCTGCAGGCCCGCGACGTCCGCTACGGCGCGGCCCGCGCGATGCTCGCGCAGCGTCTCGCGCACGCGCTGCTGACCAAGATGGAGGAGACCGGCGAGTCGCCCGACGACCGGGTGCAGGACGCGGTCGCACGGTCGCAGCCGGTACGTCGTCAGGTGGACCGGCTCTGGCCCGCAGTCGACCCGGTGCGCGTGGTGATGAACCTGCTCGGCGACGCCGACCTGCTGGCCGCTGCGTCGGAGGGGCTGCTCGACGAGGACGAGCAGCGGCTGTTGGTCTGGGACAAGCCTGCGCGCGGCCCGAAGTCGGCGCCCTGGACGCTCGCCGACGCCGTGCTCGTCGACGAGGTGGCCGACCTGGTCGACCGCGAGCCGAGCCTCGGCCACGTGGTGCTGGACGAGGCGCAGGACCTCTCACCGATGCAGCTGCGCGCCGTGGGCCGCCGCTGCTCGACCGGCGCGGCGACCGTGCTCGGCGACATCGCGCAGGGCACGACCCCGTGGGCGACGGCCGACTGGGCATCGACCCTGCGGCACCTCGGCAAGCCGGACGGGCACGTCGAGGTGCTCCGCCGCGGCTACCGGGTGCCGGCTGCCGTGCTCGACCTGGCCAGCCGGCTGCTGCCGCACATGGCGCCCGGTGTCGCCGCGGCCGAGTCGGTGCGCGAGAACCCCGGCACCCTCGACGTCCGCAGGTCGGCGGACCCGGTCGCCGCCGCAGCGGGCGCGGTCGGCGACGTGCTCGCCCACCCGGGCTCGGTCGGCGTCATCGTGGCCGACGCCGACGTCGCCACGGTGGCCCGCCGCCTCGGCGTCGCGCACGTGGTGCTCGGCTCCGGCGACGAGGGCACCGCGCGGGTCACCGTGGTGCCGGCGTCCCTGGCCAAGGGCCTCGAGTACGACCACGTGGTCGTCGTCGAGCCGGCCACCATCGTGGCCGCCGAGCCGTCGGTGCGGCAAGGTCTGCGCCGTCTCTACGTGGTGCTCACCCGCGCCGTCACCGGCCTCGTCGTCGTGCACGGCGAGCCCCTCCCCGAACAGCTCGTTGCATGAGGCACCTGGCCGACGCGTGGATCCCGCTCGCCCGCCGGGTGGGCGCCCGCGACGACGTCGCGGGCACCGGCTCCGCCCTGCTCGGCCGGTGGAGCGAGCCGCACCGGGCCTACCACGACCTGGCCCACCTCGACGAGGTGCTGCGCCGCGTCGACCTGCTCGCTGGCGAGGCCGACCAACCGGACGTGGTGCGGCTGGCGGCGTGGTTCCACGACGCGGTCTACGACCCGCGGGCGACCGACAACGAGGAGCGCAGCGCCGAGGTCGCGACGGTCGCGCTGGCCGACCTCGGTCTGGCTCCGGACGTCGTGGACGAGGTCGCCCGGCTGGTGCGGCTGACCGCGACCCATGGCGCCGCGCCCGGTGACCGCGACGGCGCGGTCCTGTGCGACGCCGACCTCGCGGTGCTCGCCTCCGACAGCCTTCGCTACCAGTCGTACGCCGAAGGTGTCCGCCGCGAGTACGCCCACCTCGACGACGCGACCTTCGCCAGGGGGCGTGCCGACGTCCTGCGGCGGCTGCTCGACCGGCCGCAGCTGTTCACGACGTCGTACGGCCGACGCGAGTGGGAGCAGCGCGCTCGGGCGCACGTCGATGTAGAGCTGCGCTCCCTCGCCGACTGATCGCTGACTGATCGCCGAACTCGGCGGCCCGGCGTAGGGTCGCGACGTGGACCTGGGTCCTGGGCGCCTCCAGGGAATCGTGGAGGACGACCTGTGGCCGCTGGTGGAGACGTTCCTCGACGCTCACGACGCGGCGGGTCTGGCCGTCGCGGTGGTGCGCGACGACGAGGTCGTCGCACGTGGGTTCGGCGTCCGTGACGTCGGCAGCGGCGCGCCGGTCACACCCGAGACGATGTTCCACCTGGCGTCGGTGTCCAAGCCGTTCGTGGCCACCGCGATCGTCTCGTTGGCGACGGCCCGGGACGGCGCCGGACCGGTGCTCGACCTGGATGCCCCGGTCACGGAGTGGGTACCCGAGCTGACCCTGGCCGACGGTCGGGTGTCCGAGGTCACCGCCAGGCGACTGTTGAGCCACAGCAGCGGTCTCCCCGACGTCTCGGACTACGGCTGGCACGACCCGCAGCTCAGCGACGACTCCCTCAGCGACTTCGCACGCAGCCTGTCGGGCTGGCGGCTGCAGTCGGAGCCCGGCTCCGCGTTCTCCTACTCGAACGCCGGCTTCGAGATCCTCGGGCTGCTGCTGGCAAGGGCGACGGGCAGGACGTTCGAGGAGGCCGTCCGGGCGCAGGTCCTGATCCCGCTAGGGATGCGGGAGAGCACGTTCCTGCTCAGCGAGGTGCCGCGGCACCTGGCCGCCGCACCGCACGTGGGGAGGCCGCTGACGGTGCCCGACGGCGCCTACCCCTACACCAGACGCCATGCCCCCAGCTCGACCCTGCACTCCAACGTGCTCGAGATGTGCCGGTGGCTGGTGGCCCACTTCCAGCCGGCCGCTCCGACCGAGGTGGCGGCGGAGGGCTCCGAGCGGCAGCGTGCACGGCTGGACCCCGGGCTGGTCGACGTCATGTCCCAGCCGGTGGTGCCGGTGGGGCGCCCCCCGTGGGAGGAGTCCGCCTCGCTCGGCTGGGCGGTGGGCCGCTACCGCCGGCACCGGACGCTGGGTCACAGCGGCGCGGACCCAGGATTCGGCTCGAGGGTGGTGCTGGTGCCCGACCGGCGGACCGGGGTCGTCGTGCTGGCCAACTCCAACACCGTGCCGACGTCGTACATCTGCGCGGCTGCGCTCGACCTCGCCCTCGCCGACGGTGCGGGTGAGGGCGTCGCGTCGATGCGTGCCCTGCTTCCCTCGGTCGTCGGTCCCGTCGCCACGGTGCTGTCGTCGTCGGGGCCGGACGCCGCGAAGGCGGCGTTCCACCGGCTGGCCGCGGTCGAGCCGGCCGAGTTCGACCTCGACGACGACGGGTTCGAGGGAGCCGTCTGGGGCGCGATCGAGCTGCACCGTACGGAGCTGGTCTGGCCACTGCTGCAGGTGTGGACCGAGCTGCGTCCGGACTCGTCAACGGCCTGGACGATGACCGGTTGGGCCCATCAGGTCGACGGTCGACCGGACCTGGCGAGGAGCCTCCTCCGACGCGCTCTCGAGCTCGATCCCGACAACGACGACGCCGCGCTGATCATCGGCAACCTGCCCCCGGCCTGAACCGGTCAGCCGGCGATCGCCGCGCTACGTTGAGGGCATGACGGCCGCAGGGTCATCCGTGCAGGACGTCATCGCGCGCCTCCTACGCATCGACGCCGAGCTGCCGCCCGGCGACGGAGCGGCCGTGTTCAACCGGATGTACCTCACCGTGACGGAGGCGGTCGCAGCCGGGCTCTCGCGCGGCACCGTGTTCACCGACCCGACGTTCATGGAGCAGCTCGACGTGACGTTCGCGTCGCTCTGGATCGAGGCGTACGACGCAGACGCCCGCGACGCGAACGGCGTGCCGAGAGCGTGGGCGGCGCTCTTCGAGCATCGGCACGACCGGTCGGTGTTGCCCGTCCAGTTCGCCCTCGCAGGGATGAACTCGCACATCGGGTTCGACCTTGCTGTCGCAGTCATCAAGACCTGCCAGCAGCGGGACACCTCGCCCGAGAGCCCCGGGGTCCGGGACGACTACGAGGCGGTCAACCAGCTGCTCGCGGCCGGCGAGTCCGAAGTCCGCCGGTCGTTCCTCACCGCGGCCGGGCGGGAGCTGGACGCGCACGTCGGCCCGGTCGTCCATCTCGTCAGCTCGTGGAAGATCGACAAGGCTCGTGACGTCGCCTGGGTCAATGTCGAGGCCATGTGGGCCATCCGTCACCTGGGCACCCTGGCCCGCCGCTACCGGGCCGCCCTGGCCCGCACCGTCGGCATGGGGTCGCGACTCTTGCTCACTCCGCAGCTGCCGTGACCGGTGCAGGTCGACGCGCCGGCAACGGCGTGACCGCGACCATGCCTACGACTATGACCACCACTACGCCTATCGCGAATCCGCGACGAGGCGCTCCATCGCCGCAGCGTAGAGCGGCAGTGCGGCGCACCCGCGCAAACAGGTTTGTGCTGCCCGCGACGCGCGACCTAGCGTTGGTCGCCCTGCCAGACGGGACGCACGTGCGGGTCCGCGGTCGTTCCCCGGTCGGAGGAGAACTTCATGACGCTGCGCCCCGTGGCGCTCTGCATCGACGCGAACGACCACGCCCGCCTCGCGCGCTTCTGGGCCGGCGTCCTGCGCCGGGAGACGTTCGACGACCCGGACGACGGCCTGGTGCTCCTGCCGAGCGACCAGAACGACCTCCGGATCGAGTTCCAGACGGTGCAGGAGCCGAAGACCGGCCCGAACCAGATGCACTTCGACCTGACGAGCACGTCGCTCGCGGACCAGCAGGCGACGGTGGAACGGGCCCTCGTCCTCGGCGGCCGGCACATCGACGTCGGGCAGCTGCCCGACGAGGAGCACGTGGTGCTGGCCGACCCGGAAGGCAACGAGTTCTGCGTCATCGAGCCGGGCAACACGTTCCTCGCCGACTGCGGCTTCATCGGAGCCCTCTCCAGCGACGGCATGCAGGAGGTCGGCTACTTCTGGAGCGAGGCTCTCGGCTGGCCGTTGGTGTGGGACCAGGACGGCGAGACGGCGATCCAGTCGCCGCACGGCGGCCGGAAGATCACCTGGGGCGGCCCGCCCCTGGCGCCGAGGACCGGGAAGAACCGGCTGCACCTCGACCTCGCCCCGCCGGTCGGCGGCGACCAGGCGACAGAGGTCGAGCGCCTCCTCTCACTCGGCGCGACGCGTGCCGACATCGGTCAGCGCGACGTCAGCTGGGAGGTGATGGCCGACCCCGGCGGCAACGTGTTCTGCGTCCTGAGCCCGCAGTGACACGCCGGGAGTGACCCCGGTGAGCGTCAGGCCAGCCCCGCGTCGAGGGTCTGTTGCCACATCCGGTCCCGCCACTAGGCTAGGCGCAGCGC
>Ga0126307_10003199_pt1 | contig 11149 bp, 12 predicted proteins | sample Plot28_FD_89955 | JGI IMG/M metagenome (GOLD analysis project Ga0126307, IMG submission 89955) | Serpentine soil microbial communities from UC McLaughlin Reserve, CA, USA - Plot28 | ecosystem: Environmental > Terrestrial > Soil > Grasslands | place: USA: UC McLaughlin Reserve, Lake County...
CAGCGCGTTCAGCGTGACGTCGATGCCCTGCTCCGGGCGCGGGAGCCCGGTCAGGTCGATCTCGGCACCGGCCATGGCCAGGTCGACGCGCACCCGGGACAGCCGCGGGTTCCTCGGCCGCAGCTCGAGGCCGAAGTGGGTGAGCGTCCGGCGGATGCTGGTGCTGCTCTCGTCGCCCTCGTTCCTCCGCCAGGCGGTCAGCCAGCCGACGAGCGCGACCCCCGCCTGGACGGCGAGCCAGCCGGCCACCCACGGGCGGAGCCGCCGGACGATGCGCGCGGTTCTCGGGTTCGCCATGGCGCCAGCCTGCCCTCCCCCGCGCCCGCTGCCCAGACCCGCGACTGCCACCATCGGCGAGTGAGCGACGAGCGGGAGACCCTGACCTACGAGCTGTTCGGCACCGCGAGCCGCGAACTCGCCCAGCAGTAGGGCCGACGTCCAGCACGACGGCCGTCCGCGGGGCCGGCGTGCCTGCAGGGTCCCGCCGCGAGCGTGCGAGTGGTGGGGGGCAGGGACGTCCTTTCTGTGGAGTTCTACACCGGCGTCGACCAGCGGCTGGACCTGCCGGTCGTGCTGCCGCCCACGCTCGACCGGGTCGACCTCACCGGCGCGAACGTGCTGGTCGCCGACGACGTGGCCGACACCGGGAAGACCCTGGAGCTGGTCCGCGACTTCTGCTCGGGCTACGTCGCCGAGGTCCGGACGGCGGTCATCTACGAGAAGCCGCAGTCCGCCGTGTCCTGCGACTACGTGTGGCGGCGTACCGACCGCTGGATCAACTTCCCCTGGTCGACGCTGCCGCCGGTCCGCCGCCGCGAGGGCTCACCCGGGCACTGAATTGACAGCGGCGGCGGTGGGAAGCCCCCCACCGCCGCCGCGTCTCAGGCCGCTCCGATAGCGCGTCAGTACCGGAATCTCGCGACCGAGCTGTGGAGCGAGGTGGCCATGCGGGCGACCTCGTCGATGGCGGCCTGCGCGTCGTTCATCGCGCTGGTCGTGGAATTGGTGGCCGTCGCGACCGCGTCGATGTTCTCCGCGATCTGACTGGCCGAGAGCGCCGCCTCGGCGACATTGCGGTTCATCTCCGTCGTCGTGGCGGTCTGCTCCTCGACGGCGGCGGCGATGGTGCTCTGGGAGTCGTTGATCAGGCCGATGATCGAGGAGATCTCGCTGATCGCCCGGACGGCCCCCTCGGTGTCCTCCTGGATCGCCGTGACCCGGGCGGTGATGTCCTGGGTGGCCTTGGCGGTCTCCTGCGCGAGCTCCTTGACCTCGTTGGCGACGACGGCGAATCCCTTGCCCGCCTCACCGGCCCGTGCCGCCTCGATCGTGGCGTTCAGTGCGAGCAGGTTGGTCTGCTCGGCGATGCTCGTGATGACCTTGACGACGCTGGCGATCTCCAGGGAGGACTCCCCGAGCTTCGCGACGGTCGCCGTCGTGTTGTCCGCGGCAGCGACCGCCTGGGCGGCGACCCGGGAGACCTCGGAGGCGTTCTGGGCGATCTCGCGGATCGAGGAGCCCATCTGCTCCGAGCCGGCCGACACCGTCTGCACGTTCGTCGAGACCTGCACGGCCGCCGTGGCGACGACGCTGCTCTGGGCCGAGGACTCGTCGGCCAGCCGTGCCATGTCCTGCGCACTGGCGGACAGCTCCTCGGTGGCCGAGGCCAGCGTGGTGGAGCTGTCCCCGATGGCGGTCATGACCGACCGCATGTTGGCCATCGAGACCTCGAGGGCCGCGGCCATCCGCCCGACCTCGTCGCCGCTCTCGACGCCGGAGGTGCTGCGCAGGTCGCCGTCGGCCAGTGCGGCCAGCACGGCGCCGACCTTCTTGAGCGGCCCGACGACCGAGCGGGTGACGATCCAGCCGAGCACGCCGAGGACCAGGACACCGGCGGCGGCGACGACGAGCGCCTGCGTGATGGCGGTGCTGCGCTGGTCGGCGCTGGCCTGCGCGGCGGCGGCCGCCTCGGCACCGACGGCCTCGCCGACCGCGGGCAGCTGGTCCTCGAGGGCGGAGAAGACCTCGAGGAACTGCGGGTAGGCGGCCTGGGCCTGCTCGGGGTCCGCGCCGGCGGTCGAGACGATCTGTTCGGCGGAGGTGAGGTACTCCTCGACGAGGGGCGTCACCGACTCGACCGCGCCGTCGACCTCCGTCGACAGGTGATGGTCGGTGACCGCGGCCAGGATCGAGCGGAAGTTGTCGGAGTGGTCGGCCTGGTCGGCGACCGCGGCGTCGTACAGCGGACCGCTGCCGGCGGTGAGCGACTGGAGCACGTCGGCGCGGACGGCGTCGTGCATCATGTCCGCCTCCAGCGCCTGGGCGGTCGCCTCGGTGGTGACCAGCAACTGGTCGGTGCGCTCGCCCGTGGCCTGAAGCGCCTGCACGGTGATCAGCGCGAATGCGCCGAGCGACAGCGTGCCCACGGCGACGATCGCGGACAGCTTCACCCCGAGCGGGCGGTCGGACCAGAGCGAGTGCGCCATCGAACTCTCCAGGGGAAGCGGGCCGTCCGGTGGTATCACCGTTGCCGCGAACTTCGGCCGCCCACTGGAGTGACTACAGCGGAAACTCGAAAGTCCCGGAAATAAATGTCCGGGCAGGACGGAGTGCCGTCAGCGGCGGATCGACACCGTCACCGTGAACTTCGGCGTCTGCTGGGCCAGGGTGGTCGGGCCGACGATCCGCCCGAGCGTCGGCTTGTAGCGCAGGGCGCTGTTGTAGACCGTCCACAGCTCGCCACCGGGCCGCAGCACCCGGGCCGCCGCGGCGAAGAGCCGGTCGGCCGCGGTGGTGACCACCGCGGCGCCGAGGTGGAAGGGCGGGTTGCAGACGACCAGGTCGACGCTGCCGTCCGGGACGGACGCGGCGGCGTCGTCCCGGACGACGCGGATCCGCTCGTCGAGGCCGTTGGCGGCCGCGGTGGCCACGGCCGACGCGACCGCCGCCGCCGACTGGTCGACCGCGAGCACGGTCAGCTCCGGCCGGCTCCGCGCGAGGGCGGTGGCGAGCACGCCCGTGCCGGCGCCCAGGTCGAGGGCGGTGCCGTGGGACGGCATGCGGTCCAGGCACCCGAGCAGCGTCCGGGTGCCGAGGTCGATCTTCGTGCCGGCGAACGCGGCGCCGTGGGCGAGGACGGTCAGGCCGACGTCCGGATGGTCCTGGCTGTGCGGGAACGACGACGGCCCCGGCTGCGGCCCGCGCGCCACCAGCACCCGGGACTTCTGCCGGGCCAGCCCGGCCGAGACGTCGGCGAAGGAGTCCCGGAGGACGTCGTTCATCGCGTGGGTCATGTGCTTGACCCGCCCGCCGACCAGCACCGTGACGTCGGGTGCCGCCGACGCCGCGACGACCTCGGCGATCTCGCGCAGCGCATCCAGCGCCTTGGGTGCCTGGACCAGCACCACGCGGGCGCCCGCGGCGAGCTCCGCCGCGAGTGGGACGGACCGGTACGTGCCGACGAGCCCGGTGCGCTCCGCGTTGCGGGCCAGGGCCAGCTCACCGACGAGCAGGTCCTGGGCGACGCGGACGTCCCGGGCGCCGTGCAGCGCGACCGCGCCCAGCGTCAGGGCGCCGTAGCCGTCGTCGACCACCGCCACCTCGCCGGGGCCGGCCGCGGCGATCAGGTCGGCCGCGGTGTCGAGCAGCAGCCGGTCGGTGGCGTCGACGGCGACGAGCTCGGGTGACTCGATGTCGGGAGCGCGTCGGAGCTGGTCGAACAGCTCTTCCGCACTTATGGCCATAAGTGCGGAATGGTCATACACCGGGGAGGCCGGCGGGGCAGCTGACGCCCGTCGAGTTCACCGGGCAGTAGCCGTTCGGCACCTTGTACAGGTACTGCTGGTGGTAGTCCTCCGCGTAGAAGAACTTCCCCAGCGGCGCGATCTCGGTGGTGATCTCGCCGTACCCGGCCGCTGTCAGCCGCTCCTGGAACACGTCCCGGCTGGCGCGCGCGGCGGCTTCCTGCTCCGGCGTCTGGACGTAGATCGCCGAGCGGTACTGGGTGCCGACGTCGTTGCCCTGACGCATGCCCTGGGTCGGGTCGTGCTCCTCCCAGAACTCCTTGAGCAGCTGCTCGTAGGTGATGACCGCGGGGTCGTAGACGACCAGGACCGCCTCGGTGTGCCCGGTACGCGCCGAGCAGACCTCCTCGTACGTCGGATTCGGGGTGAAGCCCCCCGCGTAGCCCGCGGCGGTCGAGTAGACGCCCGGCGTCTGCCAGAACACCTTCTCCACGCCCCAGAAGCAGCCGGCGCCGAAGACGGCCGTCTGCATCCCCTCGGGGAAGGGCGGCTGGATGCGGTTGCCGTTCACCGCGTGCACCTCGGGCACGTGCGGGAGCGGGTCGGGACGGCCGGGCAGCGCGTCCTCGGCCGTGACCGGCTGCGCCTTGATCCGGGAGAACAACATGGTCCGAGCGTAGGCCCGCGCCGCAATCGGGTCGCGCGCCACCAGCCGGCCGGGGGCAGGATCACGACCGTGCCCGTGACGACGCGTGAATGGCAGCTGGCGGCCCGCCCCCACGGCGAGCCCACCCCCGACGATTTCCGGCTGGTGGAAACGGAGCGACCCGACCCCGGCGACGGGCAGGTGGTCGTCCGGATGCTCGTCATGTCGGTCGACCCCTACATGCGCGGCCGGATGAACGCCGGTAGGTCCTACGCCCCGCGCTGGGAGCTGGACGAGCCCATGCGCGGCGGCGCCGTCGGCCGGGTGGTGGTCTCGCGCTCCCCTGCTGTCCCCGAGGGTGCCCTGGTGCTCGCTGATGCGGCCTGGCGGGACGTCGCCGTCCTCGACGGCGCCCATGTGCGGGTGCTCCCGGAGCTGCCCGGCATCCCGCCGAGCTACCACCTGGGCGTGCTCGGGATGCCGGGGCTGACCGCCTGGACCGGCCTGTTCCGGCTCGCGGAGTTCCGGGCGGGCGACGCCGTCTTCGTCTCGGGTGCGGCCGGCGCCGTCGGCAGCCTGGTCGGGCAGTTCGCCCGGCTCAATGGCGCCTCGGCCGTCATCGGCAGCGCCGGGACGCCGGAGAAGGTGCGCTGGCTGACCGAGGACGTGGGGTTCACCGCCGCCTTCGACTACCACGACGGCCCGGTCGCAGAAGGGCTCGCGGCCGCCGCGCCCGAGGGCATCGACGTCTTCTTCGACAACGTCGGAGGCGAGCACCTGGAGGCCGCCATCGGCGCCTTCAAGGAGCACGGCCGGGCGGCGCTGTGCGGGGCCATCTCGGCCTACAACGCCGTGGAGCCGCCGCCGGGCCCGCGCAACATGTTCCTGATCGTCGGCAAGCGGCTGAGTCTGCGGGGCTTCATCGTCAGCGACCACGGCGACCTGCAGGGCGAGTTCGTCGAGAAGGTGTCCGGGTTCCTGCAGTCCGGCGAGCTCGTCGTGCGCGAGACCGTGCGGGAAGGACTCGAGAACGCCGTCCCGGCCTTCCTCGACCTCCTGCGCGGCGCCAACACCGGGAAGATGGTGGTGCGTCTCTCCGACGACGAGGGCTGACGAGGGGTTCCGCCCACGGTCTCCGGGGCAGTGCCAGAGCATGTGGCTCTTCTTCTCCCGCCGGCTGCGGATGTGGCTGATCCTGACCGTCGTCGTACCGATCACCAGCGGTCTGCTGCGGCGCGCGGGCAGCTCGCTCGAGCGGCGCAACGGCTCGACCCGCCTGAGCCGGGCCCTGCTCAAGGTGAGCGACCTCGGCGACCGGGCCCGGCCGCGCGGCCGCCGCACCGCCTGACGCCGGTGCATCCGGATCAGCCCCGGCTCGCGAACGACCCGGTGATGACGCACCCGACCCTCGAAAGCCACGCCGTCCGGGGCGACCACCGTGGCATCGCCCTGTTCTGCCACGGCGGGACGGCGACGAGCGTGACCCCGCCTCGCGACGCCGCGCTGTCCCTCGTGCGGATGCGGGCCTTCGAGCAGTTCGTCCGCGCGAGCTCCGCCGACCGCGGGATCAGCACCCACCTGCTCCGCTACCGGGTAGCGGGGTGGAACGGCGCCGCCGCCGACGCCTTCAACGACGTGCGCTGGGCGATCGAGCAGCTCCGGGCCGAGCACGGCCCGCAGGTGCCGATCGTCCTCGTCGGGCACTCGATGGGCGGCCGGGCGGCCCTGCGCGCGGGCGGTGACCCGCAGGTCGCGGCGGTCTGCGCGCTCGCGCCGTGGACGCCGCCGGGCGAGCCCGTCGACCACCTGCGCGAGCAGACCGTCGCCATCCTGCACGGCCGCGGGGACCGCTGGGTGCCGGCGCGGCTCTCCGCGGACTTCGCCCTGCGGGCGCGCGGCGCCGGCGCGCACGTCGCCCGGTTCACCACCGCGGGTGGCCACTCCATGGTGCGAGGGGCGCTGCGCTGGCACCGGTTCGCCCGGGACGTCGTCCTCGGGGCGACCGGGATCGAACCGATGCGGGCCGACGTCGCGAATGCCCTTCGACGACCCGTTCCGGAGGGGCTCGCCGTTCCGCTCTGAGGCCCCTCCTCGCAGCCCGAGGAGTAGCCCCATGCCGGTCCTTTCCCGAGTTCTCGGCGTCGCCACCGTCGCCACCGGTGCGCTCGAGTTCGCGAAGCCCGACCTCTGGGCGAAGCCGACCGGCATCGTTGGGCCATCCCCCGCGATGCGGACGTGGCACCAGACGCTGGGTGCCCGCGACGTGCTGTCGGGCCTGGCCATGGCGTTCGCGCCCGCCGGGCCGGCGCTCCGCGCGGCGACTCTCTTCCGGATCGTCTCCGACGCGACCGACGCCCTGGCCTTCGGGATCAACGCGCCCGACGCCAAGCTGCGGGCCAAGGCAGCCGGCATCGCGCTCGGCTACGGGGCGGTCAACGCCCTCTCGCTGCGCTGGGCCGGCAAGTGACGGCCGCCCACCTGCGGCGCCCGACCGCCGCCGTCGTCGGTTCCGGGGTCGCGGGCCTCACCGCCGCCTACCTGCTCCAGCGCACCCACGACGTCACCCTGTTCGAGGTCGACGACCGTCTCGGGGGGCACGCGCACACGCACGACGTCGCGACGCCCGACGACCGCGTCGTGCCCATCGACAGCGGCTTCATCGTGCACAACGAGCGCACCTATCCGAACCTGATCCGGCTCTTCGGCGAGCTCGGTGTGGCCACCCAGCGCACCGAGATGAGCATGTCGATCACCTGCGAGGGCTGCGGCCTGGAGTACGCCGGCGCCCGCGGGCTGTCCGGCCTGTTCGCCCAGGCCCGCCTGGCGGGCAATCCCGCCTACCTGCGGATGCTCGGCGAGGTCAAGCGGTTCCACGCCCACGCCCGGCGGCTCATCGAGCATGCCGACGCCGGCGCGGGCGACGACGTCGACGGGCTCACCCTCGGCACGTTCCTCGCGCTCGGCGGGTACTCCCGCTACTTCGTCCGGCACTTCATGATCCCGGTCGTGTCCTGCGTCTGGTCCTCCGGCACCCGCGCCTCGCTGGAGTACCCCGCGCTCTACCTGTTCCGGTTCCTGGACAACCACGGGATGCTCTCCGTCACCGGCTCGCCGCAGTGGCGCACCGTCACCGGCGGCTCGCGCACGTACGTCGAGAAGGCGGCCAAGGGCCTCACCGGGGTCCAGACCGGCACCGGCATCCGGTCGGTGACCCGGCACGCGGACGACGTCGAGCTGATCGACGACGACGGCCAGCGGCACGCGGCGGACGCCGTCGTCGTCGCCACCCATCCGGACCAGGCCCTGCGGCTGCTCGCCGACCCGACCGACGACGAGCGCGCCGTCCTCGGGTCGTTCCGGTACTCCCGCAACGAGACCCTGCTGCACACCGACTCCACCCTGCTGCCGGCCGCCCGCCGGGCGCGGGCGTCCTGGAACTACCGGATGAACGGGTGCGCCGGCTCCCTGGACGACGTCCAGGTCAGCTACTGGATGAACCGGCTGCAGGACCTCGACGAGCCGCTGGACTACCTGGTGACGCTGAACGCCGCCGAGCGCGTCGACCCCGGCACGGTGCTGCGCCGGATGGTCTACGAGCACCCCGTCTACACCCCCGTCTCGGTCGCCGCCCAGCGCCGGCTGCCCGGGCTGAACACCGGCCGGACCGCCTTCGCCGGCGCGTACCAGGGGTGGGGCTTCCACGAGGACGGCTGCGCCTCCGGGGTGCGCGCCGCCGCGGCGTTCGGCGCCGGGTGGTGACGGCGACGCCGGTGACGACGCCGGCGCTCTACGACGTGCGCATCGGCCACACCCGCAGCGCCCCGCTGCACAACTCTTTCGACTACGGCGGCTACCTGTGGCTGGTCGACCTCGACGACGTCGCCGCGGGCCGGCTCGTGCAGGGCCGGCCGCTGCCACGGTGGCTGCGCTCGCAGGCGCGCTTCGAGGCGGCCGACCACCTCGGCGACCCGGCCGCGTCGATCAAGACCAACGTCGTCGCGCTCGCCCGGGAGCACGGGATCGACGACGTCGACCGGGTGCTCATGCTCGCCTCGGCGCGCAGCGGTGCCGGGCGAGCGTCGTACGTGTTCAACCCGCTGTCAGTGCACTGGTGCTACCGCGCCGACGGGTCGCTGGCCTGCCTCGTCGCCGAGGTGCACAACACCTACGGGCAGCGGCACGCCTATCTGCTGCACCCCGACCACGCCGGGCGGGCGGAGGCGGACAAGGAGTTCTACGTCTCGCCGTTCTTCGAGGTGGCCGGCCGCTACCTGATGCGGTTCTCGGCCCCGGGCCCCCGGCTGCAGATCACGATGGCGCTCCGGCAGGACGGCGGGACGCCGTTCACCGCCCGTGTCCGCGGCACCGCCCGTCCGGCCACCCGGCGGACGGTCCTGGGCGCCACCCTCCGATTCCCGTTGATGTCGTTGCGGGTCAGTGCGCTGATCCGCCTGCAAGGAGGAAAGCTGTGGTTGCGCCGACTGCCCGTCGTCCCTCGTCCCCCGCACGCCCCACTGTCGTGACCACCGTGCAGCGGCAGCGGGCATCCGCGCAGAGCCGCTTCCCGGTCCCGCGGCCGGACGAGGCGCACTGGCCCGGTCTCGCCACCCCGCCGCGCGTGCCGGTGCACGCCAGGGTTGCCGAGGTCCTCTTCCGCCGGGCCGTGGCCCCGCTGCCGGTCCGGGTCCTCTTCCCGGACGGCCGGGTGCTCGGTGCCGGCGGCAAGGACGCCCCGGTGATGCAGTTGGTCCGCCCGGCCAACGTCTTCGCCCGGCTGGGCGCGGACGTGAAGATCGGCTTCGGCGAGGCGTACATGACCGGCGACTGGACGACGGGGCCCGGCACCGACCTCGCCGACCTGCTCGCGCCGTTCGCCGGCCGGATGGCCTCCCTCGTCCACCCGCTGCTGCAGCGGCTGCGGCATGTCGTCGAGCGCACCCAGCCCGCCCATGAGGAGAACAGCCGGCAGAACAGCCGGACCAACATCTCCCGGCACTACGACCTGTCCAACGAGCTGTTCGAGCAGTTCCTGGACGAGACCATGACCTACTCGTCGGCGTGGTTCGAGCCCGGCGACGACCTGGCCGACGCCCAGCGCCGCAAGATGGACGGGATCCTCGACCTGGCCCGCGTCCGCGCGGACATGCACGTGCTCGAGATCGGCTCCGGCTGGGGCGCGCTGGCCATCCGGGCCGCCCGCGAGCGCGGTGCGCGGGTCACGACGCTGACGCTCTCCACCGAGCAGCAGGCACTGGCGCGCACGCGGGCCGAGGAGGCCGGGGTGGGTCACCTGGTCGACGTCCGATTGCAGGACTACCGCGACGCGACCGGGCAGTACGACGCGATCGTGTCCGTGGAGATGATCGAGGCCGTCGGCGAGCGCTACTGGCCCACCTACTTCGCCTCGCTCGACACGCTCCTCGCGCCGGGCGGCCGGGTGGGGCTGCAGGCGATCACCATGGCGCACGACCGGATGCAGGCCACCAAGCGCAGCTACAGCTGGATCCACAAGTACGTGTTCCCCGGCGGGATCATCCCGTCGATCCGGTCGATCTCCGACAACCTGGCGGCGCACACGGAGCTGTCGATCGTCGAGCGCCGCGACCTGGGCCCGCACTACGCCCGCACGCTGGCGATCTGGCGGGAGCAGTTCCTCGCCAACTGGGGGCGCCTGGAGGGCTCGTTCGACGACACCTTCCGGCGGATGTGGGAGTTCTACCTGGCGTACTGCGAGGCGGGCTTCCGCGTCGGGTATCTCGGGGTCAGCCAGCTGGGCCTGGCCCGCCACCCGTTCGCGGGCTGCTGACATGGAGATCAGCGGGGCCCGCGTCTGGGTCACCGGCGCCTCGAGCGGCATCGGGGCGGCGCTGGCCCGGGAGCTGGCCGACCGGGGCGCGTCCGTGGCGATCAGCGCCCGCAACGCCGACAAGCTGCGCGAGGTGGCCGGCGGCCGGATGCACGTCGAGCCGCTCGACGTCACCGACCGGACGGCGACGGTGGCGGCCGGCGCCGCGGTGCGCGAGGCGCTGGGCGGGCTCGACGTGGCGGTGCTCAACGCCGGCACCTGGTCGCGGTTCCGGCCCGAGCAGTGGGACAGCCAGGCGTTCGCCGACCAGCTGCAGACCAACCTGATGGGCACGGTGCACGCGCTGGAGGCGGTCGTCCCGACGATGATCGCCGAGGGCCGGGGCCGGATCGTCGGCACCGCGTCCGTCGCCGGCTACCGGGGCATTCCCGGCGCCGAGGCGTACGGGGCGACGAAGGCGGCCCTGCTCAACCTGTTCGAGTCGCTGCGCGGCAGCCTCGGCCCGCGCGGCGTCGTCGTCCAGACGGTGGCCCCGGGTTTCGTGAAGACGCCGATGACCGACCGCAACACCTTCCCGATGCCGTTCATGGTGTCGCCCGAGGCGGCGGCCCGCGCCATCGCCGACGGGATCGCGAAGGACAAGGCCGAGATCGTTTTCCCGCTGCCGATGATGCTGACGATGAAGGCCGCCCGGCTGGTGCCGGTGCGGGCATGGACGGCGGCGACCGCGGCCATGACCCGCCGCGGGATGCGGCGGTAGACCGGCGGTAGTTGGCAGTCCGGGGCCTCGCCGGGGTCCGGACGACGCACCTAGCGTCCCCACCATGATCGACAACTGGTCCACCGCGGCCCGCCGACGCCGCCGCGCACTTCGCCCGCCGGCTCGCCGTCGAAACCGATGTCAGCGACGTCGCCGCCGCCCTGGACTCCGGCGTCCCCGGGTTCGTCCTGCTC